>Ga0055450_10000023_pt1 | contig 19695 bp, 26 predicted proteins | sample China_Galinas_PW_5_FD_57740 | JGI IMG/M metagenome (GOLD analysis project Ga0055450, IMG submission 57740) | Wetland microbial communities from San Francisco Bay, California, USA, that impact long-term carbon sequestration - China_Galinas_PWC_D1 | ecosystem: Environmental > Aquatic > Marine >... | reverse complement strand
GGTCGATGGCACAGTATCGGTAACACCGCCATCCCCATCGGCGAAACGCGGCGCCCCGTTGTTGTCATCTCCGCCGCGCCCGTTGAGCATGTCGAATTCGGAACCGCCGTCTACGGCCTGGGCGTATTTCCGGTCATTGCCGAACTTGTCTTGACCAACCCTGACGACGCCGGTTGTGTCATCGATATCGATAAGTTTGTCGCCCGACGCCGAACGCGGATCGCGAAAGACAATGACCTCATAGGTGATGCTTGTCGCCGACAGCGCAGAAGTGCCGACCGAGCACCATGTCTCGACCCTGACCTCTGTTGTCGTGCAATAGGCAGTTGCATACCGTACCGCACCGCCAGTCCCGGTCTGGACCGGAATTCCTGGGTGCAGCACCTTGCCGTCAAAGATCACGGCCGCGTAAGGAACGTACCCTAGATTGTGGGTGACGACGGAAAAGTCTTCATAGGTCGAGCCATAGCCGTATGCCGCTGTCACTGCAGCGTCGGCATCCGTTCCGTAGTTGGAGATACTCGCCGCCGGGGCCGACGAATGCGAATGAGAGACACTGCCTTCAGCCGCGACCTCTAGATAGTTGAGGTCGGAATGAAACAGGATGTTGGCGAGCCAGTTCTCGGGATCGTTTGCCGGCCTGTTTCTGTCTGATGTGATGTCGAGCATGTCGCCACCGCCGCTCGCCTCTTCGAAGATTGCAACAACCCCATCGGAAGGGAAGGCCCGAAACACGACCGGCATCAGTCAGGGACCGTGATTGAAAAGGCGCCTGTGTCGAAATTAAGTACCATCGTGGTCCCATCGACACTGACCGCACTACCGGTGAAGACGACATTGTCGGCGTCGAGAAGAACGACCGTAGAGCCATCCGATTTGACCAGAGCAGATATCGCAGAGGTATAAGCCGTTCCGCCCGCTTCAAGTCTGGCAGCGAGCGTGATCTTGACCTCGTATCCAGTCGGGGCAGCTTCGGCGACCATGGAGAACAGACCAGACGCCGAGATGTCATCGTATTGCGCGATAACTGCCGTGATCGACGACGCCAGCGAGCCGGTTTCATCGGCCCTGACCAGAGCCTCATTGACTACCGCCGCAATGGCGCGGTTGTATTTGACGACCAACTGATCTTTTGTCGACTGGTCGAGCTGCCCCACGGTATTGCCGAGGGACTGCAGTTCTTCGCGGAGATCGTTCAGAACCTGCGCGGTATATTGCCGTGACTCATTGATTTCCGGAGAGAAGTCACCGCTCGACAACCCGACATTCGGCGTCGTTATAGGCAGCCATGAACTCTCTGTCGTCGGCCGCCCGGAAATCGAGATGTACTGGATCTGGACCAGATAGCGCTCGTTCCTGAGCAGGCCTTGTGGAATGCGCGCTTCACCAAGCTCAGGCCTTGGTGCGGTGCCTTCCCAGACGGTATCCCCCGGCGTGCTCGACCCTTCGCTTTCGGGAAGCGCCACGGTGATCCTGACCGCCGCAACATCGACGGCGACCGAGGCAGATGACCAGAACACGTCGATGGTCGGATAGCGGTTCTGGCCGGAGTTGTCCTTTCCGATAGCTTGGGCGACGGAAAACCCTTGCGCCTCCTGCGGTGGAGGCCGGTTGACCACCACGGGTGCGAAAGTGATCGCCTGCTCGTCCGTCCCCGCAACCCAGTCATGGTCGGTCGGATCGATTTCCTGAAGCCCGAACACCACCACGCCCATGGGGGTGACGGTTTTTGCCGTGATCAGGAACAGTTTCGCGTCATACCCGAACCGGTCGGAAGTCCATGCAAGGGCCTGAAGCGGCCTGTACGCGGCAAACTCAGCCGGCAGGGCGACGACGTGCTTGATGAACCGCCGCGATTCTTCGACACAGGCCTTGAGGATGCGCTGTGCCTGGGTTCCGGAGAACGTGGTTTCGAGGTTGAGGCCCTTGATCTGGCGTCTGTCGTCGTCCAGCGTTTCGAGATCGCTGCGATAGTAGGGTTCGGTCTCCTTGTCTTCCCACGCCTGCTGAGGCTCTCTGTACGTCGCTGTGGCGCCATTGATGATCTGGTCGAGATTGGGAAACGGGATGGTGCCGAGCGGCTCTGTCCCGAGAACGTCGCTGTCCGAAAACGAGCCGTCCGCCGTGTCCGGCACCCCGACCAGGGGATAGACCGTGCCATCCATGCCATGGAAGATGCGGGCGTTGGCGCCGATCAGGAATTCCTTGATCACGTCCGCCGGGCGTTCGTTCATGTTGATGCGGCGCCCGCCGCGAAAACGCTTCTCCGTGCCGCCGCCGGCAAGGTCAACGTCCTCGTCGCACGCATCCATGGCAGCGGCCCATTCCGCATAGGGAAGCTGGGCTGCGGTTTTCTTGCCACCCCAGACGTGATCCCCGAGTGTCGTGGCGCCGGGCGGGTTGTAGTGAATCCCCATCTCGATATTGAGAATGATCACCATGGGGTTGTCGGAAAACGCCCATGTAGACGGGTCGGCTCGTCGCTGCGACCCGGAGCCGCCGGCAGTCGTGTCCTGCCTCGGGTCGTAAAGCGGGATGCCCTGAAACTGCGGAACCACGTTCGGCTCGCCGCTCCAGATGCCCTCTGCCATCTGAAACGTGGCGGTGATGTACGGAATACCAGTGCCGACCATGGATGAAGTCCACGGCCTATCAGCATCGGAACCGAACTTGCCGGTCAGATAGGAGCTGGCACTGGTCTGGGTTCCGTCGAAGAACTCGATCCAGAAATATCCGGCCTTGTCACCAGTGACGGGATAGCCTTGCGTGACATGCCCGGAACCGGAAACCGTGGTGCTGACACCGTTGATGTAAAGCCCGGTCATGCCCGAGATAGGCAGATCGCCGTACGACTTCACATCGACGGCATTGGCGTTTGGCGCTCCGCCGCTTTCACCCCACTCGTTTTCGTATTCGACTTTTCCGGGGTCGGCGATTGTGCCGATCAGGAAGTATTGCGGAACCTTGCCGCCGAAAGACGACGTGCCGCGAAATCCCGGCGCCGTCTTGGTATCCTGCCGCTTCGGCGCAAAGGCCTGTTGCGCCAGCGTACCGACGACAGAAAGGACAACCCCGATAATGAGGTTGACGAAGAATGCGGTAATGGGGTCCATTTACGCCCTCGCAAGACCCCAGAAGCGTTCGCGCTGGGTTGCGGTGTCTCCGTACTGGCGGAACAGATCGCTACCCCTGAGCTTTTGCTGGGCGTGCGATTCCATCGCAGGATTGGTCTTGGTCAGATCGATTGCATCGTTCGCCACAGCAATGTGCAGGCCGCCCTCACCGCCGATGGCCGCGTCGTTCACGGAAACGCCGTCGACGCGCCCGGCCAGCATCAGGTGAGGCGTAGCGGCGAGTTCCCATGTGTCCGGATCGAGGATGCCCTTATGATATTCGACCCGCGCCACCCGGATGTTGTTGCCGAAGACCATGTCCATCGGGGAATCGGTCGAGCTGCTGATATGGTCGAAACCGAACTCCAGGGACCGCGCTTCCATCCCTATCGCATCAACGATATCGGGGACGGTCTTGATGGTACCAATACCGAGAAAGTTGCGGTTTTCCCCCTCGGTTTCTCCTGCTGGCACGACCGACGTGGTGATGTTGTCTTCGCCGGTCCAATAGGCAAAGGTCTTGTCCGATCCGCCAAGAGTCTTGCCGAACACGGTCACATAATCGCGGAAAACAAGCGCCCCGCCTGCATAGGCGGTCAGCGTCGCGGTATCATAGCTCATGGATCAGGCCTTGTAGGTCTGCTCTGCAGTGAAGCGGATCGAGGTGAATAGCGGCCCGGACTGTTTCGGGTAGGCAGAGCCGGCCTTGATCTTGAACTTGCCCGGCGGCTTCGAAAAACTCACGCTATCCGTCGCGACAATCGAGGCTGGCAGCGGCGGCCAGATTTCGACCGTTCCCGTATCGCCGGACCCGTCCGCTGTTGCCGGCTCTTCGAGCTGGCCGATGTAATAGGCCGATGTATTGTAGATGACGCCAAAATAAGTTCCGAAGGGCAGGACCAGGTCGGCTGGCAGTCCCTCGAACGATATGTGGAGCGAATCCGTTTTCGTCCTGATTGCTGGCGATGCTGCGGACAGCGCCGTTCCTTCCGCGTCGGTGGATGGATAGGGAAGCTTCGAGTTGAACAACAGAACCGTCTTGCCGCCGATGGTCCTGTTGATCCGCGCTATCAATCCTTCCGCGTCCGCATTGGGAACCGGGATGGTCGTGATCTCGGCTTTCCACAGCGACACGGTTCTGTCCGCGTCGCGCGTATCTCCGCCGCCGGGAATGGCGCTCTGCTGATTGAACATCTGCACGAAGTTGACATCTTCGACGTGCAGAAGGTCCATGAAGTCGGCAGCAGCAAGCGGGTCGGCGAGACTCATTACCCGACCCTCCGAAGCGGATTGCTGTTGTAGCTTTCAATGACGTCTGGAAGCTGCTTTTGCAGCTCGCGGGACACGCCACGGGCAAATGCGGCGCCGTCTTCTTCCGTGGCGCTTCCTTGCAAAATGATGTCGCCAAACCTGATATCGAAGACGGGATTGCCCGAACCATTGGAGTTTGCCGCCCCAGCCGCCATCCGCATGGACTGCTGATGCGGAACGATCTTTGTTCCCCTATCGATGTAGCGAAGTTCCGGACCCTGTTCGCCGACCCATGACCATCCGCCCGGCGCGGAATTGGTGCCGCCGGCAAACCCGACATAGAACGGAGAAACCGGCGCGGACGGCGCGAAGCCGCCACCCCCAAGCCCGAATAGCGAATTGAGTGGGTTGACGCCTCCAAAGGCAGCGCTGAACAGGTTTTTGACCGCCATGTCGATCAGCATGTCAGAGATGTTCAGGAGCTTGTTACTGAGCGTGTCCAGAACGTCCCCACCGCGCACCAAGGTCTTGAGGAACCCGGATGCGCTGTCCTGCACCTGACCCCAGATTTGGTCATTATCGTTCGCAGCCTGGGTCAGCAGGCGGGTGCGTTCTTCGGCGGCTGCCGTGACGGAAGCGAGATTGTAGAGTTGCGCCGTCTGGGTCGGCGTGAGTGCGATGTTGTCGTTCGCGGCCTGATTGAGCAGATCGGTCCTGATCCTCAACTCATTTGCCGCCTGCGCGGTCATGCCGAGCGCCTGAGCCTCAACACCGGCCTGGGCAATGCGCTGTTGAGCGGTGCGGATCAGATCGGCGTAGGCTTCCTTTGCCTTTTTCTGCTCATCGGTGAGAGGCGTCAGCGGGCTTATGTTGGAGGAGGTTTCACCCGGATTCAGGAAATCCTGCAAGGCACCCCATGTCGCTCCGGAACCAAGAGAAATTTCAGACAACTGCGCCTTCAGTGCAACCACATTCTCTAGCGCTTTTTCGGTCCTTTTTGCCGCCGCATCGATAAGGCCGCTCTGTTCATTGCCAAGCGAGCTTATGGACCATGAATTCATGGCCTGAGTGCTGATGCGGGAAAACTCAAGCTTGGCCTGAGCGTCCGCAAGCGTCGCCTCGGCAGACTTGAGCTGCGTAGCAATCTGGTCTTCGAGCTGATTTGTGTATGTGACGGATGCGCCCTTGGCCAATTCGAGCGCGGTCTTGTTGGCCTCGATCGCCTTCGTGCTGATATCCAGAGCCGTTGATAGGTCATCGGACTTCAGTGCGAGATACGTGACGGCACCGGTCAATAGCACCACTAGACCAGCAGGGCCGGTGAGCAGGGCAAAAGCAGCGCCTAGCAAGCCAACCGAACCAGACAGCGCCCCAGTTGCGATAGCGGCCGTACCTGCAACAGCCGCGTATGCCGCGAGACCGGCGGCAAGAGACACAAAACCTGGAACGATGATGTCAACATTGTCGGCCAGCAATTTGATGACCGGAACAAGGCTATCGCCCAAGGTCGTGGTGAGCCTCAGCGCTTCTGCCGTCAGGCCAGACATGAGCCGATCCGACTGGAACCCCGGAGAGTTCGCCATCTTGTTGAACGCTTCTTCTGACATACCAGCCCGAATAGCCATGTTGTGCATAATCTCGGTAAAGTACACGCCAGATTTACCAGCGAGCGCCATAACGGGGACAAGTGCCTCAACGCCGCCAAACAACTGAGCCAGCGTGTCAGTGCTGCCACCTGTCTTGGCTACTAGATCGGCCATGAACCCGGTCAGACCCTTAGTTTCAAGCGCGGTTGCATTGAATTCAAGGCCGAGTGACTTAGCCATCTTCGTTGCTTCTGACGTGGGCTTGGCGATAGCGGCAACAATAGCTCGCAAGCCAGTCATGGCTTCGCGCGTGCTGATGCCACCCTTTGTTAGAGCGGAAGCAGCGGCGATAAGCTCTTGAAAACTGACGCCAGCCTGTTGAGCAAGTGGAGCAACTTTACCCAATGATGCAGAAAGCTCACCGATCTTTGTTTTGCCGGCAACCATACCCACAAACATCGTATCGGCAACATCAGTCGCCCCTGCTACCTTATCGCCATACGCATTCAGCACCGAGGTAAGCCCGTCCGCTGCCGTGGCGATGTCCGTCACGCCACCGACCGCGAGCTTGTTCGACGCCGTCAGAATATCTGTCGCCTCGGCAACTGACCCGGCCCCGGCAGAGATGATCTGGTAGTACGCCTTGACCTGGCCCTGCACGTTGCCGAAGTCCTTGGCCTGTTGCAGCGCCGCGTCGCTCAACGCCTGCATGCTGAACGTCGTGGTGTCGACCAGAGTAGAAACCTCGGCCAAGGCATCCCGATAGGCAAACAGCGTCGTGACACTGAATGCAGCCACAAGAGCTGTGCCTGCAACTGCCACGAGCCTCGTGACCGCCGACGTAAGTTTGGCCGCCGCCCTGTCCGTCCGAACGGACTGGTTTTCGAACCTGTGGAGCCTGTCCGTCGCGACGACGACGCCGTCAGACCTTACCGACAAACCTAGCTCTACGATGTCCATTATTCATCGATCTCCGAACTAGGGTCTATGGGGTTCATGAACAGGTCGTCGAGAACTTCTATGGCCTCGATTTCCCATGGTGCGAGACGAACGCGGGAATGTCGGACAAACGCATCGATGTCCGGCCAGCCAATGGCCTCGTCACCTATCGCATTGACCTTGCGGCGGCGAAGCCTTCTGAAGACGACCCAGAGATAGGTAAGGGATTTCGGGAACGGCGGGACGACAAGACGAGCCTCGTATCTGGCGCGCTTGTCTTTGTCCTTGGTACGCCGGGCCAGCCCCTCAATCTGCTCCCGGTAGCTTACGCCGTTTTCGACCCGCCCGAGGGCGAATTCCCGCTCTGCGAAGTCGAAGAGTTCGCCGCAGAGCGCTGCATAAAAGAGTCGTTGTCACCCAGGAATTCGAGGGATTGCTGAAGCAGGGCCCACTTGCGTGGATCGATCAGGAGCTTGCGAGCATTTTCTTCGCTGAACGGATAGGACGTTCCAGATAGTTTGATCTGTTCGTCCAACTGCTCGCCCTTGTCATCGACCAGATACCAGTCGAGAAGCCGTTCCGTGATGAGCTTGACGTTCGCCGCGATGCGCTCATCGATGCTCTCGTCGCGTGGATGCCACTTCTTGCGGTTGACCTGAGCCTGTTCCTTGGCCTGCTGGTCATGAAGCGCTTCGAGGGAAAGGCGGTTGGACTGTGCAATGGTCCTGTCATGGCCCGGCCCGGCGAAGACCCAGATCCAGTTCGTGGGCTTGCCGGAGGCGATGACGCGCATTTCGGCAGTATCGCCACTGTCGATTTCTGAGATGTCGAAACTCATGTTGAGTGTCCTTTGTCGGAAGGTCGCGAGGGCAGCGCCGACACACCGCCCTCGCTGGCTGATCAGCGTCGCGTTGCCTGTCGGGGCATCGGGTCAGGACTTGGCCTTTTTCGCCGGATCGGGATTGGCGATGGTCGGCGGCTTGGGCATGGGGGCGGATTTCACCCTTGCCGTCTCGCTCACGCCAATGTTCGGAAGTTCCGAGGCCCGGACGGGAAAGGAAACGCGGTATCCGTCGGCCTCGGCGGCCTTTACGGCGTCGAAAAGTTTGTTGGCGGCCTCACGTACCGCTTTGACGTGATGGGTCATCAGTGGCCTCCTACGAGCTAAGGCTGGTCTGGAAAAGAAGCATGGTGGGGTAATACGCCCCGCCGGTTTCATCCTTGCCGACCAGAGCCGGCGGAATGGAGATCGTCTGGGTTCGGGGCCCGCCCGCATTGGAGAGCGGCGACTTGTCGACCGAGCCGAAGGTGAAGTTCGGAACGTAGAGCGAGATGAAGTCCGCCGGCGCCGTTTCCGGTTCCTGGATGATGACCGAAAGATCGCTCGGCGTTTCATTGAGGAACGCGGTGACGTCGGCGAGGTCTTCGCGGAGCATGCCCAGCTCCATGCCGATCCGGAATGCCCCGAGGAACACGTCCGGTGCATAGGCGCTCGCCACTACCGGATCGGCGGTCGGCTGGGTGTCGAGGGTCAGGCTGAACGAGGTGAGATCGACGATATGGCTGGACCCAATCCGGACATGGGCGTCGATCGCCGCCATGGGCTCGCCCGTCGTGACGCTGGGGGAGGTCAACAGCGGTGCCGAACCGCTGGTCAGGGTTTCGAACTGACCCGTGCCTACCCACGACGGATTGGCCATGAACATGCCGTTCGGCTGCATGGAGAATTCCATGCCGGTGAACTTGCAGTCCGTGAAGATTTCCGAACCGTCGATGGCAAGCTCGTGTTCTTCGATGGTGTAGTACCGCTCGACAAGAGCACCAGCGGCGGGATTGATCAGGGTTCGGCCAGTGATGGTGAACGTGTAGGCAGAGATCGGCCCGGCGGCATCTGTCAGATCGACACCGTCGATACGGGCCACAGTCAGAGCCGTCGCGGTCAGGGCCGTGATGCGCATATTTTTGTTCTGATCGGCGCTGTCCAGCCCCTCGCTTTCGCGGATGATCTGGCCGACGCGCAACCCGGAGGTGATGAACGATCCGCCGGATGCCGTGATGACATTGGAGGAAACTGAAAGCGTCGCGCTCGACATGCCAGCGGTTTCGTCGTCGATCACGGTGTCGGCGGATGAAAACGTACCCCGCATCAGCGATTCCATAATGGTCGGGATGTTGCCGAGCGACAGCTCGGTTTCATGGGAACCTGCGGTCTGCTGCGCACCGTGACGGCCACGGGTGGACATGGCGTCTTGACGGACTTCGGCGCTTTCCGTGACGCTCTTGGTGAGTCGGCCACCCTGCCCCCCGGTCACGCGAAGCTGCGTGCCTCCGGAGCCAGTGGATTGGGTGCCCTTGGCAGATTGAACCTTAAAAGCCACGTAGCCAAGTGCGGACTCTGAATAGGCCAAAGTGACCTCCTATGGTTGGACAAGAAAAAGCCCGCCTAAGCGGGTCAGGTGCGGGCAACGTCGCATTGCCATCGGATTGATATCGGAATCTGCATCAGCGGTTCGTTCGTGTCCGAGATGTCGTTTCCGACCGTCGGCGCCCGCTCGACAAAGACCGTATATCCGTTCGATGTCATGGCGATGCGCGGTGTCGTGAACTTGAAATGTTCCGCGATGTCCCCGCAAATCTCTGTCGCGACCGAAAAGTCCCGGTCCTTTCGGGCGTGCAGCAGGATTTGCAGAATGCCGGTATGCCTGTTCGTTCCGCCGACGCTGCCCGGAAAGGTGATCGGATCGTTCCGGAGTAGCCTGACATCGAGATAATCGGTAGGTTTGCCCGCACTGTCCTGTGGCGGCGTAAATGCCGTGCCTGGTGCGTCCTCTTGCCCATCGGGAAAAGCAATGGGCAGATCAGGCGTCAGCGCAAGGCTCACGACACGCGCCTTCAGCGCTAGCCAAATAGCCGTCTCCGGTGTAGGTGTAGCCACGTGAACAAAACCCCTTCACCAGATGAGCCGTTGAGCGATGAGCAGGTCTATGACCTGATGCACGCGGCCGTGTTGAGTTTCATGAACCGAACGGCAGAGACTGCTCACGGCGCGGACGTTTTAGCCGTGTCGATCAAGCAGCTTCAGCTATTGCAGCAAGCCATGCTCATCATCAGCGACCGGCGCTCTTGCGAGCGACAACCGCCGCCTTGATCTTTGCGGAACTTGCGCGAACGATGCGCTGCCACTTCTGGGCCGCTAGCCGGACAAAGCCATAGCCTTCCTGATTGTACTCGCGACCGAGCTTGTCCTTGCCCTTGAACCCGTATTCCAGCCTTCTGGCGTATGCCGCCGTGAAGCCGAGGTAGATGGTCTGGCCAAGCTTCGACCCAGCGATCAGCAACTCGACCTGTTCGCTGTTCTCGGGATATGTCGCGTTCTCTTCCGGAGTGACTTCTTTGTCGATCTTCGGCATCTCGGTGTTTGACGCCTGCATTGAAGCCCTGAGAAAACCCGTGTCCACTGGCATGTTGCCGCCCGCCGCGCGAGGCTTCTTTACTTCCTCGGAAAGCGTTTGAGCCGAGTCGCGAAACACGGCTTCAAGGCGCTGCTCGCTTTGCCTCACCCACTTGCTGACATCGGCTGAAAACGAGCCTTGATCCGCCATCACTCGACCCCATAGCTGTAGTCGATGCGGTAATCGACATCGCAGCGGCACTGGATTGTTTCGGAGCCATCGGCGCCAAGACTGCGGTCGCCGGGATGAAGCAACTGCATTCCAGACGGGGACGTGAACGGCGCGTTCAATCCTTTGGCGACTTGTCCGTTCAGCGCAGAGTGCGAATGCCTGACCCTTCCGTCACCTGCGGAGCGCCACACCTTATCGACCGCCTCAGGTGGATAGTTGGTCTTTTCGATGCCCTGCAAAAAGCCCTCGCGCTTACCTTCCTGCAAAGCTGTCATCATCTCGGTGCGGGCAATCGCCTCGGCTCGGGTCTGAATAAGGCCGGCTTCGTACCGGCTGAGTATCTTTTCGATTGTCGCGTCTGGAAGGCGCTTGCCCTCTTGAATGGCCTTTTCAATCGTCCGATCAAAGCGCTTGTCCCGAGCTCTACGAGCCATGAACTTGCGCAGTTCCTTTTCAGTGCCGCCAAGCTCAGAGCGAGCGTTGTTGACGTACTGCACCTGATTTGGCGAAAGACCGATCAGCCCGCCGTCCATCTTGCCGGTGACGCGATTGTAGTTGCCAGCGATCTGGCTAACGGTTGAGCGCGGGTTCTTTCCTTCACGCATAGCCGTTTCAAGGATGCCTCGCATCGTCGTGTTTTGCTCAGTCGTGATGCGACCGACGAAATCAGCGCCATAGTTGCGCAGATAGTTTTCAGCCCTTACCGCTCGGCTATCGAAGCGGATTACCGCTCGTGCTCCCGTGTCTGTCGCCAGCGTCGGCATATTTGCAGCCATCGTCTTGCCGCCAGCGGTATAGGCTTCGCGGATCACGTCATCCAAAGGACCAAATGCAGCCCTGTCGATGTTCAACACCCGTAGCGCACCTTCAACGTCGCGCGCTTCAAGCCTCGCAATAAGGTCTTTCATGACAATGCGCGATTTTACGTCCTGCACGCTTTCGAGAAACGCGGCCTGCATCCTCTTGTCGTATTGCGAGAGCAGCGCGTCAAATTGCTGGCGAAGTGTCGGCCGGCGAGCCATCAGCCCCTTCCCTGCACTTCCCAGACCGCGAGCGCCGGATCTGTCTTCACTTCACCGATTATCTGGTACGTTTCCCCGCGAACCGTGACGGCGTCTGTCGTGAGTTGCGGCACGACGCTCAAGCTGTTGGCCAAGATCAGAACCTTGCGGTCGTTAGCCTGCACCAGCGAGTTTGCGATCTGGAAATCGCTGTACTGCTCCACAATTGCCTTGCACGGGTAGTCTGTAGTCGTGTCGCTCACCGGAACCCAAGGCTCATCAGGATCGGGTGTGCCGGGCGTCGTGCGGGTCAGTGTGGCGTCAAGAAAGACGCCCTTCATGCCGCCGTATATGGCTTTAGCGATCGCGCCTGAAAGCGGGGAAGTCATCTCCAAATCCACTGCGGTTTGCCGCCCTGGGAGCCATCAAGGATGGGAACGAGCATCTTGGATACGATGCCATATACTGTCCCGGCCTGCGCCCCGTCTGCATACTCGATCTCGACCGATCCGGCCTTGAGACGCTTGATCAGTCCGCCGCGCGCCTCATCATCGGCCAACGTAGCCGAAACGGCACGCCCGGCCAGTTCGCACGTGGCATCTACAAGCTCTTGAGGAAGCCCGGTGAGCGGGAAGCCGGCATCGTCTAGGGCGTTGGTACGCGGCCAGAGTTTGCCTTGCACGCGCCCTGCCCGGACACCGCGATAATACTGCCCGAACTCAGCATCGAGATAGTCTGTCGCCTCACGAATAGCGCCATCCATATCGTTAACATCAGCCGCCGCGACAGTCGCCGCAAAGGCCGAATGTGGGCGATTGACCCAATAGGCGAGAACTGTCGCACGAGCCGCATATGCGTCAGCGCCCGGTACACCCGAGCCTGTTTCCGGAACCAGTGCCATTATCGGCCCTCATCCATCCATGCGAATTTTTGTTCATTGGCCAAATTGTCGTCATCGTCAAAAATCGCGTAACGTGTCGCTTGAGGAAGCATAGCCGAAATGTTCTTTTTATCTTGATCCGTCAACTCGACCATAATCGGCTTGCCGGGTTCGCACTGAAACCAATCATTACCGACTTTTACCCTCATAAGGTCACTCCACGGTTCACGATCACGTTGCCTTCGATGATGCGAGTAACCACACCTGCCGCGCTCTGGATTTCCAAATCGAAGACGAATTTCTCATCGCGAACGTAGTGCCTCGCACGCTTTTCAGCAGGGATCAGCGCGAGAATATCAACGTCGGTCAGCATATTCTGCGTCTCGGTCGCGGTCATGGCCAGTGTGACCGTTCCGGCCGCGCCGCCAAGCGTGATTGTGCCGCCGTCCGCGTCCGATCCGGTCGAGAGATAGACCGTTGGTGTCTCGGCATCATTCGCCGTGCGCTTGATCGACATGCGGGCCGTGTAACCGGTCAGATCGACTGGCGTGCTGCCGCCATAGGTGTAGACCCACGAAAACGTCTCACCTTGTCGGATGAACAAATCCTGTCGAACTGTGGTCATTTGTTATCCCCATGCAACCGAGGCGATGAAAACGAGAATGAAAATTGCTGCCACGGTGAAAACAGCGCTCCAGATCACTTTACGGCGCACCTAGTCACCACGCGTCAGCCGGTTGTCTTCGCTCTCGATCTGCCAGTTGCGGATGACCTGCCGCTCGCCAGCAACGTTGTCGGGATACGGCGGCATGTTCGGCTGGCGCTGTTCGCCTGATTGTGGCTTGGGATCGTCAGTCATCGTCAGATTAACCCGTTGATGCCTGCCCAACCGAGATAGGCAAGACCGAACAGAATGATCAGCGTTACAATCCCGAGGATTTTGTTCACCGACCCAGACATAGCATGTGATCCTGGAGGCGACTTTTCAGGGCGTGAACCCGATATGCCTCGTGGATACTCGTGAGGCGGGCGCTTAGGCATCGGCCAGCTCCGCCGCGACGTATTCGGCACGCTCGTCTGCGCTCATGGCGTTGAAGGCGTCGGCATCATCCTTGCGAATCTTCTTCACACCGCTAACCTCTACACCATACCGGCAGATCGCATACCAGCCGCGTCCTACATCGCGGGCCTCATAACTGCCGACGATGTAATCAGGCGAAGACGGCGGCGCTTCCTTGTTTTCATCGGCACCGGAAAGCATCTTGTTCTCAGCGGCAGCCGGAATGGCCTTTGCGGCCACAGAGTGCGTCACGTAGCCCTCTTTCTCCAGTCCGGGGACCAAGGCGTCGGGAATGTCAGCAATCGCACCAGCGGTCGCCGTAATGGCGTTGATGCCGTCTTGCGAGTAGGAAAACGGCTTCAGGATTTTGCATTCGGCCATGGGCTATCCAATCACTGCTGTGAAAATTCCGGACTTGGTATCGCCGCCGCTTCCGACCACGATCTTGATCCGGTCATTGGCAGCGACAATTGGCACTTCAGTCAGGCTCGACGCTGCCCCTGTCGTCCCGATGTTCGCCGGAACCACCGGATAAACGGTTTCGCTGGCGTTGATGTCCGTATCGGTCCAAAGGCTTTCGCCAGTCGCCTCAAGCGTGATCGTGAAATCGACGCCATCGGCATAGTCGACCTTGGTGTACTGGACCATGTGGACCGCGCCATGTGGAACGGAAATGTACCCCGTTCCATCACCCTGATCATCGGTTGTGATGGTGACGCTTTCACGTGTGGCGAACATCGGCTGTCCCTTCTGCATCTTCGTCTCGCGCTATGAGCGTATTCAAGACATGAATGGCGCCGCGCAACTGGTGAACAGTCGCGACGGTCTGTTGAAGTTGTTCAGTCAGACCGTCGCGTTCCTTGCGAAGTTCGTCAGCAGAAATCATTATGATGTCAGTGCCGGCGATGCGCAAATCGGGATATAGTAGTCGGTTGCGCCGATCTTGACACGAAGCGAACCGACGCCAGTCACGACCTGCGACAAACCGACGCGCAAAAGCTTGCCGGTGTTGGCGGTCAAACCGTTCAGATCGAACAGATAGCCGCTGGTGTCGAAAGCCGCCGCACCGGCGCCTGAAAGGTTCATGCTCATGAAAGACGAGCGAGTTCCGGTCGCTGCGCCAGTCGGCATGATAACCTCGGCTTCAAACGCAGCGTATGAACCAGACACTGTTCCGGCACCAAGATCAAGCTCGGCACACATGGCGCCACCAAGACCCGTGACGGAGCCAGCCGTGCCAAAATCAAGTTTGGCATTTGCGGCGTTGGCATATGTTCCGAGTTCAACCTCGGTTTCAGTCGTGAAAACAGCGCCATCGATTGACGCGGCGGCGGTTTCGGCCGTCACGGTCGAACCAAGGGTGCCGGCGATATCGAGTGCACCGCCAGAAGCAATGTTGATAGCACCGCCGGAAGCAACTTCTAGGCTGTCGCCACCCTGCGGGAAATAGACTTTAGTGTTGGCAGCCATTGCGGCCTCCTATGGATTTGGAAAAGAGGCGGGACCGAAGCCCCGCCAACTTGTTATCAGGTACGGGCCACCGCAGTACCGATAAGCGTCGGCGGCGCGTGGCGCGGCTTCTGCAGGATGGCATAGACCGAAACGTCGGCGTCGGTGCCGGAGGTTCCAGTCACGGACACGCCGACATAGGGATTGATGCCCTTGTAGCCGAAGCTGCCGATCACGGTGTTGTCGGCATCGTCATCGGTTTCAGACAACGTGACCGTACCGTTGACGGCCTGAGCGGCGGCAACGCTGGCGGCTGCGGACGCGGCGGTCGTGGCCGAGTCCTGAAGTGTGGCAGTGAAGCCTGCCGCCGCTCCGGCATCGGTGATCGTATTGGCGACGACAACAATGGTCGCGGCCTGAAAGCCAGCCATCGAAGCCCACGAGGAAACGGCAGGCGTGGTGCCGGAAAGGGTCAGGTTGCCGAGATGGACAACCTGGGTGTTGTTGAGCATATCGCGCATGGTTGTTTAACTCCTGTGTGCGCTTGAGGGAACGGGGCGGCAGGCTCACCGCCCCGCTTGGTCATTCGAGGATTACGACGCAGCGATCTTCAGCTTGCGCACTGCCTCGGCCAGAACGACCTGCCCGCCGACACGCTTGCGCATGATAAAGCGGACGTTGCCGGACGTGGCCTGAGTGTACGGATCGCGAAGCATTTCCATCGTGATCCGGTCGACCCAGGTATAGGCGCGGCGGAAGTCGCCGTAGGCCACGGGGAACAACCCGGCGCCGATGTCCGGCATATCGGGAAGTTCCATATAAGGATCGCCGTCGATGGTATTCGGGGCCGAAGTCCCGATGCCCGGCGTCCACAGATAGTGACCGTCGCCGCCCTTGAGCTTGCGAACAGCGCCAATCGTGGTGCGGTTCATGACCCAAGTCGCGTTGCGGGCGTATGCTGTCTTGATCGCGTGCTTCAGGCCAAGCAGGCCATCGGCATCGGTCAGGGTCGCGGCCTCGCCTTGCGCGGTGTAGGACACGTCGCCATTGGTCATGAAACCTTCGGGCTTGCCGACACCGGAACCAGTGACGAAAGCCGTGCCCTCGCCGACTGCAAACTGTTCCGAGGACTCGTCCTGGATTTCCATCTGCATGTTGAAGGCGCTGTCTTCGAGCATCGCATTCGAAATGTCGATCAGTGCATAGCCTTCATGCGTCGGAATTTCCTCAAGGCCATAGGCAAGGCCGGTCGTTTCAGAACGGGTGCCATTCTCGGAAACCCACTGCATGGCAAACTGGCCAGTGCGCTTCGGGATTTCCACCGACTTGTTGGCGGTCTGCCGGACGCGGGCAAGTGAGCGAACCGGACTCATCAGGGTTTCGGCCTTGATGATTTCGCGAACCAGTTCGGATGGGGCCAGATAGCCGCCAGCCGTCGCAGTGCCGACGTTCAGGGCCTTCCACTCAGTGTTGACCGAATCGATTGCCTTGCGCTGGGCCTCGGAGAGATTGGCGAAGCCCTCGATATGACCGGAGACAACGGCACGCGCCCAATCGTTGACGCGCTCCTTTTTCTCCGTCTCTGTGCCGGTCGAAGTGCGCTTGAACGCGGTTTCGAGCGCGTCGAAGCTGGCCTGAAGGTCGGCGAGGTTCTTCTTGTTGGCCTCGGCAATCGTCGCCTTCTGGCTCACGTCCTCGAACTTGTCGAGAACGGCGTTGATGCGATTGGTCTTTTCCTCGGTGAGGACATCGGCGGAACCGATCTTTTCGAGTTCCTTCAGGCGTTCGTCATTAGTCGCCTTGAATTCCTCGAACGCGGTCATCACCGCGGCGACGGCTTCCTTGGTGTCGGGCACGGCAGCGTCGCCGCCCTTATCTTCGGTGGTCATTTTGGTGTTCCTTGTGATGGATAGGGTTTAGCTGCGGATCAGTTCCGCTAGCCTGTTGAGAGCGACGATATCGCCCTGATCGTCCCCAGCCTCACGCCGTGCGATCTTCTGAACCACGGACACAAAGTCCCTGGCTTCCTTCTTGCTCAAAGCGCGGTCTGCCTCTCGCAGAAAGCGCTCCGCATCAGAAAGTGACTTGAGAGCGTCAATGGCGCCCTCGAATGATTTGACGCCGGTAACCTCGGCGGATTCCAGCATCGGCAGCGACACGATGGACACTTCCATCAAGTCGACCTTTTCGAGCTTCCGGATTTCCATGTCGCGGTCGTATGTATCTTCGAGCGTCCTGTAGCCAATGCTAAGTCCGTCGATTGCGCCATCCTTGAGCAGCGCATAAGCCTCATCAGCGTCCTGAACGCCTTCAGTGAGGCGCCCAGCGACGAAAAGCCCGTAATCGTCCTCTTTCATCTCGGTCCAGCGGCCAATCGTGCGGCGCGTGTCGTGATGGTAGAACATTTTGGGAAGCTTGCCCTTGTCGCGCCACTTCGCGAGGCTGTCTGAAAACGCCCCGCGCACAACAATATCCCGGCCCTGATCAACCTGACCGAAGACAGATGCATAGCCGGAGAACGTCCGCGTGTCCTGCCCGACTTCCTTGACCTCGAAAGCGAAGTCGAGATGCTTCATTTCGGTCATGTGTTGACCCTTCCAAAGAAAAAGCGCCCCATTTGGAGCGCTTGATTAGTTTATTGCCTGTCTCGCCTAGCCTCATAGAGCCTCGCTACACCGTTCCCGGCATAGTCCCCTCCATGCCTGCCGCGCAAAACCTCAACCGAACTCAGCTTACCGTTCCCTGCCAATCCTAACCTGCCGTAACCGACCTTACCTAGCCGCAGCTAGCCAATCCATAGCACACCTTGCCTGCCGGACCTTACCTTGCCGCAGCCAACCAGGCCCCTGCCCGCCTCGACTGCCTCAACTCGACAGAACCAACCGAACCCGAACCGAACATAACGGGCCTTGACTGCCGGGCCGCACCCATCCGCAAACCACCTAGCCTCGACTTCACTCGCCTAGCCTGCCTCGGCATACCTCAACCTACCATGCCAGTCCCGTCCGCAACGGGCCCCTCCTGCCAAACCACCGGCATGCATAACCCCTACTTGCCTTGAGTGGCCCCTACTTGCCAATCCTGCCCAAAAAAAACCGCGACATACCTTAGCGAAACCTGCCCTGCCATTGGCGCTTATCACGCCGCTTTCTCGGAGTCGATAACATTCATGATCTCGGCAAATTCCTTGAGGTCGTGATACTTGATGCACCATGCGCGCAACTCACGCTTGGCTTTTTCGAGGACGTAATCTCTCGACGACTTGACCGACATGGCATGCGAGACTTCGCGATAGTGCGGTTCCTCGCCACTGCCGGCAACATGCACATAGGCGCGCATCTTGGTCGCCGGCTGATCGTCATGCACATAGATCGCCACGACTGCCCTGATGAGCCCGCGCGCCTGCTGAAGGCGGTATTGACGCGCCGCATCGGTATCGTCCCATTCGAAGAAGGGATGAAGCGGACTGTTCGGGTTCTCTGCATCCTGCAAAATGTCCTCGGGCGTGATTTCGCCCTTGAACTGCTCGCGCAGGAATTCGAGATGTTTACCGACCACATTCGGGTCGGCCTTCGCACCCTTCTGAAACCGGGCGCCTTCGGCAAATTCGAAGCCAGCAATCTTCATCATGCGGCCTCCTGCACTTCCTTGTCAGTCGCAACGTGGAACATGCCGTACTGGCCATCCTTTTCAGGACGCCACTCACCGACGCCAACGGCGAAACCGGCGACGTTGAGCAGGTTGAGGATTTGCGCCTCACTCAACACGTTTCGATTGTACCTGACGCCGATCTTGACGCGCCAGCTAGTGAACTCCGGGCGATACCGAAGATCAGCGGTACCCATGCCGACGCGAACCATGTCCTCGCGCATCGTCGGCTCGCTGCCTTCAATCCTGACGAGATTGACCCGCGACTTCGACCCCTCGAAAGCGCCCTCAATATCGGCATCTTCACCGAGAATGTGGAACGCCTGTCGGGCCTGAATTTTGGTCAGCCCGGCAACGGAAGTTCCTGCCGTCACGGCGGCACCCTTGAACGCTACGGACGGAAAACCGTATCCGCCATCGTCCATGCGATACATGCTCGCTTCGAAGTCGGCCTTCGGGTCTTTCGGCTCCTTCGCCGATTTGGCCTTCTTCATCTGCTTGTCGAGCATTTCCTTCTTGGCCTTCTCAGACCATGCGTGAACGATGAGCGGGCTGTCCCCGATCAGCGTCACTTCCATGTAGCCGATGTTCAATGCGGGAAGCTCGATCCCGACGTTTTCCTTTTTGGCAATTGCCATCTGACGGTTCCTTTTTGCTCGCTGCGCCCAAACGCCGACCCTTCGGCAATGCGCTTTGCGTTTACAAAAATGAACCTAGCGGTTACAGTGGTGCCCGTCAACGCTAAAAATGACCGACAGGGTTATTATGTTCCCCGAAGGGGCAAGCCGATGCTACAAACTGATCTCATGATCGAACCGTCCCAGATTCGTGCTGCCCGTGCCCTGATCGGCTGGAAACAGACCGATCTCGCGAAGGCATCCGGCATCTCCGAAATGTCGGTCAAGAATATCGAGCGCGGAGTGACAGACCCGAGGGCAAGCACATTGCGAGCACTCCAGTCTGCCCTCGAAGCTGCCGGCGTTGTGTTCCTCGATACCGGCACTAATCGAGACGGAGGACCTGGCGTTAGGATGCGGTAGCTTTCGGTTCATCCTTTGCGTCCTGTGTCTGATCCGTCAGCAAAGCCGCTGCAACGTCCTCGGCATCGTCCGACAGGTCAGGCGCGTTGAGTAGCCAGTCCTCGA
>Ga0055450_10000021_pt1 | contig 20111 bp, 17 predicted proteins | sample China_Galinas_PW_5_FD_57740 | JGI IMG/M metagenome (GOLD analysis project Ga0055450, IMG submission 57740) | Wetland microbial communities from San Francisco Bay, California, USA, that impact long-term carbon sequestration - China_Galinas_PWC_D1 | ecosystem: Environmental > Aquatic > Marine >... | reverse complement strand
TTCTTCACATCCATTTTTTACCGTAAAAACCAATTGGTAATCCTCACCTCCATAGAGCATACAGTCAAGTCTATGTAAACCGAATGCCAAACAGGCCTCTTCCAGAAGGGAATGGATCGGCAGAAGGTTTTCGTGAATGACGGCACTGACACCGCTTTCTTGGCAGATATGCCCAAGATCGGTGGCAAGTCCATCCGAAATATCCTGCATTGATGAAGCAAAACCGCTTTCGCATATTATCTGTCCCAGATGAATTTGTGGGCAAGGATTGAGGTGGGCTTGTATGAGCATATCCCATTTTTTCTCAATTCGTTTATTTGAAAATTTTTCTAAAATCGCAAGCCCTGCAGTAGAAAACCCGAGAGGCGTTGATACATAGACGGTATCGTCGATTTCAGCCCCATCTCGATAAAGACTTCCAGATGGATGTTGTTCTCCCAGAACAGTAACCGAGATATTCATTTCCTTTCCGCTGACGGTATCTCCCCCTATCAAACAGCAATTATATTCATTAAGGATTTCATAGACACCGTCAAGCCATTCGAAAAGCCATTCCGGAGATAATCCCGGGGGGAGGCTCATCGAGATCAGGACATAACGAGGAATACCACCCATTGCTGCAATATCACTTAAGTTTACAGCCATGGATTTTCTGCCGAGAAGCTTCGGCGAATGCCTCTCTTTTTTAAAGTGAATTCCGTCAACCAGCATATCGGTGGAAACAAGCCAAGAACCGGATTCCGAATTTCCAAATACAGAACAGTCGTCCCCTATTCCTTTGACAAGTCCTTGAGCAGGCTCACATGCCCTTTTTCGTATATATTCGATGAGATTTCTTTCCGAAAGTCGCATTGAGATCCCTTGCTCAGTGAAAGATGCCGGCTGGTGTTTACTTTACTCTTTTCAATCCGCCGCTCTTGCCATCATTTTTCTTGAGCATGTCCTTTTTCGGAGCTTTATCGATTGATAAATCAACTACTTTCATAAAACGTGCTTCACCGCCCATGGAAAAGGACTCCATTCCAGTCATCTGAGGTGTACGCAAAGTCCAGGTTATCTTCTGCGGCGGAACAGTCAGCAAGGACATTGTTACGTGCCACCACTCATCCTTCCTCCCACTGTCTTTTTCAATAGAACCGACAAGGGCATAAATGAGCGTGGGAGGTTCTTTTGCGGCAATAAGGACAATATCACCGGTGTTGATACTGTCCTTGAAAGAGACTATTTTTTTAAGATCGGCTATGAGTTGTTCCATTATTTTTTAATCAATGTCGTTGATTCAACCACTATCAAATTCGGAGATATCCTGCTATGCATACCGAAATCGGAATACATGGCAAGGCCATCAAAAATTGGATTGAGAATTCTATCCACGACAATCCCCAGCCGTCTGGAATCCTGTTGATTCTGAACAGCCATAATCGCCAGTCCCCAGTTTACCAATTCCCTGGCTGTTTTTATCATATCGCCAATTCTGAGGTAGGCAACCGAGTTGTTATCTTCCAGCAGACCAGTACTCACCATTTTAAAGCCTGGGCTGTTCTTTAACCCCGCACCTCCTTGCATTACATCGATTATACGCTTCATCATCGACATGCTTGTCGTTGCCACAAAGTAATCATTGTGCATGGCATACAATCGCATAAAACTTCCATGGGATACACTGGCAATAGAGGTTATAGCCTCCCCTTTATATGTCATATTTTTAATATTCAGATTAGGGTTGGTTAAAAATTTATTATAGAATTTATCGAAGTTTTTCTCGTCTTTTACGCGCACGAAAAAAGAAAAATCCGGCAGAGGAAGAAACTTGTTTTTTTCTCCTTCCTGCATCATGAAACCACCTTGTCTACCCAGCATGCCTAAGATATTCTCAAGACTCATTCCGAATCTTTTTTTAATTGTGTCAAGGGACTCTGCTACCTTTTCTTTATCGAAATTAGCTCCTGCCAGATACATCTTCCAATATCTTGGAAAATCCATCGTATTGGTCCAGTAGTAGCCGAGGACATGGTCCGGGACAATGGCCAATGTCTTATTTTTTCCAGAGGATATATTATATATCTCCCTTACAGCAGGATCAAATTTACTGTTGTCTAAAATAATAATACCTTTATCCCTTATTCGGTCGGCATCCAGCCAGGCGCCGTAACCAGCAGCCTGCATGCCTTTCCATTTTTTTAATTCAGCTTTAAGAATATTTTTTCGTTTGGCATCTGTAGCAGCTAGTGTTTGCTCGAAAAGGACATTCAAGGAATCCAGTGCACAATAGCAAAAGACTTCAGGATCCTTAAACATTTCATGTATTTTTTTAAAATTGTCATTGTCTCCAAGCGATGTTTTTTCCTTTATATACCGATCAAGACAGTCTTTAATCAGTCTCTTATTCAGACTGATGAGAACAAGATCACGAACAGTAACGAACGAAACTGTTTCACTCCCTTCCTGCCTAAGAGTTTTGATGGTATATTCGTCAAACTTTTCCGATGTCTGATTGAGAACTTTATCGAACCCGGAAGCCAAAAGATCAACCAGTCGAGCTCCATGCCGAGGCCTTGTTATCAGCACCAGGCTTTGTTGAATTTTCTCTTTGGGATCATGAGTTTTGACAGACTCCACCGGCAACAGTGCTAGTGTAAAATCATTCCCGAACAACTCGTTGAAGAGAGGACTTTTAATAAATGCACTCCCTTCATCCTGAATTTTTTTCAAGAGCAAAATATCTTTGTCAGGTAAGGTCAGGTCCTTAGCTGTTTGAATAAGGTCGATTCCGGCAATGGCCATTCCCAAATGTGATTTCTTGAAATCATCGAGCAGACTGCTTAAATCTTTTTGGTGTATATAAAAAAGTACATTTTTGGGAAGAAATAAGGACGGTGAAAGTTGCTTGGTATTCTCGTGTTTGATCACAAAAAACAGAGAGACTGCCAGAATTGCAACAGCTATAAGTCCGGTAAATAGTTTTTTCATATAACACTCCAAATCTTCCCGCCTGAGGGTCAACCGTTTACGGTAGTCCCGATTCGTCTATATTGGATTGCTTCAGCTAGATGGGCCGAGGAGATTGATTGCAGGTTGTCCATATCGGCTATAGTCCTGGCAATTTTCAGAATACGATGATACGCTCGTGCAGACAACTTCAGACGTTTAAAACTTTTTTCCAACAAATTTGTCGAAACAGCATCAAGGGCACAGTATTTCTCAATCTCTTTGGGACCCATCTGGCTGTTGCAGAAGAGGTTCTTCTTGTTGACGAATCGTTTACCCTGTATTTCTCGAGCTGTAACGACTCTGCCTCGTATTATTCGTGATGACTCGCCTTTTTCACGATTATTCATTTCCTGAAACGGCAACGCGGGAACATTAAGATGAAGATCTATCCGATCAAGTAAAGGGCCGGATAATCTGCTCTCGTAATGCTTTATTTGAGATGCATTGCATGTACATTGATTCCTTTTATCTCCAAAATAACCGCATGGACAGGGGTTTAAAGCTACAGCAAGAACGAAGCGAGCTGGAAAACATACGGCAGTATTCGCCCTGGCGATAGTTACGGTTCCGTCTTCAAGGGGCTGTCTCAGGACCTCAAGGACATGGCGCTTAAATTCAGGAAGTTCATCCAAAAAAAGAACACCATTATGAGCGAGGCTTACCTCTCCCGGTTTTGGGTTTGTCCCACCTCCGATAAGTCCGGCATCGGAAATGGTGTGATGCGGCGCGCGAAAAGGGCGGGAGGCCATGAGAGCTCTGTCGGATGGCAGCAAACCGACAATACTATATATTTTCGTTGTTTCCAGGGCCTCTTCAAAACTCAGCTCTGGCAAGATGGTGGCAAGTCTTCTGGCGAGCATCGTCTTTCCTGACCCGGGAGGACCTTTCATTAATATATTATGCCCTCCTGATGCAGCAATTTCTAAAGCCCGTTTTACATGCTCCTGTCCTTTGACATCTTCAAAATCAACGTCAAAACTCCTCGATTCTGAAAGAGAGGTGAGACTGTCAATGGAAAATGAGGTCATATCTTTGAGGCCGGCAATATGCTCGACAGCCTGATGCAGGAAGGTAACGGGAATCACCTCTATACCGTTCACTATTGCCGCTTCCGATTTATTCGCCTCTGGAACAATGATTCCCTTCAATCCCTGCTTTTTGGCAGCCAGTGTCATAGGAAGAATTCCGCTGACCGGACGAACGCCGCCATCAAGGGAAAGCTCTCCGACAAGACAACACTCATTATGTCTGGAGTCCTTGATAAGTCCTGCGGCTGCAAGAATACCGATAGCCATTGGGAGATCGTAACCTGAACCGCTTTTTTTGACATCTGCAGGTGCCAGATTTACGGTAATCCTGTTATTGGGAAAATCGTAGCCGCTGTTTTTTATCGCAGCTTTAACCCGGTCCTTGCTTTCCCTGACGGCCCCTTCAGGAAGACCGACAGTAGAAAACATCGGCAAGCCCAAGGCGATGTCCACCTCGACTTCGATAGGGATGCCATCGACTCCAATAACCGTACAACTCTTTACCTTTGCAAGCATCTTGGATAAAATTCAGGGTTAGGGGTTGCGGTCACATCAATTAACACGCATTCGATCGATAATCGTACATCTTTTGCATCTCGCTTGAGTACGGACCGTTTTTTTTACTATATATATACAAGGGGGGATTAATTTTGACCCCCGAACCACCATTTTTGATCGCTTCAATCAGTACTAACTTGGCGTTTGCATCTCTTCCTGGATAACTGTACACCGTTTGCATTCTCTTGGGTTGCAATCTCACCTTTTCCATGGAACAAAAAATTTCTGCCAGACGGTCTGCGGAAAACACAAAAGCGACACTGCCTTTGTTTTTTACTGCAAATGAAGCTGCCGCAACAACCTGATCAGTCGTAGAACAGACCTGATGCCTGGCTATAAGAGATTGCCGATTTGTATTTTCTCTTCCTGACGAAGATGTATAAAAGGGCGGATTGCACACTACCCGGGAAAAAGATTCTGCTGGGAAAAAATCCTTGATGGTTCTCAAATCTCCTTCAACCACTGAATATTTTTGTCCAAATCCGTTTAATTCTCCGTTTCTTTTTGCCAATTCGACAAGTTCCGGCTGCAACTCCATCCCGATCATTTTTTTTATGCATTCTTTTTGCTTAAAGAGCATGATGAGACCGACAATGCCGCAACCACAACCTAAATCGAGAATGATGTCGTTGTCTAAAACCGATGAAAAATCGGCAAGCAAGAGAGAATCGACGGAATACCTGTAGCCTTGTTTAGGTTGCATGCAGGCCAGACGACCGTCGAACAAATTGTCGATACTGATCTTGTTATCAATGGCTTCCGGTAAGGTTTTTCGATCAACCAAGACGATTTATCACCTCGTCATCCAGTAACTGATTAAATAGCAATCCGGTCATCACCTTGGGATAAAAATACGTGGATTTATGAGGCATAATCAGGCCTTGATCTGCCACGTTCTTCACCTGCTCAACCAGTGTCGGATTCATTATAAAGAGAAGCGGCGTGCTCTCATCGTTCAGTGTGGAGCTTTTTACGGCAGTATCCAGGGCTTCATCGAGATCACTGAAATATCTGACCAGGTTCTCCCGCTCGCATCTGCTGCGACTTAGATCAAAATATTTCTCAATAATGAGGTCTGAGAGTATCACAACATCAAGTTCTTTGAGACACTGCTCTTTGATGTCGATATCCTCAATAGCCTCCGGTTGCATCTTCAAAAGAAAGCACCGGTCCTCCCCGGGATGATAGACTGCAAATGTCGAGGATTTTTTTTCTTGTGGCCCGTTCTCTATCTCTGCCATCCTGGAAAGGACCTCACCGATGAGGACTTCTCGGCTGCCGAAGGCCACTTCTTCGAGCTCGAATCCGCGCTGCAACCGTTCAAGCAACTCTGAAACTTCCATTTTACCAGGCCAGTTCAAAAGCCTATGGGTCGGTAAAACGGAAAGTCCGGGATCTTCCATGGGGCAAAGGTACATCATGATATGGTTGGCGGGACTGTTTTTGGCCAAGTCCCCGTGCTGTTTTTGTAGGAACCGTCGATATGCCAGGGCTGTTGTATACCGATGATGACCGTCGGCTATATACAACGATCTTTCCAGAAAGAAATGTTGTACCTTTCTGATTATCTCAGGATCAGTGACCTGTTTAAGGCTATGGATACAGCCATCGGCATCGGTAACAGATCCCACGGATTTTCCTGTTCCCTTCTCCAAGAGATCGATTACTGCGTTTTCTTTGTCTGAAAAAAGTGAAAAAACCTGACTGAATTGAGCCTGACAATATTGGGTCAGTTTCAGACGATCTTCAATAACCGTATCAAAGGTTCTCTCATGAGGTTTGACAATTCCTTCTGAAAAATCGGCAAGGCCGACAAGACAGACAAGTCCTTTTCGTATTTTTCTTTTTCCGGTTGGCGGATGGAGATAATCAATTTCGTAAAGATACAAAGAATCCTGTTCCTCACGAAGAAGTACCTTTTCATCAAGCCACTGCCTGAAAAGAGAGGCGGCCTCTACGTAACGGGCATCACCTCCGGCGGAGGGACCTGGATTCTTGGTTATATCCAAACGAATCATGGAATATGGTGTTTTGGAGATAAAAAAATCCACAGAATTTTCATTGATTACATCATAGGGAGGTGTTACAACATCATCGATTTTTCCTACTTTCTCAGGGTTATATCTAACCCCTTTCAGGGGTGCTATAAAGGCCATGCTTTTTAGTTCCTCTCTGGTGACACTCTGTTTTCTATAACCTGCTTCTCAAAGGCGAACCAGGCAAATGAATTGAGAAAACATTGTAAATAATATCTATCAGCATTAAATTCAAGACGCTTGATTTGCAATCAGCGGATTGTCATACCATTATAGAGGGTAACTTTTCAATGTATCTTATAAAAATACAAGGAATAAATACACGGGAGAGGTAATTATATTTCTCCAAGGAGGACCTTTATGTTTGACATATTTATCAAAACACACTTTGCCGGTGCCCACCATCTTCGCGAATACCCCGGAGACTGCGAACATCCCCATGGCCATAACTGGAAAGTTGAGGTGACCGTGCGGGCAACGGAACTTGATGAACTTGGGATGGGAATTGATTTTAAGATCCTCAAAAAAGAGGTGAAAAAGGTGATCGATCAGCTGGATCATCATGATTTGAACACCTTGCCTGCTTTTAGTGAAAAAAATCCTTCCTCCGAGCATATTGCAATGTTCATTTTCGAAAACCTAGCCAGGCAGCTCAAAAACGAGCGGTACAGAATCTATAGCGTTACCGTGCTGGAAACCGATTTTTCCGGACTCACGTACTATGGCAAACAATAATTGTTTAGAGGTTTCGGAGATATTCTATTCAATCCAAGGCGAGTCCACGTTTTCCGGCTTGCCTTGTTTTTTTATCAGATTATCTGGATGTAATCTGCAGTGTTCATATTGTGATTCACGGTATGCAGTTGAAGAACCAGGCCGTATGATGTCAATTGATGAAATACTCTCCCATGTCGACTCCTATCCGAGAGTCATGGTCGAAATAACCGGAGGAGAGCCGCTTCTGCAAAAGAATGTTCATGGTCTGATCGCAAGGCTCATTGAACGTGGAAGGAAAGTCCTCATTGAAACCAACGGCTCACTCTCAATTGCGAACGTTCCAACTGATGCAACTGTTATTATGGATATAAAATGTCCTGATAGCGGGCCAGCGTCCTTCCATCCTGACAATTTTGAAAATATACGCAAACGGGCTGTGTTACGCCCAGGAACAACTGAGGTTAAATTTGTAATATCTAGCCGTAAAGATTACATGTGGGCAAAAGGAATACTCTTTCAACACGACCTATCCTCGCTAGCCCCTGTTCTCTTTTCTCCTGTGAAAGCACGTTTTCCCATACAAGAACTTGCTAGAGAAATCCTCAACGATGCCTTGCCGGTCAGACTTCAGGTACAACTCCATACAGTTATTTGGCCTGATACCCATCGAGGAGTTTGACATTTTTCATTATTTAAAATAGATAGAACTGACATAAGGTAAACTTTTTCTGCAAATTACTTCTAAAATCATGGAAGGATCTATGTATACATTAGAACAGGCGCAAATCGGTATTATAGGGCTAGGGTATGTCGGTCTTCCTCTTGCCGTTGAGTTTGGAAAAAAATTTCCTACAGTAGGTTTCGACATCAATCCTTCACGGTTGTCCGAGCTTAATTCCGGAACCGACTCGACTCTGGAGGTATCTGATGAGGAGCTAACATCGGCAATTCATTTGAACTGTACCTCTGATCTTGACACATTGAAGACTGCCAATGTTTATATAGTGACGGTACCAACTCCCATCGACTCATCCAAACGCCCTGACTTTCGTCCACTTATCGGAGCCTCTCATACAATAGGAAAGGTGTTGTCCAGAGGCAACATAGTGATATACGAATCCACAGTCTATCCTGGAGCAACAGAGGAAATATGTGTACCGATCCTGGAAAAGGAATCGGGCCTTTGTTTTAACAAGGACTTTTTCTGCGGATACAGTCCCGAGCGGATCAATCCCGGAGACAAGAATCATCGTTTACCCAACATTGTCAAAGTGACATCGGGTTCGACACCGGAAGTTGCCGAATTCATAGACAGTCTGTACCGGACCATCATCACTGCAGGGACATTTAAAGTAAGCTCGATAAAAGTGGCGGAGGCCGCCAAAGTAATAGAAAATACACAACGAGACGTTAATATTGCTTTGATAAACGAACTTTCCTTAATATTTAACAAACTTGGGATAAATACCATTGAAGTCCTTGAAGCCGCCGGAACAAAATGGAACTTTCTGCCATTTCGTCCCGGGCTGGTAGGTGGCCACTGCATCGGGGTTGACCCTTATTATCTGACCCATAAGGCACAGGAAGTTGGATATCAACCGGATATGATTCTTGCAGGTCGTCGTTTAAACGATAATATGGGGAGTTATATCGCCTCACAAATGATCAAATTGATGGTAAAAAAAGGAATTGATGTTGCCAATGCCAAAATCCTTATTATGGGGCTCACATTCAAGGAAAACTGTCCTGACCTACGCAATACCAAAGTTATAGACATCATTGGTGAGTTAAAAGAATTTTGCATAAATACATGTATATACGATCCGTGGGTAAACCAAGAAGAGGCTTTGAAAGAATATGGTATTCCCGTTATCGATCAACCTTCCGGTCAATATGACGGGATAATCTTTACAGTAGCACACCGGCAATTCCAAAAAATGACCCGGGAGAATATTCAGAACCTTTGTAAAAGCAATTCTGTTCTTTATGACGTAAAAAATATGTTTCCGGCTGATTGGGTCGATGGAAGTCTTTAACCTATGTCGAAAACCATACCTGTCGAAAAGGCCGTCGGCATGATCCTGCCTCATGATATTACCGAAATTGTTCAAGGCAATTTCAAAGGACCTGCCTTCAAAAAGGGCCATATCATACAAAAACAGGACATCGAACATCTCAAGAGATTGGGGAAAGATCATATTTACGTAATTGCTCCCAGACCGGATCAGATTCACGAGGATGAAGCTGCCAAAATCATGGCAGAGGCACTTATTGGGCCGGGTGCTAGGGCTGCCAACGAACCGCAGGAAGGAAAAATAACGATTATTGCCGATTGTGACGGTCTATTAAAAATTAACAAAGACGTATTGTTTCGCTTCAATATGCTGGGAGAGGTAATGTGCTCGACACTGCATACGAACATCCCGGTAAAACAAGATGACATAATTGCCGGCACCAGGTTGATACCTCTTCTTGGTAACAGAAGTCTCGTTGATGAAGCTGTTCGAATCGCACAATCCGGGGAACCTGTAATCCAGGTTAAGACTTTGCAAAGGATGAAAACCGGTCTAGTCATTACCGGCAACGAAGTCTTTTATGGACGAATAGAGGATAGATTTGAGGCTGTATTACGAAATAAACTCAATTACTACGGCTCAAAAATCCAAACAGTTAAATTTACGCCGGATGATCCGGATCGTATTGCCGAGGCTATCGTCTCGTGTCTTTCCGAACGAACGGATCTCATTGTAACCAGCGGCGGAATGTCCGTCGATCCCGATGACGTGACCAGGGAAGGCATCCGACGTGCAGGAGCCAAGGATATCGTATACGGTACGCCGGTACTTCCCGGCGCGATGTTCCTTTGTGCCCAAATCGAACACGTACCAATTTTAGGTCTTCCCGCCTGCGGAATGTTTCACAAAACCACCGTGTTCGATCTTATTCTCCCCAGGATCCTCAGTGGTGAAACCATAGGTCGTAAGGAATTTGCAGAGCTTGGCCATGGGGGGCTTTGCCGTGGATGCAAATCTTGCCGTTACCCAATCTGTAATTTTGGAAAATAGTAACCAAACGTCCTCTCACTTCAGGTTAATCGTACCTGAAGCGACTAAAGCCTGTCCTTTTCTTGCTATTAATACAGGACTTTCTAAATTACGGATCAAAGACGCCATGATCAAGGGTGCGGTCTGGCTCAAACGATACAGGCAAAAAGAGAAAAGGATTCGAAAGGCAACGTTCGAACTTCTCCCCAATGATGCAATCAGTCTTTATTATAACCCCGATATTCTCGCAGTTGTACCACCCTCCCCTAGACTGATAGCCGAAGAGAAACACTACAGTGTGTGGTTCAAGCCGGCAAACCTGTTAACCCAGGGAACCCGGTATGGTGACCACTGTTCACTGCTGAGACTGGTCAAGTTGTACTTCAAGAAAAAAAAAGAAACATTCCTCATCCATCGTCTAGATCGCGAGGCATCAGGCCTGGTCCTTGTTGCACATTCCCGTCAAGGTGCAGCGGCATTTTCGGAGCTTTTTCGCAGAGGGGAGGTTGAGAAACGATATCGAGCAAAAATACAAGGCAGGTTCGCACTGTTGAAAAAAAAGGTTGAGCTTTCTCAGATGTTGGATGGAAAAGAAGCTGTTACAATTATTTCCGGTGTTTCCTTTTCCCCTGACCAGGAAGCAAGTACCCTGGATATCCTTTTACAAACCGGGCGATTCCATCAGATAAGGCGCCATCTCAGCCTGGCAGGATATCCTATAATCGGAGACCCGAAATACGGAAACGCCAAGAGGCCCATCGACCCCCCATTGCAGCTTTTTGCTTACGCTCTACAATTCAAATGCCCTTTTACTGGAAAGATGCGCAGTTTCATATTAGAGGAACCAGATCTACAAGTGTAGCTCCCCACGTTCCGGATTCCGGCCCGGCAAGGCGAAAGCTTTTCACATATCCTATCCGTCCCAATATCGCATGGACGGAACGCCTGAGATTTCCCTTCCCTTTTCCGTGAATGATTCGAACCTGCAAAATATTGAGGCATCGACATTCTTTAAGGTAATCAGGAATCAATGTCTTGATATCTTTGGGAGAGAAGCTGTGCAGGTCTAAGATGCCGTTAATTGGAAGTGTAACAGGTTGGGAATACTTATCCATGAAGGTTAATTCGCGCGATTTTTCATAAGATCGAGCGCCAATTCGGCTGCTTTTGCGGAAGCTCCCGGTCCTCCGAGCTTTTTTCGAACCTCGGCTAGCCCTTCTTGCATCCTTTCTCGAGTAGATTCATCGAATAACAGAAAGGCTAATTCAACTTCGATGCTGCCTGGATTTCCCTGCTCCTGGAGAAGCTCAGGTACTATAGGTTCATCGGCGATAAGGTTCACGAGGGAAATATACTTGCTTTTTACCAGGAGTTTTCCAAGATAGTATGTCAGGGGTGAAATTTTATACACCACCACCATCGGTACATTTAATATTGCAAGTTCAAGTGTTACTGTACCGGAAGCTGCTACAACGGCATCACAGGCAGCCATCATATCGTATCTGTTCTGTCGAACGATTCTTATGTCGACATGCTGACGATAATCGTCCAGACCATTTTCTCTCAGATTTTCCTCTGATATCGTCGATGCCAGTGAAATCAAGAAAACAATATGCTTTTGATACTTCTGCTGCATTCTTTTGGCAGCTTCGAGAAAAGTAGGCAACAGTGCAGACACTTCTTTCTTCCTGCTACCTGGGAAAATACCTACGATTTTGTTATCGGGATCTATCTCATGTCGATGGCAGAAAGCGTTTCTGCTCATCGTAACATTTACTGTATCGAGTAGAGGATGGCCAACGTAATGGGCGGAAACCCCCCTGTCCCGATAAAACTTCTCTTCAAAAGGCAGGATGACGCCGATGCTGTTTACTAATCGTTCCATGGTCTTGACCCGACCAGAACGCCACGCCCAAACTTGCGGACTTATGTAATAAAACACAGGAATACCGAGTTTTTTTGCTTTCTTGGCCAGCATCAGATTGGTATCGGGGAAATCAATCAGGATAAGAAGACAAGGACGGTCCTTTTTCATCCTTTTTTTCAGGAGCCTGCGAACCGAAAGAATATCCGAAAGATGGGCAAATATTTCAACGATCCCAACGACGGCAACTTTTCCGGCATCACAGAGTAATTCCACACCTGCTGCAGCCAACTCGTCCCCTCCCATACCAAAAAAGACAAGGCCGGGATAAGATTTCCGCATAGCACGGACAAGATTGGCACCATGGAGGTCGCCGGAGGCCTCTCCGGCGACGATCATAACGGAACCGTTCATTTCTTCTGTGCGGCTAGAATCTGTTTGTAGGCATCGAGTTTCTGATGCTCATTGATTTGGCTTATGACCTGTAAAGCAACGTCAAGTGCCCTTCTGCCTTCAAATCCGGAAACAGAAGGTCTGGTTCGATTTCTGACGTTTGCAAGGAAATGCTCTATTTCCGTCTTCAAGGCATCGTGGTCGGAAAAGGCCTCAACAGATACCTCCTGTTTCGGCATACCGCTGTCCAATAGTTCATCGGTGAGATGAATAGTCATCACTTTTTTATTGGCAAAATCAACATTGATGTAAGAGCCGGGTTGAAAGATACGCATTTTGCGAATATTTGTCCTTGATATTCGACTCACTGTTACATTAGCAGTTGCACCGTTTTCAAATATCAGCCGAGCATTGGCTATATCTGTTGATCCCGTTACGACTGGAGCGCCAACAGTATGAATCATCTTTAAGGGCGATTTGACAATATTCAGTATGATATCGATATCGTGAATCATAAGATCCAATACGACATCCACATCAACTCCCCTGTTTTTAAAAGTAGAAATCCGGTTACTTTCGATAAAAACGGGGGTGGTTAAAAAGGGTTCCATGGCCTGAACGGCAGCATTAAAACGTTCCAAATGACCTATTTGGAAAACAAGATTCTTTTTTTCAGTCCTGTCAATGAGATCATCCGCTTCAGCCAAAGTCACTGTCATAGGTTTTTCAAGGAGTATATCAATACCGGCATCTATACAGTCAAGTGCCACTTGATAATGATTCACTGTGGGGACCACAATTGATACTGCATCAACAAGAGGCAGAATCTTTTTATAATCGTAAAAAGGACGACATGTACATTCAGTGGCAATTCTGTCAGCACAGTCATGGTCCGTATCAACTACGCCTACCAGATCAACATCCGGCATTACAGCATATTTTTGAGCATGAAACCTGCCGAGATATCCGACTCCTATCACGCCAACTTTTACAGTCTCCATTGATTTCACTATTCAAATGTGATTATCACGCCGAAGCAATTAATAATTGATGAGGCAACTCAACCAAACCAATAAGCAATACTATCGAACTGTTGGCGGATAGAGTTTTTTGAAGCAAATGAATGCCATTAGCAAATTTAAATACTCATAAAAAGCCATTGACCCGCGTCATCCCAAATGACACGCTACTATAAAGAAAACATACTACCATAGTTCGAAACTTAAATCCCTAAATAAGCTTTTTGTACTTCTGGGTTGGTAAGCAGGCTCTCAGCAGATCCGGAAAGTTTAATCTGCCCATTTTCAAGGACATACCCTCGATCTGCAATTCGTAATGCCTGATTTGCATTTTGTTCGACAAGAAATATGGTCGTTTTATGTTCGGCATTTATCCTTTTAACAATCTCAAATATCTGCTTGATTATGAGAGGAGCAAGCCCCATGGAAGGTTCATCGAGAAGCATCAGTTTGGGACGAGACATCAAAGCACGGGAAATAGCTAACATCTGTTGTTCACCCCCGCTTAAAGTACCTCCATCCTGATTTCTTCTCTCTGCAAGTATCGGAAAAAGTGAATATACATAGTCTTTGTCTTTCTTAACTTCCTTCTTATCCCTGCGCAGAAAGGCTCCCATATCAAGATTTTCCTGTACAGAAAGATCAGGAAATATATGTCTTCCTTCCGGTACCTGACAAACCCCCATTTTTACGATTCGATCGGGTTCAACTCCCTGGATCTCCTCTTTATTTATCAAGATTTTACCTGCTCGGCACGGAACGACACCGGAAATGGTCATAAGGGTCGTACTTTTTCCAGCTCCATTGGCTCCGATCAGGGTTACGATCTCTCCGTGAGCCACCTCCAGGGAAACACCCTTAAGTGCCAGTATGTTGCCGTAGCCTGCCTGAATATTAGAAAGTTTTAACATTGTTCTATTCACCGAGATATGCTTTGATCACGGCGGGATTAATGCGAATCTCCTCCGGACTACCCTGGGCTATTTTTTTCCCATAGTCCATCACAAATATGCGATGCGATAAACTCATGACCAGTTTCATGTCATGTTCAATCAAAAGAATCGACAACCCATCATAAGCAATCTCCTTTATCAATTCAACGAGTCCAATGGTCTCTTGAGGATTCATGCCGGCTGCCGGCTCATCCAACAACAAAAGATTCGGCTCAGTTGCCAGAGCACGGGCGATCTCAAGCCTTCGTTGAGCACCATATGGAAGGTTTTTAGCAAATTCATTTACCGAATCGGCAAGGCCGACCTTTTCGAGAATGGAATAGCTGATGTCGACGGTTTCCTTTTCCTCTTTACGGTTGGCGGTATTTTTAAAAATTGCTCCGAATATATACGACTTTGTTCGGCAATGCCTGCCGATCATGACATTTTCCAGCACAGTCATTTGAGGAAAGAGTCGAATATTCTGGAATGTCCTGGCGAGTCCCTTCTCGGTGATTTTGTTCGGCTTCAATCCTTTAATGCTGATCCCCTCAAGGCTATCGGATGAATATAACAGAATGTCACCTTCGGTTGGGGTGTATATTCCTGTGAGGCAATTAAAAAAAGTTGTTTTCCCTGCACCGTTAGGTCCGATCAGGGCTACAATTTCTCCATTTTTAATATCGAGATCCAGACGATTGAGGGCGCGAACGCCTCCGAAATCCATCGACAGGTTATTTATTTTCAATATCAGGTCATTCATCTACACGCGTTTTTCTTCTTTTTTTTCAAACTTGTAGGTTCTACGCACATTTGCAATCAATCCCTGGGGTCTAAAAACCATCATCAATACCAGGATGGCGCCAAAGGCAAACATTCGGTATTGGGAGAGAAACCTGAGATATTCCGGCATGAGAATCAAAACAAGTGCTCCAAGGATTACACCGATAATCGATCCCATCCCGCCGAGAACGACAATAGAGAGTATGATAGCTGATTCTAGAAAGGTGAAACTTGCAGGATTTATAAAGGTTTCCTTGGCAGCAAAGACAACTCCCATAATGCCTGCCCAGAACGCCCCCAACGCAAATGCCGTCAATTTGGTCTTGCGTTTATCTATTCCCATGGCCTGACAGGCTATCTCGTCTTCACGAAGGGCGATCCAGGCTCGCCCCAAGCGCGAATCCTGCAGACGGTTAACTATGAAAATAGTTATTATCACAAATGCAATCATTATATAGTAAATATAATTGATTGCATTATCCAAGGAGAGATGAATACCGAATAGCCCGGGTCTGGGAATATTTGAAATTCCGCTCGGGCCGTGTGAAAATTTGCCCCAATTTTCCAGGATTAATCTGATAATTTCTCCAAACCCGAGAGTTACTATGGCTAAATAATCCCCTCTCAGCCTGAGAACCGGAAAACCTAGCAGAATTCCAAAAGAGGCAGCCAGAAGTCCCCCGATAGGTAAAGCCACCCAAAAACCTATATGAAAATTATAGTTTAAAAGGGCGTATGTATATGCGCCGACCGCGTAAAAGGCGACATATCCCAAATCGAGAAGTCCAGCCAGACCAACAACGATATTCAGTCCAAGCCCAAGCACCACGTACATAAGAGCCGTGATCATGATAACAGTTTGATACGAGGAGAAAGAAAAAGGAAAAACTAGAGCAAAAGCCAAAACTACCAGAGCCAGGACATTTCTTTTCCGGGGATCATCAATTATGCTATGAATCAGAGCTTCCAACCCTAATCCATGGTCCTCATCGTTAGTGGATGCTCGTGTTTGTTTCCATATTTTTATCCAACGGGCTAGTAATGAGAGAATGAAACTGGCAAGCGCCACATACAGCATATTCCACCATCGCCATTGGATTGTCTTTTCAATCGAATCCACTTTGATGACCATGATAGGAAAAGTCAGGAAGACAAACCAGAGAGAGATCAGGAACGATCTGTTAATTTCCTTAATGAAAGAGGTTGCCATGGTCACACTTTTTTTGTTTCAGATTTTCCAAGGAGCCCTGAAGGTTTGAATATAAGGATAAGGACGAGCAGAGAAAAAGCGAAAACATCTTCATAATCACTGGAAACGTATCCGGTGGCGAAACTTTCCGTCAAGCCGAGTACAAAACTACCCAATACGGCTCCAGGAATAGAACCTATTCCACCGAGCACCGCTGCGGTGAACGCTTTGATTCCTGCAATAAAACCGATATAAAAGTTGATCTGTCCGATATGGGAAGCAATCAATAACCCCCCAATGGCAGCAAGCGCCGATCCAATTATAAAGGTTATGGAGATGATCCGGTTGACATTGATGCCCACAAGCATGGCCATGGTTGTATCCTGTGCAGTGGCCCTCATTGCCTTGCCGATGCGAGTATATTTGATGAGAATAGTAAGGACAATCATGGCAATTGCAGTGGTCACCAGGATTACCAGATCGGAAGATCCTAGCACATCGGCATAGCGGTCCATAAAAGGGAAATCGGGGATCAATTGGGGAAAGGCAAGAAAATCGGATGTCTGTGCTAAAAGAACATAGTTCTGTAACAGGATGGACATGCCTATGGCGCTTATCAAAGGGGAAAGCCTGGAGGCATTACGCAGGGGTTTGTAAGCCAGTTTCTCAACGGTATATCCATAAGCGCTCGCCCATACGGCAGCCGCAAAACCGGAAAGAATAACAATTGCCAAAAGTGGAAACCCATATATTGATAAAACAGAGGCAACGATAAAAGCGGTAAAAGCCCCTATCATATATATTTCGCCGTGGGCAAAATTGATCAGGCCTATTATTCCGTAGACCATGGTATAGCCAAGGGCAATAAGGGCATAAATAGACCCTCGGGTAAGTCCGCTGAAAAAAAGTTCGACGAAATAATTCATGGGATAAAAAAAAGAACCTGAAGCGGTTGCTTAAACAACATCCGCTTCAGGCTGCAGTTAAGTATTTTATGCTATTGTACTTCTACAAATTGGCCGTTTTTAACCTGGTAGACTGAGAATCCGACACCGATGGCGTCACCGTTCTTGTTGAAGGATATGTTGCCGACCGGTGTTTCTACTTTTTCCGTCTGAAGCACCTTTTTTAAATCGGCAAGTTTGGTGGAATGAGCCTTTTCAAGAGCATTTACCAGGGCCAGGGAGGCGGAATAGGCATTGAGATAAAAGGCCCCCGGGTCGCTTTTAAACATTTTTTTATGCTCTTCAATCGCTTTGATGGCAAGAGGATTTTTAGAGGTATCTCGCGGACCGGATGCATAAACACCTTCAGCGTCCTTGCCTGCTACTTTGATGAACGTGTCATCTTTTACTCCATCATCGGAGATAAAAAGTGTTTTCATCCGTTTTTTTCTCATCATCCCAACTATTTTTGACGCCTCAGGATGATAGCCGCCGAATATGACCGCTTGAGCTCCAGTTCGTCTTATCTTTTGAACAATTGCGGAATAGTCAACCGCACCGGGAGTTACACCTTCAAAAAGCACAACCTTTCCTTTGCCTGATTCTTCAATGAATTTCTTAGCATACTCAGCAAATCCTTTTCCGTAATCTCCCTTATCGTGAACAACCGCTATTTTTTTAAGTTTGAGTGTATTTAACGCAAAATCCACATCAAGTTTCGCCTGCGCATCGTCCGGGGCAATCGTTCGAAAGAAATTCGGATATTCACCACTCTCCGTAAGATCCGGATTAGTGGCGGAAGGCGACATCACAAGGATACTGGCATTTTTATAAATCGGAAGGGCTGCCTTGGTCGCTCCGGAACAAATATGACCTAAGACAACATTTACACCCTCAGAAACAAGCTTTGTTGCAGAGTTGGTTGCTATTTCAGGTTTGCAGACATCGTCTTCGATGAGCAGTTCAACTTTTTTCCCATTAATGCCACCTTTCGCATTAACCGCGTTGACTACAAGTTTTGCGGCATTGACGGTAGGCAAGCCATATGAGGCAAGATCACCACTGTGAGCTCCCGCCACACCGAATTTTATCGTATCTCCTGCAAAGCCATTGGCTGCAATAGAGATGGTCATCAGAATACCAGTAGTAACGGCTACGAACCAGCTTCCATAGTGTCGTGTCATTTCTCCCTCCGTTTGAATTCATCTTTTTTCGTAACAAATGTTTCTCCGAAAACGACTATTTCATCCACCTCGAATCTTCAACCGGAAAAATTCGAGCGGAAACTGTGTAAAAATGATAGTTCTCTATTTACGCGTCATTGGACGAAAATGGAAGAGAAATATTTTCATAAAAGTATTTCAAGTATGATGAATTCGTAAAAAGTCACCAGAGTCGCCGAGATGGATTCCGGAAAAAGCTTGATATACAAGACGTAGTATCTGAAAAGGTAATTTGGCGGTACATGTGGTACGGCGAATCACTGTTTCAAATATACAGCGACGTAGATCGGGCTTTTTACGAGTCCATCAGGTATAGTCAACGTGCGAAAACCATCAGAAACTATAAGTAATATACAATAAATCAACAAGGACATCATTGAGCAATCTACAATGAAATTTTAACCGTTGCCTGTAATTGTTGGTTTTGTACATCTGTTCCTGGAACCATGGCTGACACTCTGAACAGCATATTTTTAATCGGACGCCCATTTAGCCCTTTCTACAGCCTGTGCATGCAACTGAGATCACGCATGTATAAAAAAGGTTATTTTCGAAGCGAAAAAATGGGAGTTCCGGTAATTTCGGTCGGCAATTTGACTCTGGGAGGTACAGGAAAAACCCCGATAGTCCGCTATATTGCAGCTCTCTTGAAAAATAATGGCTACAGACCTGCCATCATAAGCCGAGGGTATGGCGGTAAATCCAAGGAAAAAGTAACTGTCGTTTCCGATGGAAGAACCGTATTGATGGATGCTAAACACGCTGGAGACGAGCCGGTGCTTCTTGCAGAATCACTTCCTGGTGTCCCTGTCGTCACAGGAGTCGTTCGCATACATACTTGTCGCTTTGCAATTCAAAATCTGCAACGAAATATCCTCATCTTAGACGATGGCTTTCAACACCTACCCGTCGTTCGTGACATTGATCTGGTCCTCTTTAATGCCGCAGCACCTCTGGGAAACAATCATGTGTTTCCCGGGGGAGAATTGCGAGAACCTTTCTCTGCTCTTTCCAGGGCTGATGCTTTTATGGTGACCGGGATGTCGGAAAGATTTCAACCACAGATAGAAAAATTCCAACTTCAACTTAAAAAAAACTTTCCTCAAACCCCTTTTTTCTTTTCTACATACGCACCTCTGGAATGTAGAAAAAAGGATAATCCCCAATCTTTAGCTCTATCTGAAATCCCATCGGATATTTATGGTTTTTGTGGTATTGCCAATCCAAGTCGTTTTCATGAAACCTTAACAAAATGCGGATTTAATATTATGGGGTTTACCGAATTAAAAGATCATCAAGTCTATGACCAGGAACTTATCGAGAGGATTACCCGTTTGGCAAAGGCAAGTGGGGCTCCTGCTCTCGTTACCACCGAAAAGGACATGGTGAA
>Ga0055450_10000020_pt1 | contig 20127 bp, 18 predicted proteins | sample China_Galinas_PW_5_FD_57740 | JGI IMG/M metagenome (GOLD analysis project Ga0055450, IMG submission 57740) | Wetland microbial communities from San Francisco Bay, California, USA, that impact long-term carbon sequestration - China_Galinas_PWC_D1 | ecosystem: Environmental > Aquatic > Marine >... | reverse complement strand
AGGACGGGGTACATGGTGGTCAGCTCATCCTGTCGGTGAGGCCCGGGAAGGCGAGGTCGGCGGCCGCCGTGGTCTCCGGCGGGGCCACGTGGCCGAGGTCGAAGCGGAAACGCGCGGTTCGGGCCACCATGGCACCGTTGTCCAGGGAGAGGCGCGGCGAAGCATGGAACAGGCGGCCCCGGGGACCCAGACGTAGCGTCAGTTCCTCGCGCAGGCGCCCATTCGCGCTCACGCCCCCGCCAACAAGGACCCGCTCGCATCCGGTCTCTTCCACGGCCCGCAGGGTCTTGGACGCGAGCACGTCCACGGCAGCCTCCTGGAACGCGGCCGCGACATGCGGTTTCTCGGCCTCCAGCGCGCCTTCGTTCTCGAGGCGCCGCGCCAACTCCACCACGGCGGTCTTGAGGCCGCTGAACGAGAAGTCATAGTAGTCGGCATCGTCGGGGGATTGGCCCCCGCGGAGCATCGGGCGCGGCAATCGATGTCGAGCGGGATCTCCCTCCGCGGCCAGACGCTCGACCTCGGGGCCGCCCGGGTAGGCCAGCCCCAGGAGCTTGGCCACCTTGTCGAAGGCCTCACCGGCGGCATCGTCCCGCGTCTGCCCGAGAAGCCGGTAACGACCCCATGCCTCCGCGTGCAGCAGGATGGTGTGGCCCCCCGAAACCAGGAGACCCACGAAGGGAGGTTCCGCCGTGCGATCCTCGAGAGACGGTCCGAAGAGGTGGGCCTCCATGTGATGAACCGCCACCAGAGGCTTTCGTAGCGCGAACGCCGCCGCCTTGGTCCAGCACACGCCGACGAGCAGAGCGCCGATCAACCCGGGGCCGGCCGTGACCCCGAACACGTCGATGTCCTGCAGGTGCACGCCGGCCTGGCTCAGAGCCTCCCGGGCCACCGCATCGATCTTCTGCAGGTGCGCCCGTGCCGCCAGCTCCGGCACCACCCCGCCGAACACCTTGTGCTTGTCCTGAGAGAGGATGACGTGGCCGAGGATGCCGTTGTCGCCGCCGAGGACCGCGACGGAGGTCTCGTCACACGAGGTCTCGACCCCCAGAACCAGGGGACGGCGTACCTCATCCGCCGCGCCTGTCACCGGCCCACCTCGGGGTTTCCATCCCTCCCCTGCGAGGCGCGGCGGACGGTGACGACTTCATTGTCCATCTGTACCGAGACGAGGGCGGGCACCCCTTCGATCCTCACGGGGACCCGGCGCTCTTCGCCTGCGACCAGGGCGTGGACCAGCTCCGACGCCACCCACGCCCTCAGGTCCGCCGGATCGACGGCGTTCACCAGGGTCCGCGCGCCGCGAAGGGTCACCCCCACCGTCGCGGGTTCCACCATCATCGCCGGCTCTCCGTCCGCAGGCTGGATCATCACCGGGATGCCGCTGAGAACCCGCTCGACCTTCTCTTCCACCCTGATGGCCACCGTCGCCGTGGGAGGCGTCACACGCCCGCCTGCCAGGCCGGCCGTGTCCACGGCGAGGTTGAAGACCCCGGAACCGCGAATCCTGGAGAGATCCAGGGGCTCCAGAGGCAGGGAGTCCACTCCCTGCACGCGGCTGGCAGGCCCACGAACACGTGCCACCTGGGGATTCAGTCCTACGGGGCTGGCCAGCGCCCACCGGTCCGGCAGCTGGCCCTTGTAGCGGAGGGACAGAGGTACGGCGCGGGACACGGCCCGCTCGAAGCTGAGGTGTACGGCCGAGGGTGACACCGACTCCACGGAAATCCCCCGCCCGTCCCCCAGCTCGACCCAATCCCTCCGCAGCGTCACCAACGTGTCGCTGGACCCAACCTCACGGATGGTGACCCTCACCATGGTGCCTTCGCGAGCCAGGCGGATGATCTCCCGCGCCGGACCGCTCAGTCGGAGCTCCACCGACGGGGGTCGCGGTTCGCCGGAGAGGGTCCACGCGGTATCCGTGACATTGGCGATGACGGGGATGTCGGAGAAGGTCTCGGCATTCCTGGGCTCGGTCTGGACCAGCGCCCACAGGAAGACCGCGAGGCCGAGGGCGGCGAGCTTCAGCCTCCAGTTGTGAACCAGTGCCCGGGGAAGAAGGGACACGACTCCTACTCGGCCAAGAGACGGCGCACGAGCTCTTGGTTCACAGGAGCGTCCCAGTCCGTGCCGCCGGCCACCTTCCGGTAGATGATCCCATCACGACCCACAAGGAACGTCTCCGGCACTCCCGTGGTCTGGTAGATGTCCTGGATCTTCCCCGCGGGGTCGTGGAAGATCGGGAAGGTCAGGCCGAGGGCCTTGGCGAAGGCCTCGAGATCCCCCCCTGGATGGCCGAATGGATCGGTTGTGCCTGGAGCCGCGTCGATGCTCACGGCCATGATCTTGAAGTCCGGCTGGTTTTCGAGCGACTTGTAGAGGCGCTCCATGGACGGCATCTCGTTGCGGCAGGGACCGCACCACGTGGCCCAGATGTTCACGAGCACGACCTTGCCGGCGAAGTCGGACAGCGAAACCGGCTTCCCTTGCATGTCGTACGCCGTGAAGTCCGGCGCGCGGGCGCCGGTGAGGACGGGCTGGTAGTTCTCCCTGCCCATCCAGGCGGCGGTCACCACCGCCCCTACGGCGATGATGGCCCAGAAATAAGGAGAGCGAACGAGCTTGAACTTCATGGTCGGCCTTCGCCTCGGGCGCTGTTGCCCCGGCTGGAAATTGAACACGTGATGCTACGGCGCCCCGCCCCCATTGTTCCACGGAAAGGCAGGCGAGCGGGGCCTCCGGCCAGAGGCCGAAAACCGCGTCAAATCTAGCAGGTCGCCGAAGAAGGGGAGTACCCCGCGTGCAGGGAGGTGGCACGGCGCCGTCAGAGGCGTATCCCCAGGCGGAACACGAGCTCGTCCTTGCCCGCGAACTCGTACCGGGCCTCTCCATAGGCCCCCACGCCGACGACGCCGAGGTCCAGGCCGACTCCCAACGCCAGACCCGTAGCGCTATGCGCCGCCACCCCCGCGCCGGCACCGATGCGCCGGACCACGGCGCCGGCGAGTCCATAGGGGTGGATCACGGGAGCCGATAGCGCGAAGTGAAGGTCGGCACTCGCACCCATGAACGAGCAGCCGCTGGCCTGGCCGCAGCCCGGCCGGAAATAGTCACCTGCCACCATCAGGCGCACGGGAACGAGCGGGACCCCCATCTCCAGGCTGACTCCAGCACCGTACACGCCACCGAAGACCTGAGTGGCCCTCGCCACATGGATGCCCGGGCTGACCTGGCCCTGCGCACCTGGAGGAGAGGCGCCCAGCGCCATCAGCACGACCACGGGAACCACGCCCCCGACCCGACACCGGACGGCTCGCTCGATCATTGCGACGCTCCTCGAGAAGGGGGACGGAGGGAGGTCTACCTACCTGCCTCGCCTGCCGACGCTAAGGCGTACGGCGCTGCCAGGCTCCAGGAGGCTGTCGGCGGGAGGCTCCTGTTCCACGACGATGCCCTGGTCCCGGCCGAAGCGAAACACCTCCTTGACCTCGCTCACCACCAGCCCCAACGAGTCGATCACCGCGCGGGCGGTCGCTTCGTCCATGCCCAGGACCGACGGCATGGGCACCAGCGGCGGGCCGAGGCTCACGGTGAGCTGAATCTGGGCCGGAAGCGCCACCATGGAGTCCGCGGGAGGCGTCGTGACCACGACCCGGCCTCTGGGCACGTCGGCTTCCGTGGAGTCCACGGTCACCACGAAGCCGCTGGTTTCGAGAATCACCCGGGCCCGGTCCAGTGCCACGCCCGACACGTCCGGCACGGCGCGGCGTTGTGGGCCCAGGCTCTTCGTGACCTCCACGGACGAGCCGGGCAGCGCGAGCTGACCCGGGAGGGGGGCCTGTCCCAGGATCAGGTCGTGGGGGACGGTGGGATGCCGAAGGGAGTCGACGGTGCCCAGGGTCAGGCCCGCGGTGTCCAGGCGCTCCTGGGCGGTGGCCACGTCCACTCCACGCAGGTCGGGCACCTGTACGAGCCCGGTCGGTGGGGGTGGCGCCGGAAATACGATCTGCGTGGCGACGAGGTATCCGCCGAACCATCCCACCAGGGCGAGAACGAGAGCCGCGAGCCCGATCCACCCGATCCCCACCCTGTCCCAGGGGGCCTTCCCGCGGGCGTTGCCCTTTCTGCCCGCAGCGTCCAGGCGCCTCCAGCCACCGTCACCCCGCCCCCGGTTTCTTCGTAGCGAGCCCCCGAGCCTCACCGGCTCCTCCTCATGCGTGCGGCGTACGCGCCGTCAAAGCCGGTCTTGTGCGGCAGAACCTCCAGGCATCCCCCCTCGTCGACGTAGTGCTCGGGCACCGCTCCCGTTTCCTCCACTCCGAACTCCATGTGGCTCCTCAGGAACGCGCTCACCTGTTCCTCATTCTCCTCAGGCTCGAGGGAACAGGTGGAGTACACCAGAAGGCCCCCGGGGGGTACCAGCTCTGCGCCCGCATTCAGGATATGGCGCTGAACTGCGACCATCTCATGGACCGAAGACTCGCGCAGCCTCCAGCGGCCGTCCGGATGCCGTCTGAGCGTTCCCGTACCCGTGCATGGCACGTCGAGGAGTACCACGTGGGCCTCCCTGATGGGGGGATGGCGAGCGTCGGCGACCACCAGCCCCACCCTCCGAGCGGCGCGGGCGACGTTGTCGCGGACCATGCGCATACGCACTTCCGATCGATCCGCCGCCAGAGTATAGGAAGCCCCCACAGACAGTGCGAGCGCCTTCCCACCGGGCGCAGCACAGAGATCTGCAACCATCGTGCCGGGCGGAGCGTCGGCGTAACGCTGCACGAGGCTCGCGCCGGGATCCTGGATGGTGGCCGGGAGGACGCCAAGGGCCGCGACGGGATCCACGCCCGCTGCGAGTCGGACGCACCGCGTCCCCCGCCCCACCACGCGTGACTCGATCCCCGCCTCCGCCAGCCGCGTCACGGCTTCTTCGGGCATCGCTTCCAGAGGCACGAGGTACAGGCCCGGATGACTGTTGTTGGCCTCCACCAGGCTCCTTACCTCCGGCAGGGGCCAGCGCCGCAGCCAGCGCTCCACCAGCCATCGCGGGTGGGAACCCCAGGTGCACAGGAAGTCGACGGGCTCGGCGTGCATGTCCGGAAAGAGCTCGCGACCATCTCCGTCGTCCGCCACCCCGCGGAGTACCGCGTTGACCAGCCTGGCAGCTCCCGCCCCGGCGGTCTCGCGTGCTTGGGTCACGGCCTGGGACACGGCCGCGTACCGCGGCACTCCGCCCATTTGGAGGACCTGGTACGCCCCCAACCTCAGGATCTCGTGTACCCTGGGGTCCAGACGATCCACTCCTCGAGTGAGCCTACGCGCGAGGAGGTAGTCCAGGCGTCCACGGAGCCGGGCGACGCCGTAGACGATCTCGTGGACGAAGTGGCGGTCCCTGGGGGAAAGAGACCCCGTGGCGCGGTTGAAGGAGACATCGAGGCGCATGCCCCGAGCGATCTCGGACCGGACCCTGAGTGCCGCCCAGCGTGATTCGGTGACCTTCGCCGCCTCGGTGCTCAGTCAAGCATCCCCTTGGTGGGTGACGAGGGCACGGCGATCTCTCGCGACGGCATGCGCCCCGCCAGCCAGGCGAGGCGACCCGCGAGGATCGCGTGCCTCATGGCGTGGGCCATGCGCACGGGATCGTCCGCCGCGGCCAGGGCGGTGTTCATGAGGACACCGTCGACGCCCTGCTCCATGGTCACGCACGCGTCGGAGGCGGTCCCGACGCCGGCATCGACGATGACAGGTACCTCCAGGCGACGCTTGATCTCCCGGATGAAGTAGGGGTTCACCACCCCGAGACCCGAACCGATGGGGCTCGCCAACGGCATGACGGCCACGCACCCCGCGTCCTCGAGCCGCAGCGCGGTGATCAGGTCGTCGTTGGTATAGGCCATGACCTTGAAGCCCTCTCCGGTGAGGGTTCGGGCGGCCTCGAGGGTCGCCGCCACGTCGGGGAGGAGCGTGGCCTGGTCTCCGATGACCTCGAGCTTTATCCACTCGTTGAAGCCGGCGGCGCGCGCCAGCCGCGCGTACCGAATGGCGTCGTCCGCGGAGTAGCAGCCCGCGGTGTTCGCCAACAGGAAGAACTCGTTGGGACTGAGGTGGTGGAGGATCCCCTCCTCCTTGGAGCGGTCCAGATCCACTCGCCGCACCGCCACCGTCACCATCTCCGCACCGCTGGCTCTGATGGCGCGCACCATGGTCGGATTGTCGCCGTACTTTCCCGTGCCCACGATGAGACGAGACGTGAACGAGTGTCCGCCGATGACCAGCGGTGCGTCCGCGACGTCCGATTTCACCAGTGTTCCAGCTTGTTCGCTCATTTCCTTTCCTTCAACCCCCGCCCACGAAGTGGACGAGCTCAATGGTATCCCCGTCGCGTACGGGCGCCTTCTCGTAGAGGTCACGTGACAGAATTTCCCTGTTGAGCTCTACCACGATAAGCGACGGGTGCAGGTCCAGGGACTCGATCAGGGTGCGCACGGTGTGATCTGCGTCCACCTCCCGATCGGTCCCATTCAGATGGATCCGGATGTGCCGTTCTTCGCTCATGGACTTCCCGTTCCGCCGGCGTCTCGAGCCAGCTCATGGAGGAACTCCTTCAGTGCCACCACGGGATCCGGGGCACTCCACACCGCCCGCACCACCGCCACGCCGTGGGCCCCGGCGGCAACGACCTCGGAGACCCTCTCGGCCGTGACCCCCCCGATGGCGAGGACGGGCACCCCCCCGGCCGCAACGGAGGCTCGGTGCACGCCTTCCGGACCGCAACCCTCCCGGCCGCGGTGGCTGGGTGTCGGATAGGTCGTACCCGCGAAGATCCAATCCGCGCCCTCCCGGGACGCGTCGGCCGCCTCGTCCGGTGTGTGGCACGAGACGCCGATGCGTGCGTCCTCGCCCAGGATCCGGCGTGCTTCCACCGCGGGGAGCGAGCGTCCCGCGAGGTGTACCACCCGCGCACCGGTCGCCAGGGCGACGTCCACGCGGTCGTTCACGACCACCCAGGCTCCGGTTTGGGCGGCGGCCGCGAGCAGGTCCGACGCGATGATGTGGAGCCGGCGTCCACTGGTTCGGGGGCCTCTCACATGTAGAGCGACACCACCACCGCCGGCGGCGACGAGGGCACGGCTGACCGCGGGGAAGTCCGGAGCAGCCATGACGTCGTCGTCCGTCACCACATGCAGACGCGGGACCCGACCCCAGTCGACCGTCGATGCGCCCATCGCCAGGAAGGGATCCGGAGCGCGCTACACGAAGCGCTGGCCGGCGCGGACGCCGCGGCCGTGGATCCAGTCGCGGGCCAGCATACGGCGCTTCCCGGGAGGCTGCACCTCGTCGATGAGCAACGCCCCCTCGCCGGTTCCGATGACGAGGCCGTGGGCCTCGTCCGCGTGGAGCACCAGCCCTTCCGACGACGGCCCCCGCCCCGGGACCGGCGGCCCTCCGATGCCCCTCCCCACCGACGCCGTGGCCGGGTGCGTCAGGTCGTCGACCACCGAGGGGCGGAAGAGCTTCACAGGGGTGCCGTCCAGGTCGGACCACGCACCTGGAGCGGCATCCATGGCGCGGATGTGCCAGACCAACTCCGCCGCGCACCGGGTCCAGTCCATCCGGGCGGTCTCTCGGTCGAGCTTGGGGGCGAAGGTCGCCAGCTCGTGGTCCTGCTCCAGCTCCTGGAGCTGCCCCACCGCCATCAGCTCCAGCGCCTCCAAGAGGGCCTCGGCACCCAGCTCCGAGAGGCGGATGGACAGCTCGGTGGCCGTCTCCTCCGGGAAGATGGGCTCACTCACCTGGTGCAGTATGGGGCCGGCGTCCATGGCCTGTACCATGCGCATGATGGTCACCCCGGTCTGGTCGTGCCCACGGGCTATGGCCCAGTTGATGGGGGCGGCACCACGCAACTCCGGAAGGAGCGACGCGTGCACGTTGACGGACCCGAGGGGTGGCGCCGCCAGGACTTCCGGGCGGAGGATGTGCCCGTACGCCACGACCACGGACAGGTCCGGCTCCAGCGACCGGAGCTCGGTGAGGAAGTCCTCGCCCCGGGGCCGCTCGGGCGTGAGCACCGGCAACCCGAGTTGGTCGGCCACGAGCCTGACGGCGGACGGGACGAGTCGGCGCCCCCTTCCCGCCGGACGGTCCGGCTGAGTTACGACTCCGACGATCTCGAAGCCCTCGCCGTCCAGCACCCGCAGGGAGGGAACCGCGAACTCCGGCGTTCCCCAGAAGAGGATCTTCACGTCGTTCTCATTTCCCGGCCTGCTCGGCCTCCGCTCGGAGCTTCTTCCACTTCTTCAGGAGTATGCGTCGCTTCAACGGTGTGACGCGATCCACGAAGAGGATGCCGTCCAGGTGGTCGATCTCGTGCTGGAGAGCCCGCGCGTACAGCTCCTCCACCTCGAGAGCCACGGGCAGTCCTTCGGGGTCGAAGCCCTCGATGCGCACGCTCAGGGGACGCTCGACGACGTCCTCGAGGCCGGGAATGCTCAGACAGCCCTCCGGCTGTCTGTCCGTCTCCTGGCTCCGCCACGCGACCCTGGGGTTTACGAGAGCGACGCGAGCGTCGGGCTGGTCCTCACGGCGCAGGTCCACCACGAGGACCCTGCGGGAGATGCCGACCTGCGGCGCGGCCAGCCCGATCCCGTCGGCGGCGTACATGGTCTCGAACAAGTCGCTGACCAGGGTCCTGAGCTCCTCATCGAACGCTCCTACCTCCGCCGCCGGCTGGCGGAGTACGGGGTCACCCATGAGCACGATCTCACGCAGCGACACGGGCTATTCGTCCTTCGCGTCCTTGGGAGCGACCACCTGGGCCACCCTGCCCCGGTCCACGGTCAAACGCGTGTTTTCTCCCGTGCGCACCGTCAGCCGGTCGGGCTCGGCGTGCACCACGGTGCCGATGATGCCGCCGTTGGTCACCACCTCATCGCCCTTCTTGATCTCCTTCAGCATCTGCTCGTGCCGCTGCCGCTCCTTCGCCTGCGGCCGGATGAGCAGGAAATAGAAGATGGCGAAGATGAGAAGCATCTGCCCCATGAAGATGATGCCTGCGGATCCGCCTTGCCGCGGCACCATGAGGAGCGCCAATGAGGCCGTCGTCACGTCGAGTCTCCGTTCCTTCAGGTGGTTCTGGTGACCGGGCGCTTCATGCGCCGGCCCCGCGATAGCGTTCGAGCCAGTCCCCTCGCCAGGCGTGGAACGAGCCATCGGCGATGCGACACCGCGCCTGCTCCACCAGCCCCACGAGGAACCGGAGATTGTGGATCGAGAGGAGGCGCAGGGCCAACCACTCTCCCGCCACCACCAGGTGGCGGAGGTACGCGCGGTCGTATCGAGCACACGTCAAGCAATCGCACGCGGGATCCACCGGCCGCGTGTCCTCCCGGAAGCGGGCCGCCTTCAAATTCACCTGCCCCTCTTCCCGCGTCCAGGCGGTACCGTGCCGCGCGTTCCTGGTGGGAGCGACGCAGTCGAACAAGTCGCACCCGCGCGCCACGGCCTCCAGGAGATCGTCGGGATATCCCACGCCCATGAGATACCGGGGTCGATCCGGGGGAATTTCGCCGTCCAGAAGCTCGAGCGTCCGCCACATATCCCCTTTGGCCTCTCCCACCGACAGACCGCCGATGCCGTACCCCGTCCACTCGCCGATGTCGCGCACCTGGTGGACGTGGTCCCGACGGAGGTCGTCGTACACGTTGCCCTGAAGCACCGGGAAGAGTGCCTGGACCGGGTACGAGCCCTCCTCTTCCAGGGAATCGAACCGCCGGCGGCACCGTTCCAGCCAACGCAGCGTGCGCTCGTTGGCGGCCAGGGCGGCCGCGTGGTCGGCGCCACCCGGCGGGCACTCGTCGAACGCCATGATCACGTCGGCGCCAAGAGCCCGCTGGACCTCCATGACCGACTCGGGAGTGAACGTGTGACGGGATCCGTCGACGTGGCTCTGGAAGATCACGCCGTCGTCCCGAACCTCCCTGATCTGCGCCAGGGAGAACACCTGGAAGCCGCCGGAGTCCGTCAGGATGGGGCCGTCCCACCTCATGAAGGCGTGGAGCCCGCCCAGGCTCCGGACCAGCTCGTGGCCCGGTCGGAGGTAGAGGTGGTAGGTGTTCGCCAGCACCATGCGGGCACCCACGGCCGAAACCTCGTCCATGGAGAGCCCTTTGACCGTGCCCTGCGTGCCCACCGGCATGAAGGCGGGCGTCGGCACGTCGCCGTGGGGAGTCGAAAAGACCCCCTGCCGAGCGGCGCCGTCCGTGGCGTCCAAAGAGAAGTCGAAGCCGGACATGGGGTGCCAATGTAGCGCATCGACCCCGCCGGCGGGGGGCCACCCCCGACCCTCCACCCGTAGACGTAGCCATGGCCATGCCTTCGTCGCGTCGCCCAGGGGCCGTGGCGCTCGCAACGAGGCCTGCCATACTTGTGTTGAGGTTCCCCATCATGTACGTCCGTCGCCAACGACGATTGGAGACCCATGAGCGAGCGACGCTACAGCGAAGAGGAAGTCAGCCTGATCCTCCGCGGGGCGACGGAAGCCGGGGCGCCCGGGCCCGCCGCGCCCGACGCCGACGGCCTGACCCTGGAGGAGCTGAAGGGCATCGGGCGGGAGGTGGGGATCTCGCCGGGCGCCATCGAGGCGGCCGCCCGTCACGTGGACCTGGCACGCCCGCGCGCCGAGGGCGGGTTCATGGGCGGGTCCGCCACCCCGCGCTTCGAGGCGGTCCTACCCGGCGAGATCGACGTTGGACGGCTCTCCGACGCCATGGCCGCGGTCCGTCGGGCGACAGGCCGCCAGGGCATCGTCAGGGCGGAGTTCGGCGGGTTGGAGTGGCAGGCGCGGGACGCCTTCGGCGGTCGCTACGTCTCCCTGCAACCACAGGACGGCAAGACGCACATCCGGGTCTTCGGGAACTTCCGCGACGGCGCCGTCATGAGCGCCATCGGAGGACTTCCCGCAGGGGTCATCATGGCCGCCGTGGGCGCGGGCATCATGAAGACCCTGGGGCTGGCTGCCTTCGTCGGCGCCGGGGCGCTCCCCGCCGGCTTCCTTGCGGGGGCCGTCTCGGCGAGACTCGTGTGGAAGCGGTTCCTCCGCCGCGAGACGAGCGCCCTGGAGCGTGCGGCGACCGAGCTCGAGAAGGCCCTGACCGGGAGCGACGAAGAGGCCGACGACCGGTTGATTCCCGGTGGGAAAGACGAGGGAGAGCCCGCCTCGTAGGCGGACCCCCCTCCCGATCCCGAAGGGCCGTGCGTTCGGGCTACCGGCCGTTCGACGTCGCCGCCGCGTCCTTCCGCGGCATCATCTCGTCACGCATCGCCAGATCATACGCCGTCGCCGCCACCACCACCGCCGCCTGCTTGAGGTCGTCGAGAACCAGGTGGTCGAAGGTGTCCAGGTCCGTGTGGTGGGTCATGATCCCGTATTCGATGGGATCCTGGATGAAGTTGAACCCCGGGATGCCCGCAGCGTCGAAGGAGAGATGATCCGTGCCGCCCGTGTTGCCGTGCTTCACCGCAACGACGCCGAGGTCGCGGAAGGGCCAGAGGATCTGCTCGAACACCGGGATCGCCTTCGCATTGGACTGGTCCCAGATCCCCCGGATCCGACCGCTGCCGTTATCGACGTTGAGGTAGACGGAGATCTTGTCGTGGAGCTCCGGGTGCTTCGCCACCCAGCCACGGGATCCGAGGAGGCCTTGCTCCTCGCCGCTCCACAAGCCGATGCGAATCGTCCGGCGGGGTTTCAGGCCCAGGGTCTCGAGGATGCGCATGGCCTCCATCATCACCACGGAGCCCGCCCCGTTGTCCGTCGCCCCGTTGCCATAGTGCCATGAGTCGAGGTGCGCCCCGATCATGACGTACTGGTCGGCCAGGTCGGTGCCCGGAATCTCGGCGAGCGTGTTGTACGCCTGGAGATCGTCCTCGAAGAACTTGTTCTTCACCATCAACTCGACCTGTACCGGTACGCCGTCGGAGACGTTGCGGTAGACCTGATTGTACTGCTCCCTGGAGACCTGGATCTGCGGGAGCCCCTCCGGGGCGCCCTTCTCGCGGCTACCGTTGCCGCCTCCGCGGATGATGCCGTCGTTGACGGCGGAGATCCGCAGGATGGCCGCCGCCCCTTCGGACGCGGCCATGTCGGCGATGGCGTTGGTTACGCGCCTGCGCGCCATCGCCCGCTCCCGGCGCGCCTGCCGGTCGGCGAGGGACATGGTCAACGCCTGGCCCTGGGGCTCGGGCTCCAGCAGGCTCTCCAGTGAGAGCCTGCGGTCCACGTACTGCCACTCAGGCTCCACATCCTCGGGCTGGTCCAGAAGGACGATCGTTCCCTTGAGCTTTCCCTTGTACCTGGCCAGGTCGTCCACGCTCTCGGCCTTCACGATGATCGCCTGTCCGCGAACGGTCCCCTTGGTGCTGCCGGTCCACGCGGAGGGAATCCCCATGAGGGGCTGCTCGTACGGCGTCAGGATGCGTCCCATGTACGCCTCCTGCTCCCACCCCCGCCCGAACTCCCCCCAGGGCTCCACCTGGACGTTGGAGAGTCCCCAGTCGCGGAGCGTCTGGGCGGTCCACTCGTTGGCCCGCTTCATCCCGGGTGATCCCGTGAGGCGGGGACCGATGACCTCCGTCAGATGACGGGCCAGCGGCTCGATCTGCGAGTGCTCCATGCCCTCCTGACGGATACGCTGGACGACGGAGAGGTCCACGGCCTCCTGCGCCACCTGGGCCGCTGCGGGAAGGGGCGGAAGCACGAGGGCCGGAAGGACCAACGCGACGAGCGGGAAAGCAGGACGAAGACGCATCATCACACCCTCGGGACATGGTGGCCGCCTGGCGGGAAAGGCCGAACCTAGGGCCACCTCTGCGCCGCGGCCAGCACGACGATGTCCGCCTCGGCCCCCGCCGGTAGGTTCTGGCGCGGACGCTTCCGGCTCCTTATTGCATATCCACCGGTTCAACGGGTCCCGGCACGCCCGCGACGCACCGGGCTGCTCGCCCGTATCATTCCTGGAGAGACCATGCGCCTATTCCGCCTTCCGGGCCGCGCCCTCACCCTCCTCGCCGGCCTCGCTTGCGCGACGCCTGCCCAGGCCCAGTTCCGGGGCAACCTCGGACCACGCGCACGGCCTGCGGGTCCCCTGGCCTTCCAATACGTAGGTCCCGAGAGCGCCGGTCGCATCGCCGCGGTGGCGGGGGTACCGGGTGACACCCTCACCTACTACTTGGGTGCGGCCTCCGGAGGCGTCTGGAGGACCACCGACGGCGCCCGCACGTTCGAACCCGTCTTCGACGATCAGCCGGTACAGGCCATCGGCGCGCTCGCCGTATCTCCCGCGGATCCCGAGATCGTGTGGGCGGGGACCGGAGAGGCCTGGGCCATCCGCGACGCCGACGTCATGGGCGACGGCGTCTACAAGTCGACGGACGGTGGGACCACATGGACGCACATGGGACTCGACGAGACGGGTCGCATCGGGCGCATCGTGGCCCACCCCACCGACCCGAACATCGCCTTCGTCTGCGCACTGGGGCGCACCACGGGCCCACAGCAGGAGCGCGGCGTATACCGCACAACCGATGGCGGGACGACGTGGAAGCGCGTGCTCTTCGTGGACGAGCACACGGGCTGCTCGGGTCTCGCCGTGGATCCCAACGACCCGAGCGTACTCTTCGCGGGCATGTGGCAGGTGGTGATGCACACCTGGGTCATGTACAGCGGGGGTCCCGGCAGCGGTCTGTACGTGTCCCGCGACGGAGGATCCTCGTGGAAGCACCTGGAGAAGGGACTCCCGCGTGCGCCGGTGGGCAAGATCGACGTCGCGGTGGCGCCCTCGGACTCGAAGCGCGTGTATGCCCTCATCCAGACCGCCGGTCAGGGCTCGCTGTGGCGCTCCGACGACGGTGGCGCGACGTGGCGGACGGCGAGCTGGGACCGCACGCTCATAGGCCGCGCGGGCTACTACATCCGCCTGGCGGTGAACCCGAAGGACGCCGACGAGGTGCTGGTGGCGAATTCCAGCCTCCACCGCTCCACCGACGGTGGTCTCACCTTCCCCATCACGGACCGGGGCTGCGGCGATTGCCACGACATCTGGATGGACCCGCTGAATCCGGACCACTGGGCGGAAACGGGTGACGGCGGCGCCGGCATCACGTACAACCACGGACAGCGCTTCACGCGCCTCTCGCTTCCCATCGGCCAGATGTACCACGTGGCCGTCGACGCTCGGGTCCCCTACTGGATCTACAGCAACCGGCAGGACGACGGGACCATGCGCGGGCCCAGCGATCGCCCCGTGACCGTCCCCAACGTGCCATCGTACGCGCCCCAGGGTCGCGGACGCTTCGGTGGCTTCGGCGGCGGGGGCGGGAGCGCCTGGCAGGGGGGACTGGGAGGGTGTGAGTCGGGCTTCACGCTCCCCGACAGGACGGACCCCGACATCGTGTGGGCCAGCTGCTACGCCAACACGGTGACCCGATACGACGACAGGGTCGGGCTGGCGCGCTCCGTGTCGCCCTGGATCCACACCCTCGACTCGCCTCCCGCGGACACGAAGTATCGGTGCCACTGGACCCCTCCGCTGGCCCTGGATCCCTTCGACCAGGAGACGGTCTACTACGGCTGCCAGGTCATCTTCAAGACCTCGGACCAGGGCCAGAGCTGGTCCGTCATCAGCCCCGACCTGTCCACCCGGGATCCGTCTCGCATCGCATTCTCCGGCGGGATCCCGGGGGACGATCGTGACATCATCGGCGACAACCTCGGGCAGTACTACGGCGAAGTGGTCTTCGCCATCGCCCCTTCGGAGATCCAGCGCGGGCTGATCTGGGCCGGCACGAACGACGGCAAGCTCTGGTACACTCCCGACGGCGGCGCCAACTGGGTGGACGTCACCAAGAACGTCGGCATGCCGGTCTGGGGCACCATCCGGAAGATCGAGCCGTCCCACTTCGACCCCGGCACGGCCTATGTCGCGGTGGACTACCACATGATGGACAATCGCGACCCGTTCATCTTCAAGACCACCGACTACGGCAAGAGCTGGACGAATATCACCGGCGACCTGCCGAAGGGTCACGCGCTGGCGTATGTCATGGCCGTCACCGAGAACCCCAACCGGAAGGGCATGCTGTTCGCCGGCACCGGAAACGGTTTCTTCTACTCCACGAACGACGGCGGTCACTGGACGCAGCTCGGGAACGGCCTGCCGGCCGCTCCCGTCACGTGGGTCGTGGTCGAGCCGCGCTATCACGACGTGGTGGTGTCCACCTACGGACGTGGCCTTTACGTCCTGCGCGATATCACACGACTGGAGCAGGCGGACCGGTCCCGCGCCGCATCCGAGGCTTTCCTCTATGATCCCCGACCGGGATTTCGGCGGGCCCGCAGCGGTAGTGCGGATTTCCTGTACTCACTCCCGGCGGCTGACACCGCGAACGTACACATGGAGATCTTGGACGGCACCGGCAACGTGGTGCGCACCATCCCGTTGGTGGGCGCCGAGGGGTTGAACACCGCCACGTGGGACTTGCAGTACGACGGCCCGGTACAGCCCGAGTTGAGGACGTCGGCACCCTACAACCCTCACATCTGGGAAGGCGCGCGCTTCAAAGACGAGAAGACCCGACCGGTCATCCACTGGGGCATCCAGGGTCCGCAGCGGGCGGGGCCGCTGGCATCACCCGGGACGTACACGGCACGCCTGGTTGCGGGAGGGACCACGGTGGAGCGTACGTTCCAGGTTCTGCGGGACCCGGCCGTCGGATCGTCTCAGGACGACCTGGAGGAGTCCACCGCCACACAGGTGCGCATACGCGACGATATCGATCGGGCGGTAGGCCTCATCAACCGCCTCGAGATCATGCGCAAGCAGCTCGAGGATCTGACGACGGCCAACGAGGGCAAGTCCGACGTCGAGAAGCCTCTTGCGGATCTGGCGGGTAAGATGATGGACGTCGAGCTCAGGCTCCTCACCCGCACCGAGATGAACTCCGACGACAAGTGGTACGTGGAGGCCTATGAGGTCTACATGAACCTGGTCTGGCTGTCGGGAGAGGTCGGATTGGGCGCGGGAGACGTCGCCGGAGGTGCCGATCACCGTCCCACGGACGCATCCCTGCAGGTGCTGGCGATGATCGAGGGGCACCTCCAGGAGGCCGAGGCCGCGTTCCGATCCCTGATCGAGACCGACGTCCCCGAGTTCAATCGGAGGATGTCCGGAAAGCTCCCCGCCATCGCGATTCCACCGGCCGGATGACGGTGACGACGCCCGGGCCGAGGGGCCTGCAAATGGCTCTCGGCCCGGGCGCTCAGCCTTCTTCGCGGGACCGCACCACGGCCATGGCATCGCCGTACGAATAGAATCGATACCTGCCGGCGATGGCCGCATCGTACGCTTCCATGGTGCGGGAGTATCCGGCGAACGCCGCCACCAGCATGAGCAAGGTGGAGCGAGGCAGGTGGAAGTTCGTGAGCAGGCAATCCACCGCGCGGAACCGGTACGGCGGTCGAATGAAGAGGTCGGTGGTGCCCGAGCCGGCCCGCACACGCCCCGACTCGTCGGTTGAAGACTCCAGGGTGCGCACGGTCGTGGTTCCCACCGCCCACACCCTGCCCCCCCGGTCGCGACTCCCGTTGATGGTGTCGGCGGCTTCCTCGGTCACACAGTACCACTCGTGGTGGAGCACGTGCGCCGCCGGGTCCTCCACCTCCACCGGACGGAACGTGCCGATACCCACGTGGAGCGTGACCTCCGCGAGGGCCACCCCTCGCGACTCCAGGGCGTCGAGGAGCGCCGGAGTGAAGTGGAGACCGGCCGTGGGCGCGGCGACCGAACCGGGCGTGCGGGCGTAGACGGTCTGGTAGCGCTTTCGGTCGAGAGGTTCGTCGGCCCGATCGATGTACGGTGGGAGCGGCATGTGCCCGTGGCGTTCCAGCGCCTCCTCCACCGCATCGTCGGTGATGAGGCGAACCAGCCTCCCCCCTCCGGGCGCCGAGTCCAGGATCTCCACGACGAGATCGTCGGCAACGAGGACGTGGCGCCCAGGCTTGAGCTTGCCTCCGGGTCGGACGAGGGCCTCCCAGACGTGATCGTCGGCCGCACTCGGCGCCGGGCGTAGCAGGAGGATCTCCGACGGAGCCCCGGTCGGCTTCCGCCCCAGCAGACGCGCCGGCAGAACCTTGCTCTCGTTCAGCACCAGGATGTCCCCGCTCTCGAAGAGGGCCACGACGTCGCGGAATCGCAGGTGCCGCAACTCCCCGTCGTCGGGCCCGACGACGAGGAGCCGGCTGTCGTCCCTGCGCTCCACGGGGTAGCGGGCGATGCGGTCGGGGCTCAGCGCGTAGTCGTAGTCGGCCACGCGGGTGCCGTCGGGCGTCCGGCTCATTCCTCCCCGGTGAAGAGGGAGGCCTGGTCACCGCCCTTTCTGCCCGGACCCTTCAAGGTGTAGCCGAAGCGCCGGAACGCCCGAGGCGTCGCCACCCGGCCCTGAGCCGTACGCATCAGGAAGCCCTCCATGATCAGGAAGGGCTCGTACACCTCCTCCAGCGTCGTGGCATCCTCGCCCAGAGCGACGGCCAGCGAGTTCAACCCCACCGGACCGCCCTCGAACTTCTCGATGATGGTCTTGAGCACCCGGGCGTCCATCTCGTCCAGGCCATACTCGTCCACGTCGAGCATCTTGAGGGCGTCCTGCGCCACCTTGGAGTCGATGGAGCCTCCCGCTCTCACCTCCGCATAGTCCCGCACGCGTCGCAGGAGCCGGTTCGCCACCCGCGGTGTTCCCCTGGAACGGCGGGCGATCTCCAACGCACCCTCCTCCGACGCCTCCACCCCGAGAATGTCCGCGCTGCGACGCACGATGGTCGTCAGCTCCTCGGCGGGATAGAAGTTGAGTCTCTCCACGATGCCGAACCGCGCCCGCATGGGTGCGGTCAACAGGCCGAAGCGGGTGGTGGCACCGACCAGCGTGAAGCGCTCGATCTTCATGGTCATGGTCTGCGCCTTCGGCCCATCCGAAAGCCGGATCTCGATCTGCCAGTCCTCCATCGCGGGATAGAGGAACTCCTCGATGATGGGACGCAGGCGATGGATCTCGTCGATGAAGAGGATGTCCCCCTCGCGCTGGTTCGTGAGTATCCCCACCAGATCCGCCGGCTTCTCCAGGATGGGCCCGGATGTCGACTTGAAGTTGACACCCATCTCCCGCGCCAGAAGCGCGGCTAGCGTGGTCTTGCCGAGCCCGGGAGGACCGTGGAAGAGAATGTGATCCAGGGCCTCTCTCCGCTGCTTGGCCGCCTGAATCGCTATGGACAGCGCTTCCCGCACTTTCGTCTGGCCGATGAACTCCGCCAGACGTTGGGGACGGAGCGATGGCTCGGCGCGGGCGTCCTCTTCCAGGGAGGCGGGTGTGGTGATCTGGGTTCGGTCGCTCATCGAGGACGGAATCGGGGGATGGAGAGCCGACGCGCCCGTGGGTCGGCGGGTCCGGCACCGACAGTGGCACGGGACCCCGGAGAGAGGCAAGGGCCACCTCGACGACGCTCGTCGCCGTCAGCGGCGCCGAAGGGGGTATGGGGCCGTCGTCCCAACCCGGTGGTCTCCTGGACGACATCCGTAAGTGGACCCATCCGAAAGGCATTCTCCCGCTTGAATGATCGGCCCTTCCGCGTACTTGGGCAGCACCCCGGGTGAGTCGCGCAACGGATTTGGCACGACCGTCAGCAAACCGTAGTACTTGCATGATATGGCGACCCGCCGGATTATCCCTCATGCGTTCGCGGGAAGGGTGAGGCACACCTGACCCGCGCCGTTTCACATTGCTACCCGTCGTTGGAGGCGACGCGCAGGACTGCGGAAGTAAGGAATCCATCCTACGGAGGTTCTGATGACCAGACATGAGGTTCGAAAGAACCTGCTGTCGAGGAGTCTGTATTTCCTCGCAGCAGGGCTGCTCATGGCGGTGCTCGCGGGTCTTTTCGGACCCGCATCGGTGGCGGCGCAAACGGGCGCCATCACCGGCACGGTCCTGAGCAGTCAGACGGGCGAGCCGCTTTCGGCAGCCCAGGTGAGCGTTGAAGGCACCGGCCTCGGCGCTCTTACGCAGGCGAACGGTAAGTTCCTGATCCTGCGTGTTCCGGCGGGGACCTACACGGTGACCGCGGTGCTCATCGGGTTCGCCAATGCATCCATGCAGGTGACGGTCGCCGACGGTCAGTCGGCGGTGGCGGACATGCGCATGGATCCGCAGGCGGTGTCGCTGTCGGAGATCGTGGTGACGGGCGTGGCGGGCGCCACGCAGCGCACGAAGCTGCCCTTCGACGTGGCGCAGGTGCGCCCGCAGGACATGCCCGTGCCGACCCCGTCGATATCACAGTCGCTCTCCGGCAAGGTGGCGGGGATCTCCGTGGTGGGCGGCTCGGGCCGTCCGGGCGCGAACCAGGACATCCTGCTGCGCGGTCCGACGAGCATCGACGCCAGCAACCGTAGCCAGGACCCGCTCTACATCGTGGACGGGGTGATCCTGGGCTCGGGTCTGGTGGACCTGGACGCCCTGGACATCCAGAGCGTCGAGGTGGTGAAGGGCGCGGCGGCGGCGTCGCTGTACGGGTCTCGTGCGGCGGCCGGCGTCATCCAGATCCGGACGAAGCGCGGCACGGCGATGGCCGACGACGTGGTGCACTACACGGTGCGCGCCGAGTACGGCCAGAACCGGATACCGGCGACACCGGACGTGTTGCTGGGCAAGTACCACCCGTACCTGCTGGACTCGTCCGGGGAGTTCATCGACGCCAAGGGCGACCACTGCGTGTACCTGCAGTGCCAGAACGCGCTGACTTTGGCGGACAACGCCGTCTGGGCGAGCCCCGACATCTCCAGCGAATGGAAGACGGTGCAGGACATCCCGTGGCCGGGTCAGACGTACGACCAGGTGGCGCGGTTCTTCAACACCGGCCAGTACATGCAGAACTACGCGGCGGCCGAAGGCCGCTCGGGTGCGACGAACTTCCACGTGTCGCTCTCGAACCTGCAGGACGGCGCCATCATGCCTGGCGACATCCCCTTCAATCGCACGAACCTGCGCGTGAACGTGGACCAGGCGGTGTCGGAGAAGATCCAGGTG
>Ga0055450_10000018_pt1 | contig 20295 bp, 16 predicted proteins | sample China_Galinas_PW_5_FD_57740 | JGI IMG/M metagenome (GOLD analysis project Ga0055450, IMG submission 57740) | Wetland microbial communities from San Francisco Bay, California, USA, that impact long-term carbon sequestration - China_Galinas_PWC_D1 | ecosystem: Environmental > Aquatic > Marine >... | reverse complement strand
CGTGGCCGCCCTTCTGGCCAGGGGGCACGTGCTCTTCGAGGATGTCCCCGGGGTGGGTAAGACCACGCTGGCCCACGCGCTGGCGCGTACTCTGGGCCTCGACTTCCGCCGCATCCAGTTCACGTCGGACCTTCTGCCGTCGGACGTTCTGGGAGTGGCGGTCTACAATCCCCAGAGCGCTTCCTTCGAGATCCGCCCCGGACCCATCTTTGCCAACGTGATTCTGGCCGACGAGATCAACCGGGCGCCGCCCCGAACGCAGAGTGGACTCCTGGAGGCCATGCAGGAGGGGCGAGTCACCATCGACGATCGCACGCACGACCTGCCGCGGCCCTTCATGGTGATGGCCACGCAGAATCCCCTCGAGCATCACGGTACGTACCCGCTGCCGGAGAGCCAGCTCGATCGCTTCCTCATGCGGATCACCATCGGGTATCCGGACCGGGAGGCCGAGCGGCGGATCCTCACGGAGTCGGCGATTGCGGAACCCATCATGGATCGCTTGCGCCCGGTTCTCTCGCCGACCCAGGTCTTCCTTCTCCAGGACAGGGTGGAGGAGGTAGACGCGGACGAGGCCATCGTCGACTACCTCATGACCATCATCGAGCGCACGAGGGCTTCCACTCGCCTCCGTATGGGGGTCAGCCCCCGGGGCGCCATCGCTCTGTACCGCGCTTCCCGCGCCTTCGCCCTCACGCAGGGGCGCACCTACCTGGTGCCCGACGACGTGCGCTCGCTGGTCGTGCCCTGTCTCGCTCACCGCATCCTACCCACGGGCGCCACCGGAGCCACCCTGGACGCTCACGAGCAAGCGGCCCAGATCCTCGAGGGGATCCTCGACGAGGTCGAGGCTCCGGTATAGCCACCAGGGGAACCGCCCTCAGCCGCCCGTGGATACCCTCCTGACCGGACTACTGTGGCCTCTTCGAGGGGCCCGCGGCGTATGGCGGCAGATCCGGGCATGGCGGCGCATCACCTTCACGGTCGGGGGCCTTGCCTTCACTCTCGGCACCATCGCCGTGGGCTTCGCGGCGATGAACACCGGGAACAACCTCCTGTACCTGTTGTTGGGGGCCATGCTGGGCTTCATCGTCGTCAGCTCCTGGCTGTCCGAGCAGGTCATCCGCGACCTGGACATCGAGCGCCACGTTCCGCGCGCCGCCACGGTCGGGAAGCCCGTGCGCCTCACCTATTCCGTCACCAATCACAAGCCACGGCTGCCCACCATGGCGCTGGAGATCGGAGAGGCCGGCCTCGCCAACCGCGCTTTCGTAGCCCGGGTCCCCGCCGGCGAGGCGATGCGGACACGCTCGGTGAACACGTTCGTCAAGCGTGGCACGTACCCCCTCGGCACCGTAACCCTTTCCACGGCGTTCCCCTTCGGCCTCTTCGTCAAGGAGCGCGACCTGCAGATCCCCGGCGAGGTCGTCGTGTGGCCTCGCACCGACCGCCCGGTCAGAACCCCGCAGCCGGGTGGCGGGCGAATTCCCCACTCAGGCTCCGCGGTCCTCGGCGCCGCCGGGCATCGGGGCGAGTACCGCAGCCTGCGCACCTATCGGCCCGGCGACGATCCCCGGGACATCCACTGGCGCTCCAGCGCCCGGCTGAGGGAGCCGGTGCTCCGGGAATACGAGCGTGACGGGGCGGAGACCCGCTGGATCTGCCTGGATCTCAGAGCCGAGGCCGACGACGAAGCCGAGGTGGCCGTGGAGATCGCCGCGGCCCTGGCCGCCCGAGCGGCCGGAGAGAACCGGCCCTTCGCCCTCGTCGCGGGGGACCAGGTGGTGGATCCCGGCGAGGGGCCGGGACAGTTGGAGCATGTGCTGGACGTGCTGGCCCGGGTCGACTTCGACCCGCACGGCCCCGGGGTATCTCCTCCCGTCGATCGGGCCATGTGCATCCTGGTGTCCGTGGAAGGTGCGGCGGGCTTCGGCGACATGCTGCCGGCGGGATCATGAGCCTCCGCCTCCTCCATCGTCGTCTGGCCGTGCTCATGTGCTTCGCCGGCTTGGTGGCGTTCGCGGGGGGTGCGGGCTTCGAGCCCCTCTCCGCCGTCTTGGTGACCGTAGCCCTCGCGCTCGCGTTCGTCTGGCAGCCGGACCGGACCACCTCCGCCCGTCTGGAGCGAATCTGGCTACCCCTGGCCGCGGTTCTCGTGGCGCGGGCGCTCATCCACGTATTCGTCATCCGGGACGACGTCGTGGTGCCGGTGGTGGACCTCCTCCTGATGCTCATGGCGGCCGAGGCCCTGAGGGCTCTGGAAGCCCCCAACGACATCCGCCTCTACGCGTTGTCCTTCGCGCTGGTCCTCGCCTCCACTGCGTACCGCCCCGGCGTGCTCTTCCTGCTGGCGTTCATCGCCTACGTGACCTTGGCCACCGTGGCCCTCATGGTGGGACACCTGAAGCGGAACGCCGAGCGGCACGGCCTGCGCGACATCCAGGTGGGGCGGCGCATGTTGGGAACCACGGCGGGCCTCTCCGGTGTCATCCTGCTGGTGGCGGCCCTGGTGTTCCTCACGTTTCCGCGCGTCTCCCGGGGCTGGGCGGGGCGCGGGCAGGCCCTCGCCACTTCCATCGCGGGGTTTTCCGACGAGGTCTCCATCGGAGAATACGGCTCCCGCATCTACGGCAACCCCGAGATCGCGCTGCGGGTCGAGTTTCCCGGAGGCCGCCCTGCCGACATGCTGAGCATGCACTGGCACGGGCGTTCCTACGACCACTTCGATGGTGTGCGTTGGTCGCGCACCCCCGGGCTCCCGCCGTCGTCGGCGCCGATCCAGTGGTATCGGGAGCGATGGAACACGCCGGTGGTGGTTCAGAGGATCTACGGCGCGCCTCTGGACATCCGCGTCCTCTTCGCGCTCCACCCCGTGCTGCGCATCAAGCCGGACAACGGCATCCAGCCTCTTGCGGACAACGCCGGTGACCTCATGTACTGGGGGTCGGGTGCGCCGTCCTACACCGTGCTGTCGCGGGGCCGGGAACCGGGAGCGGCCGAACTCCGCGCCGCGGAGTCCGGGTACGCGCCGCCCGGTCGCTTCTTCCTCCAGTTGCCTTCCCGCCTGGATCCGCGCATCCCGGCTCTCGCCGACTCCCTCACCCGGGGGCTCAGCACGCGGTACGACAAGGCCATGGCCATCCAACGATGGCTCCAGACATTCAGATACACCCTTGAGCTCCCCGCCACATCCTCCGACGCCACCCTGTCCCACTTCCTGTTCGTCCGCAAAGCCGGGCACTGCGAGTACTTCTCCACCGCCCTGGCGGTGATGCTGCGCACGTTGGGCATCGAGGCACGAAACGTGAACGGCTTCCTGGGAGGTGAGTGGAGTCAATTCGGGAACGATCTGGTGGTCACCCAGAACCAGGCCCATTCCTGGGTCGAGGTGTGGTTCCCGGGGTATGGATGGGTGACTTTCGACCCCACGCCCGCCGATGGTGGAGCCGGAGTGCGCGCGGAGTCGTGGTTCTGGCCCGGCCGTATTCTGCTGGACGGAATTCAGCACCGATGGAGCAAGTGGGTACTCGACTACAACGTGGAGTCGCAGGCCGGCCTCTTGCGGGGTTGGACCCGATCGCTGGGGGGACGGCGCGTCGAAGACGCCGTGCGGGCCGTACGCGACCAGGGGACCCACGGCTTCCTGGGAGTGCTTCTGGTGTTCCTCGTTGTGGGGGCGGCACTGGTCTGGGCTCGCCGGGGACGCGCCCACGACCGGTGGGAGAGCCGGATCTACGTCAAGCTCCGCACAAGCTGCGTGCGTGCCGGATTGCGCGTGCCGCCCGGCCTCACGCCCCTGGCGCTCCTGGAGCGGATCGCCAGCGAGCGACGCGAGGCCATGGATCCCTCGCGAAAGGTGGTGGACCTCTACCTCCGATCACGCTACGGTGGTGAGACGTTGGGAGAAGCCGAGCACCGCGAGATGCGGGATGCTCTCGCGGCGGCACGCCGGACGCTGCGGGAAGGCATTTGACGACCACGGAGCACCATGAATCAACGAATCAGCGACCCGACTGCGCTATGGGGTGACCAGCCGATACCCGAAGAGGGCGAAGTGCTCCAGATCGACGTGGGTCCACTGACTTTATGGTTGAAGAGAGTCGACAACGAGATCTGGCTCGCCAGCGCGCGCGTGGGGGGAGAAGGTCCTTCTCCGAGCGACGGCCCGCCGGACGATCTCGAGTGGAGCCGCTGGGCCTTGCGGGACAAGCCGCACCATCTGCGCATCATACCGGTGCTTCCGGACCGTGCGATGGTGGTGAAGTCCGATCATCCCTTCACGCTGACCCGGCTGGCTCGGGCGCGCGTGTATATGCGCGTGCCGACATGGGTACGCGTGGAGGCCGTGGAAGAAGGCGGCGGCAGGCCGGTGCGCCTGGCCGAAGTGCCGACGAGCCCCCTGTCCGACACGTGGTGGGGTGACTTCCTCGACGGTGAGATGGCGTACTGGCTCACCACCAAGGCGCGCCGGGCACCGACGCCCGATCTCTTCGCGCCGTGGGTGATCATGGCCGTGCTCCAACTGGACAACCACTCCGAGGATGATCTTCTCGTGGAAAAGCTGCTCATGCGCGTGGAGCATCTGAGCGTCTACGAGAAGGAGGGGCGGCTCTGGGCCGAGGAGGTGCGCGTGGAGTACCACGGGGAGGCCGAGGGAAGCGACATCCACATGGATGACCACCCGCCCGACGAGGCCAAGGGCGCACGAGAGATCACGCCTCCCCGCACGCAGTCCCGTTCGTTCCGCGCACGGACGTTCGCCCGACTGCGTGCCCTCTCGGGGATCGACCTATGAGCGCACACATGTTGCTGGCTGCGGTGCTCCAGCAAGGAGAAGCCACCCAACTGGGGTTCAGCTTCGAGAAGCTCCTGGCTCAAGGTCCGGCGCCGTTCATCCGTGTGGGCGGACTGTTGCTGTTGGGGCTCCCTCTGGTGTACGCAGTGTCGCGCTGGGTGCGCCTGTACGTCACCCATCTGTACAATCAGCAGAAGGGGCTCATCGCCAGCAAGCTGGTCTACTACCCGCTGGTGACGATCATCCTGATCACCGTGTTGAGCGAGCTCGGCTTCCGATTGGCGCCCCTCCTGGGTGCCGCCGGGATCCTCGGGGTCGCCCTCGGCTTCGCGTCACAGACCTCGGTTTCGAACATCATCAGCGGCTTCTTCCTGCTCGCCGAGGAGCCGTTCCAGGTGGGAGACATCATCACCGTCGGTGACGTCACCGGCGCCGTCCTCACCATCGACATGCTCTCCGTGAAGATCCGCACCTTCGACAACAAGATGGTGCGTATCCCCAACGAGACGCTGGTGAAGAGCCAGTTCACCAACGTGACCCGGTTTCCCATCCGTCGCGTCGACATCAACGTGGGCGTCGCCTACAAGGAGAACATCGCCCAAGTGCGCCGGGTTCTCCTGGAGGCGGCGGAAAAGAACCCCAACGTGCTCATGGAGCCCGAGCCGCTGGTCATCTTCCAGGGCTACGGCCAGTCCAGCATCGACTTCCTTTTCGCGGTCTGGGCGAAGAAGGAGTCGTGGTTGGCGGTGAAGAACGCCATCACCGAGGAGATCAAGGTGCGCTTCGACGAAGAAGACATCGAGATCCCCTTCCCGCATATGTCCATCTACGCTGGTTCGGCAACGGACGCCCTTCCCGTCCGCCTCGTGCAGGAGATGGCCAAGGAGGATGAAACATGACCCCCGATCAGACGTCGCCCGGCGGTGGTGCCCGCACGCATGGCCGGCCCCCCGGCTTCCACGTGGCAACCCTCACCCATGATGGACGAATCTGGGAAGCGTACCTCGAGCTCGACGACGATCCCCAGCGTCCCGACCTGTGCAGGGCGCACCTGCGCTTCGACCCTGCCGACGGCGCCACGAAACAGGGATCCGTGACCACCGGGGTCATCATCATCGAGAACTCCTACAAGGATGCCATGGCGAAGGTGCGCGGCTTTGACCCGAGACAGATGGAGGGTTTGCTCCGGTCGGCGCTGCCGGACGAGGAGTAGGGAACGCCGGCTCGCGTTCCTCATCGAAGTGGTCGGGCACGCGGGGGTGCTCCCCACGAGGAACGCTCGGCCGGGAGGCGCCCCGGCTACGTCACGTGGGTGATCGCGGCCTCGCTTGACTGCGGAGGGTCGTCCAGGCCCCTCCGCCGTACATCCTCTTTGGGGAGCACCCCCTGCGTGCCCGACCAGACCCCCTCATGCCTCTTTCACCCACCTCCACAGCTCGGGCAGCGTAGGCCGCTTCCCCGCCATGAGGATCCCCACCTTGTAGATCCGCCCCGCCACCCAGGCCACCGCCACCACGGTGACGCCCATGAGCAGGAAGGAGATCCCGATCTGCCACATGGGCGCGCCCCCGCCCGCGGCACGGGCGAACATCAGGATGGGACTGAAGAACGGGATCAGCGACAAGGTGACCGCCAGCGTCGAGGTCGGATCCTGGATCACCTGCATCACGAAGACGATGGGCACGACCACCAGGAACATCACCGGGAACTGGGCCTGCTGTGCCTCCTCGTCGGTGTTGCACATGGCGCCCACCGCGGCGTACAGCGCGGAGAAGATGAAGTACCCCGAGACGAAGAAGGCCAGGAAGAGAATTCCCAGCCCCAGACCGGGAAGCGCGGACTGGATCTCCCCGAGGCCCGTCATGTCCGGGCGAGCCGCGAGGATCGCAGGGATGACCGTCGAGCCCAGGAGGATCCCCGACAGTGCCCACACGGCCATCTGCGTCATCCCCACGGCGCCCACCCCCAGGATCTTGCCGAGCATGAGGTGCCACGGCTTCATCGACGAGATGATCACCTCCACGACGTGGCTCATCTTCTCCTCGATGGTGGCCCGCATGACCTGCATGGAATAGACGAGGATCACGAAGTAGAGGAAGAACGCACCCAGGTAAGCCACCAGGAATTGCGGATCACCCAGCCCGGCCCCATCCGAAGAGAGCACGTCCACCTGCAGGTCCCCGCCATTGAGGAGCGACGTCACGTCGACGTCGCTTCCCGCGAGGTTGTGCTCGAGGGCCGCGCGCGCGATGGAGTTGCGCAACGCCATGTCCTGCAGCGTGGACGGCCGCTTGCGTCCATAGAACGCCGCGTCGCCCGTGCGCAAGGTGCCCTCGTCCAGCACGAGGAAAGCACCGAGCTTCTTGTCCGTTACCAGTTGGCTCAGCTTGGCCACCACGTCGCTCGACCACGGCTCCTGGCGCACCGTATAACGGGCCTCCTCGAGTCGCGGCGCGAGCTCCTGGTAGAGAACTCCGGTGCGGTCCACCACGGCGATTTGCCGATCTGCCGCCTCGGATTTCGGGGCGAGGTACGCAGGCAGCACCATCAGCGCGCCCAGGAAGATCGGGGCCAACACCGTGGAGGCGATGAACCACTTGGAGCGCACTCGCTGGAGATATTCCCGGCGGATCACCACCCACACATTGGTCATGCTCATCGGCCGTCTCCCATGCGTGCCCCTTGAGGTGTCCCGGCGTCTCCCGTTGCGTCAGCACCGGTGTGACGTACGAAGATCTCGTGCAGGCGGGGCTCCACCAGATGGAACTTGTAGATGGTCACCCCGGCGGAGACCGCTCGCCTGAGGATGGCCTGATGGTCGGCACCCTCCGTGAGGTGGATCAGCGCCTTGCCGTCCGTTCGCTCGACCTCCTTGATCTCCGGTCCCTGTAGCCAGCCGTCGTCACCCTTGAACTCCACGGAGACGAAGTCCTTCCGCTCGGCCGCCTTCAACTCCTGGAGATCCGCATCCAGCACCTTGCGGGCTTTCGAGATGAGGCACACCCGCTCACACAGCCGCTCCGCCTGGTCCATGAGGTGCGTGGAGAAGAGAATGGTGGTTCCCTTCTTGTGGAACTCCATCACGATCTCTTCCAGCACGTCCTGGTTGATCGGATCGAGGCCGCTGAACGGCTCGTCGAGAACCAGCAGCTCCGGCTCGTGGATCACGGTGCCTATGAACTGGATCTTCTGCTGCATGCCCTTGGACAGATCTTCCACCTTCTTGTCCGCCCACTCCCCCAGTCCCAGGCGGTCGATCCACTCCTTCCCCTTCCGCCGTCCCTCGCTGCGCGGCACGCCACGTATCTCCGCGAAGAAGACGACGAGATCCAGGCACTTCATCTTGCGGTAGACCCCCCGCTCTTCGGGAAGGTAGCCCACCTTCTTGCGCCGCGTCTCGTCGGGGTCGGCCCCGAAAAGATCCACATGTCCTTCATCCGGATGCAGGATGCCCATGATCATGCGGATCGTCGTGGTCTTCCCGGATCCGTTGGGGCCGAGGAGGCCGCAGATGACGCCTTTCGGGATGTCGAGATCCAGCGACGACACCGCGGTGTATTGCCCGAAACGCTTCGTGACGCCCGCCAGCCTCACGGCGTACCCGTTCACATTCATCAACCGTATCCCATCATAGGGGGTGGCGCACGGGAGGGTGGGGCCAAGATGGCAGGACCGACCCTGGAAACCGGGGCGCATGCACGCCCAGCACTACGTCGAGCGGGAGAAGAGCCTTCAGGGCCGCGGTACGCGTCGCCTTTTCTCGCATCCTCGTGTAGATTAATCGGCTATGGCGTGAAACACGAGGAGGATGGATGGCCATCTACCGTACGCTCTATTATAGCGACGTGACCGTCGGCGTCGGCGGACGCATCACGATCCCCCAGGACATGAGGGACGACCTGGGCATCGACGAAGGTGACACGCTCACGGTGCGAGTCGAGGAGAATCCCGACGGCGGCAGGCAGATGGTGGTCTGGAAAGCCGAGCAACAGCCGGAAGACGAATGACCCTTCGGCGGCTGCGCCCGTGATCAGGATACGGGTCGAGCGGGGAGACATCTCCTCCTTCCAGGGTGACGGCGTCGTGAACGCCGCGAACAACCACCTGCGGATGGGCGCGGGTGTCGCGGGGGCGCTGTTGCGTCGTGGGGGACCCCTCATCCAACAGGAGTGCGACGACTACGTGCGCGCTCACGGTCCCCTCGAAGTCGGCGAAGCCGCGCTCACCGGGGGTGGCGCCCTCTCCGCGCGCTGGGTCATTCATGCCGCCGCCATGGGCGACACGCCTCCCACCGCCGAGTCCATTCGATCGTCCACACGCCACTCGCTCCGGATCGCCACCGAGAAGGGCCTGCGTTCCGTCGCCTTCCCCATCCTGGGAACCGGCATCGGTGGATTCCCCTTCGGCAAGGCCGCGAGGCTCATGGTAGCCGAGATCCGCGCCCACGCCGGTACCACCGCCCTTCCTGAGGACGTGGTGTTGTATGCCTTCGAGGAAGACAGGGCGGCCGAGCTGCGGCGCGTGCTCGAAGAGAGATAGGCTCTACTTCTCGAGGTCCACCCACCTCACCAGCGCCCCTAGGGGTCCCTGGCCGTCGTGGTGCCACCACGGGGGCGGAAAGGGTACCTCGGCAAAGGCGGTCACACGCGTAGCTCCCACTCGCGCGAGTGCCTCGGCCATCGCCTCCGTGTGGTCCCCCAGGCCGGCGACACCTACCGTCTGAAGATGCACCGACATGGGAGCCAGGAGCGCTACGATCCTCTTCCAAGTCGGCACGGACTTCACGCGCACTACACGACCCACGCAGTAGGGGAGACGCGCTTCACCGGGATCGAAGACGACCGTCCAGGATGCGTCACCACCCTGATGGACCTCGACTCCCGAACCCGAGGCGGCGAGCAGCTCGGCCGTGCCCCGCACCTGATGGAGCATGGACGACTCCAATCCGTCCAGAGCTCCTCCCGGGAGGCGTCCCTCCAGCGTGCGTAGCCCCTCCGCCAGGAGCGAGGCGAAGCCACGGGCGTCGATCTCTCCGCCTTCCAGCACGTATACCACCTGCGGAGACACGCACCCACGCTGGTCGAAGAAGGCCACGGCGCCGGCCACTTCCGAGGCCGTGCGGCGGCTCTGGTCGGCGGTGAGCGCTCGGGGGCCCACGACGCCGACACCGATGCGATGATGGTAGCCCACGAAACGGGCAGTCGCGGGGCTTCGTACCCTCAGGCCGTTCACCGTGGCGTCACCCCCGTAGGCGGTGACGACGTCGGCATGGAGAAGTGCGGCCGCTTCGAGTGCACTGCTACCGCCGGGCCAGTAGATCACGGCGGCGGCATCCGCGATCTCCGGGTCTTCCTCCCGCAAGGCCCGAGCCACGAGGACGGGAAGCACCTCGTCACCTCGACCCGGCTTGACCAGAGTGGGGCCCTTCACCAGCAAGCTCCTCATCAGGGCCGTGGCTCCCACCCCCGGAACGCTCCCCGAGACGATCTGCACGCAGAGCCTCGGCCCGAGCGCACGTACCTGACGGCCGGGGGCGGCCGGGTCGCTCACAAAGCCGTCCAGCGCACTACCATCTCCCAACTCCGCCCGGAGGAGCGCCAGGAGCCGTTCCCCGGTCCAATCGGCGGCCATGCCATCCAGAACCGCCGCCGACATCTCCGGTGACAGCCCCGAAGTGGCAGGGAGAAGCTCCAGGGCTTCCGTACGGAGCGGGTCGCCGGGATCGAGGAACCGGTCGCCTATCCTTCCCAAGGCGGCGAGCACGTCCCCGGCGCCACGATCCGAGAGTGCGAGGCCGGCCCTGACGAGTGCCTCGGTGACACGAACGACCCAGGCGGGGTCCGCACCGGCGTATCGGACGCGAACCTCGCCGCTGTCGTATTGGAGGGGCACCCCCTCCGGGAGAGCGACGCCGCGCGGCAGCGCCCATGCCTCGAATCGTCTCTTCGGAAAGGTCATGAGCGTGCGTCCCCGGCGGACATCAACTCCTCCATGGCGCGAGAGCAGCCCCGTGGCTCGGCGCCCCTGACACGGCCTCGCAGGCGCACGCCGTCCTCCGTCACGGTGCCGACGTCCTCCGTGAGGACGTGGCACACCGAGCCGGCGTTCGCCAGGTCGAAGAACGCGAGCAGGCCCGGCTCCCCGGCGGGGACAGGCTTCAGCGTGGTGGGATCCAATGCCCGGACCCTGAGCCATGGCGGCGGAACATGTCGCCGCTCGGCGCCCGGCCCTTCCCGCAGAACCGGCTCGTACAGCTGCGAGAGGAGCTCGGTCATGCCATACTCGTTCACCACCCGGTGCTCCGGCACCCCCAGACGCTCGTGCAGAGCGGCGTACAGCGCGTCGCGCTCCAGCACCCGGCTGCGCCCCTTGAAGCCGCCGGTCTCCATGATGCGGGTGCCCACGGGAAGGTGGGGCCTGGTATTCCGAGCGACCAACGCGTCGACGAGGTGAACAAAGGCGAACGCCGTCCCCGTCACGAGAGCCGGCCGGTCGCGCTCCCGCAGCTCCGCAGCCGTTCGAATGAAACGGTCCACATCCAGCCGACCCGCGACGTCCACCAACCAGACGGCGCCGTCGCACAATGAATCGGCCGCCGCCCCGATCATCGTCGACAGGGAGGAGTCCGGAACGGCGTCGGGCGGCGGAATCAACGACACCAGTGGGAGTCGCTCTCCCTCGGGCAGCAGCGCCGCCTTCAGATTGGGTAGCAGCGCCGCCCGGTAGAGGGCGAGACTCGGCACCGGATGGCGCCCACGCTCACCCCCACCCCCGGTGGTCCCGCTGGTGCGGAACGTAGCCTCGACCCCCCCGTCGCCGGACGCCAGGTCCAGGTGCTTGAAGGCGGTGGCCGGAACGGCAGGCACGTCCTCCCAAGCGTCCACGTTCCCGGGGGTGCGGCCGCGACCCTCGCAGAAGCGCCGGTAGGTGGCGTTGGCTGTGGTCTGGTGGACGAAGAGGCGCAGCGCCCAGCCCCGGAACGCTGCGTCGTCGATAACCTGGTCGACGCCGCCGCCGAAGAGCACCATCAGTGCCGAAGCCAATCGGGAAAAATCTCCCCCACCGCCGGACACCGGCTCCCGAACGCTTCCCTGCTCGACCCGCATGAACCACCCCTTGGACGGTGAGTCAGGTCAAGTAAAGCGGCGTGGCTTGAGGAGCTCTCCACCAGGCACGGGGTCCCCTTCGGTGACGATGGACGCGATCACCCGGCCCGACTCGAAAGCGAACGGCAGGCCACCTCCGCTGAATCCAGAGATCACCAGCTCACCTGTGCGCCCGGGAAGGGCCCCGACGAGAGGCAGGTAATCCGCCGTCCATCCGAAGATGCCGCTCCACCGACGCTCCACCTCCAGCGGCGCGATGTCGGGAAAGGCCTGTTCGAACCACCCCTCGATGGCCCCCTGAAGGTGATGGTCCACCTCGGGCCGCACCTTCCAGTACGAGCGATCCCATGCGTCGTGGCGCCAACCCCCGAGGACCAGACGTCCGTCCTTGTCGGAGCGCCACACGTTGAGCTTCCAATGAGTGGCATACGCGCCTTTGAATGCGTGCGAGCGTGGAGGGGTCACCATCCCCTGGCCCCGGATGGGAACGATCTCGTCGCCCACGAAAGCCGAGAAACGACGTGAGTCCACGTGGGTGGCGTAGACCACCATCTCCGCCTTCACCTCGCCGCGATTGGTCCGGCAGTGGACCAGCCCACCTTCCCGACGCGTGTCCCCCACGTCGACTTCCTCCACGACGGTGGCGCCGGCGTCCACCGCCGCGCGCGCCACTGCCTCGGCGGCGGCACCCGGATCCACGCAGCCGCCCCCTTCGATGCGATAGCCGCCATGGAACCCCTTGCCGTGCGTCAGGGCGCGCACCTGCTCTCCGGTGAGCCATTCCACCGGCATGCCCACCTTCTCCAGGGCGCGGTGGGAGGCCTGCACCTCGTGCATCGTATGGGTTTCGGCGAGGACGTAGCCCCCGGAGAGGTCGAGCCCGGACGCGGCAGCCGCTCCGCGTTCCTCGAGCAGCGAGGCCAGTCCGGCCACGGAGCGCAGGGCGAAAGCCCATATGCGGCGCGCTACTTCCTCGCCCCGGAAATGCACGGTCTCGTTGAAGGGCTGTCGCATGGGCGGGCAGAGGAGGCCCACGGCTGTAGCCGTGGCGCCCGAGCCGATGCGGTCACGCTCCAGGAGCACCGTGCGCACTCCCTGGTGCGCCAGGTGATAGGCGGCGGAGGCCCCCGCGATTCCCCCGCCCACCACGATCACGTCGGCCACCGTCGGGAGATCCTTCTGGAAGGACTGTGCGGTGACGGTCTGCTCGCTCATGAAGTCTCCTGGGGCAGGGAGTGGAGCGCGAGGAATCGTGCCGGCCACATGGATCGCCGGTCAAATGAATGTAAGGGGCGAGTGTGGTGTCCAAGAAGTTCGGTGAGCACCGAGGGTCCTCAGCCCAGGGGCCGTGCCCCTCGCGAGGAGGCCTATCCGACCTGTGGCGACAGTCCCTAGATTCCTGGGTCGTATGGCCCCATGACCCCTGCCACGCGCCCCATGCACACCGCTCCAGCAGTCCTGCTCGTCCTCGCCCTGGGCGGCTTGTTGACCTTCAGCGCGACCCGCGCAACGGCGACCGTGGAGCGGGGGAGCGTGTTCCTGCGCTGGATGCTCGTGGTGTTCGTGATGTATCTCGCTCTGATCACGCTCCCGCTGGTCATGGCCAGAGCCTGACTTCCGCGTCCGTGCGCGGCAACACGGACCGACCCCTCCAGCAGGTCGCTCAAGAAGGGGAGTGACCTGCTGGGGTTCCGGCTTCCGGTGCGCCGGATCCCAAACCTCGTCCAGGTGGATCAGGGACCCGGAGACCTGGAGGAGATCGCCTCCGGAGCCGCGAAACGCGCCGGCCACCCGGTCCACCACCGCTGCCGGTGGGTCGTCGGCCAGCAGCGGCGGTGGGAAGGTCGCCGGCCTCGTGGAGGGCGTTCTGGGGTCGAAGTTGCTCGTCCAGCCAGCCACGGGGTCCGACAGCGTGCGGCGCTCTCCGATGCGAGCACCCATGCCGAACCGGTTGAGGGCTCTCAGGGCCGGATCCACGGCGCCACCTCGGGCAGATGTCATCGACGAATCGCCGGTTCCGCGGACTGCAGCAGTCCGCTCGGGGTGAGACGGCCTCTGCGGCAATGGCGTTAAGCAGGTGGCGAAAACACGCGGGGCGGGCTCCGTAGAGCCCGCCCCTGTCCGCGCCGCCCACCGCAGTGGTCGGCTGGAGTGTCACGGACGGGGATGACCCGCCCGCCGTGCGCGTAAACGCTTACACCACGCCCTGGTCGAGCATGGCGTCGGCGACCTTCAGGAAGCCGCCGATGTTGGCGCCGTTCACGTAGTTGCCCGGCGTGCCGAACTCGTCGGCGACGGTGACGCAGCGCTCGTGGATGCTCTTCATGATCCCATGGAGCTTCGTGTCGACTTCCTGACGGCTCCATCCGTAGCGCATGCTGTTCTGCGCCATCTCCAGGCCCGACACCGCAACACCACCGGCGTTGGCGGCCTTGCCGGGACCATAGAGGATCTTCTCCTTCAGGAAGAGCTCCACGCCGTCCGGCGTCGTGGGCATGTTTGCGCCCTCGGACACCACGTAGACGCCCTTCTTCAAGAGGTTCGCGGCGTCCTTGACGTTGATCTCGTTCTGCGTGGCACTCGGGAAGGCGCACTGCGCCTCGTGATCCCACAGCGGATCGTGATCACGGCCGGCTTCTACCGGCGTGTACACCGCGCTCTTGAACTTGTCGGCATATTCGGACATACGGCCACGGCGCTCGTTCTTGAGCTCCATGATGAACGCGAGCTTCTCGCGATCGATGCCGTCCTTGTCGTAGACGTAGCCGCTGGAGTCCGACGCCGTCACCGGCTTGCCGCCCAGATCCAGGATCTTTTCGATGGTGTACTGGGCCACGTTGCCGCTACCGGACACGAGGCAGACCTTGTCTTCCAACGTCTCGTTCCGGGTGGACAGCATCTCGCCGGCGAAGTACACCGCGCCGTAACCTGTCGCCTCGGGACGAATGAGCGAACCGCCCCAATTGAGGCCCTTCCCGGTGAGGACACCGGTGAACTCGTTGGCCAGGCGCTTGTACTGCCCGAAGAGGAAGCCGATCTCGCGTCCGCCCACGCCGATGTCGCCGGCCGGAACGTCGGTGTTTGGACCGATGTGCCGGTAGAGCTCCGTCATGAAGCTCTGGCAGAACCGCATGACCTCGCCGTCGCTCTTGCCCTTGGGATCGAAGTCGGAGCCGCCCTTCCCGCCACCCATGGGCAGGGTGGTCAGGGAATTCTTGAACACCTGCTCGAAGGCCAGGAACTTCAGCATGCCGAGGGTCACGGACGGGTGGAAGCGCAGGCCGCCCTTGTAGGGCCCGATGGCGCTATTCATCTCCACGCGGAACCCGCGATTCACCTGGACTTCGCCGCGGTCGTTCACCCACGGCACCCTGAACAGAATGACGCGCTCAGGTTCGATGATCCTTTCCAGGATCTTGGCGGAGCGGTATTCCGGGCGCCGCTCGAGGACCAGCTCGAGGGACTCCGCCACTTCCTGCACGGCTTGATGGAACTCGGGCTGCGCCGGGTTCTTGGCCTTCACGGCCTCCATCAGGCTCGTCACGTAGCCAGCCATAGTCGCTCTTTTCCGTTGCAGTGTGGGGGGAGGGTCGTCAGGGAGGGTCATCTAAGATGGTGCATTTTGGCCGAGATCGCACCCTTCGTCACGAGCCCGGTGCCCGGGTCGCCCACCGCCTCTGCGGTGCGGCGAGTCCAGGTGGCGCCACACTTGTCGTAATACGTTGCTCCCCAGCAAGTTACATCCCGTATATCGTCACCGCCGTCTGCCCCATCTGGAGGCGCTTCCGCCCATCCGGGAGCGGGTGACCGGCGGCGTGCTCGACTCCCAGGATCCGTGCGAAGGGCACCTCCAGCCATCGGGCCACCACCAGATCCAGCTTCGCCGACCCGTAGGGCGGGTCCGCAAGGGCCACGTCATACGCGAGGGCGGGGAGCTTCTGGACGTAGGGGATCGCGTCACGTTTGAAGATGCGCGCAGCTCGCCTCCCCGTTTTCCCCGTCCCCGGGCCCGTCGGACGCAGGCGGAACGCGGATACGTTCGCCTTGAGTGCATGGAGCGCCTGCGAGCCCGTTTCCACGAAGTCCGCGCTCGCGGCGCCTCGCGAGAGCGCCTCGAGTCCCAGGGCACCGCTGCCCGCGAAGAGCTCCAGCACACTGGCGCCGGCCAGGTGCGGCGCCAGGGCGTCGAGCCACGCGCCACGTACCGCCTCCGCCGTGGCGCGCACGCGCCGTCCCGGTGACGTGAGGCTCCGGCCCTCCCACGTGCCCGATATGATCCTCACGACACCCTCTCAGAAATCCGCGGCAACCTTCGGGCTGGGCTTCAGCAGGACACCCTTGCGCTCGGTACCATTCATGATGGCGACGACGGGTGTTGAAAAGCGCAGGAGCCGAACCGCACCTATCGCCGACATCTCCGGCTGCGCCGCAAGCCAGTCCCAGTCCACACGGCCCTCGTCGGCCATGGCATTCACCGTGAAGTACCCTACCCCCAGCGACACCAGGCTCTGGTAGAAGTGCGTCCCCTGCGACGGCGTCACACGGAAGTCCCGGAAGCCCGCTTCAACGATGATCTTGGCGCCGGAAATGTCCTCCCACTTCACGGGGATCCCGAGCCACGGCTGCGTCGAGCCCCATCTACCGACGCCTATCAATCCGTACGAGCGCCCCTCCCTTCTGAGCAGCGCGTTGTATTCCGCAACCGCCGCCGCGACCTCCTGGCTCTGCGATCGCTCGTAGCGCCCCCGGTCGACCACGATCCAGTCGGTGAGATGATCGATCCGGCCGTGGCCGAGGATGGACGGGCTCTCGCAGAATATTCGCGCTGCGTCGATGTCCGTGAGACCGACATTCCCCTCTCCCCTGGCCGGCGCCACGGGACGGAGCTGCAGGAAGCCCATCTCGGCCTGTTCGCCCTTCGCAACCGGTAGCGTAGCCGCGAACTCGATCTCCACGGGAAGTCGGGTGCCGGCCATGCCGAGCACCAGCAATTCACGCAGTATGTCCGCCAGAGGGAATACGTCGTGCTTCAGTATGGGCGCGAAGCTCACCAGACGGACGCCACGCCGGCCGATCCCGTCGTAGACCGCATGGTTCTCCGCCGAGTATGTCGACGCCACGGCAGCCAAGGTCGCATCTTCCTCGGCGACCTTGAGGCCACAGCGCACCAGCGGGCCATCCTGGGGCCAGCCGCCGTCCGGGGGCTCTTGACCCAGCGCCAGGGCCCAGAACTCACGTTGCGAGTTGGCCAGTATGTCTTCGACGGAGGAATGGTCCAGGACGTGTCCGGGGTGGGGCGGCGCGAACCGTAGACACGGCTCTCCCTCGGCCACCGTCTTGCCGAGTCCCAAGGCTACGGCGGCGATGCCGTCTTCGGGCCGAGCCGGAGGTGTTGGATAGTAGTTGTGTGAACGTGCCACCCCCGACAGGTGCGGATAGAACCGATTGCCGTGGCGCGCACCGACGACCCTCTGAATGATCACCGCCATGGCTTCCTCCTCAAGGCGGTACGGGGTCGCCTCGATGAAGGCCCGGGCCCGTCGTCCGAAGGTCGTCGCGTAGACGCGCTTCACGGCGTCCACGAGCTGGGCGAGACGCCTTTCGGGGTCGGCAGAGTCGTTGGGCAGGATCCAGGTGCCGTAGATGCCCGCCAGTGGCTGCTGCGGCGAGTCCTCCAGCAGTGACGACGAACGCACGGCGATGGGCGTGCGCACCACCGTCACCACCCGTTCGAGGGCCTTCATGACGTCGTCGGGCAAGGGCGCACGGAGGATGCGGCGTAACGTCTCCTCCTCGTCCTCGCTCTGGAGCGCGAAGGAACGCAGATCGTTGTCATCCAGGAAGGAGTCGAACACGTCCGTTCCGAGCACCACCGCGGCGGGCACCGAGATGCGGACGCCGGGAAACCGCTCCGAGAGGCGAACCTCGTCGAGGAGCCTGGACGCGAACGCAAGGCCGCGGCCTTTTCCTCCAAGGGATCCGCCGCCGATCTGGACGATGCCCTCCTCTCCGTCGAAGATCTCGCTGCGGAAGGGGTTCACCGAGCCGCGGCTCCGTTCCCGGCGATAGCGGTCCAGATCGTGGACGAGGGAGTCCCGTAGCGCTTCGACGCTCGGGTAGTCGTCCAGCAACCGGGGCCGAAGATGGGCCGCCAGGCCGAACTCCGCGCGGGCCCGCAGCCATCTGGAGAAATCGTGGCGACGGGCGTGATACGCCACGCTTTCGGCGGGCACGGTGGACAGCTTCGCCACCAGGGTCTTCAGGTCCGGTGCCCGATCGATCTCGTCCCCCTCGTCGTCGCGGAAGACGAAGTCGCCGAAGAAGAGATGCTCCGCCAGGTAGAGGCGGAGTTGATGCAGGAAGTCCGGTGAGCCTTTGAGGAGGAAGCCGGCGTCCAGCTCCTCCGCGGCGGCCTCGTTCTCTTCGTGTGACGATTGCAGAGAGATGGGTATCTCCGGCTGCAGCTCCCGTATCGCCTTGACCAGGGCGCGACCTGCATCGGGGTCCGGCTCGCCACCACGAGGGAACTGCATGTCCGAGAACACTCCCATGATCGCCGTCCGGTAGCGCTGGAAGTCGCGCAGTGCGCGCTCGTACGTGGTGGCCAGCAAGATCTTCGGCCGTGCCCTCCCCCGCATGATGCGCTGCAGCTGGTTCCCGGACTCGGCCTGCACCGCCTCGGACAGGTGCTGGACCTCCGAGTAGATGACCGGCAGGAACGACGAGTAGAAGCGGACGTTGTCCTCCACCACCAGGAATACCGGTACGCCGATGCGCGTATCTCGCTCGACATTCAGGCGGTCCTCCACGGCCTGGACGATGGCCATGAGGATGCGCGCGTCACCCCGGTAGAGGAACGTCGCCAGGATACCGGTGTCATCCAGACGCCTCTCCACCGCGCGCAGATCCTCCCGGTCGTAGGCGAGGATGGCGACGGGAACGTGGATGTCCTCCTCGGCCATGGAGCCGGCCAGCTCGACCGCGTCCATGTCGCCGAGATCCGGGCTGGTGATGACCAGGTCGACGCGCCGGTAGCCGCCCTGCAAGAACTTGATGGCTTCCCGTCCCGATGAGACGCGGGTCAGGTCCGGGGGCTCGCGGGAGCCGGTCTCCAGGAATTTGCTGAAGACCCGCTCGTGCAGATGCCCGTCCTCGGCGAGGATGAACGACTCGTACAGGGAAGACACCAGCAGGACGTGGCGGACCTGCTGGCTCATGAGGTCCCGGTAGCCACCGGCGCGGGTCCCGTATCGCTCTGAGAAGTCGAAGAAGCTCTTCACGTGTGTCTTCGTTCCGGATCGCGTTGAACGGCGTCGGGAAGAAGATACTGTCACCAGCTCCCCATCGCCGCTCCGGTGGCCCGGCGGCGCCCGCCCGCTACCCGCGACGCCGCGTCAGGACGAAGTAGAGCGTAGGCGTCGCCAGGAGGGACAGCAGCACCGAGAGGGCCAAGGCTCCGATGACCGCGATGGCCAGCGGCCTCAGCATGTCGGCACCCGAGCCCACCCCCCACGCGAGCGGTAGCATCCCCAACGCTGCAGCCAGGGAAGTCATCAGCACCGGGCGCAGGCGGCGGCGGCCGGAGCGCACCACGGCCTCCTCCAGACTCAGCCCTTCGGCACGGAGGTGCTTCACGAAGTCCAGCACGAGGATCCCGTTCTTGGCCACGATGCCGATCCCGATGATGGCCCCCAGGAACGACACCACATTGAATGACGTGCCGGTGAGCCAGAGCGCCAGCACCGTACCGAAGAGGGCGAGCACCGCGCCGAAGACGATGGACACCGGCTCGAAGAACGAGCCGAACTCCAGCATGAGCACGGTGAACACCAGCGTGATCGCCATGAGCAGTACGAAGACCAGGTTCAGGAAGGACTCGCGCTGCTGCTGATAGAGACCGCCGTATTCCACGGTCCGTGGCGGCAGGGACGGGTCGGCGCTCAACACGCTGCGGATCTCCTTCATGGCGCTGCCCAGATCCCTCCCCTCCAGGCGCGCGGTGACCGCCACGTCCTGGCGGCCGTCCTCCCGGCGCAGCTCGAGCTGGCCGGGCTCCTGGGCCACGTCGACCACTTGAGACAGCTCCACCAGGGCACCGGTGGGAGTACGGATGGGCAGGTCCTCCACGTCGCTCATCTTGAACAGACGCGTCGAGTCCACCTTGACGCGCACGTCCACCACCCGGTCGCCCTCGAGCACCGTCGATGCGGTCTGGCCCAACATCGCCGTGTTCACGGCGTTCGCCACGTCATCGGCGTTCAGCCCGAAGCGGCGCGCATCGGCGGGGCGCACATGCAGGCTGATGGTGGGTCCGGTGTAGACCAGCCCGTCGAAGACGTCCACTACGCCGGGGATCTGCTCCAGCTTCGACGCCACTTCGGGGGCGTGCTGCTC
>Ga0055450_10000017_pt1 | contig 20518 bp, 15 predicted proteins | sample China_Galinas_PW_5_FD_57740 | JGI IMG/M metagenome (GOLD analysis project Ga0055450, IMG submission 57740) | Wetland microbial communities from San Francisco Bay, California, USA, that impact long-term carbon sequestration - China_Galinas_PWC_D1 | ecosystem: Environmental > Aquatic > Marine >... | reverse complement strand
TTCTCATGAGCCAGCATGGCTGGACCATATTGGCCTAACCACAACAAAAAATGAAAATCGCATCTTCAGTAAACGACCTTTACGGTAGAAACGATTTTCGGATTAACTCTGTGTCAATTCGTCTACCCCCTCAGAAAGGACGAAACAGTTCAAAGAGACAATTGAGTTTTCGAAAAGTACACAGTGTTCATGAGAAATCCGGGCAAAAGATATCTTGAAGGTCAGGAATCTATTCTCCGGCGGTGACCTTGAACAAAAGGGGCAGAGCAATCCAGAATAAGACCATGCAAATGATCCAGAAGAAGATCTTGACCGCACCGCAGCACCGGTTGTCAAATCTCGTCCATCGTTGTCTTGTTCGCCCCCACTCCGCATCTGTGCCGGAGTCCTCCGGGGAGATGAGGAAGAGTAGAAAATCGAGAACCGCTGTGCAATACGAGATCGACTGTTTGATAGTAGAATATAATATTTCCATAGTTGCAATAGAATACTCTGTCAGGTATAAAATAACAGATACAGATTCCGTAAAAATAAACCATAACAGATTACTAAGAATGGAACCTCAAACCGAATCGACGCATCCCAAGGGCTTTCGTTACCAGCAGCTTGCCACCGACCTGGAAGAAAAGATCAACGCCGGGTTGTACAAGGCTGGTGATCGTCTGCCATCCTTGCGAGAGCTCCACACCCGGACCGGGTTGAGCATTACCACCATCAGTCAGGCATATATTGAACTTGAATCGAGAGGCCTGGTGGAAGCGCGGGAAAAATCGGGACATTATGTCCAACCTCTACTCAAGGACCTGCTGCCGTCACCGAAGGCGGTGCCGCGAACGGCCGGGCAACCGAGAAGGATCAGTGTGAATGCACTGGCCGAATCCATTCTCTCAGTCATTCACGACAAGGATATATTACCTTTCGGTGCTGCCCTTCCCGCTCCCGAACTCCTCCCGACTAAACACCTGGCCCGATCAACAGCCACGGTCATGTCGAACTACTTTAAAGGAGGCGGGTTGAACTTCGGCCCTCCCGGTGGGGTCGCCGAGTTGAAACGTCAGATCGCCAACCGTTGCATCGGATACGGACAGCAGACCGACGGAACGAATATCATTGTCACTTACGGTTGCATGGACGCAATCCACCTGTGCCTCCGGACGCTGACCAGACCGGGGGATATCGTCGTCACCGAATCGCCGACGTTTATGTGTTATCTGCAACTGCTCAGGGATATGGGACTGCTTACCCTCGAAATCCCGACAGATCCCAAGACAGGGATCGATCTCGACATCCTCGAGGAGGCATTCTGCGGCAACCAGGTGGCCGCCTGTCTTCTCAATCCAACCTTCCAGAATCCCTTGGGCTTCGATATGCCGTCCGAGAGGAAGAAACGTCTGGTCTCCCTGGCGAAACGATTTCAGGTCCCCATCATCGAAGACGATATCTACGGCGAACTCTATTTCGGTACTGCCCGCCCTTTACCGATTAAATATTTTGACACATCAGGCCTCGTCCTCTATTGCTCCTCATTTTCCAAAACCCTGGCCCCCGATTTCAGGGTCGGCTGGATCATCCCGGGAAAATTCAGAAAAGAGCTCATCAAAATTAAGTTCAACTCGTCAATCACACCGTCGAAATTTCCCCAGCTCATATTGGCCGACTACCTGCAAAACGGTCTCTACGATAGACACCTGCGCAGATTGAGAGCTGCCCTGAGAAATCAGGTCAGCAGCACGGTGCAAGCCATTGCCAGGTATTTCCCGGAAGGTACGAAGCTTACGACACCATCCGGAGGCTATATTCTTTGGGTGGAACTCGATAAAAAGGTGGACGGTACTGAGCTTGCAGCCAGGGCGTGGGAAGAAAAGATATTCGTCCTTCCGGGAGCGATCGCCACCAGTACGGGACGAACAAAAAATGCTATCCGGATCAGTTGCGGACATCCGTTCACCGAACGGCTGGAGCAGGGAATCGAGAGGCTTGGTCAGTTGATAAGCCGACTTAAAGAAGCGGCTTGAACCAGGCAAATCTCAAATGGAGATTTGCCTGGTTTTCACATGTTTCAGTACTTCAACCCCACCCGGTCGCGGACCATATCCAGGGTGACCACCGCCTTCTCCCTGGCCTTAATCGCACCTTTGTGCAGGATGTCTCGTATTGAACCGGGATCGGCCAACAGTTCGGCCTTCTTCTTGCGGGCTTCGGCAAATCGCTCGCTTATCAGATCGAGCAACTCCAGCTTAATATAACCATACGCCGCCCCACCGTTGAGATAGAGGTTGCGAACTTCCTGCAGGCGCTCGGGAGAAGCAAAGAGCTTGAATATATTATACAGGTTACAGGTGTCCGGATTTTTGGGATCCTCGACCGGCGTGGCATCCGTCTCAATTGCCATGACCCGCTTCTTGAGTTGTTTTCCCTCAAGAAAGATCGGGATCGTGTTGCCGTATGACTTGGACATCTTCTGCCCGTCTAATCCAGGGACTATGGACGTTTCCTGGGAAATGGCAGGTTCCGGAACGACGAAGGTCTCGCCGAATTCCAGATTAAACTTCTGGGCGAGGTCACGGGCAACCTCAAGATGCTGCTTCTGATCCTTGCCCACCGGGACCTGATCTGCCTGGTAGAGAAGGATATCGGCAGCCATCAGGACCGGATAGGAAAAAAGCCCATGACTGGCGGCGATACCCTTGGCAACTTTATCCTTATATGAATGACAGCGTTCAATGAGGCCCATGGGGGCAATTGTCGACAGGATCCAGGTCAATTCGCAGACCTCGGGAACATCGGACTGGACCCAGAAGGTGCATCGGTCGGGATCAAGTCCAAGGGCCAGAAAATCAGCAGCGGCTTCAAGAGTACCCTGAGCCAGCCGCTCGCGATCATGCACCGAAGTCAAAGCATGGAGATCGACAATAAAGACATAGAGTTCCGAGGTTTCCATGTGGCTGATCATCGTCTTCATCATACCGAAATAATTTCCGATATGGAGTTGCCCAGAGGGTTGTATTCCAGATAATATTTTCATCGTGTACAGGTTTGAGTTCAAATTTATATTTTCAAGTTCCAACAACATACCGACCATTCGGGGAGCACCATACCGTAAATCACAAAAAAAGGGGAGTGTGGAAAACATATTTTCCACACTCCCCTTCGGTTTTTTAACCGATGGCCTTTAACAGCTATTTCACTTCCTCGAAATCGGCGTCGACGACATCGTCGTCATCGTTTCCGGGTTTTCCACCACCGCCGGCTCCGTTAGCACCACCCGTGCCTCCTGAGTCGCCGCCGGGAGTCTCTTTTGCAGCCTGAGCGTACATCAGCTCAGCTAATTTATGAGAAGCATTTGTCAGCGCCTCGATAGCCTCCTTGAGCTTGGCGACATCATCACTCTTGACTGCCTCTTTCACATTGGCAATTTCACGCTCGACATTGGCCTTGGTGTCCGAATCAACTTTATCCTTGAGATCCTTGAGACTCTTTTCGGTGGCATGAACCAGTGCATCCGCCTGGTTCCGGGTCTCGACCAATTCTCTTCTCTTCTTATCCTCTTCGGCATGCATTTCAGCATCCTTGGTCATCCGTTCGATCTCATCTTCACTTAGACCGGAAGAGGCTGTAATTCTGATCGATTGCTCCTTGCCGGTTCCCAGATCCTTGGCGGATACATGAAGAATACCGTTGGCATCGAGATCGAAGGCAACTTCGATTTGCGGAACACCGCGAGGCGCAGGCGGGATATCCGTCAACTCGAACCGACCGATGGTTTTATTATCCTGCGCCATTTCACGTTCACCTTGAAGAACATGGATGGAGACGGCCGGCTGGTTATCGGCAGCTGTTGAAAAAATCTGACTCTTTTTGGTCGGCACAGTGGTGTTCTTATCGATCAGCTTGGTCATAACACCGCCAAGGGTTTCGATGCCAAGCGACAGAGGGGTTACGTCAAGGAGCAGAACATCTTTGACATCGCCTTGCAGGACACCGCCCTGAATAGCCGCACCGATAGCGACAACCTCATCAGGATTCACCCCTCTATGAGGATCTTTGCCAAAAATCTCTTTTACCTTTTCCTGCACTTTGGGCATCCTGGTCATACCGCCTACCAGAATAACCTCGTCGATATCCGAAGCCTTCATTCCAGCGTCTTTCAATGCCATCCTGCATGGACCGTCGGTCCTCTCGACCAAATCTTCAACCAGGCTTTCCAATTTGGCACGACTGAGCTTCATATTCAAATGTTTCGGTCCTGTTGCATCCGCGGTGATAAAAGGCAGATTAATATCCGTCTCCATTGTGGTCGAAAGTTCCATTTTGGCCTTTTCCGCTTCTTCTTTCAGACGCTGCAGTGCCATTTTATCATTACGCAGATCAATGCCTTGGGAACGGTTGAATTCATCGGCCAGCCAGTTGACGATACGCATATCGAAATCCTCGCCGCCCAGGAAGGTATCACCGTTGGTAGACTTGACCTCAAAGACACCGTCACCGATCTCAAGGATCGAAATATCGAAGGTTCCGCCGCCAAGATCGAAGACGGCGATCTTCTCTTCACCTTTCTTGTCCAGACCATAGGCCAGAGATGCAGCGGTGGGTTCATTGATGATTCTCTGGACGTTGAGACCGGCTATCTTGCCGGCATCTTTGGTAGCCTGACGCTGGGCATCATTAAAATAGGCAGGTACGGTAACTACGGCATCGGTGACCTCTTCGCCGAGGTATTCTTCCGCTGTCTGTTTCATCTTACCCAGCACCATTGCCGAAATCTCGGCAGGCCGATAGACCTTCCCGGATACTTCAACAGACACGCTTCCACTCGTTCCTTCGACGATTTTGAAGGGGCTGACCTTGATGGATTTCGCGACCTCGGGATCAGTGAATTTCCGACCGATCAGGCGCTTGATTGCGTATAATGTCCGTTCAGGATTGGTAACCGCCTGACGTTTGGCAACTTGCCCGACTAGCCTTTCGTTACTGTCAGTAAAGGCGACAACTGATGGAGTTGTTCTGTTGCCTTCAACATTTGCGATTACCTTCGGATCGCCACCTTCCATGACCGCTACGCATGAATTGGTGGTACCCAGATCTATTCCAATAATTTTGCCCATATTTCCGCTCTCCTTATATCAAGTAATCGGATGGTGTTACTTTTTCACGAATCCGCATTGTTTTCACGTTTGATTTCTCCTCAGGTATGCAACTCACTTTACAGTTGTCATCTTCCCTGATTTGTCAAGTGTTCCCACCAACCATTTTGCTTTCCTCCAGAAACTTTAAGATTCTGCTTTTCCGGAAGAAACTATCACTTTGGCCGCTCTTAGCAGACGGTCTTTATAGAAATACCCTTTTTCAAATTCCGTAATGACATGGTTGACCGGAATTGTATCACTGCCTTCCATTGTCATAGCCTCCATATGATTCGGATCAAAGGGCTTTCCGACACTCTCAACAGGTCTGACTTCAAATTTATCCAGACTGTTCTGCAGGCTTTTCAAGGTTAATTGAACGCCTTCGAAGAGGGCCTCCAAGCTTTTTTCCGCGTCCGAGCCTTCGTTCATCCCGTGATCGACGGCCCGCTCGAGATTGTCCACCACCGGCAGCATCTCCCGGAAAATATGTTCTCCGGCATATTTCATCATAACGGCACGTTCACGTTCCATGCGTTTTTTGAAATTCTCAAAATCGGCGGCCATCCGCAACAGTTTATCACGGTTTTCTGCGGCTGCCTGCACGGCTTCGGCGAGCTCTTTTTCCAGATCTCGAGGGGCTTCCTCCTTGGATTCCTCCTGCCCCTCGTTTTGTTGACGCTCTTCGACCTTTTCAGAGGCTACTGTCGCATCCCCTCCATTTGCCGCCTCTTTCTTGATCTCTTCTTTTTTCTTATCTTTACTCACAGTTCCTCCACCTATGCAACAGGGTTGTTTTTCATTGTCCGAGATTTCGGGCCAACACCTTATGAATGCATCGTTTTTGCACTATTCAAAACTGTTGCGAACAATAAGGAGCCCTTTTTTTCTTGTCAAGATAGGAGCCGGAAAAATCATCCCCACTTATTTTTCTGCTGTGAATTCGAAGAACAAGAAATGTTACCAATAAGCACTTTCAAAAAGGATGATTTCGTAAAAAGTCACAGGAGTCGCCGAGATGGACTCTGGGAAATGAGGATTTTTGTTCAAAATCAAGGTATAATGCAGAGTTTGAAAGAAATTCCGGACTAAATCCAGAAATCTTGTGCCAATCGCGCGGTTTCTTCAGGCGGCACGAAGGTTGCCATATCTCCCAGCATGACCTCGAAGCCGGTGTGGTCGTTTCGCACCCATGGCGCGAAATTCGATCGGGCCAGGATCACCGCCCGCATTTCAAGGCAACCGTTGGTATCCTCCACCAACATCAGACCGAAATTATATCCATTGCGGCACAGGCTCCGATAAAATTGCTGGGTTCGGACGACACCAGTTGACAGATCTTCCCAATCTTGCTCACCAAAATCCCGGAACGAGGTTTTCCCCGGCAGGATTCCCCATATCTCATAAAATCCTTCAGGGGCGAAAGCTGCCATCCACTGCCACTCTCCGGTGTTACCGATATAGCGTCTGCCGTCTTCAATCTCATGCCGGAGATAATCGGTAAAGAGCAAGGAACCTCCGTCCCGAAAATACTCCGTTGCCCGCTTGCGCAGGAAACGGTGATGGTTCGAAGCGACCCTGTCGGCGTTGATCTGCAAATGCGGGTGGAGAAGTGATCCGCCTGCCGAAGGAAGATGGTTCTGGGTAATGGCCATATAAACAGCCTGGGGGTCGGAGAGGAGGATCCTGTTGAGATAATCGGCGCAGTTGAGAAAGCTGTCCCGGTATGAGGCTATTGAAGCCGTGCCGATCTCGACAAAATGGTTGTCGTCAAAAAGACTGACGGCGGAGTATGATCCATAGGGAAAAAGGTTCGGGAAAAGCACCGACTTGCCACGGATCAGCCTCCCGGAAGATGCCAGGGATTCCACACATTGCGGGGTCATCTCAGTCAACTGTGGTCGACAAAACGGGCAACCGTCCCTTTTATCGGCATCAGGAGGAGGAGCCGGCAGACTTTCCGTCCCTCTTTCCTTTTCCCCTTTACGGGAAAGGGTCACTCTGCAGGTGCGCAAGGTTATCGGGTTTGTCCGGACCTCGATAACCGTCTCCACCGGTTCCCCATCGGGAGTGATGAATCGAGCTGTAACAGGTTCAACCAAAAATTTCAGCTGCCGGTCCATGATCTTTCTCTCCCCTGCTGCAATCATCATGTCGATTTTAGGAAGCGATTGAGATCCTACGCACAATCTGCTAACTTTTCAGATATTTTCCGATTGCCTCAGCTATTGTTTTAAAGATTCGAACAAACTCGTTTTCTTCCTTCTCCAGCAAGGTAACACGAAAGCCTTTCAATTCCGTAGCAAAGGATGTCAGTGGCACGACACAAATTCCGGTGGCTCCAAGGAGATAATAGACAAAGCGTTTATCACAGGCCGTGCCCGGCGGACTGACCAGAGACTCGACCAACCTTCTGATCTCGACATTGTCAATTGGCAATGTCTGCCGGGAATTCAGAGCCCCGTCCTCAAAGCAGACACTCATGTAAAATGCGCCGTTGGGCCGATTGACCAACACCCCTTTCACATCCTTGAGACACTCATAGGCGATATTGGAATATCGTTCATATCGACGAAGCCGCTCTTCCAGGTACCCCTGGTATTCTGGGTGCTGCAACACCTTGGGCAGGACCATCTGCGGCAAGGTGGTCGAACACACCTCGACCATTTTGGCATCCAGGATCGATTGGACATATTTGGCAAACATTGGATCCTTGTCGCCATTGTAGACCTCGATCCAGCCGCAGCGTGAGCCGGGCCACGGCATCTCTTTGGAGATGCCTTTCATCGCGATTCCCGGAACCGTACCGATAACATCGGACAAGGGTGAGGTGGTCATCTGGTTATACACGATATTCTGGTAAATCTCATCGCAGATCAGAAACAGATCGTACCTATGTGCTATCTCGACAATTTTCTCAATGATATCTGTCGGATACACCGCTCCTGTCGGATTATCGGGATTGATGATCAGAATCCCGGCCACGGCCGGATTGTATTTAACATGTTTTTCAATATCATCGATGTCCGGATACCAATGATTGTTCGGATCGAGAATATACGTTAACGGGCTGTCGCCGGCATGGGCTGCCTCTGCGGAAGAGTGGGTCGTATAGCTTGGTGTCGGGACAATAACCCGGGCAGTTCGCCTCAGAAAGCCGAACACCTTGGAGATCGCATCCCCCAGCCCGTTGAAAAACAGGATGTCGTCGGCATCGATGGTAACGCCACCTCGCCTGTTGGTCATCTCGGCGATAAATTCTCTGGTGGACAACACTCCCCGCGTCGGACAATACCCGTAGCTCTGGTCATCCTTGACCGCCTCAGCAACGATTTCCTTCATCCATCCGGGGATCTTCTCACCCTTGGCAATGGGATCTCCGATATTCTCCCAATGGGTTTGAAGCCCCAATTTTTCCAGCTTCGTACCGACATTTACAATGTTTCGTATTTCATATGTCAGCTCACCTGCACCAATATGAACGATGTCCGTTCTCATAAAAAAACTCCTTGCTGATATCGATCTTGCACCAAATCCTCATCCCGCGTGAGGGATATGGACTTACCACAGCATTAAATGCAAGTCAATACAGCTGGATGGACTGTCATGCATTTGTCATGATTCATCATATTTGTGCAGCTTGTTCTGCAAGGTCTTCCTGGTGATCCCTAGCCTGCGCGCGGCCTCGCTCTTGTTGCCGCTGGTTTCCGCCAAGGTCTGCAGAATCATGTTTTTTTCCGCTTCAAATAGAGAAGCAGGCCGTTCCTCGAAGCTATCGGCAGCATTTTCATCCTGTCTCTGAATAGTCAGCGGCAGGCTTTTTTCCGTCAACTGATCGCCGCGCATCAAGATAACCCCGCGTTCAATTGCATTCTCCAACTCCCGCACATTTCCCGGCCATGGATACCGGCAAAGCATATCCATGCAGACAGGGGTGATGGACTCAACGGTTCTCCTGTTTTTTTCGGCAAATTTTTCAACAAAGTGTTTAACCAGAAGAGGAATATCCTCACGCCTGTCTCTAAGGGGCGGGACAGTGAGCATCACCACATTCAGCCGGTAGTAGAGATCTTCTCTGAAGTTCCCTTCCTTGACCTCTTCCTCCAGATTCCGATTGGTCGCAGCGATGATCCGAACATCCACATTCAAGGTTTCCTCGCCTCCGACCCGTTGCAGCTCCTGCTCCTGGAGAACCCGCAGGAGTTTGACCTGCATGGCCTGACTTGTTTCCCCGATTTCATCGAGAAAAAGGGTCCCGCCGTCAGCCTGGACGAATTTCCCCTCGCGCCTTTTGTCAGCCCCGGTAAAAGCACCCTTCTCATGCCCGAACAACTCGGATTCGAGCAGGGTCTCGGCCAGGGCTGCGCAGTTTACTTTGATAAAGGGGCCATCGCATCTTTCACTGTTCCGATAGAGGCATTCAGCTACCAGCTCCTTGCCGGTTCCGGATTCCCCGGCAACCAGGACGGTCGCTTCGGTTGGAGCCACATACCTGATCATTTCCAAAAGTTCCATCATCGGAGGCGCGTTTCCTATAATGGAACTGACAAGATCAGAGCTACCGCCATTCGTCTCCCTTCTCTTTTCCTCAACCTGCCGATGTTCCAAGGCCCTGTTGAGAGTCAGGCGCAGACGATCGAAATCAAGCGGTTTGGTCAGATAGTCGTGGGCACCGTGTTTAATGGCCTCGACCGCATCATCCACAGACGAATATGCCGTCATGATAATGACCGGGAGGGCCGGCTGGATATCATGGATTTTCCTGAAGGCCTCATGACCGTTCATTTTCGCCATCCGTACATCCATCAGAACGGCATTGTACATATTCTTTTTCACGGCTTCGACCGCCGTCTCACCGTCATCTGCTTCGACACACCGCCACCCCCATTCCTTGAACATGGAACAGAGCATGAAACGGTGGACTTGTTCATCATCCACGACGAGGATTGTAACTTGCTTATCCGATTTCGCCACTGTTGTGTCTCACCTCTCTTCTGCCTGCATTCAGCATTCAAGCATCAATTTGTATTCACCTTCTTCAGCAGCCATGCTATATTTTCACCAAGCACCTGCATGGTGCTCATCCCCTCTTCGTCCTTGGCTACCTCCCCCTTTTCCCTACCGATCCCGATATTCCAGTATTTTGATCCGACAACAATCATCTGGTTAATCAGGAAGAAACTATTCATGCTTTGAAAGGCGTGCATGGCGCCGGCCCTTCTGACCGCAACCACAGCTGCACCGAGCTTGCGTTTGAGCATATCGTCATTGGCCCTGCTGACCATGCCACACCTGTCGATAAGGGCCTTCATCTCAGGAGAGATATCGGCAAAATAAGTAGGAGAACCGAGGATTATGGCGTCAGCTTCTTTCATTTTGGCCAGACAGTCGTTGACGATGTCATCGTCGAACGCACAGTGCTCGTCTTTCTTTTTAAAACAGCTGAGACAGGCCCGACACCCGTGAATATCCTTGCCTGCCATCTGAACCAATTCTGTGTCGATACCGGCTTCGGCTACGGATTCCAGGACGGTCTCAAGCAAAAGGACAGTATTGCCGTTCTTTCTTGCGCTCCCGCAAAAAGCAACAACTTTCATAATCATCTCCTCCAAAAAATATTCGAATCATTTCCTACAGCTCGGCAGCACGAACCCGGATTCCACATGAACCGGATGGCTGGAACCTATTGACTCGGTCACAACCACATAATGAAAATCGACATTCAGGGCAAAAAACTCCATGCCGGAATCGATTTTCGGATAAACCTTTGTACCATGCAAATGCCATCACCGACAGTCGGGAAAGTAGCACCAACTGTTTCGAACCAACTCCGTCCGGAAAATATAAACTGCATTCAGCAACGAGGGCAAGTCGTTTTCCTCAAAGCGGAACAATGCGTACTGTAGGCACGAAAAGCAACGGAAAAAATAATGACGAGGACATGAGGGCCGGGTATATTTCCCATTGATTCTCTTTTGGGTGATAAGTGTATGAGAATATGCGGCTTGGAAGAACAGCAAAAATACTCAAGAGGTCTTCGACGACACAGCAACCGCTACCTTATAAAACGTAAAAGAAGGAAAACATGAAAAAAATATTGATTTTGACCACCGGAGGTACCATCGACAAGGTGTATTTCGACGCGAAAAGCAAATATGAGGTGGGACCTCCCAATATTCAGATCGTGTTGGGTGAGCTGAATCTGGCTATCGACTATACGGTTCACTCCCTGCTTAAAAAGGACAGCCTCGAAATAACGGATCAGGACCGGGAGATCATTCTCCAGGCAGTTGCTGATGCCGAAGAAGAATGCATCTTAATCACGCATGGAACTGACACCATGGTGCAAACGGCCAAATTTCTGTCCAAAATTGCGGGTAAAACCATTGTGCTGACCGGAGCGCTGACCCCGGCTCTCTTTAAGACGACCGACGCCCTTTTCAACATCGGCTGTGCCCTCGGTGCTGTACAGACTCTTATATCCGGCGTCTATATCGCCATGAACGGAGCCATATTCCCATACGACAAGGTCAGGAAAAACCTGGAGAAAAACAGGTTTGAGGAGATATGACAGTCAAGCAGGTATCGATACCCGGAATCCTGAAATGACAAACAAACAATTCTGATACATTGAAGAAGACGCAGTCGGTTGTTATAGAAAAAATCGTTAACGGCGCTTTGGGACTTGCCCGGCTCATGGACGGCCGGGTCGTTCTCGTCGACAAGGTGCTTCCTCACGAAAAGGTGAGTATCACCATCAGACAGGAAAAAAAGCAGTATCTCTTTGGCGATGTATGCGCTATCGAGACGGCCCATCCTGAAAGGGTCCAGGCACCCTGCCCCTGGTATGGCCAATGCGGCGGCTGCGATCTCCAGCACTGTCACTATGACTTCCAGCTTCAGCTTAAAACCAGAATCGTGGAAGATCTTTTCCTGCGCCGGTTCCCTGAAACCGTCCTCAAAAATCCGCTTTCCATCCGGACAACGCTTGCTTCACCTGCTTCTTTCGGCTATCGACAACGAATCAGGCTGCAAGTCGGCAAAAACTACAGACTCGGCTTCACCGGACCTCGCTCTCACACGGTCATTCCGATCTCGAGTTGTCTTGTTGCCCAAGACGAGTTGAACACAGCTTTGACCGAACTTCAAAAGGATGCCAAGAGTGCAAAAATTCTTCAAAATTGCCGGGAGGTCGAACTCCTTTTCAATCCAATATCGTCAGGTGTTGTCTGTCTCTTCCACCTCGTTCGCAAACCGCGGCCGTCCGACATCAGGCAGGCCGAAGATCTTGTCTGCGAAAGTGTTTGCATCGAGTCTGTCTATTTCGCAGGAGAGGATTTTGCCCTCATAGGTCCTGTAGGCCAGACCGAAAAAAACTCCGCATTCGCCCTGCAGATGCGAGTCAATTTCTTCAGGGATGATGTTCCAGCTCTCAACATGCAATGGGAGGTCGGAGGCTTCTGTCAGGTTAACCTGGAGCAAAACGAACACCTGATTCGTCATGTGCTCCTGCTTTGCGACCTGCATGGAGACGAGTCCGTTCTCGATCTTTTCTGTGGTATGGGTAATTTCTCAATTCCTCTGGCAACAAAAGCCGGCTCCTTGGTCGGTATCGAAGGACAGGGCTCGGCAGTTCGTAGCGCCAGGAAAAACAGCAAAGCGGCCGGTCTTGATAATACAAATTTTCATAAGGCCCCAATCCATCAGGCCTGTCGGGAACTCGCAGTCCGAAACAAGGTTTTTGACTGCCTGATTCTCGATCCGCCTCGTCAAGGAGTACCGGGACTTGCAGGTGAGCTTGCCGTGCTTACAGGACGAAAGATGGTCTATATCTCCTGTGATCCGGCCACCCTCTGCCGCGATCTCAAAGAGCTCTGCCGGCACGGCCTGACCATCACCCATATTCAACCTTTCGATATGTTTCCCCAGACTCATCATATCGAGACCGTCGTTTTACTGGAAAAGAATTGACAGAACGGCTGTTTCTCGTTAAACGATTGGGGAATAGTATTTTGTGGCGGCAATTCCTGCCGCTTTTTTTATTGCCTCTGCCCGAGTACGGCCTCGACGGCGGCAGATGAACAGCAAGGTTTTTTCCAAGTATAGATTAACGATGAATAAAGACACTCAGATACTGAAACAACGACGGGAAAAGGCCGAGGCTCTGGCAGCCTTGGGTGTAAATCTTTACAATAACTCCTTCAAACCTGCTAATGCCATCAAGGACCTCCTGCCTAAAGGAAAACACCTGGCAGCAGAAGCGTTCGAGGAGACCCGATTCACCTACACCATCGCCGGCCGCATCATTTCCATGCGCAAGTTCGGCAAGGCCGCTTTCTGCCATATCGTCGATAGTACCGCCCGGATTCAGATCTATGTGAGGCTCGATACCGTGGGCAAAGAACAGTTTGCCGCTTTTAAAAAATGGGATATCGGAGATATCGTGGGTATTTCCGGCAAACTCTTCAAAACTCAGACGGGTGAACTCTCCGTTCAGGCGGACTCACTGGTCATGATTACCAAATCGCTCAGGCCCTTGCCTGAAAAATGGCATGGATTGACCGATGTCGAGACCCGCTACCGCCAGCGGTATGTGGATTTGATCGTCACCCCGGAGGCAAGGGAGACGTTTCGCAAACGGGTGGAAATTATCCGCCTTGTCCGCGAATACCTGAACAACCGGGGCTTCATGGAAGTCGAGACTCCGATGATGCAGCCGGTTCCGGGAGGGGCTACTGCAAAGCCTTTCAAAACCCACCACAATGCTCTGGCTATGGATCTCTATCTGCGCATCGCCCCGGAACTGTATCTAAAAAGGCTTCTGGTCGGAGGTTTTGAAAAAGTCTTTGAGATTAATAGAAATTTCAGAAACGAAGGCCTGTCGACCAGACACAACCCCGAGTTCACGATGCTTGAATTCTACCAGGCTTATGCCACATATCATGATCTCATGGATCTGACCGAGGAACTGATCTCCTGGCTCTGCCAGGAAGTCAACGACACAATGGAGATAACCTATCAGGGAGTCAAGGTGAACCTGGCTCCGCCATGGAACCGTCTGACCATGGACGAGGCTCTGGTGCAGATTGGCGGCATAGCCCCGGAAGTCTTAAACGACCAACCGAAAGTAATGGCTCTGGCCAAGGAAAAGGGGATCAAATTGGAGGAAAAGGCAGGGCCCGGCAAAGCAAAAACCGAGCTTTTCGAACTCCTGGTAGAAGAAAAGCTGGTCGACCCGACCTTCATCACCTCGTACCCCACCGAGGTCTCGCCTCTGGCCAGAAAAAACGAAGAAGACCCGGAGATCACAGACAGATTCGAACTGTTCATCACCGGCCGCGAAATTGCAAACGCCTTTAGTGAACTCAATGATCCCATCGACCAGAGACGGCGCTTTGAAAAACAGATCGCCGAACGTGGAGATGACGAAGAGATTCACCCGGTCCTTGATGACGACTACGTCCGGGCCCTGGAGTATGGGATGCCGTCGGCGGCAGGTGAAGGAATCGGCATCGACCGACTGGTCATGCTGCTGACCGACTCACCCTCCATTCGTGACGTTATCCTCTTTCCACACTTGAAACCGGAGACCAAAGGGCAGGATCCGGTGAAAAAAAACAAACCGAAGGATGATTCCTGCTCATCTTAATCTATGTTTGTCGGCATCGTAAAAAATTCACCTGCCGGCAATTCGGCATCATGTTTTGTTGAATCATCATGCTGCTGCAGTCTCTGAGGATATTCACAAAGTCATCATGTTTGAATGGTTTATCAGTTTTCGTTATCTGCGGGCCAAACACCGACAGGGATTCATTTCATTAATCTCTCTCATCTCGGTAGCCGGCATCACGTTAGGAGTCATTGCCCTGATCGTTGTATTGGCGGTTTATTCCGGCTTTACCGATGGCTTCCGTGACCAGATACTGGGCGTCAACTCCCAGATCATCGTCCAGCATATCGGCGGTCCAATCAATGACTATGAACTGATCCGCGAGAAAGTTCTCACCGCGGACGGCGTTAAGGGAGCAACCCCTTATCTCTATGCCCAGACTCTTTTAAGCAGTGCCACCGGCGGTAGCGGCATCGTTCTGCGGGGCATGGACCCGACCACCGCAGGTGATGTTGTCGACCTGTCGCAAAAAATGATAAAAGGTAACGTCACAGACCTCATAGAAAATAAAGCAACAAGACTGCCTGTCCCAAATATCATCCTGGGCAAGGACTTGGCTCGGGATCTCGGGGTCACGGTCGGCGATAAGGTTCGTCTGATCTCACCATCGGGACCGCTAACCCCGATGGGCGTCATTCCAAAAATCAAGACCTGCCGCGTCTCCGGTATCTTCGAAATAGGCAACCCCCAGTATGATGCGGCCCTTGCCTATATGAATCTTTATGAGGTGCAGAACTTCCTGGAAATCGGCAACGTGGTCCACGGTATTGAGGTTTCGGTAAATCGGAAGGATCTCAATCGGGCCGACATAATCGCCAAGAGGATTGTGGCCAAATTGGGTGCGGGTTTTGTCGCAAAAGACTGGATGGCGATGAACCACAATATTTATGCAGCTCTCAAACTGGAAAAAATAGGCCTGTTTATCTGCTTGGCACTTATCATCCTGGTGGCGGCCCTGAACATCATCAGTGCCTTGATCATGCTGGTTATGGAAAAAGGACGGGATATCGCCATCCTGAAATCCATGGGGGCAACATCGGGTTCGATAATGAAGATATTTTTCTTTCAGGGCCTGATAATTGCCATCTCCGGGACCATCTTGGGAGTATTGGGTGGGCTTGGCCTCTGCGACCTGTTGGCCCGCTACAAGTTTATCAAGCTACCTGCCGGCGTCTACCCGATGTCCACTCTGCCCGTCAAAGTGCTCCCATCCGATGTCACGATCGTTGCTGTAAGTGCCATCATCATCACGCTCACCGCAACCTTGTACCCATCGTGGAAGGCCTCAAAGGTCAAACCTGCGGAGGTCTTGTCCTGATGTCACTTTTCGAAGTTACTCAAATAACAAAAACCTTTCAGCAAGGATCAAAGATCATAGATGTTTTGAAAGGCATCAATCTCACCATAGAATCCGGCAAAATGACAGCCGTCGTAGGGGCTTCCGGTTCCGGAAAGTCCACTCTGTTAAAGATTCTCGGAACCCTGGAAAGTCCAACGAGCGGAAACATCCTCTTTCAGGGAGAACACCTGATCCGCAAATCGGATGAGGACCTGGCCCTTTTTCGCAATCGCTCTTTGGGGTTCATCTTCCAGTTTCACCACCTGCTGCCTGAATTTTCTGCCTTGGAAAACGTGATGATGCCCGGTCTGATAGCTGGAAAAAGTAAAAAAGAAATGGAAGAGCCCGCTCGCGAGTTATTGGCTTTGGTCGAACTCGATCAGCGTGTCGACCACCGGGTACACGAACTGTCCGGTGGTGAGCAGCAACGAACGGCGCTGGCCAGAGCCCTGATCATGCAACCGGCACTGCTTCTGGCCGACGAACCTACCGGCAATCTGGACGGCCGGGCCGGAAACCTGGTCTTTGATCTCTTGCACAGGTTGTGTAGAGAACGTAAGCTTGCCATGCTGATGGTAACGCATAATATGGATCTGGCGGGCAGGATGGATACTCTACTGACTTTAAAAGAGGGGTTACTGAGACCGTAACCAACCGTTTTAAAAAGATATCCTTATCTACCCCGGTGACATTTAAACAGACGTATCGAGTTCTTGCCAACCCTTTAAAGCTGTATTATAATTTTTCTATTAAAGAGCCTCTAGCAAAAAGAGGATATTCGTTCATAACCAGGGCATACGAAAAATTTTACCACAGGCATATACATACTATCCCGAGGATAAAAATTTAAGCATAAAGCGGAGGTTGAGCGAAAAGACCATCTTACAGGAGACTCTAAAGAAACTAAGTTCTTTGTTTTCATCCCTGCCAAGCCTATTCCCAGGAGGCTGACCATGAAAAAATCCGCCTTAGTTGTCATTATTTCATCCGTTTTTCTGATCTTTTCCGTGTCGACAACCTTCGCCGGGTACCGACATTATCGAAGCTATCATCATCACGGACATGGGGCGATCGATGTTCTGGTTCCCTTGGGATTTGGTCTGATAGCCGGTGCAATCATTGCCGGTTCAGCAGCCCCGCCTCCTCCACGAACCGTTATCTACAGGCAGGCGCCTCCACCGGTAATCGTATCTCCGCCGGTCGAATATTACAATTATTCCGCACCGCCACCCGCCGAGGAACTGGTAATTAATCAAGTAAACATTACTGCCGGGTTGTTGAATGTGCGATCAGGCCCCGGGTTGGAAACACCGATCATCGACCAGGTTCGACGAGGTGAGATTCTTGACGTCATCGGGGCAAGCCCGGGCTGGCTCTATGTCAGGACCTCATCAGGTCAGCATGGCTGGGTCATGTCAAAATTCACTACTGTCAGTATGACCCCAGCAGGGTAGCTCGGATTTCTCATCAAAACCGGGAGACAGATTTATTTTCACAAAACAACGTGAAAAAAAATATCAGTCCCCTCAGGCTATTCAAGAAAAATCAGATAGCACAGACTTCGATCTGTCTCCCGGATAATGGCTGATTTTCATTGGTACTCGGGTCATACTTTGAATTTCTCAATGAGTTCTCTCAAGGTATGAGACAAGATGCGGAGTTCTTCTGCATTTTGCCGCACTTCGCTGGTATCGTTTGATATGTCTTTTACCGCCTGATTAACACCGGAGATATCCTCCGAAATCTTCTGTGCCACAGTGGAGCTCTGGGCGACATTTTCCGATACTTCGCCGATCCCTTCACCGGCTTGAACGATATTCGTGGTCAACTCATTCATTGTGGCACTCTGTTCATCGAGTGCCACCGCAATATTCGAAACAATCGTGTCTATCTCTGTAATAATATCTGAAATCTTCTTAATTCCGCTCACAGTCACATCTGTTGATGCCTGAATTCCGTCAATCCGCTGCTTGATCTCTCCGGTTGCAACAGCGGTTTGTTTGGCAAGATCTTTGATTTCATTGGCAACGACGGCAAATCCCTTTCCTGCTTCTCCTGCACGTGCCGCTTCTATTGTGGCATTGAGGGCCAGCAGATTGGTCTGATCGGATATCTCGGCTATAGTCTCTGTTACCTTACCGATATCGAGAGCGGCACTCCCCAGAGCATCAACCTTTTTGGTAATATCGGTTGCTTGAACTACAGCATCACCGGTAATACCTTTGGCATTCACTGTTGATTGCTGAATTTCCTTGACGGTGGAGGCAATCTCTTCTGTTGCGGTCGTCATGACGTTGACGTTTGCCGCTGCCTCTTCAGTGGCGGCAGCAACTGATGTCATATTTGAACTCATCTCTTCAGCAGCGGCAGCAACGGAATTTGCTCTTCCTGCCGAATCGGAAGAACCGGCATCGATTTTTTCCGATACCTCCGCTAATCTCTTTGAAGAGGAGTTCAGATTATTGCTGTTGGAGTTTACTTTCCTGATCAAAGTACGGACGGTTTCTAGAAATGAATGCAAATACGCCGTAAGTTCGGCAAACTCATCCCGTACAGAGGCTTGAAACACTGCTTTACAATCCTTACATGAGGTAAATTCTCCGTTGACAATCTTTTCACATTGAACATCGGACGCCGCCGACCCCGCTTCCTCCCAGCAGTAGCCTTGTTTGCCGAACATAGAACAGTCCTTTTGTTCACAATGCATGATCTGTGAGCAGTTCGGAGGCAGGATTGAACTGGTATCTAATTTCTGGGTCAAATCACCACGGCTTGCCAACTCCAGCAAAGAGGTAAATTTATGAATCGGACGATCAACCAGTCGGTTAAAGAGGAAATAGACAAAGAGCTGAATAAAAACGAGAACCACCAAGCCGACGACAAGTGACGTAAAAGCAGTCTTTTTGGCTACCGATAAAATATTATCAATATCTTCCGGAACAGCAAGAATGCCGACAGGCTTTCCCCCATAATCCAGGATAGGCATATAAGCCGTCATCAACTCTTTGCCGTTTTGTGAAACTCTCTTAATTGCTACAGAACCTGATTTAATAACCTTTTTAAGAAACAAGGGATCTCGAATGAGGTCCCAATTGTTGGTTTTGGCCTGCACTTTAAATCTATCGCCATCAGGAACAATAACAGATATATCATTTTGAAACTGCGCCTTTAATTCTTGTAACAGCTTATCGTCGACCGGCAGGCCGAATTCGACTGATCCGGCAGGTTTTTTGTTAAGATACAACACTGGGACTACGGCTCGTATTGAGAGCCCTGATTTTCCGGCTTCGATCCCTACCGCATCTTTATGGTTCTTGTTTACCAGGACTACCGATTGCCTGAAAGCCGACAGGTCGCCTCCGGATTTTTTCGGGTCATCCACCCGTAACAGAGAGACTGCCGGAGGTTTATGAAATTGGAATGCATTAAGATCTATAATCTTTTTTAACCCTTGATACAAGGGTCCGGTTACGGACAACAAAGACGAGGTATCCTGGAACTGCACATTGTCCTGAATGGATGGCATTCCCGCCACTGTATGAGCCAAAAGCCGTAATTGTTCTGCCTTGCCCTTGGTCAGCTTATCGTTTATCTGGACAATATTCCCTGAGAGATCCTGTTCTATACCTGAAATTGCATTCTGTAAGGTCGATCGGTAGGAAAGCACACTGGGGATAGCAATCATTAATGTAATGAGTATGCCTAGAATAGTGAGCAGCTTCGTTTTGACTTTGGAAGGAACGAACTTCTTCACCAGTGAGGACATAGGCAATCTCCAGTTTTTTGTTTTTTGGTGTTAACCAATCATTCATATAAGTCAAATTTTATCACAATATTACATGACTGTTAAATTTTTTTTATTTAGGGAACTGTTCAATATTTTTTAAACAAAAGCACACAATCTCGGGTATTTTTACCCGGATTTTAAATACCATTATTCGTCCAGCATGTAACTATTTGATAACACGGCCTTAACCTGGTTATCGCAAAATAAGTTTTCTTGGGCGGTCCCTATAGAAGATAATCGGTCGACTGTTCATCGCTTCAGTTCTTTGAATTATCGCATTTCTCAGAGAGTCTTCCACACTTTCAACGAGGTCATCATCATACCTTCTGGACAAAAGAAGGATACCTGAGGTATAAACTGACTTTACTCTATCTGAAATATTTATGGTAGGTTACGAAAATTATATTCCTGTTTTACGGCCGTTTCTACGATCCGGCACAAATTCGGCTTTTGAGATATCAAGGTTGGACATAGAACAGGACCTCTCGCTCCCTTCAGGAATGATCGCCTTCTGCATATGCCATTCCTCGCGGAAAAGGCCGAAAAGAAGGATATCCTCGATGCGGTCACCTGTTCCTCTCCCTTTCGTTTTCTTTCGC
>Ga0055450_10000016_pt1 | contig 20659 bp, 17 predicted proteins | sample China_Galinas_PW_5_FD_57740 | JGI IMG/M metagenome (GOLD analysis project Ga0055450, IMG submission 57740) | Wetland microbial communities from San Francisco Bay, California, USA, that impact long-term carbon sequestration - China_Galinas_PWC_D1 | ecosystem: Environmental > Aquatic > Marine >... | reverse complement strand
TCACAGGAGGAGATCAGCCTTTACCTGCAGGGAAATATTCCCGAGGATGTGCCAGAAAACCAGAAGCTGGCTGTCTGCTATGCCCAGCATTGGGCAGAAGCGGACGCCAACCCGGATCCAGAGTTCGAAGACCAGATTCGGGAAGTATACGGCGAGCAGATCGCCCGGGAAATTGATATCGCCTTGCGAATGATCAGAATGGGAAACCTGCTGGGAAACACAGCTGATTTCCTGCTCTATTCACTGTCCTTTGGCCGATGGGGGGGAGCAGCCAGGTAGAACGTTTCCAAAACGGGAATCCGGTCATTGAACCGAATGGGAGGAAGTATGGAAGACGGGGAACAGCGGGTTGTGGTTCTGGTCACTGTCCCGGATCTGGAAACCGGGGAGGAGATCGCCGGCAGGCTGCTGGAGAGGAAATTGGCTGCCTGCGTGAACATCTCTCCAGGCTTAATTTCCCTCTACCATTGGCAGGGAGAGGTCCAAAGGGATTCGGAGCTGCTGCTGTTGATCAAAACGCGCCTGAGTCTGGTCAGCGAGGAGTTAATTCCCACAATCCAGGAACTGCATCCCTACCAGATGCCCGAGATCATCGCTCTGCCAATCATTGGCGGAGAGAGCGGTTACCTGGATTGGATCCTCCAGGAGACTCTTGAGATAAGAAGCGAATGACGATGATAAGGGACAGAAATAGGGCAGTTTTCAATGCTTTTCACCCCCATCTCACGGGGATAAGTCGTGGTATGATACATGGGTGAAATTTATATCCCACCGGCTGGATTGCGTGTGTCCGACGGCCAGGGCATTTTCCAAGACTTCGGCGAGAAACCGTTTTGTTTCAGCTGAGAAATGACTGAAAACTATTTGTAATCGGAGAGCGAAGATGCAAGAGAAAATAGATCAATTAAAAAGAATTCTGGGTGCGGTGGCTGATCTTAACGCCGCCACAGCGTTGTTAGACTGGGATCAGCAGACCTACATGCCTTCCGGCGGGGTCGAGAACCGCAGTTACCAGATCGGCACACTTAGCAGTCTGGCGCACTCCAAATTCGTCTCCGAGGAAGTGGGTTCTTTTCTGGAAGAACTCAAGCCCTCCGCTGAGACCCTTGACAGCGATTCTGATGATGCCTGCTTGATCGAGGTGACAGATCGGGAATATCAAAAATCCGTCAAAGTTCCCAGTGAATTTGTGGAAGAGTTCTCACGGGTGACCGTGATGGCTCATGGGGCCTGGGAAGAAGCCCGGGCCAATAACGATTTTTCACAGTTCCAACCCCATCTGGAAAAAATTGTAGAGTTGCGGCGCCAGTATGCTGATTTCTTCGCACCATACGATCATGTTTACGATCCGCTGCTGGATGATTTTGAACCGGGCATGACGACAGATGCTGTTCAGAAGATTTTCTCAGAGCTGCGTCCAAAACAGGTAGAGCTTTTACAGGCCATCGCGGATGCGGACCAGGTAGATGACAGCTTCCTTCATCTTCACTACGATGGCGACAAACAGTGGGCATTTGGAGAGGAAGCCATCTCCAAGTACGGATATGATTGGAAACATGGCCGCCAGGACAAAGCAGCCCACCCTTTCACGACGAATTTTGGCCTGGGTGACGTCCGGATCACTACCAGGGTTGATGAGAACTTCCTGAATACCGCTCTATTTGGCACTCTGCACGAAGCTGGCCATGCGATTTACGAACAGGGTGTAGCCCGCCGGCTGGATCGAACCCCGTTGGGTGGAGGCGCTTCCCTGGCAATCCACGAATCCCAATCGCGCATGTACGAAAATCTGCTGGGAAGATCCTATGATTTCTGGATCCATTTTTACCCCAGACTGCAGGAAATCTTTCCAACCCAGTTGGGCAATGTGGATCTGGAAACCTTTTATAAAGGGATCAATAAGGTTGAACCTTCTCTGATCCGGGTGGAAGCGGACGAAGCTACTTATAATCTGCATATCATGCTCCGTCTGGAACTGGAGATCGCCTTGATGGAGGGAGATTTGAAAGTTGCCGATCTGCCTACAGCCTGGAATGACCGTATGAATGACTATCTGGGGATTGTTCCCCCGAATGATGCCGATGGCGTCCTCCAGGACGTACATTGGTCCAGTGGGATCTTGGGGTATTTCCCCACTTATTCCCTTGGAAATCTGGTAGCGAACCAGCTTTGGGAGAAGATCAATCAAGATATTCCTGACCTTTCCAGCCAGATTCAGGGCGGAGATTTCTCTGACCTGCTGGCTTGGCTCCGGGAGCACGTTCATCAATACGGTTCCAAGTTTAAACCCCAGGACCTGGTTAAACGGGTGGTGGGAACGACTATTACCCCCGGGCCCTACCTGGAGTATCTCAATACCAAATTTGGTGCGATCTACGGACTATAAAATTGCAGGCCTGGACCTTGCCCAGGCAGGGAATATTATTCTCTAAATGTGAGGACCAGTGGGACAGATTTTATTTGTTGACGACGATACAGATTCTTTGGCAATGTACGTGAAAGCTGTATCACTTGCCAATCACCAGGCGGATATCGCCTCTAGTGTTTTGGAAGGTTGGGATTTGATCAAGAACAATACCTACGACCTGATCTTTGTGGATCTCAACATCCCGGGAGTCTCCGGGTTTGAGCTGCTTCAAAAGATTCAGGCTGATGATCAAACCAGAAAGACACCGGTGATCATCCTTTCTGCCATGCCTGAAGGAAGCAGCCAGGTTGAAGATGTGCTTCAGTCCGGTGCCAAGATGTTCCTGGAAAAGCCGGTTGCCCTGGACCAGCTCTACTCTGTGATCGCAGAATTTGAAAGATAGTTCTTTCCCTAGTACGGAGCGATAATTATCCCGCGAATGACTTTCCGCAGGTTGTTAGCATTTCTATTTGTCATTCCCTTTTCAGCAGCTGGCTGTGCTGGTCCGGCCGGAGCTCCCCTGTCGACTCTCATCCCGGAAAATGTGCTGCCAACAGTGATTGAATTGACCGCCCAGGCACTGGTTGATAACGGCCAGGTGACCTTGCCGCCTACATTTACAATAGATCCAGAGGCGCCCAGCATGACGCCAGAGCCAAGTGATACGCCTGCAATCACCGCTACCCCGTTGGACCCTCCTACAGCTACCTTGGATATCGTGCTCGGGACTCCTGAACCGATCAAAGTCCCGGACCTCCTGCCGCAGGCGGAGATCCAGATCATCAGCCCGGGGCGGTTGTCCCGGGTCTTATCGCCTTTCAAGCTCCATCTTTATCTGGTTCCCCCCCGCAATGATCGGGGGGAGGATTTGGTCTACCAGGTTTCTCTCTACGGCGATGATGGTAGATTGATCAACCGGGAAACGATTTCCAGAACGAAGGATCAGGCTCAAGATTCCCACGTGCTGTTAACCCTTGCATTCAAGATTGACAAATCTGCAGAGACCGTCCGTCTGGAAATCAGTGCAGTGGATCCCTACGGCCGGATTTCCTCGATGGCAACTACGGATATCGTCCTGCTTTCCCAGGGAGAGGAAGAGATTAAAGCTATCCAGGATCTCTTCGCTGATATGATCATCCAGCAGCCAATTTCCAGCACTCTAATCCAGGGAAACCTGCTGACCGTTCAGGGAGTGACCCGGATCGCCCCCGGCGGGGAACTGCTGGTAGAGTGCATCAACCGGAACGGCAACCAGGTTGGCTCAGCTATTCTTGAAGTCCCCGAGGAGGATCTGGGGAAAGGTTATCGCCCTTTTCAAGGAGAAATCCCTTTCCAGGTTGGGTCGTCATCCTGGATCCGCGTTCAAGTGATCGCCAGAGACGGTCAATTCTCTGGGATCCAGTCCCTTACCAGTGTGGAAGTATTGGTCAGTCCTTGATATTGGGATCGATCAGTGACTCGCCAATCGAGATCTCAGCGCACCCACTAAGGACCTCAATTCCTTATTCCTGAGAAGCCACAGTCCGGTTCCGTAAACCAGAATGCCGATCAGAATGCCTCCCAGGGCAAGGACAGCGTTGGGCAGGCTGCCAGCTGCCGCCTTCCAACCCAGGATTGCGGCGGACATGGCGGCTCCTGATCCCAGGCCTGCCAGCAGGGCTTTCTGGATTGAGCTGCCGTTGAGTCCGGCCAGACGTTTGCGCATGATCAGCAGCAGGCCGACCATTTCCAGGGCGGTGGCCAGGGTATTGGCCAGGGCCAGGCCGCCGTGGGGCAGCCAGCCCAGGCTGTTGAACAGGGCAGAAAACCCATAGCTGAATGCCACATTAAGCGACATGGCGGTGATGCCGATCAGCACTGGCGTCCTGGTGTCGTGCAGCGCGTAGAAGGCTCTGGAGAGGATCTCCACCATCGCATGTCCAACCAGGCCGGCAGCGTACCAGAGCAGGGCCCAGCTCACCAATCTAGTCGAATAGGCAGTGAATTCCCCCCGCTGATAGATTAACTGTACAATGGAATAATTCAATAGCATTAAACCAAGGCTGGCCGGTATTGAGAGCAGTAGAATGCCCCGCAGTGAAGCCGCCAGGCTTGCCCGCATTTCGGTCAGCTCATTTCTGGCAACCTGCATGGAAAAAGTGGGCAGAGCAGCGGTGGCGATCGATTGGGCAATGGCTGCCTGGGGCATGAGCATAAGTGTAAAGGCGAACAGGATAGCAGTGACGCTGCCTTCCGGCTGCTGGGAAGCCAGGCGAACATTGATCCAGAAATTCAGCTGAACAACGGCTACTCCGAGCAGCCGTGGTCCCATTAACCGGGCTACTTCCCGGACATCTGCAGATCCCAGTCCTAAACTGGCAACATAGCGGGCACCTTGCTTGAAAAGCAGCGGCAGCTGGAGGATGAGGTGAAGCGCGGCTCCGATCAGCACGCCCCAGGCCAGCCCAAAGATACCCAGGGAAGGGGAAAGCACCACCACACCGAATATCATTCCCAGCTGGTACATGGCAGGTGTGATGGCTGGAACGAAGAATTTTTGATGGGAATTCAGCACACCCATCACCAGACCGCTGATGCCGAACAGCACCGCGGACGGCAGCATCAAGCGGGTGAGAGCGATGGTCAGGGCTTCCTTGGCTGGATCGACCGCAAATCCTGGTGCGATCACATAACGCACTAATTGAGGTGCAAATATAGCAGCCAGACCAGCCAGGATGGTGAGTACGATCAGGATGATGTTGAAGATCGAGGAGGCCAGTTTCCAGGCTTCACCGCGTTTTTCCTTGGCCAGCAAGCCTGTAAAAGTGGGAATAAAAGCAGAACCCAAAGCTCCGCCAGCAACCAGGTTGAAGAGCGTTTCAGAGATCCGGTTAGCGGCATTGAAGGCTTCCATGGGAGCTGTTGTGCCAAAGGCATTCGCAACCAAGATCTGGCGGATCAACCCGGCGATGTTGCTGAGGATAAAGGCCGTCGTGACCAGACCGGCAGCGCGGGCTATTTGGCGGTTGGCTGTCATGGGAGCTGGGGATTCAGGAAGCATGTTCACAATTTTGGATTATAACATCCGCCGCCTGTGATTCCCATCGCAGATTGCCTGCCTGGCTTCTAAGATTTTGTATATATCGTTATGCTATAATCGCTCCAGAAATTGATCCACTTCGCGGCAGCGTTCGCTGCCGGCTTGCACACTCACAAGGTGAACTGATGTTAGAGAAAATTGTCCGTTTAGTAGGGGGAGATCCCCACCAGAAGATTCTTCAAGGCCTTTCCGAGGAAGTGGCAGTCATCAATGCCATGGAAGCGGAGTACGAGTCTTTGGGTCCAGAAGAGCTGAAATCCAAAACAGACCAATTCCGCAGGCGGCTGGCGGGAGGTGAGACGCTGGACGATATCCTTCCGGAAGCTTATGCGGCGGTCCGTGAAGCGGGAAAACGCACTATCGGGCAGCGTCATTATGATGTGCAAATGATCGGAGGCATTGCCATGCACCGCGGCTTTGTGGCGGAAATGCGCACTGGCGAAGGGAAAACTCTGGCTGCCACTCTGCCGTTATATTTGAATGGCCTGGCCCTCTCAGAAGCCTGGATCAAGAAAGCCCGGACTGCCTGGGGTGAGGATCCGACCAGCTGGAAGTTTATCCCACTGGGCGGACAGCCGGTCGGCAGGGGGGTGCACCTGGTGACGGTCAACGATTATCTGGCCCGCAGAGATGCCCGCTGGATGGCTCCCATCTATAATTTCCTGGGGTTGAGTGTGGGCGTGCTGCAAATGGCAGCCCGCACAGAACACGGTAAGAAGGCTTTTTTGGTCAATCTTGAAAATAAGAATCCCCAGGAGGACCGCAATCAGCTTGATATGGTGCTCCGGAAAGAAGCCTATCAGGCCGATATTCTCTACGGCACGAATAATGAGTTCGGCTTTGATTACCTGCGCGACAATATGACCATGCAGCTGGAAAGCCGGGTACAGCGCGGACACTATTATGCCATCATCGACGAGGTCGATAATGTCCTGATCGATGAGGCCCGGACGCCGCTGATCATTTCCGGACCTTCTCATGACGATCCGGAATGGTACCGCCGGATGGCTGCCATTGTCAAAAAGCTCAAGCCAGAGGATTATGAGATCAGCATCCGGGACCGCAATATTACCCTCACACCGCTGGGTGAAATGCACGTGGAAGAGCTGTTGGGACAGCCGCTTGGTGATCCAGATAATCCCGAAGCTATTACTCCTGAACAGGCCCGGCTGCTTGGATATCTGGAACAGGCACTGCGGGCAGAGTATATCTTCAAAAAGAACAAGGATTACCTGGTCCAGGCCGGAAAGGTGACTATCATCGATGAGTTCACCGGACGGCTGATGCCTGGACGCCGCTGGTCGGATGGTTTGCACCAGGCAGTGGAAGCTAAAGAGAATGTTAAGGTTCAGAGCGAGAATGTCACTTACGCTACCATTACCATTCAGAACTATTTCCGGATGTATGAAAAGTTGTCCGGTATGACCGGGACCGCGGTTACCGAATCAGAAGAATTTAATGAAATATACAGCCTGGATCCCATTGCCATCCCTACCAATCTAGACTACGTTGCGGCCCAAGACAAGACCTCCTTGATCACCCTCAAGGCCAAGGAGCCGGACAGCAATTTTGAATATACCTATTATGCGGACAAGGATGACCCCCAGACGGATGCGCTCTATTGGAAGAGGAAGGATTATTCCGATTTGATTTATCTCAGTGAGGAGGCTAAACTGCGGGCCATCTCTGAAGAGATCCTGACCTACCACGTGATGGGCAGACCGCTGCTGGTTGGGACGACCTCAGTGGAAAACTCAGAGCAGCTTTCCAACAGGCTGGAAGGATCTGCGATCCGGACCTTGATCTATACCCTGATGATCCGGGAAAGCTGGCTGCGCAAGCACGACCGATTTTCTGACGGTCGGCGGATCCCTGAACTGAGCCCGCTGATCGCTCCCCTGGATCAATTGAAAATGGGGACCCTCCGCAATCTGGTCAAGGAACTTGACCTGGATTTGACCCTTAACGTCAATGATCCCCAGAATTTGCAGCTGATGCTGGATGTTCTCCAGCTGGATTCATCCTACCAGGAGCGGCTGCTCGAAGTTGTGAAGCGCGGTGTTGAACATAACGTTCTCAATGCCCGCAAACATACCGAAGAGAGTCAGATCATTGCGGGGGCAGGCGCTTTTGGTGCGGTCACCATCGCGACCAGTATGGCTGGCCGCGGTGTGGATATCAAACTGGGTGGGGAGCTAGCTGAAGAGATCACCAGCGATGTCGTCCGGGTGCTGTCCAGATCTGGCGTTGAGGATCCCTATGATCTGCCGATGACTGAGCAAGAAGAGCTCCTGGGCGAGATCGATGAGGAAGACTACGGTATCTATGATACTGAGATCCACTACTTCCTGCAGCATATGCAGGACAAGGTCCGAGTCAAAGCCCTGGGCGGCCTGCACGTAATCGGTTCTGAGCGTCATGAAGCCCGCCGGATCGATAACCAGCTGCGAGGTCGCGCCGCCCGCCAGGGTGACCCCGGTTCTTCCCGTTTCTATCTCTCCCTGGAGGATGAGCTGATGGCTCGATTCGGAGGGCAGCAGATGGAAGGCTTGATGAACCGCCTGCAGGTTGATGAATCCATGCCGATCACCAATCCCCTGGTGGACCGGGTCGTTGAACAATCCCAGAATCGCGTTGAGGGTGCTAATTTTGACGTCCGCAAACATTTGCTGGAGTATGATGACGTTCTCAACACCCAGCGTGAGAAAATCTACCAACAGCGGGACCGGGTGTTTGTTAAATCCGACCTATTGGAAGATATCCTGGAGATGCTTGAAGAAGAAGTGCGGACCCGGGTTGAGACCGCGCAGTGGGAAGGAGCGGATATGGCAGACCTGAACAGTCCTTGGCGCTTGCTTGCCTGGGTAACTCAGATCCAGCCCACCCTGACGTTCTCTGACCGCAGGGTGCCGTCTTTTACTATCAAGCTGTTGATCAATGAGATTAAAAAGCGCTATCCCGAGCTGAAGGTTTCAGGCATTGTCCCGGTTTTGAAGGAACTGGGCGAAAAGGTCCTCTATTCGGAACAAGCCTATGCGCTGGAAGCGGTTGATCGGATTGCTGAGGAGCGCCAGTTCCGTTATCAGGATCAGCTAGATGTTCGGCTCGATACCCTGGATACCTTCCTGGAAGGTCTCACTTATGGTCAGGATGAACCGCTCAATCCCCAGGCAGTTTTTGGGGAGCTGAGGGAATTGACCAGGACCAGATTAGAGCTCAATCCCCAGCAGATTCGGGAGCTGACCGAAGGTGCCAGCCCTGAACTGGTGGATGAGCTTGGCAGCCAGATTGAAACCCAGCTGCAAAGCCTGGAATTGAGGCGGCTCATAGGCGCTGCGGAGCGTCTGCTGGGTTCTTCATTAGACGTGGAGGACGATCAGCTCGCTGACCTGGATTGGGAATCAGCCCCGGAATGGATCTTGAATTTGATTGAGGAGCAGTTCAAAGATCGCAAAGAGCTCTATTTCACGGATCCTGAGGATGCTCTTGTGATTAAAAGCATTCAGGTAGGTTTAAAGGATGTTCAGGGAGATCTCCTCACTGAATCTGACCTGGTGAAGATCCTGGGTTTGATGTCAGAAGGCCGCCAGGCAGCCTTTGATAAAAAGAGCCACAAGCGTATCTGGCTTCGGACTCAGCGCATCCGCTATCCCTTCTATGCCGCTGAATTACTGATGTCCTATCCGCAGGAGCAGATCGCAGATGAGATCTTGCAGCATCTGGAAACTGCCAGATTGGCCACCCAGGAAGCCTGGGGAAAGAATGAACTCATCCGCCTCAAGGATTATCAGCTTTCATCCCTGGATGAGGATCTGCAGCAGACTATCCGTCAGGAGCTGGGAGAAGAAGCCTTCAACAGGGCAGCCGACCTGGATATCGGAAGTTTGCCCCCTTATTTGAAACCAAAATTACAGGATCTGCTGGGCAGGTCAGTGCTCAGTAATATTTATCGGGACCTGTTTCTGCGGGTGATTTCTGAGTTATGGGTGGAATACCTGACTGAGATGGAGGCTCTCCGGGTAGCGATCGGCCTGGAAGCCTATGCCCAACGAGACCCTCTGGTGCAGTATAAGACCCGGGGTTTCGAGATGTTCCAGCGCCTGATGGCGGACATGCGGCTTGGTGTGGTGAACAGGATGTTCACCTTCCAACCCAGGAACCTTGATCGCATTCAAGCGGGAGTCGAAAACGCTTGAAGTTTCACAAGTGAGAAAACCGATAGAATTATGAATGAAAACCATAAACCAGACTGCCCTCATCAAGAGGGCAGTCTGGTTCGCTATTGGAGAGATTTATCAGGTAAAATTAAGTAGATGAATCGGGATGGATGAGCGGACTTTCAATGGCAGATAAATCTCTACCTGAAGTTGCAGATTTTTATCAGGTGTTTCCTAAAGTGGAACTGCACCGCCATCTGGAGGGGTCCTTGAGGGTCCCTACCATGATGGAAATTGTCCGGGCGCATGAGATGGATGTCAAGAATACCGGATATCTCCGCCCCCTGGTCCAGGTGGAGCGGCGGGAAGACTATACCTTTGAGAATTTTCTATCCAAATTTGGCACTTTACGCCTTTTTTACAAGTCGCCGGAAATCATCAAACGCATCAGCCGGGAAGCCGTTGCGGACGCTGCCAGTGACAATATCCGTTATTTAGAATTACGTTTCACTCCAGCTGCTCTCAGCAGGGCGGAAGGTTTTCCGATGGCTCAAGTTGCAGATTGGGTCCTGGAAAGCGTTCAAGAAGCAGCGGAACATTTCCAGGTCATGGTTCGGTTGATCGTCAGCATTAACCGGCATGAAAGTATGGAGCTGGCCCGGGAAGCGATCGAGATCGCCCTGGAAAGAAAAGATCAGGGGGTTGTCGGTATTGATCTGGCTGGCAACGAAGTAGAATACCCTGCAGATCCCTTCCAGGGGATGTTTACTGAAGCTCAGCAGAGCGGTTTGCATATCACCATCCATGCTGGGGAATGGGGTGGACCCGAGAATGTCCGCCAGGCAATTCAGGATTTCAATGCGGAGAGGATTGGGCACGGTATCCGCGTGCTGGAGGATCCCGATGTGGTCGCCCTGGCCCGAGAGCGGGGAATCCTCTTCGAAGTCTGTGTTACCAGCAATCATCATTCTGGCGTTGTGGACAGCATTCCCAATCATCCGATCTTGAAAATGATCAACAGCGGGTTGAATGTATCGATCAATACGGATGATCCGAGCATTTCCCGGATCACCCTCTCCAGTGAGTATCAAACCATTCACAAGGACCTGGGGATCTCAATGGATGTGATCGGTACACGTGTAAAGGCAGCTGCCCAGGGAGCTTTCTTACCCCAGACATTGGGAGAAAAACTGGCTGATGCTGTTGAAGCGGAGTTTATGCGGAAGTTGATCTTACCGGATTAAACCTTAACTCCGGCTTTGCTCCCATTCCTTGACAGCCTCATTGATCATCCGCCTGATTTCTGAATCTGGAATCTCTCCAACGTCATTGTATGATTCCAAACCTACCCAGAAGCGGATCTCCTTGTTGTGGTTCTCCATCAGGTGGATGCCTTTTCCGGCCAGCGGTGAGCCGTGGAGTTTATGCTGCAGGATTTCATTCACCTCATCCACCACGCTGAGCATCTTAATCTCCACCTCTTCTTCCTCTTCGAGTTCAGGGGGGGGTTCAGCGGTATTTGCCACCTGGGGGACTTCAGGTTGGGGTTCGGGTTGAGGTGATTTTATTTCCTGGACTGTGATGATATTGAGCAGTTCCACGGGCAGTTTCTCTTTCTCGACATAAACTCCCTTGAATTCATAGACAGGAGCTTTTCCTTCTGCCTTCCAGACCTTTAACAGCAGTTGGGAATCCGGTGAAGGTCTCTTTACTTCCGGGGTTGATTGGGGAGAGGTTCCGGAAGTGGCTGTCGGGAGATCCGGCCTTAAGTCATCGGAGTCATCCTTCGGGAACAGTTTCTTCAAAAATGGCACGTCCAGGGATAGAAGAAATAAACCCAGGAAAAAGCCAATTGCCAGGGCAAAAACTACAATAAAGGCCAACAGGGCTGTTTGCATAGGAACTCCTTCTCATTCAGGAAGCATCTGACAGCTAGGACAATAATAGGTGCTTCGCTGGGCAATCTTGATGCGCTCGATCGGTGTATTACAGCGCTGGCATAGTTTTCCTTCTAAATTATACACCGAGAGATATTTCTGGTAATCCCCACCCTTGTACATCCAATCAATACTTGAACCGTGGTTTTGGATGCCTTCCTTGAGGACTTCGCGCATGCTTTTCCATAGCAGCTTGCTCTCGGCTACACTCAGCGTGGAGGAAATCCGGGCAGGGTGCAGTCTGGCGCGGTAAAGGGTCTCATCAGTGTAAATATTGCCCATCCCGGCAATCAGGGTCTGGTCCAGCAAGAAGTATTTTAGCTGGCGGTTATGGTTGTGAAGCAGTTTGTGGAATCTCTGGGCGGTGAAATCCTCTCCGAGAGGTTCTGGTCCCAGGTGGCCGACGACTGAATCCGGATCTGCCGTGAGCCAGATCCGTCCAAACTTGCGTATATTGTTGAACGCCAGTCTGTATTGGTCGCTGAAGTTTAGAATAATCCGGTAATGTTTTCCTTTGGGGTTGGTTTTCTTCTCCACAACCAGTTCTCCACTCATCCGGAGGTGGATGATCAGAGTCTGGTCTGAGAGCGAGACCAGCAGGTTCTTACCACGGCGGCTGACACCAGTGACAAATTGCCCCTGGATTTGGTCCAGAAATTGTTCTAGTGCAGGAAAGGCCAGAGAACCTTCCCAAAGCACTTCGGCGTTTTCAATCTGCTTGCCAAGTATGGATGGGGATCCAGATACTCCTTGGAGAAGGAATCGGCGGAAAGTCTCAACCTCAGGCAGTTCAGGCATAGGCGCTACTCATCAAACATCTCACCCACGCTGCGCCCTTCATGGGCCCTGCGGATGACTTCCCCGAGCAGGGGGGAGATGTCCAGAATGTCCACCTTGCGGTTTTTCTTGAGAGTCTTAAGGTCTTCTTTTGAAATGGGAATGGTATTGGTGGTTATCAGATGGGTGATCGGTGACTCAGCCAGCTGCTTTACGGCAGGGTAAGAGAATACAGGATGGACGAAAACGGAGTATATTCCCCGGGCTCCATTTTGATGGGCCAGATGGGCAGCTTCTGCCATCGAACCACCGGTATCTACCTCATCGTCAACAATGATCACGTCCCGATCTTCTGTGTCGCCGATCAAGGACAGGGCTTCAGCGGAATTGGTCTTGGACTGGCGCCTCTTCTCGATGAAGGCGATCGGCACACCCAGTTCGGCTGCCAGGTTGCGGCCCTTTTTGGCGAATCCCAGATCGACTGTCAGCACAACCGGGTCTTTCATTTCGGGAAGCAGCTCGTTTAATTGATCCTTGAGGATGTGATAGGCGGTCAGTACATCGCCGGGAATGGAAAAGAAGCCCTGGATTTGCCCTGCGTGCATGTCCATGGTCATGTAGCGGTCCGCCCCCGCAATCTCAATCATATCCGCGATCAATCTGGCAGTGATTGGCACTCGGGGTTTGTCTTTCTTATCCGAGCGCGTATAGCTGAGGTAGGGGATCACGGCAGTGACCCTTCCAGCAGAATCCAGGCGCAGAGTCTGCAGGGTGATCAGCAGCTCCATTAGATTGCGGTGAACCGGCCGCGATGTGTTCTGAACCAGATAGACATCCTGACCCCTGACGCTGTTTTGCAGCCGAACCCAGATATTCTCGTTAGGAAACTCGATGATATCCCTGCCGCTGATTGGGATATGCAGGTAATCCGCTATTCCTTTGGCGACCTCGGGGATCGCCGTTCCTGCGAAAAGCTTGATGTCGCCATACATGCCCAGATTTTCATTTATCATATGTGACATTATCCCATCCTTTCATCTTGTTCGCGCCATTCGGATCGCAGTATGCTCATGATCAGCACGTCCACATATCTGCCCTGGAGATACTGGGCTTGCCTCAGCCTGCCCTCATTGACAAAGCCTGCTTTTTCATAGGCCCGGACTGCCCGCTGGTTGGTCTCGAAAACCTGCAGCCATAAACGGTTAAGGTTAAGGTCATCGAAGACATGTTGGCACATCAGCCGCATAGCTCTTGTGCCAAATCCTTGATTCCAATATTTCTTCTCGCCGATATGAATGCCCACCTCGGCTGAGCGGTTTCCCCAATCGACCTTGACCAGCCCACAGTTGCCGACAAAGACCCATTCACCGCTTTCCGGGTCGGGCTGAATCTCAATTGCCAGCGGGCGCTGCTCAGGTGGGTTCTCCAGCACTTTCTGGAACCAATTTTCTTCCTCTGCCAGCGAGAGCGGGCGGTTGATCGCCAGCCCCTGTCTGACCTCAGGGTCGTTCAGCCAACTGACGAAATACGGCAGATCGGCTTTTTCGATTGCCCGCAAACGGATCTGGTCGCCGATGATCATTTTTCCCCTCCTTCCAGCAGGATATCCACGGCCCGCCAGGGTGTGATCTCTCTCTCAATCACCTGTTTCAGCGCAGCTTGATAGACTGCCGGGCTGATACCCCCTTCCCAGCGCTCGCGCAGCCGATGCTGCAGCAGATCCTCCAGTTCACCCTTTAGGCGCCGTTTGTCCCGGGTTTCCCATTCTCCGCTGGATTTCAGGTATTCCTGGTGCTCCTCGATCGCCCCGAACAATTCCTGGAATCCCTCGCCAGCAGTAGCTGTGATGGGCAGCACGGGAGGGATCCATCTGGAAAATTTTACTGCTTCTGGAACGCTGGGGGCTGCTGAAACTCCTTCATGATGCAGGTTCTCATCCGGCAGCGGATGAGACAGTGAGAGCATATTTCGAAGAGCCCGGAGTGTATGATCTGCTCCGGGCTTGTCTGACTTGTTGACCACCAGGATATCCGCTATTTCCAGGATGCCAGCCTTGATGGACTGAATTTCGTCTCCCAGTCCTGGGGCTTCCACCACGATTGTGGTGTGGGCCAGGCTGGCGATGTCTACCTCAGCTTGACCGGCACCTACTGTCTCGATAATTATAATTTGATAGCCGGCTGCATCGAAGACCTTCACTAACCCGGCGGTTGCCACTGCCAGTCCGCCCAGGGACCCCCGGGATGCCATGGATCGTACGAATACACCAGGATCTCCAGCCAGGTCCGACATGCGTACCCGGTCTCCCAGCAGGGCGCCCCCGCTGAATGGGCTGGTCGGGTCCACAGCTACCACAGCGACTCTGGGTGGAGAGGGGGCTTGACGGTATCCAAGTACCAGCTGGTTCACGAGGGTAGATTTGCCAGTTCCCGGCGCGCCGGTCACACCGATCAGATGAGCCCTGCCTGTGTGTGGGAAGAGTGCTTCGAGAAGCTCATATCCATCAGGGGAACCGCTTTCCACCTGAGTCAGCGCACGACTGACTGCCAGCCGTTCCCCTCTGAACACTGCTTCTGGATCGGTTACTGGCATGCTTTTTGGATATCTTCTATGATTAATTGAGTAGAGGTGCCGGGGCCGTAAATGCCGGAAACTCCCAGTTTTTTCAGGTCGGGTTTATCTTCATCCGGGATGATGCCTCCCAGGAAAAGGTGGACGTCATCCAGACCTTCCTCGAGGAGTAATTTCTTGACCTTGGGAACCAGGGTCATGTGAGCGCCAGATAGGATCGACAGGCCGACGATCTGGACATCTTCCTGCAAAGCTGCTTCGGCGATCATCTCTGGGGTCTGGCGCAGTCCGGTATAGATCACTTCCATACCGGCGTCGCGCAGCGCTCGGGCGACCACTTTTGCTCCCCGATCGTGGCCGTCCAATCCAGCCTTGGCGATCAGAACCCTGATCTTCTTCTGTGGACTTGCCATTCTTCCTCCAGGGGTATGCTGTCCTGGAAAAAATTATACCCCAAAGCAATTGCCGGTTTGAGGTGCCCTTGCGGTGTAGTAATGATCATTCGCGCTCAATCAGCAGGCTGACCGGGCAGTGGTCCGATCCCAGCACATCGTCGTGGATGATGACGTCTTCCACCTGTTCCGCCAGAGCGTCAGTGATCAGAAAATAATCCAGCCTCCAGCCGACGTTTCGCTCCCGGGCATTCCCCCGATAAGTCCACCAGGTATATTGCTCCCGATCCGGATACAGGTCGCGAAAAATGTCCACGAAACCATGTTCAAGGTAAATGTCGATCCAGGCTCTTTCTTCAGGCAGAAAACCAGTGTTTCCTTCGTTTGCCCTGTCATTGCGGAGATCGATTGGACGGTGGCTGGTGTTGAAGTCGCCAGTAATGATGAGTCTTTCTCCCTGGCTGTGGAGTTGGTCGCAGAGTTCCAGCAGTTCCTGGTAAAACTCCAGTTTGAATTCGACTCGTGAGAGGTCCCTGCCTCCATTGGGGAAGTAGATATTGAACACCCGGAACTCTTCCAGGATGGTCTGGATCACCCTACCTTCCCGATCAAATTTTGGGATACCCAATCCGAGTTCGCTGGATACCGGTTGTTCTTTTGCAAATGTCGCTACCCCGCTGTAGCCCGCTTTCTCTCCGGGGTTCCAAACAGGGTTGCGTATTTCCAGGGCTTTGCGCTGGGCGGCTGTCAGCTGCTCCGGGCGCGCCCGGACCTCCTGAAGGCAGAGCAGGTCCGGATCATGAGCTTCCCACCATTGGTGGGCATTATTCCTGAAGGCAGCCCTGATTCCATTGACGTTCCAGGTTGTAATTGTGAACATTTTTAGATTGTAACAGATTGGTCTCCCAGGAGACTACCGGGAGATTATAGCCCTGCATGATAAGAAGTAAGAAAGTGTTGAAATTGCGCGTCTTTAAGGTGCAGCGAAACAAATTTTTTCTCCTTCTGTTTCTCTCCTCCTTAGTAGCGGCGTGTGGGCACTTTTGCTCACACGCCGGTATCTAAGGAGATTTGCGCTAAGGGGATGGAGCGCTGCTGGGTTGAGAGGGAATTGGACAGCAGGGGATCTCTTTTAGCAGCATATCCGCGGTTCCTGAGGGTACTGGATTGCCTTTCCTATCGGCATGTTACAATACAGTACCTAATTCCAGCCTAGTCACAATCATACCCTATGCATTCCAGATCTCATCAGACGCTTCCACTAACCTTACCTGAAGCACGCCGCGCTGTCCTGGCTCTTCAAGGTCTGTATTCTCCCCGCAGCTGGTGGGGAAAACAGGGCTTGAAAGCTTTTTTTAAACAGGTGAGATCGATCCAGTTTGATCCTATCAACGTGGTCGGACGCAATCCAGACCTGGTGTTACAGTCGCGCGTCAAGGATTACCGGCCTGAGCTTCTGGATGAAATGCTGTACCAGGACCGCTCCCTGATCGATAATTGGGATAAGATGGCCAGCCTCAGCCTGGTGGAAGATTGGCCTTATTTTGCCAGGCATCGGGATCGGATGGAAGATATTTTCGGGGTTCCCAGCGAAGTCGTGATGAGCCTGGCTGATGAAGTCCTGGATCAGATCCGAAGCGAAGGTCCGCAGTGTTCCCTGGATTATGATATCGATCATAAGACCGACTGGGCCTGGGGGCCAGCTCGGGCTGTCCGGGCCAGTCTGGAGGGCCTGTATAAGATGGGCAGGCTGGGCGTTCACCACCGCGTCAACAATCGGCGGTATTTTGACCTGATCGAGAACCTGATCCCGGAAGAAATCCTCAGTTCCGCGGACCCCAACGGCAATCATGAGGAATATCAGCATTGGCATGTCTTGCGGCGGATCGGCGCTCTGGGGCTGGCTCATCCCAATGCGGGAGAGCAGTGGGGCGGTATCCTGGGCGTCAAGTCAGCCCGCAGGCGGGAGATCATTCGCAATCTGCTAGCCTCCGGCGAGCTGCTGCAGGTTGAGATTGAGGAACTCCCCGGGGAAGATTTTTTTCTCCGACGAGAGGACGAAGCCATCGTGGAGCAAGCGCTGTCAGCGGAGATTTCCCCCGGGGCTGCTTTGATTGCACCCCTCGACAACCTGCTCTGGGACCGGAAATCGCTCCAGCGGCTGTTTGATTTCAGCTATATGTGGGAGGTCTATAAACCAGAAAAGCAACGGCAGTACGGTTACTATGTGCTGCCAGTGCTATATGGGGATCGCTTTGTCGCTCGTCTGGATCCAGCGTTTGACCGGAGCACCGGAACTTTAACCATTAAGGACTGGTGGTGGGAAGCTAATGGGCAAGTCACCGGAGAGCTGAAAACCGCGGTCAATGCCTGCCTGGCGGATTTCCTCCGCTATCTTAACGCGACAGAACTGCGCTGTTCTCCATCCCTGCGGGAAAAGAAGAATTTGGAGTGGCTGGGGGAGGTCTAGCGCTAGGTATTTTTGAGATATTATTTTCTGATAAGCGGCTCCAAGAGCCGCCTATTCTTATGTCAGCATCCCCCAGAAATAAATTGCAATGAAATTGTCAGGGTAAATCCCCTTTACTCCCCCTTACTCTAGTAGAGATATTGTCGAAGTATTGCAAAATTAACCCTTGACAAAACCCTGATAGTTTGGCAAAATATAGACAATAACCAAACAAAACATTAATTTAGGAGGATGATGTGAAGTTCAAACCCTTTTTACTCGTATCTTTAGCGGTAGTGCTGGTTCTGGCTGCTTGTGCCCCGGCAGCAGACGTGACAGTTACAGAAGAGCCCAAACCTACTGCCACCCCGATCCCTGAGCCCACAGAAGAACCGGCGCCTGAAATGCTGGACATTGTGGATACAGCGGTCGCTGACGGTCGCTTCACCACCCTGGTGGCTGCAGTAGAAGCTGCTGGATTGGTCGATGCTCTTAAGGGTGAAGGTCCCCTGACCGTTTTTGCGCCCACAGATGACGCCTTCGCCGCTTTGCCGGAAGGCACGGTAGATGCGCTGCTGGCTGATATCCCTGCTTTGACTGATGTGCTGCTCTACCATGTAGTCGATGGGAAAGTCTCTTCGGATCAGGTGGTTGAGCTATCCCAGGCCCAAACCCTTCAGGGACAGTACGTTGGGATCCAGGTTGAAGACGGAAAAGTTATGATAGACAACGCGCAGGTGATTATCACTGATATTGAAACCTCCAACGGGATCATCCACGTCATAGACACTGTACTTCTCCCAGAAACCCGCGACATCGTTGATATCGCTGTGGAAGACGGCCGCTTCACCACCCTGGTGGCTGCTGTGCAAGCTGCCGGATTGGTCGATGCCCTCAAAGATGACGGTCCCCTGACCGTGTTCGCTCCTACAGATGATGCCTTTGCCGCTTTGCCGGAAGGAACTGTAGCGGCTTTGTTAGAAGATATTCCGGCTCTTTCCAATATCCTGCTCTATCATGTTGCCGAAGGGAAGTATATGGCCTCCGATGTTGTTGAGCTCACTCAGCTGGAGACCCTACAGGGGCAGTATCTCGATATCTCGGTCATGGATGGCAAGGTGATGGTTGATAACGCTCAGATTATTATCACGGACATCGAAGCAAGCAATGGAGTCATCCATGTCATCGATGCAGTGGTCCTTCCGGAAACCCGCGACATCGTTGATATCGCTGTGGAAGACGGCCGCTTTACCACCCTGGTGGCTGCTGTGCAAGCTGCCGGATTGGTAGACGCCCTCAAGGCCGAAGGCCCGCTGACCGTCTTTGCTCCCACCGATGAGGCTTTTGCGGCTCTGCCTGACGGCACTGTCGAAGGCCTGCTGGCCGATATCCCCGCCCTGACAGACGTGCTGCTTTACCATGTTGTCGACGGTAAAGTCATGGCTGCCGACATGGTGGAACTGAGCGCTGCTCCCACACTGCTGGGTCAGGATGTCAGCATCTCAGTCATGGACGGCAAAGTGATGATAAACGATTCCCTGGTGATCATCCCCGACCTGGAAGCATCCAATGGTGTGATCCACGTCATTGACGCGGTTCTTCTCCCTCAGTAGTTTTCTCTCCTTAGTTCCATGAAAAAAGCGGAGCGCGAGCTCCGCTTTTTTCTATTAAGCTGATCTCTTTAAGCCTTCAAGAAAGAACCCAACTGAGAGATTTTTAGGGATCAAACCATTTTCGGTTTGTCCAGTCAAACAGGACCGTTGAAAACATCCAGAGGGTGTCAACCCCCGTGTTATACTGCAGATAAATATAATCAATGAGGCAGAAAGATGATCGGCAGAGAAAAAGCCCTGGAATTACTTCATCAGCATATCAAGAACAAGAATCTGCGCAAGCATCATTACGGTGTTGCGGTGGCGATGAAAAAGCTGGCGAATGAGCTGGGCGGTGATCCAGAGACCTGGGAAATCGTCGGTTTGCTGCACGACGCCGATTATGAGCGCACCAAGGATGATATGGAGCGCCATACGCTTCTGCTGGCGGAGATACTGGCTGATGAGGATCTGGATCCGGAGATCATCCGCTCCATCCAATCCCACGCTTCTGAGTTCAGTGGAGTCGAACCGTCAACTTTGATGGATTATGCCTTGCTGAGCTGCGATGATCTGACTGGATTGATTGTCGCCGTTGCTCTGGTCCACCCCCAAAAGCTTTCCGGAGTAAGCTTGGATTCTGTCCTAAAGAAATTCAAATCCAGTTCGTTCGCTGCCAGTGTGGATCGGGATAAGATCCTCAAGTGCGAGGACAATCTGAACGTTCCTTTGGAGCGCTTCGTGGGCTGGGTTCTGGAAGCCATGCAGGCTGAAGCGGACCTGTTGGGACTTTGAAAACCGATTTTCTATTATGGGAGGATAACTGATGGCACTTAACAAACGTAGGTTAGGAAAGAGCGGACTCTCTGTGACAGAGATCGGGATCGGTTTGTGGGCGATTGGAGGGGATGAGTGGGGGCCCGTGGATGACCAAAACTCTCTGGACACCATAGAGGCAGCGCTAGATGCCGGGATCAATTTTTTTGATACAGCAGATGTCTACGGCCTGGGTCATAGTGAAAGTCTGCTGGGTCAGGCCATGGAAGACCGCCGAGAGCAGTTTATCGTGGCTTCAAAGATTGGCTGGATTGGTTTTGATCATGATAATTTTGTCTCCGTGTATGACAGCACAGAAAAATTGATGGCTGGCGTCGAGGAAAACCTGGCCAGGTTGAATACCGAGTATATCGATTTGCTTCAGTGCCACATCCACGATTCTGAACCTAACACAAAATATTTCATTGAGGGGTTCCAGCGCTTGCAGCAAAAGGGTTTGATCAAGGCCTATGGATTGAGTT
>Ga0055450_10000014_pt1 | contig 21156 bp, 15 predicted proteins | sample China_Galinas_PW_5_FD_57740 | JGI IMG/M metagenome (GOLD analysis project Ga0055450, IMG submission 57740) | Wetland microbial communities from San Francisco Bay, California, USA, that impact long-term carbon sequestration - China_Galinas_PWC_D1 | ecosystem: Environmental > Aquatic > Marine >... | reverse complement strand
CCCCGCCGCCGCCCCGCCCCTGACGGCGGCGCGGCGGGCCTCAGCCCACCTGTTCGGTCGGGCGGATCAGGATCTCGTTGAGGGAGACGTGCCGGGGGCGGGTGACGGCGAAGGCGATCGTCTCGGAGATGTCCTCGGCCTGCAGGCGGGTGATCTCGGCGAACCGCTTTTCGACGATCTCGCGGGCGTCCTCGCGGACGTGGCTGACCAGCTCGGTCTCGACCGCGCCGGGCTCGATCAGGGTGGAGCGGACGTGGCGCGAGGCGAACTCCTGGCGGAAGGACTCGCTGAAGGCGCCGACCCCGTGCTTGGTCAGGTTGTAGACGCCGACCCCGGCGCGGGCGACCCGCCCCGCCACCGAGCTGATGTTGACCACGTCGGCGCAGCCGCGCTCGGATTCGCGGGCGGCGTCGAGCAGGTGGGGGAGGGCCGCGTGCGTCGTGTTGATCAGGGCCTTGAGGTTGAGGTCGATCATCCGGTCCCATTCCTCGGTCGGGGCGTTCTCGATCGGGCCGAGCAGCATCACCCCGGCGTTGTTGACGAGGACGTCGATGCCGCCCAGCTCGTCGGCGGTGCGGCCGACGGCCTCGACCGCCTGCGCGGGCTCGGTGATGTCGGCCCGGATCGCCAGCGCCGTGTGGCCGCCGCCGCCGATCTCGGCGGCGAGCCGCTCCAGCCGCTCCAGCCGGCGGGCGACGACGGCCACCTTCGCGCCCTCGGCGGCGAGCGCCCGCGCGGTCGCCGCGCCGATCCCGCTGCTCGCTCCGGTCACCAGGGCCACGGCCCCCTCAAGCGGGTTCTGCATCTCGGTCTCCTTCGTCTGACGGTGGGTGGTGGTCCCCAAGCTACCCCGCCGGCGACCGATCCAGACGGGACGCCCACCCGGCGCTGAAGGTGCGGGGGGTCGGGTGCCGAAGAAGCGGGCAGAGATGGAACCGGCCAGGCCGATCTCAACCAGCCGCGCCGTGGCGCTCGCGCTGCTCGCCTCCCTGGCGCTCATCGCTCTGCTCGTCCTGCCCGGCCGCGCCGCGGCGGGGACGATCGTCGCCGACAACGGCTTCCGGCCCGACCCGAACGGGTTCTCCTTCGCCAACTACGGCGAGGGATACGCCGAGCTCGACGCGGTCGAGATGCAGCACCTCTTCGGCCCCGCCGTCTGCTTCTCGGGCAGGGGCGCGAGCTGCGTGCTGAGGCCGAACGCGCGCTACTGGATGGAGGCCCAGAACAAGGGCATGGCCGGCGGCCACTGCTTCGGCTTCGCGACCCTGGCCGAGCTGGTCTACGACGGCCGCCTGCGCCGCTTCGGCTACGCCTCGCTCGGCGCCTTCCGCAGCGGCGCCACCGTCCCCTTCCAGCTCCGCATCCGCGACGTCCGGCTGCAGCGCTCGATCGCCCGCGCCTGGGCCTACCAGAGCCTGCCGGCCGTCACCGACCGGGCCGTCGAAGGGACCCCCACCGAAATCCTTGACTTCCTGCGCCGCGTCCTCGCGCGGCCCGGCGCGGAAGGCTGGACGATGACGATCTTCCAGCGCGGGATGAAGGGCGGGCACGCGATCACCCCCTACGCGGTCGAGGAGGTGGGAGGCGGCGTTTTCGCGGTCCACGTCTACGACAACAACTGGCCCGACGACGACACCCGCCGCCTCATGATCGACACCGGCGACGACACCTGGAGCTACTACGCGGCGCTCAATCCCGACCGCCCCGAAGACGAGTACGAGGGCGACGCGAAGACGAAGACCCTCGGGCTGATGCCGACCCGGCCCGGCCTCGGCGTCCAGCCCTGCCCCTTCTGCGTGATCCGCAAGGGCCTCGGCTCGAAGTACAACGAGATCCGGCTCGACGGCCGCGCCGACGACCACGCCCACCTGCTGATCGTCGACGGGAAGGGGCGTCGCACCGGCTTCGTCGGCAATCGCCTGGTCAACCGGATCCCCGGCGCCGAGGTGATCCCGCGCACCTCCGCGCCGCACCCCGACCCCGGCGACCCCACCCAGCTGGCCGACTCGCCGGAGCCGATCTACCGGGTGCCGAAGAACGTCCGCTTCCGGGTCAGGGTCGACGGCAGGCGGCTGAAGCGCGCCGACCGCGAGTCCCTGACCCTGGTCGGGCCCACCTACGCCGCCACGGTGCCGAACCTGGTGATGGGTCCGGGCCAGGTCGCCGACCTGAAGCTTGCGCCGCGCGGCAACGCGCTCACCTACCGCGGCTCGCGCCGGACCAGGACGCCGATCGTCGCCTTCGGCGCCGAATCCCCGCACGCCGTCTACGAGGTCTCGGTCGCCGCGCTCGGCGCCCCGCGCCGCTCGAGCATGACCTTCGTCAAGAACCCCCGGCGGCAGCTGATGTGGATCGGCGACCGGACCGGCGCCCGCCGCCGCTACCGGATCGAGATCGAGCGGGTCACGGCGGCGGGCAAGGAAGCGCAGTTCGCCCGCGCCTTCGCGATCCGCGGCCGGGAGCGGGCCTTCCTCCGCTACGGGCCGCTCGGCAGGAGGAACGGCGTCGCCAGGGTCGTCATTCGCCGCCCCGGCAAGGAGAAGGCGCGGGTGCTGCCGGTGCGCCGCACCGGCTGAGGGCCTAAAGCCGCGCCGCCGTGCAGCCGATGAGGCTGCATGAGTCGCACGGCGCCAGCACCGGTTCCGCTTGGGTGGAGGATCGTCGCGGTGGCCTTCGCCCTCGTCGCGCTGGGCCTCCTGGCGCCGGCGGCGCCGGCGGGAGCCGCCGGTCCCAAGCGCGCCGTCGTCACCTTCAAGACCGTCAAGGTCGGCGCTCCCGGCAACCCCTCGGTCGGCATCGTCCCCTTCGCGGACGCGATCTACGCGTCGTGCTCCGAAGCGCCGGAAGGCGAAGGCGGACCGCCCTGCCAGCAGGTCGGCCGCGTCGACCACCGCTACCGCATCGGCCGGCTCGAGGTCACCGTCCGCCAGTGGGTCGCCTTCCTCAACACCGTCGACCCTCGCGGGCGCAACCGCCACCGCCTCTACAGCAAGACCGAGAGCTCCTCCGCCTGGCCGCGCTTCGGCCAGATCGACTTCGCCGCCCGCGCCCGCCGCGGCCGCCACTACTCGGTCGCCTCGCCCGCATGGGCGGACAAGCCCTACGGCTTCGCCAACTTCCTCCGCGCGGCGCGCTTCGTCAACTCGCTCCACAACGGCCGGGTGCTGGCCAAGCGGGCGTCCCGGGCCGGCGGCTTTCGCTACGTCACCTACCGGGTGCGGCTCTCGCGACGCACCGGGCGGGGGATGTACGACATGCGCAGGCGGGCGCCGCGGCGCACCAGCAGGTCCGGCTTCGTCCTCCCCAGCCAGAACGAGTGGATCAAGGCCGCCTACTACGACCGCGGCGGCGGCGGCACCCTCTCCTACTGGAAGTACCCGACCAACCCCGGGGTCTTCGGCGACGGCACGGCGACCGCGCCCGCCCAGTCGCAGCTCGACCCGGCAAACGGCGACGTTGCCAACGCGGCCGACCAGCCCCTGGCGACCTATCACGAGCCCGAAGCGGCTCCGCCGAGCTGGTGCCCGTCGACCCAGACGGCGGAAGCCTGCGCCACGGTCAACCCGTTCGGGTTCGACCCGACCGTCTACGCCACCGCCTACCAGGGCAGCCTCGGCAGCGTCGGCCAGGCGCTCACCGTCTCGCCCTGGGGGACGCTCGACCAGGGCGGCAACGCGGTCGAGTGGACCGACACGATCACCCCGCCGCCGTTCGGGCTGCAGGGGAAGCGGGTCTGGCGGCGGCTGCACGGCGGGATCGCCAACGCGCCCGTCTACCAGCTCTGGCTCTCGGCGGTCGGGCTGCAGCCGCAGGACAACGCCTTCTACACCGCGACCTATCCCTGGCTCGGCCTGCGCATCGGCGTCGTCGGCGGGATGTAGGCTGCCGCGGCCTTGATCGTGCGTGACTGGAAGCCGGCGGCGCTGTCCCTCGCTCTGGCCGCCCTCGTCCTCGTTCTCTCGCCCGCCGCGCCCGCCGTCGCCAAGCCCTCGCCGCAGCGGTCGCTGACCCAGCTCGGGGGCGAGCGTGGCTGCCTGGTCGACCGCTCCGCCAAGGCGGGCAGCTGCGGCACGGCGCGGGCGCTGAAGGGGGCGGGCCCGTTCATGGGCTCCAATGCGGTCGCGGTCAGCCCCGACGGGCGCAACGTCTACGTCGCCTCCGCGCGCAGCGACGCGATCGCGGTCTTCGTCCGCGATCGCCGGACCGGCGCGCTGACGCAGCGCCGCGGCAGGGCCGGCTGCGTCAGCGTCGGCGGGCGTGCCGGCTGCGTCCGGGCGGTCGGTCTGGACGGAGCGAACTCGGTCGCGCTCAGTCCCAACGGTCGCTTCCTCTACGCGACCTCGCGCGCCAGCGCCTCGGTCACGGTCTTCCGCCGCAAGCGCTCGAACGGCGCCCTGACCCAGCTGCCAGGCGGCGCGGGGTGCGTCTCCGGCCTGCCGGTCCCGGGCTGCGCGAGCGGCCGCGCGCTGAGCGCCCCCGACGTGGTCGCGGTCAGCCCCGACGGCGAAAGCCTCTACGTCGGCTCGTTCTTCGGCAACGCGGTCGCGACCTTCGAGCGGGCCCGCGACGGCTCCCTGTCCCAGGCCGCCGACGCGAGCGGCTGCATCGCCGAAGCGACCGCCGGCTGCGCGCCCGCGATCGGGCTCGGCTCTCCCGAGGGGCTGGTCGTCAGCCCCGACGGCTCCAGCGTCTACGTGGCCGGCGCCGCCTCGAGCAGCATCGCCGCCTTCTCCCGCGACCCGGCGACCGGGGCCCTCAGCCAGGCGACCGACGGCAGCGGCTGCATCGCCGACGTGCCGCCGGCCGGCTGCTCCACCGGCGTCCAGCTCGGCGGCGTCAACGCGCTGGCGATCGCCCCGGCGGGCCGCGACCTCTACGCGACCGCGCTGCTCAGCGACAGCGTCACCTCGTTCAGCCGCTCCGCCGCCGGCCTGCTCAGCCAGAAGGGCGGGACCCGCGGCTGCCTGGTCTACCTGCGCTCGGCCGGCTGCTCCTTCGGCCGCGAGCTGAACGCCCCGGAGGGGATCGCGGTCTCGCCGGACGGCTTCAGCGTCTACGTCGCCTCCTTCTTCTCCGGGGCGATCGACGTCCTCAGCCGCGAACGCGAATCCGGGGTCGTCGTCCAGGTGCCCGGCCGGGCCGGCTGCCTCGCCGCCCGCTCGGTCCCCGGCTGTCGGCCGGGGCGCGCCCTCAGGGGGGTGAGCTCGGTCGCGGTCAGCCCGGACGGGCGCAACGTCTACGCCACCTCGTTCTTCAGCAACGCAGTCGACGTCTTCAGGAGGAGCCGATGAGCGCGACCCAGGATCACCCCGACGGCCTCACCCGCAAGCAGCTGCTCGGTGCCGGGGCGGGCGCCGCCGCCGCGGCGCTGCTCGCCCAGGGGGGCGGGGTGGAGCGGGCACTGGGTGCCTCCGCCGGCAGGCGCCGCAACGTCGCCGGGATGAACGTGATCCTCTTCCTCACCGATCAGGAACGGGCGGTCCAGCACTTCCCCCGGCACTGGCTGCGCCGCAACATGCCGGGGCTGCGGCGGCTGCGTCGCCACGGGCTCGCCTTCGAACGCGCCTTCACCAACGCCTGCATGTGCTCGCCGGCGCGCTCGACCCTGATGAGCGGCTACTTCCCCGCCCAGCACGGGGTCAAGCACACGCTCGAGGAAGACATGGAGCCGCCGAAGAACCCGCAGGTCGAACTGCCGACCGACCTCCCCAACCTGGCCACGGTGATGCGCGCGGCCGGCTACAACGTCGTCTACAAGGGCAAGTGGCACTGCTCGAAACCGGCCACCCCCGAAGACGCCGTCCCGGCCGACCTCGAAAAGTACGGCTTCGACCGCTGGAACCCGCCCGACGCGGGCGCCAACCAGACCATCCCCGAGGCCGGCGGCGGCTACGTCGACAACGACGGCCGCTTCGTCGACGCGGTCGGCAGCGCCGAGGCCGGGGAAGAGGGGGCGCTGCAGTACCTCGGCAGCGCGGCCGCCCAGCAGCAGCCCTTCTTCATGGTGATCTCGCTGGTCAACCCCCACGACGTCCTCTTCTACCCGAGCCGCACCTTCGAGGAATCGGGCTACGACGAGACCTGGCTGAAGGGGGAGATCGGGATCCCCGAGACCAACGGCGAGGACCTCTCGACCAAGCCCTCGGTGCAGGAGGAATTCCTCGAGATCTTCAACCTGACCGGCAAGCCGAAGAGCAAGGCCGAAAAGCGCGCCTACCTCAACTTCTACGCCAACCTGATGCGCTCCTCCGACAACTACCTCGTCAACGTCCTCGACACCCTGGAAGCGGGCGGGCTGCTCGACGACACGCTGATCGTGCGCACCTCCGACCACGGCGAGATGGGGCTCGCCCACGGCGGCCTGCGGCAGAAGAACTTCAACTCCTACGAGGAGTCGATCAGGGTGCCGCTGGTCTACTCGAACCCGCGCCTGTTCCCGCGGCCGGCGACCAGCGACGCGCTCGTCTCCCACGTCGACTTCCTGCCCACCCTGGCCAGCCTCGCCGGGGCGCCGCGCTCGGCGCGGGCGAGATGGCAGGGGGTGGACTACTCGAAGCTGGTGCTCGACGCGAGCTCGGAGGGATCGGTCCAGGACTACGTCGTCTTCACCTACGACGACTACCAGTCCGGGCAGGCGAACGGGCCCTACCCGAAACCCCCCAACCACATCGTCAGCATCCGCGAAGGGCGCTGGAAGCTGGCCAAGTACCACGACGTCAACCCGGTCGCGGAGAAACGCAAGCCGCCGCAGTGGGAGATGTACGACCTCAAGCGCGACCCGCTGGAGAAGCGCAACATCGCCTACCCGGGGCGCAAGCGGACGCCACTGGAGAAGCGCGAGATGAAGCGGCTCAAACGCAAGCTGAGGCGGATCGAAAAGCGGCGACTGCGGCCCCTGCGCAGCACGCCGTCCTGACCGCCCGCGGCCCCGCGCGGCGCGCTCAGCCGCCGATCGTCGGCAGGTTCCAGTCCTGCCAGTAGGCGAGCATCCGCAGGGCGAAGCAGGCGAGCGCGCCGAGCGCCATCAGCCGCGCCGGGTCGCCGCCGCGCCGGATTCCGAACACGGTCAGCGCGGCCCCGACCAGGGCGGCGCTGGCGTAGATGTGTTCGCGCAGGACCGGGGGCACCTCGCCCAGCAGCAGGGCCTGGATCACGCCGCCGCCGATCGCGGTGAGGACGCCGAGCATGGTCGCGCTGACCCCGTTGAGGTCGCGGTCGAGCCCGACCTTGGCGCCGGCGACGGCGAACAGGCCGAGGCCGGCGGCGTCGAGGGTGACGATCAGCCACTCGGGGATCTCCCGCGCCTCGGAGGCGAAGACGAAGACGGCGAGGCCGGCGGCGAAGGCGGCGACCGGGTAGCGCTTGAAGCGCAGCGCCCGCACCGGGGTGGCGCCGACCACGGCGTCGCGGGTGATGCCGCCGCCCAGCGCGGTGGCGAAGGCGACGGTGAGCACGCCGAAGAGGTCGAGGCGGACGGCGATCGAGGCGATCGCCCCCTCCAGCGCGAAGAGCACGGTGGCGGCGACGTCGGCGCCGACGACGAGCCCGGCGGGGCGGGGGAGGAGCGCCTGAGCCGATGCTCGCCTGGCATTCACCGGCCGAAAGCTATGGGCCGGGTCGGAGGCCATCCCGCGGTGGGCGGGTGGCGATCCGCTCTACTACGGGGTGGATGAAGGGCTTGCCGCGAATCGGGGTGAGGGCGAGGGGCGCCGGCCTGGTCGCGCTCGCCGCCGTCCTGCTCGGGGCGTGCGGGGGCGGGGGAGGGGGAGGGACGACCGAGACGCCATCGCCGCCGGCCGCGGCCGAGACCGCGCCGCAAGGCGGAGGGTCCTCTGAAGGGGGTGGGGCCGAGACCGCGCCGCGGACCGTCGAGCGGGCCCGCTGCCCCGACGGCGTCGCCGGCTGCCGCAGCGCCACCGGGCGCATCGTCTACGTCGAGCGGGTCGACCCCGACGGCGACGGCGACGCCCACTTCGTGATCGTCGACCCGCGCGGCGGGGTCACCGTGCGCGACCTGACCGCGATCGACGTCCGCAGGGGCCTGCGCCCGCACCCGCTGCCGGGCCCCGGGGACCTGGTCAGCGCCGCCGGCCCGGTCCAGACCGGCTCCTACGGCCAGCGCCAGATCCACGCCCTCGTCCTCAACGTCGGCCACCGCTGACCGCCCGGGCCAGCGGGATGGCTGGGCGGGGCTCAAGGCGGGGCGCGGCGTTGCCGATGACCGGGCCGTGAAGATCAAGCGCCTCGCCCTCCCGCTCCTGTCCCTGCTCGCGGTCCTGGCGGTCCTTCCGGCGAGCGCGTCGGCGCTCGAATTCGAGATCGTCAACGAAAGCGGCGTCCCGTCGGAAGACGTCTACGTGACCGTCGACGGCGCCGGCTTCGACGTGCCGGGGATGACCGCCGACCAACCGAAGAAGCTGAGCGAAATCCCCGGCCAGAAGCTGACCGTCAACACGCTCGTCTCGGGCCGCGTCTACGTCTCCTACGGCGCCCCCGTGCAGGAAGGGGTCGGCTTCGACTCGCCGACCCGGTTCGACTGGGCGGAGCTGACCGTGACGCCGAGCTCCTCCGACGTCGCCAACCTGACCGCGGTCGACCAGGTCGGGATCGGGATGCGGCTGGAAACCCTCGGCTCCGGCGGGCACCTGGAGACGGTCGGCTCGGCCAACTCCGACACGATCTTCAACGCCCTGCAGCAGATCCCGGGCGGGCCGCAGGCGACCGTGCGCGACGGCGACGGCAACGTCCTCCGCGTGCTCTCGCCTCTGCACACGACCGCCTACCCCGGCCTCGGCCCCTACGTGCGCTCGCTGGCGGGCCAGACGATCACCCTGCGTACGGCGTTCTTCGGCGAACCGTTCACGACCAGCCGCTACAGCGGCACCTTCGCCGCCGACGGCTCGATCGCCCTCAGCGGCTCGACCAACCCGCCCGGGGCGGCGCCGGCGACGCTCGAATTCGGCGGCGCCCAGCTGATCGAAGACGTCTACACCGGCGCCAACACGCCGAACGACCTGAGCGGAGCGATCCGCCGCGACGTCCTCGCCGGCTTCAGCGTCGGCCTCTGGGGCGGCCGCTACGGCAACGACGCCCTCTCCTTCTGCACCAACCCGAACACCACCGCGCAGGGAAGCTGGTGCCCGAACGGGTTCAACCAGCCGGCCTTCGGCGACGCCCGCGTCGCTCTCTCCCCGTTCCCGACCTGCGAGCAGTACGCGGCGGTGATCAACCGGTATTCCGACGCCTACGGCAACCCCTACAGCGACGCCTCCAAGAAGGTCACCGTCGGCCTCGACCAGCCGGGGACCGGCGGCGAAGTCGAAACCCTGCGGCTGACGATCCTGCCCGACTCCGGCAGCGCCCAGCCGGTCGCCGCCGGCAACCCGAACTGCGGCGCGGCGGCGCCGACGCCCGCACCGGCGCCCGCGGCCGGCGGCGCCGCGGCTGCGACGAAGACCCGCGTCAACGTCAGGTTCTTCAGGCGCGCCCGCCTCGACGGGGCGAAGGCGCGGGTCGCCCGCCTCACCTGCTCCGCCCGCTGCGGGCGCGTGCGGCTGACTGCCAAGCGCGGCAAGGGCGTGCTCGGCCGCGGCAGGGCCGTGGTCGAGGGCCGCAGGCGCGTCCTCGTCCTGCGCCTGACCAAGCGCGGCCGCAAGGCGATGGCGCGGACGCGGCGGGCGAAGGTGAAGCTGATCGTCCGGGTCAGGCCGCCCGGCGCGAAGGCGGTGAGCCGCCGGCACAAGATGGTGCTGGCGAAGAGGGCCCCGCACCGGCACCGGCGCGGCTGAGCGCGGGGCGGAGGGCGGCGCCGCCCGGGGACCGCGAGGGCCCCCGGGCACGCCATCGGGTCGATCCGGCTAGCGGGCCTGAGCCGTGAACGAGAATTTCCCGAAGGAGTCGCCGAGCACGAAGTTGCTCGCCGGTTCCGGTTCGGGCTGGTTGAACACGTCGTTCAGCGTCGCCGCGGCGACCGCCTGCATCTGAGCATCCGCGTTCTGGACCGTGATCGTGCGGTTGTTCGGATCGGCGGCGATCGTCGCCCCGGTCAGGACCAGGTCGGCGATCGAGGAGCGGCCGACCGCGCCCGGGAAGGGCGGAGCGGGCGTGATCTCGATCTCGACCGTCGCGGTCTTCGCGGTGAAGTCGGCCTGGATGCCGATCAGCTTCATCGTCGCGCCGCCTTCCTTGGCGATCTGCATGCCGCCCACGGTTTCGACCGTGCCGGCCGTCGCGTCGGGCGCGATCGTGCCGCCGCTGATCGGGAACTGGAACACCGGCGTTTTCGGCGAGACCGCCGGCGGGATCGTGCTGATGCCGCCTTCGGTCACTTTGACGCCCTTTTTGGCGAATTTGCCGAGCGTCCCGAGGTCGCCGACCAGCGTCGCCGCCCCGGTCGGGAGCAGGGTGACGGTTTCCGGTTCGGCGGCGCAGTAGACGTTGCTCATCACCCGTCCGGGGTTGAGCCGCTTGGCCCGCTTCAGGCCGAGCCGGTTGCTGATCCGCCGCACCGCGTTTTCGGTGAGGAAGGCCTTCGGGGCCTTGAAGTTGGCGCCGAAACCCTGGCGGGCGTTGGTGTAGCCGCTGATCGTGGCCAGCTTCAGCCGTCCCTTGCCGACCTTGGCGAAGATCGCTTTCTTCACCGTGTTGACGGTCACCTTCCTGATCGGGACGCCGCGCTTGCCGAGCGAGAGCTTGAAGCCGCCCCGGTTGTTGAGCCAGCCCTGCACGTCGGTCGGGTTGAGCTTGCCTTCCTTGATCTTCTCGCCGATCTTGCGGCCGGTGACTTCGGTCGCGCCGAGGCCGGTGATCTCGACCCCGAGGTTGTCGAGCTTGCGTTCGAAACCGCGCTTGAGGTGGAAATCGGTGATGCCGCCGTCGATCGGGTCGCGCGCCGCCAGCGCGCTGGGCGCGAAGGCGAGCAGGGCGACGAGACCGGCGAGCGCGAGCACCACCGCACGCACCCGACGCGGCGTCCGTGAGTGAGACATGGCATTCCTTCCGGTTGGGGTGTCCACTTCCAGAACACCCCCTTTCCCGAATCCCATGCCTGCGCTGTTAGTTCAATGACATGAGGACGCAAGAGCGCTTGCAGGCCGGCTTCGCGCCGGGGCGCAACTACCGCTCCGCCCCTACGTTGTGACGCCGAGAGGAGTTGCCGCCTCCCTCGCACCCGCTCGATGCCGCCTCGCACCGCAAATCGACCGCCCGGCCGGACCGCGCTCGCGTCGGCCCTCGCCGGCCTGCTCGCGCTCGCCGGCCTGGCCGCCCTGCTCGCCGCCCCGGCGGCGCCGGCCGAGACCGCCTCGGAGAAGCTGGAAGCGGTCGAAGGCCGGATCGGCAAGGCCGAGGAGCGCGAAGGGGTCCTGACCACCGAAATCGCCGCGATGGGGGACCGGATCTCCACGCTGGAGGGTCAGGTGGCCGGCCTGCGCAGCCGCGAGGCCGCGGTCGAAGCCGAGCTCGCCGCCAAGCAGGCGGAGCTCGACCGGGCCGAAGCGCGCCTGACGCGGGCCCTCGACCGGCTCGGCGAGCTGCGCGGGCAGCTGCGGCGGGCGCTGCTGGCGCTGCGCACGCGCCTGGTGGCGATGTACATGGAAGGGACCCCCGACGAGGCCGAGGTCGTGCTCGCCGCCAAGGACCTCGACGAGCTCGCCGCCACCGCCTACTACCTCGATGCCCTGCGCGAAAACGACGCCCAGCTCGCCGAGCGGGTGCGGGCCCTGCGCGACGAGGCCAAGCGCCTGGTCCGGGTCCGGCGCGAATCGAAGCTGACGATCGAGTCCGCCCGCGACGAGATCGCCGCCCGCGAGCAGCGGCTGGAGGCGACCCGGACCGAGCTGCAGTCGCGCGAGGGCGCCCTGCTCGCCGCCCGCGGCAAGCGCCGCACCGCGCTGCGCGGCGTGCGCGGCAAGATCCACCAGCACGAGGAGGTCGCCGCCGAGCTGCGCAGCGAAATCCAGGCCCAGCTCGCCGCCGCCACGGGCAGCCCGACCCTGCCCGCCGGGCCGCTGCCGAGCCCCAGCGCCGCCGGCTTCATCTGGCCGGTCGACGGCGTGCTCACCTCGACCTTCGGCTACCGCTGGGGCCGGATGCACGAGGGGGTCGACATCGGCGCCGCCGAAGGAACCCCGATCCGCGCCGCCGCCGCCGGGACGGTGGTGCTGATCCAGTCCGAGGCCTCCAGCGGCGGCTACGGCAACTTCACCTGCGTCGACCACGGCAGCGGGCTCTCCACCTGCTACGCGCACCAGTCCTCGATCGCGACCTCCTCCGGCGCCCACGTCGGGCAGGGCGAGGTGATCGGCTACGTCGGCAACACCGGCCACAGCTTCGGCGCCCACCTGCACTTCGAGGTCCGCTACAACGGCGCCCCGGTCGACCCGCTCGGCTACCTGTAGCGCGGCGCGGCGATCAGGGCAGGCCGCCGTGGCGGGGGACGTCGACGCGCATCGTGTAGAGCGAGGCGCGCGGCGCGTCGTCGCCCATCCCCAGCCGCCAGTCGGGCGCCACGCACATCAGCAGCGTGCGGCCGTCCTCGCCGCCCAGCATCACCGCGTAGACGGCGCAGTCGGGCTCCGGGGCGGGGACCCACTCGAGCACCTCGCCCCCCGGCGCGATACGGGCGATCCGGGTGCCGAGCGAGTTGCCGGCCCAGACGCAGCCCTCCGCGTCGAGCGTGCAGCCGTCGGGGCCGTAGCCGACCGCCTCGTAGCCGGGGTCGATCTCCTCCAGCGCCGGGCTGGGAGCGATCTGGGCGTAGACGCGGCGGTCCGACAGCTCCCCGCCGGGGCCGATCGCGAAGGCGGTGAGGCGGGCGGCGATCGTCTCGGCGACGATCAGGGTGTCGCCCGGCGGCGGGATCGCCATCGAGTTGGGGAAGCGCAGGCCCGGGGCGGCGGCGTGGACGCTGCCGTCGGGGTCGACCCGGATCAGGGCGGTCTCCCGCGGCCGCTCGCCGGCGTAGAGGTCGTAGCCGAAGCTGGCGACGTAGGCGCGCCCGGCGGCGTCGACGACCATGTCGTTGGCCTCGCCCCGGACCAGCGGAGAGATGTCCGCGTGCACCGCGGCCTCGCCGCCGGCGCCGACCCGCAGCACCGCCTTCGAGCTCATCGAGACGGCGAGCAGGTCGCCGTCCGGGAGCCAACCGAGGCCCGAGGGCTGCTCGAGCGGGATCTGCCGCTCGATCGCGCCCCCGGGCTCGATCACGAGGACCCTGCCCCCGTCGGTGTAGAAGTCGGACACCCACCAGCGACCGCCGTGCCAGCGAGGGCTCTCGAAGAAGGAGCCGCCGTCGAGGAGCTTGCTGGGCTCTCGCATCTCGACTCCGAGGCTACGTCCGGGCCGCCGTCGCCGCGACCATCCGGGCGGCGGGCGCTTGGAGGACCTCCAGCCGGCGACCGCGCCATTCGGGCAGATTGACCGCTCGGACGGTTGACCGATGACCGGCGGCCGGATATCGTCGCTCCGACGTACCGGGGGACCCGGTACGGACAGTGGACCGGATCTTGAGGGAACTGCTCGAAATCCATTCGAGGGTGTCGCACGCGGCGGCCAGGGCGTCCTCGACGTCCGAGCTGCTGCATGAGGTCGTCCGCGAGGGCGCCGAGCTGGTCGGGGTCGAGCGCTGCGGCGTCTACATGCGCGACGAGAGCGACGAGCTGTTCCGGGCGCGCGCCGCCTGCGCCCGCGGCGTGGCGCTGGCCGAAGACGTGCGGCGCTGGCGGGCGGGCACGCCGGGCGACGGCCTCACCTCGGAGGCGCTCGCCACCCGCGAGCCGGTGATCGTCCCCGACGCCCCCGGCGACCCGCGGATGATCGAGGCGGCGGTCGCGCGCTGGCGCATCCGCTCGATCATGGCGGTGCCGATGGTCTTCGACGACGAGGTGCTCGGCCTGCTGCTGATGGACGACATCGGCCGCCACCGCGAGTTCAAGGTCAGCGACGCCGAAATCGCCAGCGCCTTCGCCGACTTCGCCGCCGCCACGGTCACCCAGACCGAGGAGCGGCTCGACCTGCGCTCCAGGCTGTCGGTGGCGAGCCGCCAGCTCAACGCGGTGCGCCGCGCCGCCGACCTCGACGAGAAGCTCGGCAACCTGGTGCGCGAAGGCCGCTCCCTGGACGAGATCACCGGCAAGCTGGCGGAGCTGCTCGGCAAGCCCTGCGCCGTGTACCGCGGCGACGGCCCGCGGGTCGCCGTCGGCAGCCCCGACCGGGGCGACGGCGCGCCGCCGACCGAGCTGCTCGCCCCCGACCTGCTCGCCCACCCCGAGGTCGACCTGGCGCTGGCCGAGAACGAGCCCGGCCGCACCTTCCTGCTCGGGCCGATCTCCTCCGCCCGGCTCCGCCGCCGCCAGGTCGTCGCTCCGATCATGGTCGGCGGCGAGGTCTGGGGCCGGCTGATCGTGACCGAGCACAAGACGCGGATCTCGGGCACCGACATCGGCACGGTGCGCCGGGCCGCGACGCTGATCGCGCTGCGGGTCGGCGCCGAGCTCAGGGCCGAGGAGGAGCGCGGCAGCGCCCTGGCGGCGCTGACCGCCGACCTGCTGCGGGGCAGCGTCTCGCCCGACGACGCCCAGCTGCGGGCCGCCCGGGTCGGCCTCGCCCTCGACGCGAAGCGCGTCGTCGCCGTCTTCGCCCCCTCGGCCCCGAGCGAGGGCGCGGAGCCCGACCCGGCCCTGCTCGCCGCCGCCTGCGAGGAGCACCTGCCGGGCACGCGGGTCCTCACCGCCGCCGTCTCCGGCGCCGCCGCCGCGCTGATCGAGATCGCCCCCGCCGAGGACGCCGCCGCCTTCCTCGAGCGCCACCGCGAGAGCCTGGAGGCGATCCGGGCGCAGCTGCGGGGCGACGGGGGGCCGATCGCCGCGGTCTCCGACGCGCACCGCTGGACCGACGGCTACCGCTCCGCCCACCGCGAAGCCCGCCAGGTGCTCGAGTGCATGCGCCGCTTCTCCGCGGGCGAGGGACCGCGGCTGCTCGCCGCCCGGGACCTCGGCGCCGGCGGCCTGCTGCTCTCCAGCAGCGACGGCGAGGCGATGGGGCGGTTCGCCGACGAAACCGTCGGGCGGCTGCTGGAGGAGGGTGCCGGCGCCGAGCTGCTGCCGACCCTGCGTGCGTTCTTCGACAACATGTGCAGCGTGCGGGCCAGCGCCGCCGCCATCGACGTGCACGAGAACACGATCCGGAACCGGCTGGCGCGGGTCGAGGAGCAGACCGGCCTCGCCGTGGTGCGCGACCCGGACGCCCAGGTCGGGGCCCGGCTGGCGCTGCTGGTGCTGATTCTGCGCGGCCGGCTGCCGGTTTCCGCGCCCTCCGCGCCGCCTTCCGGGCACGCCTGAATTTTCCTTGTTGAAAGCACCTCCCTCCCGGGGCGGGGGCCGTTGACCCTGCCGCAGGCGGCTCCATACGCTGGTTGCCGAATGCTGACCGGATGGTCGGTCAGAGGAGAGGAGGGAGTTCACTTTGCACGCAGATGGCATCTCGTCGCAGGCTGCGCCAGCCGATGCGGACCGCTTTCACATCGGCGTCGACATCGGCGGCACCTTCACCGACGTGGTCGTATCGACCGACTCGGGGAAGCTGAGCCGAGCCAAGCAGCTGACCACCCACGGCCACTACGGGAAGGGCATCGTCGACGCGCTCGAGCTGGTCGCCCAGCGTGAGCTCGAGATCCCGCTGCCGCAGATGCTGGAGCGGACGGTCTCCTTCGTCAACGGGACCACGATCGTCACCAACGCGGTCGCCGAGCTGCGCGGCAGCTCGGTCGGCGTGATCGTCACCAAGGGCACCCGCGACACGCTGCGGATCGCCCGCGGGGCGCGCACCAACGACTACGACATGCAGACGCAGGTGCCGCTGCCCGACCTCGTCTCCCGCGCCGCGATCGTCGAGGTCGAGGAGCGGGTCGACTACAGCGGCGAGGTCGTGGTCGAGCTCTCCCGCGAGCGGGCCGAGGCCGCGGTGCGCGAGGCGGTCGAGGCGCGCGAGGTCGAGGCGCTGGCGATCTGCCTGCTCTGGTCCTTCCAGAACCCGGCCCACGAGGAGATGCTCGGCGAGATCGCCGGGAAGCTCTACCCGGACCTCTTCGTCTCCCTCTCCAGCCACGTCTACCCGGTCCACCGCGAGTACGAGCGGATGGTCACCACGGTGCTCAACTCCTTCACCGGCGGCGCCGTCGCCGACTACGTCGACGGCCTCGAGAGCGAGCTGACCTCGCGCGGGCTGAGGACCCCGTTCGCGCTGATGCAGTCGATCGGCGGCCGGATTCCCGCCAAGCAGGCCAAGGAGCGGCCGATCTCGCTGGTCAACTCGGGCCCGGTCGGCGGCGTGATCGGGGCCCAGAACCTGGGCCGCGCCTACGGCCTCGACCGGGTGATCACCGCCGACATGGGCGGCACCAGCTTCGACTGCGCGCTGATCGACGGCGGCGAGGTCGGGCTCGCCCACCGGGCGGAGCTGAACCGCTTCCTGACCGGCCTCTCGCTGGTCGACATCACCGCGATCGGCGCCGGCGGCGGCTCGATCGCCTGGATCGACAACCGCGGCATGCCGCGGGTCGGTCCGCAGAGCGCCGGCTCGGTCCCCGGACCGGCCTGCTACGAGCGCGGCGGCGAGGAGCCGACGGTTACCGACGCGGCGCTGGCGCTCGGCTTCATCGACCCCGGGTACTTCCTCGGCGGCACGATGGAGGTCGACCGCTCGCTCGCCGAGAAGGCGATCGAGGAGAAGGTCGCCAAGCCGGTCGGCTGGTCGATGACCGAGGCCGCGGCGGCGATCTGGACGATCGTCGTGCAGAGCATGTCGGCGGCGGTGCGGGCGGTCTCGATCGAGAAGGGGCACGACCCGCGCGAGTTCACCCTGGTCCAGTACGGCGGGGCGGGGGCGCTGTTCTCGGCGCCGATCGCCCGCAGCCTGGGGATCTCGCGGGTGGTCGTCCCGGCCAGCGCCTCGACCTTCTCGGCCAGCGGCCTGATGCACGCCGACTCGCGCCACTCGCTGGTCCGCACGATCAACTGGAACGTGCTGCGCGAGTCACCCGACCGCGCCCGCGAGACCTTCGAGACGCTCGCCGCCGAGGCCCGCGAGGAGCTGCGCGGCGACGGCTTCGCCGACGACGCGATCGAGGTCATCCTCGAGGGCGACCTCAAGTTCATCGGCCAGGCGTTCGAGGTGACGATGCCGATCGACCTCGCGGTACTCGACTCGCAGGCGGTCTACGACCAGTTCGTCTCCACCTACGAGTCGATGTACGGGGAAGGGACGGCCTGGGAGGGGTTCGACGTGATGCTGCTCAACTGCCGGGTGACCGGCGTCGGGCACACGGTGAAGCCCGACCTGGAGCGGGTCGGGACCCGAGAGGGCGACGTCGAGGCCGCCCGCAAGCAGGACCGGGCGGTGTTCATGCCCGACTCCGAGCGGGAGGTCGAGATGCCGGTGTACGCGGACGACCGGCTCTTCCCGGGCGCCCAGCTGCGGGGCCCGGCGATCGTCGAGGTCCGCGACACCACGATCTACGTGCCCGTCGACGCCGAGCTGCGGGTCGACGAGTTCGGCAACTACGTGATGGAGGTCTGATGAGCACCCGAGACTACGATCCGGTCACCGCCGAGGTGATCGGCAGCCGCACCCGGTCCATTGTCGCCGAGTCGGCGATCACGATTGCCCGCACCTCCGGCTCGCCGGTGATCACCGAGGCCCAGGACTTCTCCACCGCGCTGTTCGACGCGGCCGGGGAGCACGTCGCCTTCTCGGGCTACGTCGCCTCGCACATCGGCTCCTCGCTGGTCGGGGTGGAAGGCGTGCTGCGCGACTTCGAGCTCGACGACTTCAGCCGCGGCGACCAGTTCATCTGCAACTGCCCCTATACGGCCGGGGCGATCCACCAGGGCGACGTCGGCGTGATCAGCCCGCTCCTCTACGAGGACGAGCTGGTCGGCTGGGCGTTCTCCAACGCCCACGTGCTCGACATCGGCGGCATGTCCCCGGGCGGCTGGGCGCCGGTCGCCTGGGACCGCTACGCGGAGGCCCTCAACTTCCCGCCGACCCGCTTCGTCGAGGCGGGCAAGATGCGCGAGGACTGGGTCCGCTTCATCATGAACAACGTCCGCCTGCCGGGGCCGGTGATGGGCGACCTGAAGAGCCTGGTCGCCGCCAACATCGCCACCCAGCGCCGGCTCGACGACCTGATCGACAAGTACGGGCTGGAGGAGTACCGGCGCTACTGCGAGATCAACAAGGACCTCTCCGAGGCGGCGCTGCGGGAGCGGATCGCCCGCATCCCCGACGGGACCTTCTCGACCGAGGACTGGGTCGAGTACGACGGCCACGGCGAGGACAAGCTGGTCCACCTCGACTGCACGCTGACCGTGGAGGGCGACCGCCTGCTGGTCGACTACACCGGCTCCGATCCGCAGTACGACGGCTTCGGCAACGCCGGCTGGGGCGCGACCTACGGGGTGGTCTCGGCGATGCTGATGCACACGCTCGCCTACGACCTGCCGATGAACGCCGGCATCCTGCGCCCGCTCGAGGTCAACCCGGGCGAGGAGGGGACGGTGCTCAACCCGGTCATCCCGGCGCCGGTCTCCTGCGGCCACATGGAGGGCGCCAGCAAGGCCGGCCGCACCTTCGCGACCGCCCTGACCCAGGCGATGGAGGTCGCCGACGACACCTGGACGCGGGGCCGCACCGCGGCGCTCGGCACCTACGCCTGGCCGGGCAACTCCTGGGCCGGGATCAGCCAGCACGGCGAGTACACCGCCTTCGCCGTGATGGACTGCGGCTCCTGCGGGCTCGGCGCCCAGTCGACCGGAGACGGGCTCGACATCTCCTCCTACGAGGTGCAGATGGCGAACTCGATCCCCGACATCGAGTCCAACGAGGCGCTCTACCCGATGCTCTACCTCTGGCGCCACCTCAACGTCGGCAGCGGCGGCCCCGGCCTGCACCGGGGCGGCCAGGGAATCGACCTGGCCTGGATCCCGTGGAAGACCGAGGAGCTGATCGGGACGCTGGAGAACGCCTGCGCCGAGGTCCCCTCGCCGGGGGCGCTCGGCGGCCTGCCCGGCGACACCAACCGCTACGTCGTCCACCGCGACACCGACGTCGCCGAGCTGCTCTCCGGCGGCGAGCGCCTGCCCGCCCCCGAGCAGGTGGGGGGGAAGCGCGAAGTCCTGCTCAACCACGTCGCCGGGGTGCCGCTGGGGCGCGGTGAGGTCTTCCAGCAGATCACCGGCGGCGGTGCCGGCTGGAAGGACCCGCTGCTGCGGCCCGCGACCCTGGTCGAGGACGACGTCCGCGACGGCTACGTGACCGCCGAGCAGGCGCGCGCCGCCTACGGAGTGGTGGTCGGCGACGCCGAGGCGACCAACCGGCTGCGCGCCGAGCTGCGCGGGGAGCGCCTCGCGGACAAGCCGCAGGCGCCGGCGCCCGAGGAGGGCGACGAGCGGATGCCGCTGGCCCGCGGAGGCGACGGCTTCGAGTGCGGCTACTGCGGCGCCGGCTTCGGCGAGCGCTGGAAGGAGAGCCTGACCGTGCGCGAGCACGACCTGGCCGAGCGGATGGAGGCTCTCGGCCTCTACGCGCAGGCGCGGCAGGAGCCGCGGCTCGTCCTGCGCGAATGGTTCTGCCCGTCCTGCGCCAGCGCGATTCACACGCAGGTGCAGCCCGAGGGCGCGCCGCTCAGCCACGAGACCAAGCTTGTCGCGCTCTCAGGGTCGGCCGGCTGAGGCCGGCCCGATCCGAGGAGCGGGCGAGGTAGTGAATCCGGACTGCGTCAGCCGAGAGGCTGGCGCGCACACAAGGAGGAGAGTCGATGAGAAACGACGCCCGAAGCATCGCGGCGAGATCGAAGTGGCTGTTGCTGGCCGCCTTCGCCCTGATCGCCTGCGCTCTGGTGTTCGCGGCCTGCGGAGGCGGCGACGAAACGTCCGGGTCCGACACCACGAGCGCCGAATCCACCGAAGGTGGCGGCAGCAGCGGTGAAGAACCCAGCGGCGAGCCGATCGTCACCTGGACCTACGCGGACGTGAACACCGAAGGCCCGCAGTACAAGAACATCCAGGAAACCGCGCGCGTCTACCAGGAATGGGTCAACGCGCACGGCGGGATCGCCGGCCGGCCGCTCGAGGCCAACTTCTGCGATGCCAAGGGAACCCCGACCGCGGCCGCGTCCTGCGCCCGCGAAGCGGTCTCCGGCAACGCGGTGGCGGCAGTCGGCAGCTTCACCTTCACCGGTGACGCGGTCGTGCCGGTGTTCGAAAAGTCCGACACGGCGATGTTCGGGTACTGCTGCGCGGTCGCGCCCAGCGAATTCACCTCGCCGATCTCGATGCCGATCGGGAGCCAGCCGACGTTCAACGTCGGGACCGTGCCGAAAGCGGCCGAAGACGGCTGCAAGCTGATCAACGTGGTCCTGATCGAAGGGGCCGAGTCGTTCGAGCCGCTGATCGAAAACGCGGCGAAGGCGAGTGGCGCCAACCTCGGCAAGACGGTGATCCTGCCGGGCACCGCGCAGGACTACAGCCCGCAGGTGGCCGAAGCGACGTCGGGCGACCCCGACTGCCTGATCATGCTGGTCTCCGAAGGGCCGTTCATCGCCTGGATGCCGGCCTTCGAACAGTCCGGCTCGGAAGCCCGCATGTACGGCGTCCAGGGCAACTACAACGACAACGTCGCCAAGGGGTTCGGCGACGTGGTCGACGGCGACGTCGTCTCCGGCGCCTACCCGGACATCTCGCTGCCCGCCTGGGACGGCTACCGGGAAGCGCTCGACGAATACGAAGCCGACATGAGCCAGGACTACAACAGCCTGGCCGGCCTCGGCACCTGGGCGGCGTTCGAAGCGTTCAAGCAGGTCGTCGAAACGATGGGTGAAGAAGAAGTCACCAACGCGACGTTCAAAAAGGCCGCGAAAACCGCGGAAATCGACCTGCCCGGCATGCTGCCGCCGCTCAACATGGCGGAAGACTGGGGCAAGACGGGCGGCCCGGAAGGGTTCGAACGCCTGGTCAACCGCTGCGCGGTGTTCAGCGAATTCGAAGGCGAAGAACTGGTCTCCGCCAGCACCGAATTCACCGACGAGTCGGAGATCATGGGCGGCAAACAGCCCATGGACTGCGGACCGGCCTTCGGCTGATCCGCTGAGGATCGGCGGTC
>Ga0055450_10000012_pt1 | contig 21563 bp, 17 predicted proteins | sample China_Galinas_PW_5_FD_57740 | JGI IMG/M metagenome (GOLD analysis project Ga0055450, IMG submission 57740) | Wetland microbial communities from San Francisco Bay, California, USA, that impact long-term carbon sequestration - China_Galinas_PWC_D1 | ecosystem: Environmental > Aquatic > Marine >... | reverse complement strand
CGATTTCCTCGTAGCTCTTTCCTTCGAGCTCGCGGAGCCGGAATACCAGCCGGTGGTGCTCCGGAAGCTCCTTGACCAGGTCCTCCACCAGGCGGCGCAGATACCGCTTCCGGTAGAGGTCGTCGGGGCGCATGGAGTAGTCCTCGAACTGGAGCGGCCGATGGTCGTCGTCCCAGTTGCCGGTGAGCTTCTGGAAGAGAACGAGGGGGCTCCTCGAGCGGTTCCTCAGCTCGTTCTTCGAGAGGTTGCTCGCGATGGTGTAGACCCACGTGGAGAACTTCTTCGACGTGTCGAAACGGTGCAGGTGGCGCGTCACTCGGATGAACGCCTCCTGGACCAGATCCTGGGCCCGGTCGGCATCCCCGGTCTTCCGGGTGATGAAATGAATGAGACGATCCCGGTAACGATCGTACAGCGCCTGGAACGCCCCTGGCCGACCGTCGAGGTGAGCGGTGACCAACTCCTCGTCGGTGAGGTCATTCAATGGGCGTGACTCGAGCAACTGGTGCATCTTTTCCGGGTTCGGGTTTACCATTTCCAATCCGTTCGTGCGCAGCTCGACAGGACGGTCCCGGACAATCATACGGGTCTCACGCTCCGGCCGGAACCGAGCACTCGAAATTCAGAATCATTCTCGGTAACTCCACAAGATGACAAACTCGGCAAACCATTTCAAGGTCAAATCATGTCCCGCCCGGCCAGTGCTACCTGATTCGTGTACCGTAAGCTAGGCCCCGGCAGCGCCCCACGCCACAAGATACGGTGCCGTCTACCTGAGGCGCTCTTCGAGACCCACGAGCACCGTGCCTTCGGAAAACCCTTCGTAGAGCGCGCCTTCGGGCGCCGGGACCCTTACCCGCGACGACAACGCCTCCTCGACGGCGGCTTCGATTTCCGCGATCACCCCCGCCTCGACCTCTTCGAGCCGGTCGTGGGACACGCCCCGACGCTCGAGATAGACCTCGAAGAGGCCGATGGGATCACGGCGTCCCCATTCCCGGAAGAGCTCGTCGGGGAAGATCTCCCGAGCCTCCCGCTCGTCGTGGGTCGCGTGCCCTCCCATTCGGAACGTCTCGGCCACGACGGCGGCGGGACCCTCACCCCTCAAGCACCGGCGGACGGCCAGGCTGGTGCAGGCCCACACGTCGAGCACGTTGTTGCCGTCGCAGCTCCACGCCGGGATCCCGTACATCTCGGGCCATCGCGCTGGATCACCCATCGAGTGTTGATCGATGCGCGTCCCGAGAGCCACCTGGTTGTTCTGGAGGACGAAGACGGCGGGCACCTTCTGGGCGGCCGCGACGCTCAGCCCTTCGTGACAGGCGCCGGTGCGTGTGGCGCCATCGCCGACCCAGGTCAGCGCGACCCGCGCTTCGCTACGGTAGCGGAACGCCAGGGCGGCTCCGGTCACGATGGTGACGCTGGTTCCCATGTGGCTGATGGGTTGGATGATGCCGAGGCCTATGTCGCCGATATGGAAGTCGCGCCCGCGGCTCGGGGAGTCCGACGTCGCCAGGTAACCCCGGAACATGTCGGCCAGCGGCATGCCCATCATGTGCAGCGCGCCGGCGTTGCGGATCATCGGGCTCACCACGTCCCGCCCGGGCTCGAGCGCGGCCACGCTTCCCACCGTCACCGCCTCCTCGCCGGTGCCCAACCACGCCTTGGAGAGGACACCGGTACGCACCCACCGCTTGAGGGCGACGTCGTGCAGACGGGTGCGCAGCAGGTCGCGATAGAGCCCGAGAAGGAAGGCGTGGTCCAGGCCGGCCACCAACCCGGCACGATCTTCGTCGGACTCGAGGCGCTGGTGATATGCCGCGACGAGGTCCGGGTCGGGGACCCAATCGACATACTCCGGCGGATCGTAGGCAGGAAAGCGACGCATTGGGGCCTAAGGTAGACAGAAGAGGGGTAGCGGGGGAAGCTGGGGGAGCCCGTGGTCCATCACCGGAACAACCAGCCGGAATGTCGCGCGTTGCCTCTGCGAGGGTGGTAGCAGAGATTTACGCTTCGTGTCGACCCCCTCCCCCTCCCCGTCGCCTTGGCTCAGACCCCCGCTCCCCCGACCTCTCCGGAAGATTCGCGAAGGCGCGTGAAGGCCATCGTCGCGCTGCGCCTTCTCGAGGCCGTGCGTGACCAGGACATCCCGTTGGAGATCCTCGAGGATGAGGATCCCACCGTGACCATGCCTCGCAGGCTGGGCCTGAGTGACGTAGTGGATCGGCAGATCCGGACGTATCGGTCGGATGTGCGCCGGGGCGCGCGGCTGACGGACGGAGAGATCACGGACCTTTTTCGCCTGGTCATACGAAGGCCCGACTCGGAGGAGATCTTCCTGCGCGTCGGCCGCGTGCTGGCTGGAAAGCCCGGCCGTCGCGGATGGACGCGCATCGCGCCCAGACGAGTCGCGCTGGCGGTGGCCCGGAGCCGGGTGCGTCGGCGTCTCAAGAGGCTGTTCGGCCGCCGGGTCGGTGGTTTCGTGCGAGGGCGCTTCGCCGTGGAAGGGCGATCCCTCCTGTTCATCGCGGCCGACCCCGGCGGTGACGCCTGCGCGTTCGTGTCGGGACTCTGTGAGGCCATCCTCGAAGGGACCACGGGCCGGCCGGCTCGGGTAACCCACACGCTGTGCCAATCCCGGGACGACGCGTTGTGTCGCTGGGAGGGCGTCATCGAAGACGAGTCGCATCGTTCGCATTCCGATGACGAGATCTCCGACGCGCCCTGATTCGGTCGACCGCGCGGGGCTCGCATACGCAGCCCATGCCCGGGCGTGAACGCCGACCTCAACAGTTGAAGGAAGCACCATGGTCCAGAAGGGCGACGTCGCTCCGGATTTTTCTCTTCCCTCCGACAGGGGCGAGGTCGTTTCTCTCTCGGACCTCCGTGGACGCAAGGTCGTGCTCTATTTCTATCCCGAGGACGACACGCCAGGCTGTACCATCGAGGCGTGCGCCTTCCGCGACACCATGCCGCGTTTCGAGAGCGTCGACGCCGCAATACTCGGGATATCGCCGGATTCGGTGGCGTCCCACGAAGCGTTCCGCGACAAGTTCGCCCTGACCTTCCCGCTGCTGGCGGATGAAGACCACACGGTGTGCGAAGCATACGGGGTATGGCAGGCCCGCTCCTCGGGTGGGCGGACATCCATGGGGGTGGATCGAAGCACGTTCCTCGTCGACGAGGAAGGGCGGATCGAGGAGGCCTGGAGGAACGTGAGGGTGGAGGGACATGCCGAAATGCTCGCCGAACTCCTCGGCGGTTGAGCCGGGTCCCGACGCGGCCGGGTGGGCTCGGCCGACGAACAACGCCCCGGGCGCGCGGGCAGGGTCACGGGTAAAGCGCGCGGTGTACCTTGTACGTGCAGAGATCCTGGACGACCAGCCAGCCGCGCTTCCGCGCTTCCGCGGCTTCGACATCGGCGCGGATCCCTTCCTGGAGCCAGATGGCGGGCCGCTCGGGTCGAGTCATCGCCTCGTGTATGACCCCTCCCGCCTCGTCGGATGGGCGGAACACCACCACCAACTCCACCGGATCCGGCACGGCGCCGACCGTGGAGTGGGCGAGCCTGCCCATGATCCGTTCGGCGTTGGGGTTCACCGGCGTGATGTCGTACCCTTTGGCGGCCAGGTACGACGGAACCCTGCGCGCGGCCTTGGTCGGGTCCCGTGAAATGCCTACGACGGCCAGGCGGTGGACGCGCTGGAAGAGCTCGCGGATCTGTTCCGTTGAGGGGTTGAGGGGATCGGAGCTCTCGGCGAGCACGGCGCGAAGGGCTGACATATGGTCCATGAAGCGAGAATAGAGCCGGTCCAGGGGGCCGGCAACGGTGCAGCGTGGCACGCCGTCGGTCCGCGCACGTTGTTGCTCCCGATGCGCCGGAATGCCACAATCCACTGCTCTGGAAGGGAGCTTCGCGGGCCAGCTGAAGAGGTGGCGTAACAGTGGACATGCTGACAGGCATATGGATCCTGGTCGCTGTGGTGGCCGCACTGATCGGGTTCGCGTTCGGACGCTCCGGGGGCGCTTCCGCCGGACACGCACGAGGGCTCGCCGAGGGGGTCGGCGAAGGACGTGCGGCTACCGAGGACCGGCTTCGAGCGGCGGCTCAGGCCGTGGCCAGGGGTGGGCTCCCCGAGAATGCCGAGCCCGGTAGCGCCGAAGCCGAGTTGCGTGAGGCGCTGCGCCGGGGCTGGACCCCCAGGGAGGAAGAGCATCAGCGCGCCCTGCGGGAGGCATTACAGCGGATCGGGGGCTTTCTGGATCAGGGGGTGAGGGCCCACCTCGGGGGAGCCCCCGCCGACGCCGACGCCGAAGAGCTTCGCGAGCGCATCGCCCGTGCGTTGGGCTCCCTGGAGGATCTCGAGTTCTACCTCAAGGAACCGGCCCAGGTCACGGAGGGTCGTGACCTGGCACAGCTGGTTCAGCAGGTCACGCGGGAGTTCGCCCTGGATCAGGCGGTGAGCGTGCGCCTCAGCCTGGACGACCACCCCGTCCGGGCCGCCGTCAACCCACAGGGCTTCATGGACGCGGTCTATCTGGTGCTCCACAACGCAGGACGATTCGGCGGCGGTGGTACCGTGGACGTCACTGTAGTGGGTGAGAACGGCAGGGCGCTCGTTCGCGTTCGCGACCGCGGCGAGGGCTTCTCCAAGGAGGCCTCCAAGCGCGCGTTCGACCCGTTCTACTCCACCACCTCCGATGGGCTCGGGCTGGGGTTGCCCCACGCGCGCAAGTCCATAGAGGGGATGGGCGGCCAGATCGAGTTGAGCAACGTGCCGGGAGGTGGGGCCGAGGTGGTGATCTACTTCCCGGAGAGCTAGGCGGACTCGCTCGACTCAGGGACCGGGGCCCGCGGGAGCGAGAGGCCCATTCCGGCGACGCCCGCCACGACCAGGGCCAGCCCCATCCAGCCCAGGGGGTCGAGCCCCTGCCCGAGAAGAATCGTTGCCAGAAGCGCCGCCACCACCGGCTCCGCCGTGGCGGACACCGCCGCCCTGCTGGCCTCTACGAAGCGGAGAGCGTCGAAAAAGAGGAACTGCGCCACCGCCACCGTGAGCAGGCCGAACAGTCCCAGGACCGACCACGCGGAGGCACTTCGCGGCAGTGTGACCGGAGTGGGAGTGAAGGGGAGGAGCACGGCCAGCAGGAGACACGCGCCGGCGGTGCTGTAGACGACCGTGACGAAGCTCCCCCACCGGGGCGCGGCATAGCGGCCGATGAGGACGTAGCCGGCGTACGACGCGGCGGCGGAGAGGCCCCAACCGATACCCGCGGTCCCGAAGGCGGCTTCGACGTCGTGGGCCCCCAGGACGCTCATCCACACGCCCAGGACCGCCAGGACGGCCAGGCCGACACGAGCCGGCGTCGGCCACTCCCCCAGGAGCGGGCCCGACAGTGCCACCACGATGGCCGGTGCGAGATAGAGGAGCGCCACCGTCGCCGGGACCCCCACCGCGTCCACGGAGAGCTGGTACCCCACCTGGAAGAGACCCACAGCAGCGCCGCCCCCCAGGAAGAGCACCATCAGTCCTCGCCCGGAAACGCGCAACGAGGCCCGGCGCGTAAGCGCTGCCGCCGCCAGCAGGAAGAGAAGTCCGAGGGCGGGCCGGAAGAGCGCCACGGCCTGGGGCGTCACCCCCATCCTGAACAGGTAGACGCTGAAGATGCCCGAGGAGCCCCAAAGGGCGGCCGCGCTCACCGCTTCGGCGTAGCCCCTGAGGGCTCCGGACCTGCCGTCCACGTGGGGGTCGCTCACAGATACCCGTACACGTGGTACAGGAGCAGGTAGACCACCAGGCCGGTGACCGAGACGTACGCCCAGATGGGGAACGTCCAGCGTGCGAGGCGGGCGTGGTCGCGGAAACGACGGTGGTGCACCAGCCAAAGGAGTCGGAGCACCAGTGGCACTACGGCCGCCGCCAGGGTCATGTGCGAGAACAGGATGGTCAGGTAGACGACTTTGGGGGCACCCACGCCTGCGAAGCGGTGGGTTCCCGTCATGGCGACCCGTGTCAGGTAGGACACCAGAAAGAGTGCCGAAGCCGCCACCGCGGTCAGCATCGCGCGACGGTGGAGCCGTGGCCGCCGGCGACGGATCAGGATCCATCCGGTCATCAGAGCCACTGCGCTCGTCGCGTTCAGACTCGCGTTGACGACGGCCAGGGCATCTCCCAACTGGGTACGGTCCACCGTGACCTCTTCTGCGATGTCAGACGGTGTCGGGAACCGGGGCAGGCTCGGCGGCGGAGCGCGCCGTCGCCGTCCACCCCAGCGTCGTCAGGTGAACCAGCACGGCCAGGATGCCCGCCGCCACCAGGGTGTGCAGCGAGTCGGGGACGACCGCCAGCCTGGTGAGCACCGTGATGAGGCCCAGGGCGATCTGCACGAGGACCAGGACCGCCGCCCAGCTCGCCCACACCTTCACCACCCGAGGGGCGTGGACCTCGAGCGCCCAGGCCGCCAGCCCGATGAGAGCGGCCGCGACCAGCACCGCATTCACGCGGTGCGCGAATTGGAGCACGACGAGGTAGTTGCCGAGGGGCGGGATGAGCCGGCCGAGGCAGAGGGGAGCGTCGGGACATGCCAGGCCGGCGTGGAGGTGCCGGACCAGCGCGCCCAGGACGCACTGGACGAAGACGAGAATGGCCGCGGCGAGACCCCAGCGGCGCACCCTGGGCGCCAGATCCGGCGGGATGGTGATCGCCTCGCTCGACCACGCCGTTCGTGAGGCCAGCACCGTCACCAAGGCAAGAAAGCTCATGCCCGAGGCCAGATGCGCCGTCGACACCAGGGGTGGAAGCCGGAAGAGCACCGTCAGACCGCCCAGCACCGCCTGGAAGAGCAGAAGGGCAATCCCGGCCAGACACGCCTTGAAGATCCACGGCCGGTCTCGGGTCTCGCGCCGGGCGATCCACGTGGCGAGGAGCCACATCAGGACCAGGCCCCCCGCCACCAGCCGGTGGAGGTGCTCCCAGAATACACCTCCCGTCATGACGGGGACCATCGTGCCGTTACACGTCGGCCAGTCGGGGCAGGCGAGGCTCGAGTGGGTGGCGTGGACGATGCTCCCCAGCCACAGGAGCAACAGGGTCCACACCACGGAGACGGTGAATGCTCTGGGATGTAGCCTGCTCATGGCGTTCGGCCGTGTGATCATCGTGGTGGGGCGGTATCCGAGCCGGAGCCCTCTGTTGCGGCCCCTTGCAGGATCGTCTCGTTCCGGGCCTATCTTATCGAAAGTCGCCTTCCCGAGCACATGGACCATGACGAAACAAAAGAGCGCCCACCTGATCCCGGCGGCGATCAATCCCCTCCACCGCATCCGCGTCATGGGCAGACTCGTCCGCCGTGCGGTCAAGAAGCCGGGCACGGCTCCCGGGACTCTCGTGCATTCCGGCGAGAAGAAGGTCGAGCGCACGGTCATCAGATTCCTCGACTACGACGCCGACAACTTCCACGAGGCGGAGGTCCCCGACATCGCCGCCTGCGTGCCCTTCAAGGAGTCCCCCACGGTGAGTTGGATCAACGTGGATGGGCTCCACGACGTGGAGCTGGTGCGGCGCATCGGCGAGGAGTTCGAGTGGCACCCCCTGATGCTCGAGGACATCGTCTCGGTGGGGCAGCGGCCGAAGCTGGAGGAGTACGCCAACGCCCTGTACATCGTCTTGCCCATGCTCCGGTGGAACACGGAGACCCGCCAAACCGACGAAGAGCAGCTCAGCCTCATTCTCGGCGAGCGGTACGTCTTCACGTTCCAGGAGCGTCGGGGCGACGTCTTCGAGGGTGTGCGCGAGCGGCTGCGCACGCAGCGCGGACGGATCCGCACGCGCGGCGTGGATTATCTGGCGTACGCTCTCATCGACGCCGTCGTGGACCACTACTTCCAGGTGCTGGAAGGGATCGGAGTGATCACGGAGGAGCTGGAGGAAGAGGTGCTCCTGGAGCCGCGGCAGTCCACGATGCACCGCCTCCATGGGCTCAAGCGCGAGCTCCTCACCATTCGCCGGGCGGTGTGGCCGCTACGCGATCTCCTGTCGTCGCTGTTGCGCGACGACATGGAGCGCTTCTCTGAGGATACCAGCGTGTATTTGCGCGACGTCCACGACCACGCCGTGCAGGTGCTGGATACCGTGGAGACGCTGCGCGACGTGGTGTCGGGGATGGTGGATCTGTATCTGTCCACGGTGAGCTTCCGCACCAACGAGGTCATGAAGGTCCTCACCATCATGGCGAGCATCTTCATCCCGCTGACGTTCTTCGCCGGCGTCTACGGCATGAACTTCGAGTACATGCCCGAGCTGCACATGCACTGGGCGTATCCCACGCTCCTCGCCGGCATGCTCGTCATCGCCGTCGGCATGGTGATCTACTTCAAGCGGAAGGGGTGGCTGTAGGGAGCTACCCGCGTCGAGGCGTGGGGTGGTTGACACCCCGAGATGCGCCCAGCCACAATCGGTCACCCCTCCCTAGCCTCGGCCTCATTGCCGGGGTCCGCTCCGGGAGGCCAGCCATGAAATCGAGCGTTCGTCGGATCGTTCTCGGCGTGTTCTTCCTGTCGGGGGCGTGCGGGCTGGTCTACGAAGTCGTGTGGATGCGGATGCTCACCCTCGTCTTCGGCGCCACGGCGGTGGCGACGAGCACGGTGCTGGCTTCGTTCTTCGCCGGGTTGGCGCTGGGCAGCTTCCTCTTCGGCAGGGCGGCGGACCGGGCCCGGAGGCCCCTGGCGGTCTACGCGCTCCTGGAGGCGGGGGTCGGAGTGACGGCATTCGTCATGCCGCTGCTCTTCGCGGGCGTGACCTCGGTCTACGTCGGATTGTCCCGGCACTTCGGATTCGGGCACGAGCTGGACATCGTTCGGTTCGTGCTCTCCTTCCTCGCACTCCTCGTTCCGGCGACGCTCATGGGAGGAACGCTGCCCGTGGTCGTCAGGGCTCTGGCCGGGCGGGAGAGCAGGCTGGGGCGGGACATCGGAGTCCTATACGCCCTCAACACCTTCGGCGCGGTCGTGGGGGCGATTTCGGCCGGCTTCTTCCTCATCCTCTTCGTGGGACTGCGGGAGACGGCGTATCTGGCCGCGGCGGTCAATCTCATCATCGCGGGGGTCGTGCTGGGGCTGAGCCGCGCCCCCGTGTCGCCGGACGTGGACGACGCCATGCCGGAGCCCCCGATGGCGAACGCGGCCGAGACGAGCGCCGCCGACACGGCGGATGCCGTGGGCGCACACGACACCGTCACGGCCCGGCTGGCCTTGTGGGCGGTGGGGCTGTCGGGCTTCTGCGCCCTCGCCCTCGAGGTGCTGTGGACGCGGTCCCTCGTCTTCTTCCTCGACAACTCCACCCACGCGTTCACCACGATGCTCACCGCCTTCCTTCTGGGCATCGCGTTGGGCAGCGCGGCGGTGGCGAGGTTCATCGACGGTCGCAGGAAGCTGCTGGTGGGGTTGGGTTGGATCGAGGTGCTCATCGGTGTGACGGCCGTGGTGGCCATCCCGGTCCTGGGTCACTCGACGCCGGTGCTGCAACGTATGGCCACGGTCTCCCTCGATGCCCTGCTCTTCTGGAAGTGGACGGCCATGCGCTTCGGCATGAGCCTGACGGTGATGCTGCTTCCCACCGTGCTCATGGGGATGACCGTGCCCGTGGCCGCGAGGATCTACACGCGGAGCGTTTCGGGGGTAGGTGGGGCCCTGGGCCGCGTCTACGCCGTCAACACCATCGGGGGCGTCCTCGGATCCCTTGTCGCCGGCTTCCTGCTCATTCCCCTCATCGGCCTGCACAACGGCATCATGCTGGTGGCCGGCGTGAACGTGGCCATCGGTGCGGTGCTGGTGCTCTGGGAGCCAGGCGCCGGCGTCGGGTCCAGATCGAGGGCGGCGGCTCTGTGTGGGGCTCTGATGGTCCTCGTGGCCGGCGCCTTCTTCCTGACCCGGGGGCGGATGAACCTCACGTCGTTCATCGAGAACATGGACGCCGAAGAGGTGCTCTCCTACCGGGAAGGCGTGGGCGCCACCGTCAAGGTGTTCAAGGACAAGAACGGCGCGAAGTACCTCAGCATCGACGGGTTCCCGGTGGCGGGAACCTCTCTCGGCCTGTACGACGCTCAGAAGATCCTGGGCAACCTGCCCCTGCTGCTGAGCAGTGTGACGTCCCCCCGGGTGAACTTCGTGGGCTTCGGCGCCGGCGGCGCCTCGTGGGAAGCCCTCCAATACAATCCCGCCGAGGTGGACTGCGTCGAGCTGGTCCCTGCGGTGCTCGACGCCGCGAGCTGGTTTCCGGAGGTGAACCACGACGTGGTGAGGGATCCCAGATTCCACGCCATTCTGGGAGACGGCAGAAACTACGCACTGGTGACCGACAAGACGTACGACGTCATCTCCATCGACGCCACTTCGCCCAAGATGGCGGGGAACGGCAGCCTCTACACCGTGGATTTCTACAGGCTGCTCAAGGCACGGCTCTCCCCGGACGGCCTGGTGGTCCAATGGCTGCCCATCCACCTGTTGTCGGACTCGGAAGTGAGGATGACCGTACGGAGCTTCATGGAGGTCTTCCCGCACAGCACGCTTTGGTTGTCCGCCATCCGACACCATGCCGTGCTGGTAGGGACGCAACGTAAGCTGAGCATCGACTTCAAATCACTCAGCGTGAAGTCGGTCATGGGTGACATCACACGCGTGTGGGAGCCCCTCAAGGTCACCGACGCCTATGACGTCCTGGGCGGCTTCGTGATGGGCGAGGACGGGCTGGCCGCGTACGCTCGAGGAGCCCGGATCAACAGCGACGACCATCCGTACCTCGAGTTCACTCCGGCGATGGCGTACTTCACCGCGAAGCGGTACCTGGTGGAGAACCTGGTTCAGTTTCGACGCCGCCGTGAAAGCGTGTACCCCCTCCTCACGAACCTGGGGAAGAACGAGCAGGAGCGCCGGGAGGTGGCGCGCCGCGTGCAGCAGCGGTTCGAGTCCAGCCAGCACACCATCACGGGTGACGTCCTCTACTACCTGGGCCAGGAGCAACGGGCCTGGGCGGAGTGGGACGCGGCGCGGGTTATCGATCCGGACGACAAGAACTGGGCGAGCCCCGTGTGGGGGGGGCTCCGCCCCGCGGGCTGACCGAAGGAGGTCGCCCGGAGCCCGCCCGCGACCGTGCCGTCCGGTGTCGCAACCGCGACGGAGAGGGGGGCGCCACTAGGTATCGTCCTCCAGGAACGCCGCGACCTCTTCGGCGCGAGCGACGCCGTCGGCTTCCCCCATCTCCACGAGTGAGTTCAGGTACTCGGGCTGGAACAGCACCAGACTGAGGAAGTCCGGGCTTCGCGTCTGCTTCGTTCCCAGCCCTCGGGTCAGGAAACGGAACGCCCTGGGCAGGCTCTGTTCGTGGATGTGGGCGAGCTTCCCGAGGTCCACCGAGGGGCGCAGCACAAGGAGCTTCACCCGTCTGAGCCCCATGCGGCGCTCCGCGGGGAGCTGATCGATGAGCTGGTTGAGCCGCTCCAGGCGGAGCGCGTCGTGATCCAGCAGGTCCAGGAAGATGGAGTTCATGAGCACGCCGACCACCTGGGCGGGCGGCGGGTATCCGTAGATGGTGGGCTCGTCGGCCTCCGCGGTGCTGCGGGCATACCGCGTGGAGATGGCGATGATGCGCGTGGCGCCGAGGTGAAGAGCCGGTGAGAGCGGCGCCGTGAGCCGCACGCCCCCGTCGCCGTACCACGCGTTGTCGATGCGCACGGCCGGAAAGACGAGGGGCAGCGCGGCGGACGCCATGACGTGCTCGACGGTCAGCGTGGTCTTGCGGGCCCGGCGCTGGGGCCGCTCCCACTCGAGGATATCCTGTCCCTGCACCCAGGTCACCGACTGACCCGTGGAGTAGCTCGACGTGCTTATGGCCACGGCCTTGAGGCGTCCCGCCTGGAGGTTCGCGCCGATGCCGGTGAGCTCGCCACCTACCGCGTGGAGCACCTCGGTCAGGTAGGTGCGCAGCGGCGCCGTGTCCATGAGGCCCCGCACGCGAGGGGGTCCGCCGAAGCCCCCGGAGATGAGCTGACGGACCCAGCGCATGCCATTGGCCAGCAGGGCGCTGCCGTCCACCCTGAACACGTCCTCGATGGTCAGGCGACTCCACAGCTGCGTGAGCTCGTCGGTGGCCTGGAGGAAGGAGCCGTGATGCGATGCGAGCAGCGCGGCGTTGATGGCTCCGGCGGACACGCCGGTGATGTACGGCACGCGCAGCTCGGGGAAGCGGCGGGCGAGGCTGCGAAGGAAGCCCACCTGGTAGGCGGCGCGCGCTCCGCCGCCCCCCATGACGAGGCCGAGGCCGTCGGATTGGATCTGCCCCATGCGGGACTCAGCCATGGACGCCCGGGACCACCAGCACCCCCCCAACCGCCAATCCGAGGGATATGGCCGTGGCGACGGCGTAGGGGAGGAGCGTCCGATCCTGCTGACGCCGCCGCCGCATCACGGAGGGGACGACGTGACTCACGGCGGTGGCCAGGAGCATGAGGACGATATGCATGCCCAGGTCCGGATTGAATCCGAAGTTGGTGAAGACCAGGACCACGCCGAGGAAGGCGGACAGGTCCATGAACGTGCGGAAGGTGATGGCCAGGTTCTTCATCGCCTTGTCGTGCGGCCGCCCCTTCGCGGTTCCCAGGAGGGCGTACGCGATCACCGCGAGGCCGGCCAAAGCCGCCAGCACGGGGATGCGGGTGTGCAGAAAGACCATCGTCTGTTCCTGTGTGCGGCTCGCGCGGAGGGTGGACGCGACGCCGGTCGGTTCTATGGGCCAGCCGTCGAGAAGAGGGCTGCGATCTCGCGGGCGGGACCGGTCGGTTGCGCGCTCTCGAGGTTGGTGAGGATGGCCACCACGACCTCGTCGTCGGGCCGGATCAGGAGGATCGTGCTACCCCCGACCGCGCCTCCGGTGTGCCAGACCTCGCGGTGTTCGTCGACGGTGCCGACGAACCAGCCGATACCGTATCCGGTCTCCTCGCCGGCGGTGGTGTGCTGGGATGTCCACATCAGCTTCACGGTTCCGGGCTCCAGCAGGCTCCCCTCCAGGTAGGAAGAACCGTACCTGGCCAGATCCGACGCCGTGGAGAGATAGCCGCCACCCGCCCACTTGTTGCTGTTGTCCACGTAGGGGGCGTTGACCAGACGCTCATCGTCCGAGCGGCGATACTGCCGCCCTCGTCCGACGATGATGCTGTCCTCGTACTCGGCGACGGTCTCCCTCAACCCCAGGGGATCCAGGACGTGCCCGCGCATGTACCTGAGGTACTGCTCGCCGGAGGCACCCTGGATCACCGCGCTGATGAGGTTCCAGCCATACGTGGAGTACGAGTACTTCTCCCCTGGCACCGACTGCAGCGAGTCGTTCTCGAAGATCGACAGGGCGTCCACCACGTCGTCGTAGTGCACGCTACTCTCGAACTCGAGGCCCCGGTAGTGGCGCACGCCGGCCAGGTGCCCCGCCAGCAGCCGTGTGGTGACGGCTCCTTTGGCCTTTACAGGGAAGGACGGCACGTAGCGCTGGACGGGGGCGTCCAGGTCCAGGCGCCCCTGTTGGTAGAGGAGTCCCACCGCCGCGGACGTCACCGCTTTGGAGATGGAGGCGATGCGGAACCGGGTGCGGGGCTGAACGGCGACCTGGTTCTCCACATCCGCGAATCCAAAGCCTTCGGCCCAGACGACGTGCCCTCCCACCGCGACGGCCACGGAAGCTCCCGGGATGCCGAGGCGATCCATGTGCGCGTGCACGATCTCCCGCGCGCTGTCCACGGCCGCCGCCCATCGTCCGTATCCCGGCGCCTCGGCCAGGCCGCTATGGGGGCGCACGGGCGCCCTCTGGGCCCGGAGTGCGGGGGTCGACGCGAACGCGAGGATCGCGACCGCCGCCAGGATGGTAAGAGGACGGAAGGACGTGGTGCGGGCGGACCGGAGCATGGGGATCTTCCGTTGGGCGGTTCGCATGGGAACGCTCCAGTCTAGGCTCGTCGGCCGAGGTCGAAAAGGACCGGCGGAGCGATCTCCGACGCACCGAGGGGACGACCGGCGCCGTCGGCACGGAGCGAAGGTCGGGTAACTTGCCGGCCAGTGAGGGCGTAGGTACGGTTGGCGTGTCCCTTCAGACGAGGTGCGTGCGGAGCAACGGGGGCTTCCGGGCCTCAGGTAGCGCTTCGGATGCGAGGATGTTCATCATGGGAAAGATCTCGGTCGCGACCGTCGGAATCATCGTCAGCGGGTGGCTGCCCCTCGCCGCTCAGGCACAGGCCAAGCCCGGGCTGCCGACGGTGATCGAAGGGCTCACTGTGGACGTTCAGTCCGGGCTGCCCTTCCCGAACATCCAACTCCGATTCGACACCGGTGAACGGGTGACCAGCGACGACGCGGGCCGCTACAGCATCGACGGCATCGCACCGGGACACCACCGGGTGGCGCTGGTCACGGCGCGGTGCAACGTGACGTTCGCCGAGGTGGACATCGCCCCCGGCGAGATCAAGCGCATCGCCTTCGAGGTCCCGTCGGAGATGGTGGGTGCGACGCCCGCTCCCGAAGAGCTGAAGAGCCAGTCAGAAGGCCTGCTCTACACAGGTCGGGAGCTCAGGGACATGAGGGCACAGAACACCCTAGAAGCCCTCCGCCGCATCGCTCCGGAAATGGTCGGATCCGTGGGCGGACAGCCAGGCATGGCGCCGTCCCTCATGGGAAGGACCCGGACGGCTGCCGGCATATCGAAGCCGCTGGTCGTCGTGGACGGCATCGTGGTGAACGACGGGGCCTGGGCCCTGCAGGAGCTCCTTCCCGACCAGGTCGCCTCCCTCGAGATCCTGAAGGGCGCCAGCCGGGGGTGGGCGTACGGCACGGGCGGCGCCGGCGGCGTCATCAAGGTCGTCACCCGCCATGGCGAACTCGGCCCCGGGGTGCAGCCGCCGGACCGGTGCGTCATCGGCGACTGGGTGCACCGTTCCGGCGGCGGAGGCTGATGGCGGCCGGGAGCGGCTGAGCGCTGCCGGTGGAGCACTGACACCGCCCTCTCCACAGTCACGCCAGGTTGCCGCGTCAAGCCGGATCCTTACTTTGGCGCCGAGCGGGCCTGGGCGGTCATTCGTCCCCACGTCCCTCGTTGCCTGCCCGCCGGGACATAAAGCCGATCACCGAGGATGAAGCGCCAGAAACGGCCAAAGAAGGCACCTCCCGCCCCCCTGGCAGCCGCACCGGCCGCCGGGTGGCCCCCGCCTGCCAGGGATCTGACGCCGGCCCGGGCTCTGGCGGTCCCATCGGTGGCGGTCGCGGCGATGCTGGGACTCACCTACGGGTTCGCGGGAGAAGACCCCTACTTCTTCTGGATCTTCGTGGGTGCGGCCGTGTTGTTGGCGGTCTGGGGCGGTGCGCTGTACGTGTCGCTGCGGCGCGGGACACGGACGTTGAAGCTGGCCATCGGGATCTACAAGCACCACTGGGTGCAGGCCTGTACCCAGATCGTGCTCTACGCCTGGTGGGGCTGGCAGGTGAGGCTGGTCTACGCGTTCTTCCCGCTCATCATCGCCCAGCTCGCCTTCGCCTACGCGGTGGACAGCCTGCTGACGTGGTCTCGCCGGGACACGTATTCGCTGGGCTTCGGGCCTTGGCCCATCATCCTGAGCATGAACCTCTTTCTCTGGTTCAGGCCCCAGTGGTTCTACTTCCAACTGGGGATGATCCTCCTGGGGTACCTGGTCAAAGAGTTCATACGCTGGAACCGGGACGGCCGCTGGAGGCACATCTTCAACCCGTCCACCTTCCCACTGGCGTTCGCCTCGCTCGCCCTGATTCTGACGCGCAGCTCCGACATCACGCTCGGCACCTTCATCGCCAACACGCAGTTCGACCCGCCGCACATCTATCTGGTGATCTTCCTGGCCAGCCTTCCCGGTCAGCTCATGTTCGGCGTGGTGCGGATGACGCTGGCCGCGGTCCTCACCGCCTACGGCATCGGGCTGGTGTACCTCCACACGACGGGCACGTACCTGTTCCTCGACGCGTTCATCCCGGTGCCGGTGTTCCTCGGGATGCATCTGATCATGACGGATCCCTCCACGTCCCCGCGGTCGGAATCCGGGAGGATCTTCTTCGGCGTCCTGTACGGGTTGGGAACCACCGCTCTCTTCGTGATCCTTTCCGGTCGTGGGATCCCCACGTTCTACGACAAGCTGCTCCCCATCCCCTTCATGAACCTGATGGTCAGGGCCATCGACCGCGCGACCGAGACACGTCCATGGAGGTACCTCGACCCAGCCCGCATCGGCCGGAGCCTGAGTCCCTTCCGCCGCAATCTTGCCTACGTGTCGATGTGGGTTGTGGCGTTCACGGGGATGAGCGCCGTACGGGCACTCGGGGACCGACATCCCGGCCAATATCTGCCGTTCTGGAAGGAAGCGTGCAGTGCCGGTAGCGACCGGGCGTGCCGCTACGCCGCGTACCTGGTCGACGCATATTGCCACAATGGCTCCGGTTGGGCGTGCAACGAGGACGGGATCGAGATCGCCCGGAGCGGCCGTCCCGCGACAGAGGTTTTCGAGCGCGGGTGCCGGCTCGGCTTCTCTTTGGCGTGCGAGAACGCGAAGCGCAGCACGACGGCCCCGGAGGCCATGGCCCGATCCGGACCGCGGCTGGCCGACCTCCCCATCGTTCTCCGGGGCACGAAACCCCCGTTGAGGGAGCGGGATCCCGCCAAGCTCAAGGCCCTCGCCTGTTGGGAAGGGTGGCCGGGAGCCTGCGAAGGCAAGCTTGAGGAGACGATCCTGTAGGGCTCCGTTCTCCTCGGATCTATCTCCCCCGGTCCGAGCGTCTCGCGCAGTCGACCACGGGGAGCCGCAACCAGACCCGAGCATGCAGCCATTTTCGCCACATCTGTCATTTGCCGGATGGCCCTGCTTCCCCGAGGGGCCGCAAAGGGACCCGGGCGAGCAGCCGGCCCTCCCACGACGTCTGTCGATCTTCTTTCGATCGTGCGAAAGATGTCTCTTGACGAGCCGTAACACGCGACGTACGGTGGCTTTCGTTTGCTCCCAACGAAGATCGTGTGGTTGTGGGATTGAGGGCGGCGGGAGCCGCGCTCATCCTGTGCTTTTGTAGTCTTTTCTCGCCGCGGCGCCTCGCCCGGGACGTTCCCGGACATGGTTGCCGCAATCGCACCTTGCAGGGGGAGGAGCATACCATGCCACCACGTGTGACAGTACGTGGGACCCTCGGCTTGGGCTGCGCGCTTGCGCTCGCGTGCGCGACGCTTGCGCAGCCGGCCGCCGCCCAGGAGTTGGGGCGGGTCACCGGGCAGGTGACGTCAGCACAGAACCAGCGCCCGTTGGAGGGGGCGCAGGTGTCCATCGAGGGCACCGGAATGGGCGGCTTGGTCAACCCGCAGGGCCGCTATCTCGTGCTCAACGTGCCGGCGGGGACCTACACGGTCCGGGTCACCATGATCGGGTACGGCACTGCGCGTCAGCAGGTGACGGTGGCCGCCGGACAGGTGACCACGCAGGACTTCCAGCTGAACGAGACCGCGTTGGCGCTGGACGAGATCGTCGTCACGGGCACCGCGGCGGCTGTGCGCGCCAAGGAGGTGGGTAACTCCCTGGACGCCATCACGTCGCACGAGTTGGAGAACATCCCCGTCCGGAACTCCGAGGACATCCTGGCTGGTCGCGCACCGGGCGTCACGATCATGACGAATAGCGGCCAGCCCGGGGCGGGTGCCTCGGTGAAGATCCGGGGCCTCAACACCATCTCCGAAACCAAAGAGCCGCTCATCTACGTGGATGGCGTGCGCATCTACAACGAGCCGACGCGGTCCGGCTGGGGAGCGCGCACCTCCACTTCACCGCTGCAGGACATCAACGCGGATGACATCGACCGCGTCGAGGTGGTGAAGGGCGCGGCAGCGACGACGCTGTATGGCACGGAAGCGTCTGCCGGCGTGATCCAGATCTTCACGAAGAAGGGGATCAGCGGGGCGCCCATCTGGAACGCCGAGGTGAGCGAGGGCTTCAACCAGCAGCCGTCGTTCCTGGCGAACCCATCCAAGGACCCGACGGATCTGTACACGAAGTGCGGCAACCTGTCGGAGCTGTACTCGCTGAACCTGCAGGCGTCGACCAGCGATCCGAATTGGGGCAATAGGGTCTATATCCAGGACCCGACATGTCCGTCGGACGGCACCTGGCAGCAGCTCGGGCCGGTGGGCCGGTACGCCCTGTCGGTTCGGGGCGGCGTGGGAGATGTGACGTACTACTTGTCGGGCAACTACAACGACAGTCGGGGGACGCTACCGACGTCGCGTTCCCGGGACGGCGGCTTCCGCACCAATACCGCCTTCTCGCCCACCGACGGGCTGAACATCTCCATGAACACGTCCTACACCCGCCGCCACACGCGTTGGGTGCCGGACGGGAACAACGCAAACGGCTTCCTGCTGAACGTGGGGCGTGGTGCCCAGAACTACCTGAAGGGTGGTAAGGGCGACGACTGCGACAACGTGTCCACGGATAAGGTGTGTACAACGAACCGCTACCTGTTCGACTCGCAGCTGTACACGGATACGGACCACTTCATCAGTGGGCTGACGACGACGTGGAATCCGACCCGAGGGCTGTCCAACCGCTTCTCGGTGGGTTGGGACTACCTCTTTATCAAGAACAACACGACACGACCCTTCGGGAGCCTGCGTGTCCCCGGCGGCTCTTTCTACGACGAGAACACGCGCCACACGAAGCTGTCGTTGGACTACGCCGGCTCGTACGAGAACGACTTCAGCTCGGACGTGCACTCCACCTTCTCCTGGGGCGGTCAGATCTTCAAGGACAAGCACCGGTGGACGGAGTGGGACGTGGAGGACTTCGCGGGCCCGGGCACGCCGACGATTCAGTCGGGCGCATCCATCACGGACCGGGTCGAGAGCAACGTGACCCAGACGAGCGCCGGGTTCTTCCTGCAGGAGCTCCTGGGGTATCAGGACCGCCTGTTCCTGACCGGCGGGGTGCGCGTGGACGGAAACAGCGCCTTCGGTTCGAACTTCGGACTGCAGGTCTACCCGAAGGTGAGCGGGTCGTGGGTGTTGTCGGACTACGACTGGTTCCCGAAGGACAAGATCGAGTCGTTCAAGCTTCGGGCGGCGCTGGGTGAGTCGGGGAAGGCTCCGAACCCGTTCGCCAGCCTGCGCACCTGGAGTGGCGTCGGGATCGAGGGCAGTCCGGGCTTCACCCCGGGCTCTCCCGGCAACGAGGACGTTGGGCCAGAGCGTACGCGAGAAGTCGAGTTCGGCTTCGACATGTCGGCCCTGAATGGGCGTATCGGTATCGAGGCGACACACTACAGCGCCAAGACGTCCGACGCGCTGGTCAATGTCGACCTGCCGTCGTCGCTGGGCTTCCTGCAGAACCGGACCGAGAACATCGGCTCTCTGAAGAACAGCGGGTACGAATTCCAGCTCACGGGCGCCTTCATCCGCACGGACAACATCGAGTGGCGCGCCCGCGCGAATATGTCCTTCATGAAGTCCGAAGCGCTGCAGGTGGATGACAATCCGGCCATCGACAACAACAGTTGCATCTACGTTGGGGTGTACTCGAACATCTGCGAGGGTGCACAGATTCCGGTGCTGCGCGCGGACCGGATCATGAATCCGGACGAGGTCGCGGATCCGAATATCGCGAGCGACACGACCATCGGGCCCACCTACCCGACGAGGCTCATCGGCCTGGGGACGACGATCTCGATCGGCAGCAACCTGCAGATCGACGCTCTCATCGAACACCAGGGCGGGCACTATCTGCCCGACTACACGGGGTACCAGAACGAGCGCCGGGGATCTTGGCACTCGTGCTTCGCCGTGCAGGAGATCATGGTCGACGCGTACAAGTCGGGTGGCGCGGAGGCCGTGACGACGGCGCTCAACGGGGCCGGTGTGACGGCGCTGGAGCGCGCCCGGTGCGCCATCAAGAGCTCGGTGAACAAGGGCTACGGTTACAGCTCTGCCTATTGGATCGAGCCGGCGGACTTCTGGCGGATGCGCTCGGTGACGGTTTCCTACAACGTGCCGAAGAGCTTCCTGAACTGGGGACGTAGCGCCACGGTAACGCTGGCGGCGCGCAACCTGTTCACTATCACCGACTACCATGGCACCGATCCCGAGGTGCAGGACTTCGCCGACACTGCCGGCAACGTCCTCGGTGGCGGTGAGTTCGGGCGACGGGACTACTATCAGATCCCGAACCCCAGGACGTATCTCCTCTCTGTCCGCATCAGCTGGTAAGGGGGATCAGACCATGACGAACCAAGCCAAGATGTTGCGGATCGTAACCCTGGCGACGCTGCTGCCGTTGGGTGCGTGCTCGGACTTGCTGAACGTGCAGAGTCCGGGGCGTATCTCCGATGCAGACCTGGGGAACAAGGACGCCATCCCGGGGATGGTGACCGGAATGGAGTACAACCTGAGCGATGCCATCGACAACAACCTCGAGATCTCGGCGATGCTGTCGACGGAGTTGTATCACGGTGGCAGCTACGACTGGGCGGATATCCCACGGGGCGTCATCAACGACGACGACCCGTACCTGAACGGAGCGTGGAGTCAGGCGCAGCAGGCCCGCTGGGTGGCGGAGGATGGAATCACCAAGTTGCAGGACATCCTCACGCCGGACGAGTTCGCGAAGAGTCCGTACGCGGCCCGTGCCTACATCTATGCCGGGTACGCGAACCGGATCCTGGGCGCGAACTGGTGTAACAGCGTCATCGACGGCGGCCCGGAAGTGTCCAACACGGTGCACTTCGGCCGTGCCCAGGACGCCTTCACTCAGGCCATCCCCATCGCCCAGGCGGCGGGTCGGTCGGACCTGGTGAATGCGGCCTACGCCGGGCGGGCTCAGGTGGAGGTGCTTGCCGGTGACTGGGCAAGTGCTGCGGCGGACGCGGCGAAGGTGCCGGACGACTTCGTGTTCAACGCGCCCATCGACACCGAGATGCGTAACGAGCTCTGGTACGAGACGCACATGCGTCCCGAGTACACGGTCTGGAGCACGTTCATGGAGGCGCATCCTGACGATCCCAGGGCTCCGTGGAAGATCCTGTATGACGCCCATGGTGATACGGCCAAGGGTGCCAACGGGGCGACGCCCATGTTTCAGCAGAACAAGTACGAGGACGCGTCGTCGGACGTAGCGCTTTCGAAGGGCACGGAGATGCTCTTGATTCGTGCAGAAGACGCTCTACGTACATCGCAGGATATGACTGCGGCGTACGGATTCATGAACGAGGCGCGTGCGGTGTATGGCATGGACCCGCTTCCGGTGGCGGCGAGCATCGACGACGCTTGGGCGGATCTGCGCTACGAGCGCGAAGCGACGCTGTGGCTCGAAGTGCGACATCTGGAGGATCTGCGGCGCTGGTTTGCCGACACGGGGCCGGCGCACGACGACACTCTGGCGGGTCGAGCCGTGTGCGATCCGATCCCGCAGGCCGAGAAGCTCGCCAACCCGAACTTCCATGGTTGATCCGGAGTAGCAGCTTCATTCGAAGCTGAAACGGCGGG
>Ga0055450_10000010_pt1 | contig 22386 bp, 18 predicted proteins | sample China_Galinas_PW_5_FD_57740 | JGI IMG/M metagenome (GOLD analysis project Ga0055450, IMG submission 57740) | Wetland microbial communities from San Francisco Bay, California, USA, that impact long-term carbon sequestration - China_Galinas_PWC_D1 | ecosystem: Environmental > Aquatic > Marine >... | reverse complement strand
GTGTTAACCTTGGGATTCTAAACCTCCTGCCAATCCCCGTTCTTGACGGCGGCCATCTGGTTTTTTTGACCCTTGAGGCAATCCGCAGGAAACCGTTGAACGAGCGTGCTCAGGTTGTTGCGCAGCAGATAGGTATTGCCTTTCTCGGAACATTAATGGTGTTTGTTTTCTACAACGATATCCTCAGACTCTTTAAATGATGAAACAACAGGGACGCTTAATTCTGGCCCTGGATACCTCCACTGCATGCTGCACCTTAGCCCTCACCCGTGGTACGGCAATGCAAGGAGAAGTTCTGGCTTCAATATCTTTGAACAGTGGTGCGAGGCATTCAAGACGCCTGCTCTCTGTCATTGATTGGATGTTTTCCGAGACTGAAGTCGATTGGCCGATGATTGAAGGAATAGCGGTTGGGCTTGGTCCGGGGAGTTTTACCGGATTGAGGATCGGTATGGCCACCGCCAAAGGCCTGGCGGCAACGGCAGACGTGCCGCTTGCCGGTATTTCCACGCTTGACGCCCTGGCCTGCAATTGCACAACGGAAAAATTGATCTGTGCGGTTCTGGATGCCCGGAAAAAGCAGGTTTATGCGGCCTTTTATCGCCTGGGGACATCAGGCATTGTCGAGCGGATCGGAGAGATTCATGCTGTTGACCCGGCGATTCTGATGCGCGAAATACAGGAGTCGGTGTTGATGGTAGGAGACGCAGTATTGACCTATGGCGGGATGTGGCAGGAAGGTCTTGGAGACAAAGTTGCCTTTGCCCCGTCAGGGCTGCACTATCCCTCTGCCGCCATTGTCGGTCTTCTCGGTGGCAATGAGCTTGCAGCCGGCAGGAACCTTGATCTCGCCTCGGCTGTACCTCTCTATGTGCGCGCCTCGGATGCGGAATTGGGCCTGAAGCGGAAGGGACAAGGCGAAGGGGAGGCAAGCGTATGATTGCACGTCGGAAAACCAAGGAAATCTTCATCGATGGGTTTGGCATAGGTGGCGGACATCCCATATCCGTGCAGTCCATGACCAATACAGATACCAGGGATGTCGAGGCAACGGTGCGTCAGATTCACTCCCTCACGCAGGTGGGATGTGAACTTGTCCGTGTAGCAGTTATCGACATGGAAGCGGCAAAGGCCCTGCGTGCCATCCGGGATTCAATAACCATTCCGCTCATTGCCGATATTCATTTTGATTATCGTCTGGCAATAGCTGCAATGGAAAACGGCGCTCAGGCTATTCGCATCAACCCCGGTAATCTTGGCGGTGCAGAAAAACTGTCCTTGGTCGTTGCCGCCGCTAAGCAGCACCGGATACCAATAAGAGTCGGGGTCAACAGCGGTTCCATTGAAAAAGACCTGTTGAAACAACTGGGCTATCCGACTCCGGAGAGCCCTGATGCCCTTATCGAAAGCGCCTTGCGCAATGTCAGGCTGTTGGAGGATCAGGGATTTTTCGAAATCAAGATTTCCATCAAATCCTCGGATACCCTTACAACCGTAAACGGGTACCGCAAGCTTTCCAGGCTCACTGACTACCCGCTGCACCTGGGCGTTACAGAGGCCGGCGGACTGATTGCCGGCACGGTGAAATCAAGTGTGGCTTTAGGTATTCTTCTCTTCGAAGGGATCGGTGATACGTTCCGGATATCGCTTACCCGCGATCCGGTGGAGGAGGTGCGGGTTGGTTATGAGTTGCTTCGTTCCTTGAAAATCCGGGAGCGGGGCCCTGAACTGATCTCCTGCCCAACCTGCGGCAGGACCAGGTTAGATTTGTTTGCTGTGGCCGAGGAGGTTGAACGCTATATCCAGACCATGACCGCTCCCATAAAGGTGGCGGTCATGGGGTGCGTCGTCAATGGCCCCGGAGAAGCGAAAGAGGCTGATATCGGTATAGCCGGCGGCAACGAAGTTGGGATTATCTTTAAAAAAGGTGTGCTCTATAAAAAAGTCGCAGAAGAAGATCTGCTGCCGACATTTCTTTCTGAGTTGGCGGAATTGGAAAGACAATGGGAATTGAAATCCCAAGAGGCGTAAAGAAAACTTGTTAAAAACCTGATGTTGCCTTCGTCCGGGTTTGCGTTCGGATTACCGGTCGGATATTATAGATGGAGTGCGTTCGGACGGATGTTCGTATATTTTTGTTAACCTTATAATTATCAACTATTTTTGAATAAAAGATGCGTTACTCACAAATTTTTCTGCCGACATTAAAAGAGAATCCGGCCGAAGCGGAAGTGATCAGCCACAGACTGATGTTGCGCGCCGGATTTATACGAAAACTGACTTCCGGGGTATATACCTATCTTCCCTTCGGGCTTGCCGCCATCAGAAAAGTGGAACAGATCGTGCGTGAAGAGATGAACAGAGCCGGTGCCCAGGAACTGGCTATGCCCATGGTGCAGCCGGCTGATCTCTGGATTGAAACCGGACGATATGAGCAATACGGTCCGGAACTGCTTCGTTTCAAGGACCGGCATGAACGGGAATCGTGTCTCGGTCCCACCCATGAAGAGGTGATTACGGACTTGGTACGAAGAGAACTGCATTCCTATCGCGATTTGCCAAAAAATCTCTATCAAATCCAGTCAAAATTCCGTGATGAAGTCAGGCCACGCTTCGGATTGATGCGAGGACGCGAGTTCATCATGAAAGACGCGTATTCCTTTGATGTCAGCGATGAAATGGCTGAAATCTCATACCGGAAAATGTACGAGGCGTATAAACGGATCTTTACCCGTTGCGGACTTGATTTCCGGGCGGTGGAGGCGGATTCCGGGACTATCGGCGGCAGCTTTTCGCATGAATTCATGGTACTGGCCAAAACAGGGGAGGATACCGTCGTTTTTTGCCACGATTGTGAATACGCCGCCAATCTGGAGAAAGCGGCGGTCCGGTTGCCGCAGGAGCCCCCAGCCTGTGAAATGCTTGAGATGAGCAAGGTGGAGACACCAGGCAAGCGCAAGGTGAATGCGGTCTGTGATTTTATGCGAATCGAGCCCAAGGATCTAGTGAAGACTATGGTCTATCTTGTCGATGGGAAAGCGGTGGCCGTTCTGGTGCGTGGAGACCGTGATGTTCAGGAAGTGAAACTGAAGAATTTCCTGGGAGCGACCGAAGTAGAATTGGCCGACGACAAGCAGGTCTTTGATGCCACGGGGGTACCGACAGGATATCTCGGTCCCAAAGGGATAAGCATCAGGATTGTAGCTGACTGGGAGGTCACAGCGATGCGAAATTTCACAGTCGGAGCCAACGAAAAGAATTATCACCTGAAAAACGTCAATATAGGCCGTGATTTTGAGGTGGAGGCCGTGGGTGACCTGAGGAAGATCACTTCAGAGGATTCGTGTCCAAACTGCAACGGCCGTTTGGGGTTGACCGAAGGGATAGAAGTCGGTCATGTCTTCAAGTTGGGAACAAAGTATTCGGAGTCGATGCAGGCTGTTTTTCAAGACAGCGACGGTCAGGAAAAACCTTTTATCATGGGCTGTTATGGCATCGGCATAACCCGTGTGGTGGCCGCGGCTATTGAACAGAACCATGACGAGCATGGCATTATTTTTCCTGTACCCCTTGCTCCGTTTAAAATTATAATATTGAACCTCGATCCGAAAGATTCCGGTATCACTGCCGCAGCCGAAAGCATCTATAACGGGCTTAAGGAACGTGGAGTGGAAACCCTGATCGATGACCGCGATGAACGGCCCGGCTCCAAATTTAAGGATGCCGATCTCTTGGGCATTCCATACCGGGTCATGGTGGGCAAACGTTTTGCCAAAGATGGTGTCGTGGAGATACGACGTCGGCGGGACGGATTAACCGAGGAGACAGATATTGATTCTGTGGTGAGTATGCTGCAGAAGAAGATTGCCGAAGAATTAGCAGGGTTGGATTGAAGGGTTGCCGATGACCATAGCATCAACAACGGATCTTGAATACCTTAATTCCATTGTAGCAAGCTACCTTCACGATGTTGATCTGTCCATAATCGAGCGTGCCTGGGCCCTTGTGTTGGAAGTACATGACGGCAAGTCCCATTTTTCCGGTGAGCCGTATGTGGGGCATTCATTGGAAGTGGCCAGGACTTTGGCCTCGATGCATCTGGATCTGGATACCATCCTTGCAGGTTTGCTGCACGGAGTGTTGAAGGAAGGTGTCTCTGTAGATGAACTCAAAGAGAAGTTCGGCGAAGATGTTGCGGCCATAGTCAACGGTTCCACAAAGATCACCAATGTCCAGTATAACAACAAACTTGCCCATCAGGCGGAAAACGTCCGGAAGATGCTTCTGGCCATTGCAGCCGATATTCGGGTCTTGCTGGTCAAGCTGGCCGATCGCCTCCATGATCTGTGTCTTCTCGATCATGTTCCCCGGGAGCATCAGCGGGAGATCGGCAAGGAAACCATGGACCTTTATGCTCCACTGGCAAGCAGGCTGGGAATTGACTGGCTGAAACGAGAACTGGAAGATCTGGCTTTTAAGTTTTTACATCCGGTTGAGTTCGACGAGCTGTCGAAAAAAATGGAAAGCTCCCTGGAAGAGCGCCAGCGCTATGTTGAAGAAGTCATTTCCATTCTGCAGAGAAAACTAGCAGGGAGCGATATCCATCCAGTCCGCATTATCGGCAGACCCAAGCATCTCTATTCGATCTATAAAAAGATCGTGGTTCAGAATATCCCCCTGGATAAGGTCTATGATAAGGTTGCCTTCCGAATAATTGTCACCAGCATCAAAGAATGCTATGAGGCTCTGGGGGTTGTACATGCCAATTGGGCGCCCGTTCCCGGCCGGATCAAGGATTTTATTTCAGCGCCGAAAGCCAATAACTACCAGTCTATGCATACGACGGTTGTCGGACCGCATGAGAATTTTATCGAGATCCAGATACGTACGGAAGAGATGGACAGGATCGCCCAGGAAGGTATCGCCGCTCATTGGGCATACAAAGAGGGTCAAAAGATCGGCAAGCGCGATGCCAAGCTTTTTAAGGACTTGAAAAAACTTGTCAAATCTCTTCAGGATGTCGAAGACCCCCGTGAATTTCTCGAAAGTGTTCGAGGTGAGCTTTATGAGCCGGATGTCTATGCCCTGACACCGGGAGGTGAGGTCAAAGAGTTTCCTCAGAGAAGCTGTCCGATCGATTTTGCTTACGCCGTCCATTCGGAAGTGGGTGATCACTGTGTCGGCGCCAAGGTCAACGGTCGACTTGTTCCGCTCAAATATCAACTTCAAAACGGCGATATAGTCGAGATTATCACATCACCGAATCAGACTCCGAGAAGAGGCTGGCTTGAGCTTGTCAAAACCAGTAGAGCGAGAGCCCGGATACGATCCTGGCTCCGCCGCGATGAGAAAGAAAAGGCTTTGAAGCTCGGGCGTGAGATCTGTGAACGGGAGTTGAAAAAACACGAGACAACTCTGAAGAAGATGGTCAAGGGTGGCCATATCCGCATGCTACTCAAGCAACTCCACTGTAATTCGTTGGATGATATGCTGGTGAAGGTCGGCAGTGGTATCATAACTGTCCAGACACTGATACGGCATTTGCAGCCCCCTGAACTCCTGCATGAGAAAGAGCCCGCAACTCAGGAGCTTCCACAGGACCAGGCTGTACAATTTGGGGTGACTCAGAGTCAAATTGATAATCGTCAAGGAGGATCCGCCATCCTCATAGATGGGATCGACGACATGCTGATTAAAATTAGCCGGTGCTGCAAACCGGTACCAGGCGACCCGATAGTGGGCTTCATTACCACAGGCCGCGGAGTTTCCATACATAAGGCGGAATGTACCAACCTGCTTACCACCGATCCGCGGAGATGGCTCGATGTTTCCTGGTCGGGAAAAGATAACGGGCAACATCGCGTCGAACTGCATGTCAGTGCAGAGAACAGACGAGGTATTTTCACCGATATCAGTTCAACGATCAATTCGGATAATGCCAATATCGTAGAGATTTCTGCCCGTACGACCCCTGATGAAACGGCGGATCTTCGTATTGCAATCGAAGTGGAGAATCTGGGACATCTGCAGGTTGTGATCCAGCATCTTCGCCAGATGGAGCATGTACACTCGGTTAGGAGGATGTAATAAAACACCTCGTTTTTCCTGATTAAGAGGAATATTGTGGTTATCTGTGCCGTATGCGGCAATGAAACAGAGTTGGGATCCGGAACCTGCAGATTCTGCGGAGCTAGTCAGAGTCAGGAGACAAAGAGGAACGGTCCTCTTCATAAGACTGTCAATTTGAAGAGAGGGCGACCTTTTGTGTCGGCAGCTATCAAAAAACTTGAAGGAGAAGTGCAGGCCGCTAAAATTGAACGGGTCAGAGTGCTGACTATAGTACACGGTTACGGTTCCAGTGGTAAGGGTGGGGCTATTAAAAACGAGTGCAGAAAATGCCTGGATTATCTCTGTAGTATTGGGGAAATCAAAGAGTTTATTCCTGGAGAGGAGTTTTCGAGGAAATCAGGACGTGTGAAATCATTGCTGAGACGATTTCCCGGACTCTCCGTCAACAGAAACCTTGACAGGCATAATCCCGGCGTTACTCTTGTTGTTATGCTGTAATTCGATGTTCCCCAGGGTTTTGATTCCCTTCAATGCTATACAGGAATACGGTAGGAAAACAATGTACCAGGAAAAGGCGAAACGGATATGCCTGGAGAGTAGAGGCCCATATTGCCAAAAATCTGTTTTGGAAATGATGATACGTTTGAGGACGGTTTTGTCCTCAAATCGTTATGGTTGCAGCAAATAAATGTTTGTATGATATAAATCTAACAAAGTGAAGGGAGAGTGGAGATGAAGAAATTTATTGGTTTGCTGACAGCCTGTTTATTCCTGGTTCCGAGTGGACTTCTTGCGAATGAACAGGGAAAGAAGACAGAAGAACTGAAGACGTTTCAGGAAAAATTGAGCTATAGTATGGGACTCGATGTCGGAGCCTATTTTAAGGGAATCGGTGGAGAAATAGAGTTTGAAACGTTAATTCGCGGAATTGAGGATGGTTTCAAAGGAAACAAGAAGCTCCTGAGCACTGAGGAAATGGCAGCGGTTCAAAAGGAATTTTCCCGTAAAATGAAGGCTCGCCAGGAAGAAAATCTCAAGAAGATGAAGGAAACCAATAAAAAGCTCGGAGCTGCCTATTTAGCCAAAAACAAGAAAAAGTCGGGTGTCGTTACCACGAAAAGCGGTTTGCAATACGAGATATTGAAAAAGGGTAACGGGCAAAGACCAAAGGCAACCGACAAGGTCAAGGTTGATTATGTCGGAAAGCTTATCGACGGAACGGAGTTCGATAATTCGATCAAGAGAGGAGAGCCGGCAGTATTTAGTGTGGATCAGGTTATTCCCGGATGGAGCGAAGCCTTGCAGCTCATGGATGTCGGTTCGAAATACCGTTTGGTCATTCCACCCGAACTTGCCTATGGAGAGCATGGTGCACCGCCTGTCATCGAACCTAATTCCGTCTTGGTTTTCGAGGTGGAATTGCATGCAATTGAGCCGGGAAAATAACAGTTTGGATACTCCGGGTTACTATAAACCAATCATAAAAAGGGGCTTCGTCGGTTTACTGTGGCGAGGCCCTTTTTATTTCTTCGATAAGGAAAAGCCGGATTGAATGATGGTTTTCAGGCCTTCCAGCAGGACAAATCGACCGAGCACCATTACTTGACAGGGAAAGGATTTGACAAATAGAGGGTTGTCACAGAGCCCCCCCGAGAGATAAAGAACCTGGGGTTTGTCTGAAAAATTGTAAGCATTCAGGGCAATGCCTTTGACGAAGCGGGCTACGGCCGCAGCTTCACTTTCACCACTTACCACCGCATCGAAAATATGACTCATGCCTAACACCCCGCAGGTAACGGAAAAAGAGGACAAGGGGACTTCAAGTTGGGAAAAATTCAGGTCGTAGTATCGTTCTAGCAGTTCAATGGTAAACCCCATGGAGGCTCCGCATTCCGCATTCCATCCCATATCCTTGACCTTTCCGCCTTCATAGCGGATATATTTAATATCTCTACTGCCGCAGTCGAGCAGTGTGAAATCGGGGGTGGAAATTAAAGCCTCGCCTCCTTTTGCCAGGGCGGTCAGTTCATTGACGTAACGGGCACTGTACCGTTTGCCGTTATGACCTGTAGCGACATCGACCTTGGTCGATTTGTCCATTTCACGTGTAGGAATCAGGCGAGGTATGTTTTCGTCAAGATCAAGGAACTTGCAATAGGATGTGCCGAAATCAGCCAAGAGCATCGGTAACCCCCGAGAGTTCGAGAAAAGCCTGTATCTTTGCCTTGGCGCTGCTGCCTGCGGTTACGTCGCAGTCAAGATAGAGGCTGCGCGGATGACAGTTGGCCAGATGTCTTGCCAAGGCGGTTTTGGCGCAAAAAGATTGAGCAAAGAAGACAGTTGGGACATGAGGGTCGAAATACTCTTCGAGCGCTCTGTTATCCGGTGTCTTGTTCTCCATACACCGGGTCCAGCCATAAATATGGGTTGTGTCCGGAAACAGGGCGAGAAAGGAAAAATCACGGGGCGGAACCCCCCAGAAACCTGCTTGTGGCGGGCAGGAAGGCAATCTTTTATGAGGCTTGGCGCTCCTTACCGATGCAGTGATTGCCGTCATTTTGTCAAGAAAGGGCATTTGGGTGGTGCACAGGGGTGTACCGAAATCCTTTTTGTCCCGGTTGATTGTCCGAACCACCTTTGTTTTTGGAAGAATGCTCTCGAGTATGGTTGCGGTATGTATGGCGCAGTCACATTTTCCGGGGCCGACATCAATATAGATGATATTGGGTTTCAAACTCAGGCTGTTGACGACAGCCGTTCGTAGAATGGCGCAATAGACACTGGGTAGAAAGGGGGAAGCGGCCTCAATTTCGTTTGTCACCAGAGGTTCGTCAAGGTCGTAGACGGTACAACCTTCGATTTTTCTTATAATTTCAAGTGGAGGTATGCCAATGATCCCGACAGAATAAGCCATATTTTACTAAACTTCCTGATCTAACCTTCAAATTTCACGGAAAATTCGGGCTAGCTGTCCTGGTTGCGAAGGAGAAGCAAGCCCGCGCCGGCAAATACGATATGGACGACGGTTGCCGCAAACAGTGGTGATATGTAATCCGCCCTGGCCAATGATTGCAGGGCTCCCCAGATTCCCCAGGCCAGGAAGGCCATTCCGCAACTCACCGGTATGGCAATAGCCAGGTCACGACCCCATTTTTGGTAGGAAAGGATCAGAATGGGCAGGCCGAGGAGGATCAGCGGCAGGCCAAGCAAAATATAGGAGATGCGACCGAAAAACTCTGCCCAAGCTGTAACCTTCTCGCGGTCGGTGTCCTTTTTGAAAATATCTTTGTACAGGTCGGTGATAGACAGTTCTCCCGGTTTGTATTCCGGAACGAAAAAGACATCGGGTGATTCCGGTAACTTTAAGGTCTTATTAGTAAAAGCCTTCATGCTGTAGTTGTTGGTGTTTCGTTGTTGGATCTGGCCGTTGTGCAAATGCCAGGTGTCATGATCATATTGGGCTTTTTGGCAGGTTATCATAACCTCGAGGTTATATTCCTTGTCCCATGTGGAATAGGAGAAATTATGAAAGATGAATTTGCCGGGATCGTGCCATTCAAAGGAATAGAATCCGTGGCTTCCTTTGTAATAATATCGACCGTTCCTGTGCGCACCAAGCGGGACTTTGCCTTGAACAGCTTCGTACCATATTCTATCGCTGGCCGAGATTGTCATCGGCAGGATCCACTGGGCCATCACCATATAAATCACCGTTGTACACACACCTGCTATTAGAATGGGTCTGACGATAGTCCTGAGCGGTATGCCACTTGCCTTCAAGGCGAGCAGTTCATGATTATGATTAAGGATACCCAAGGTGATAATTCCGGACAGGAGGATCAGGACAGGACCCAGTTGATCGAGGATAAAGGGGATATTCAGGGAAAAATATGCCAGAGCATCGATCAGCGTTTTGCCGGCACTGGTGAAGTGATCGACTTTATCAAAAAAATCAATCAGGAAATAGATGGCTATAAAGCCTACGGCAACCGTGAGGAAATTTCTGACGTATTGGCCTAGGAGATAACGGTTGAGTAAAATCAATATTGACGACCTCGTACAATACCTTCAATGGCAATAGGGGGATTTATTAAATCAAAGTGTTACGGTTGAGAAACGTCGGTATGCAAACTGTCTATGACGCCGGTAAAATCATTCTTCTGTGGATTTCTCGAGGATGTTGATTATTGTCTTCATAATAGTCAGTATCAGGTACCATTATAGAAGATTTCCGTCAAGGAGAAGCTGAGAAATCTGGGTTAGCAGCAGTAATTTGGTCTCTATGGCGGTATAATCCTATCTGAAGTCTTTAGGAAAACTCATGATGACATTCGATTCTAATCAACGAGAGGAACCGGTAAGATCTCTCCCAAAGCTTGCATTTTCTGGAAAAAATGTGCTATACTGAGAATTCGTGTAGCGCCGAGAAGGTAGAGTGGTGAGAGAATGTGCCACTCTCTTTGTCATGTTACTGCCCCATGAGGCTTTCCGGAACGAGGAGCGGGGCTGAATTTTACAGGAGGTGACCGGCGATCCAGATATAGGACGGAATTGAGGAACTCGAGGTATTCAAAGAGGTGTACAATGGTTTCGTCGACACCAGGAGAACCGGACAGACAAGATAGTGTGATGCAGAATGATTACCATAAACAGTTACGACTGCCACATCTTTTACTTATGAAAATTCAGATCGCCATCGTTGCCCTTTATGGCTCAGAATCATAAAGGCCGCAATGCCGTTCACTGCGAACAGACCTATCGCAAATCGGCAAAAGAGAGGCTACAAGAATTCTGGAACGTCTTTGACAAAGAAGACGATGTTCTTGTTTGTATCAATGCAGATCCCGATGCATTGGCGTGTGCAATGGCCGTCAAGCGGTTGCTCCGCTATCGGGTGAAAAATGTCGTCATTGCCCATCCCAATGAGATCAGGCGGCTGAACAATGTTTCGATGGTCGCGTCACTGCGGATTCCCCTCGAACGGCTCGGTTCAGTTAAGACCAAAGATTTTACCAAGAAAGTTCTGGTCGATTCACAGCCCAATCACTTGCCGTGCTTTGAAAAAATCGATTTCAACGTAATCATCGATCACCACCCACAAAGTGGAGACTGGCAGGCGCAACACGTAGATATTCGGCCCGATTACGGTGCGGCTTCCACCATGCTGGTTGAATATCTGCGCGCCGCCGGGATGAAACCATCGGTTTCACTGGCCACTGCATTATTTTACGGGATCAAGGTGGATACCACCAATTTTGAGAAACAGTCTCGGCTGGCCGATGGTATTTCCTTTCGTTATCTCTTCAGCATTGCTAACAGAAATCTGGTCCGCAAGTTTGAATTGACGGACCTGAGGCGTTCCGAACTCAGGTATTTCAATATTGCGCTTGCCGAACTGAAATATTCAAAGAGGCGGTATTACAGTCATATCGGCAAGGTCAGGAGCCCGGACGTTCTTGTAATTATAGCTGATTTTCTTAATCATGTCGGCGAAATCGATTGGGTATTCGTCTCGGGAATCTATGGCGATAAACTTGTAGTGATTTTCCGTTGTGACGGATACCGGAAAAGTGCCGGAAAATTGGCGACCAGAACTTTCGGATCCGTAGGTTCCGCCGGCGGTCACAAAGAATCGGCCAGGGCTGAAGTACCTTTGAAAAACCTTTCGATTAACGAAAAAGATTTTAATTCTCAAACGCTGATGCGATTGACAATGCGTCACATGTAGGCGACAATCAAATAAATGGTGTAGTAAAAAGTCTCCATCTGCTTCGTTGCGCAAATTTTAATTGTTTCGGCTACTGAGGGTTGAGGGTGCGTCGCAACGATTAATAGTTTCACGCCTCGCATATGAAGCTTGTAACGACGCCATCCTCAAGTTAAAGATTTAGATGATATTGTCACGTATGATAGGACTTGGGCGGGTTTTGTCCCTCCGGCCCATTCTTTCACACTAGGCTTTTCGAAAATCTCACTTCATTTTTTTGCCGAAAATTATGCTAAAACCCACGACACTTGCAATGATATTGGCAGGAGGGCGGGTCGACGAACTGAACGTTTTGACCTATTATCGTCCCAAATCTGCCGTTCCTTTCGGCGGTTTTTGCCGGGTCATCGATTTCTCACTCAGCAACCTGATGAATTCCGGCATAGAGCAGGTCGCAATTCTCAGCCAGTATCGCAACTATTCTCTGATCAATCATATTGGCACAGGTGCAGCCTGGGACATGATTGGCCGATATCGTCATGTCTCGATATTGCCGCCTTTTACGGCCTCCGAGGGGGGCGAATGGTACAGAGGATCCGCCGATGCGATCTTCAAAAATCTCGATTTCGTCCAGTATCATGAGCCGGAAGATATTTTGATTCTCTCCGGAGATCATATCTACAGGATGGAATATCAAGATATGATTGCCTATCATCACGAAAAAAACGCCGACCTGACCATAGCCTTTACCAGAGTTCCCCAAAACGATGCTCATCGTTTCGGTGTTGCAGCGATTGACGATGAGGATGGTGCGCGCGGAGGTCGAATTGAAGGGTATTGGGAAAAGCCCATGGACCCGGAATCGGATTGGGTTTCACTTACTGTTTTTTGTTTCAAACCCGATGTGCTTTATCGAGCTCTTGAAGAGAACCAGTCGTCCCAATCCTTTGAATTCGGGCGCGACATTATCCCGCTTCTACTGAGGCAAAACTGCCGGATATACGGTTACAAGTTCTGCGGGTATTGGGGATATACAAGGACTGTGGAGGAGTATTGGCAGTCCAATATGGATCTGCTTGGTGAGAAGCCACGTATCGATCTGGAACAGTGGGGGATTCGAACAAATCTGGAGCATCGCGGGATCAGAGATTTTCAGCCGGCCCTTGTGGGAGATGAAGCGTTTATCGAAAACAGCATGATCTATAACGGTTGCATCATCGAAGGTATGGTGAAAAATTCAATCCTTTTTCCAGGGGTTCAGGTGGGTAAAGGAGCTGTGGTTGAGAATTCCGTTCTCTTTTTTGACAATGTCATAGGGTGCAACTGCCGGCTCAATAAAGTTGTGGCAGATGTCAACTCGACCTATGGAGAGGGGACGGTAATCGGTCCGGAACCTGGCGGTCCGCTCCCTAAAGTTTCAGTAATCGGCTGGAACAACCAAATTCCCGATCAGACAATCATCGAGGAGGGGGCAACCATCTATCCGAATCTGAAAAACGGTGCATGGCTACGGCATGTCAAAGCCGGGGAGGTCTTGCGATGATCCGGAAAAAAGAAGTGCTTGTTCTTCTCCTGGCCGGAGGTGTCGGGAGCCGTCTCAATATTTTGGTTCAGAACCGGGCCAAGCCGGCGGTTCCTTTTGCCGGGCTGTACCGGATTATCGACTTCAGTCTCAGCAATGTCATGAATTCCGGTTTGACAAAAGTTGGTGTCCTGACCCAGTATAAGCCTCTTTCTCTCATGAACCACCTGGGAACCGGTGAGGCATGGGATTTCACCGGCCGTAGCCGAGGTGTCAAAATTCTGCCGCCGCGAACTGGTTCCAGAGATTCGGACTGGTATAAGGGAACCGCTGATGCGGTCCGGCGTAACATCGATTTTATAGAGGCCAATCCGACCGACGAGGTTTTGATATTATCCGGGGACCACATATATCATATGGATTTCGATGCCATGATCGAATACCACCGTTCGAAAAAGGCTGATGTAACCATAGGCATGATGGTGGTGCCGAAAAATCAGATTCATCAGTTCGGGGCAGGGATTACCGACAGGTTTAACAGGATTATCGGTTGGGAAGAAAAGCCCAAAGAGCCAAAGAGCAATCTGGCTTCGATGGGGATTTATGTCTTAGACAGAAAGTATCTTCTGAATGCTCTGGCAAGAAACAAGGATGATGTCGATTTCGGCATGCATATCGTTCCCTGGGCTATCGATAACGACAATGTCTTTGCCTATCCTTTCTATGGGTATTGGCGCGATGTGGGTACCATTCAGGCCTATTGGGAAGCAAATATGGATGTCCTTCGCAGAGACAGCGGCATTTCACCACAGAAGTGGCGGATCCGTACCAATGTTGAAGTGGAGGGCGGGGCGGCGGATCGGGCGCCGGCCAGGTTCGGTAATAAAGCTAGGGTCGTTAATTCAATGATATCAGCAGGATGTAATATTAAAGGAAGAGTAGAAAATTCGGTTCTGTCCCCTGGGGTGGTCGTTGAGGAAGGAGCCGTGGTCAATAATTCCATCCTTTTCACCGATTGCCATATCGGCCGCAATGCCACCATCGATCTGGCAATCTTGGACAAAAAGGTTAGTGTCGGTGAACAGGCAGTGGTAGGTGCAGGAGAAAACTTCAAGCTTGCCAATCTGTTGAAACCCACCCATCTTTATACCGGTATTACTTTGATCGGCAAAGGTGCTCAAGTTCCAGCCGAACAGACAATCGGCCGCAACTGTGTCATCAACTCCTACATCCGGGAAGAGGCATATCCTGAAAAGGTGATGGAGGACGGAGTATCACTTTTCCCAGATGGAGAGATGACGTAGGGAGAATTTTGGATGAAATGTTTTGAGCTTTGGGGTTGATGCAGTAGGAAAAAATTTGTTCATTTTTACGATCCGATATGGTATGTATCTCGCACCTGTCGGTTCGAGATCACTGTGGGTGATGACCCCGACAGTGAGCTGGTTCCCTAGAAAATTTGCCCCCGTAGCTCAGTGGATAGAGCACAGGATTCCTAATCCTGGTGTCGCAGGTCCGATTCCTGCCGGGGGTACCAATAATTTTAAGCACTTATGAAAATTTCTTCATAAGTGCTTTTTTTTACCCTTGTTTGTCCGTCTCCTGTCCCGCGTTTTTATTTTCTAAGACCCAAATTCTACAAGATTCTCGCGTAGCCTCAAAAGGTGTGCGCGGAATTTTAATTCTCAGGTTTTCCATTCATAAAAAGCCTCTCATCTCAAAACAGTACCTTGCTTCTGGTAACTCTGTAGAAGCAATAAGACCTTTGAAAACCTCTTTGTATTTGCTTTATTATAAAGTCAGGATATAGTGGAAATATGTGTGCCTTTGGCCGATGGGATTTCTGTTACATATATTGGCCGGCAACCTTTCTCAGGATAAGGTCATGTTGACTACCCTCTTTTGAGCTTAGGATTGCCAGTAAGCATCTTCTCTTATGATGCCTGCAATGAAGTCTTGGATAAACAGTAGTAGTATTTACCTGGAGTGATAGCAGAAAATTACGGCCTTAGAAATGGAAATATTAACGTGCAGATCAGGGGGCGAGCGATAGCGAGGTCCCTTGTATTGCATTTTTGTGCTATTCGTTAACAATTGGAAGCAAATGTTCCTTTTTTAGCAATAACTTATGAACACCAGTTTTATTTTTATATTCAATATCAAGGATGCTCTTTTCTTTATTCAAGAAATATTTAGTCAGTTCTAAAATAGGTAATTTCGCGGTATCAATTGAATTGATTTTAATAATTTCATCTCCGACTCTTATTCCGCTTTTTGGGGCAGAGCTATTCGGCCATATTCCGGATAGAATAGTCTTGCCCTTTAGTTTTTTTAATCCTATCCCGTACATTAAAGGGTTTTTTTCTAATGATTCTCCATTTGACAATAGATACATTTTTCCTGAGGGATAATCTAAAGTAACAAGATACTTGCTTAGAAAATCATCACCAATAAGCATCTCATCTTTGTCTCTAGAATGCGATGAGAGAGGAATATTTGTTAACTGCATGTCTCCAATATGTAACCTGTTAACTCTTAAAATGTAATCTTCCTTTGATTGACCAGCTAATCCACCTGACATACTTCCGATTGCTTTGATAGCATGACCACTTTTAAATTCTTGTGTCTTTTTTACGAGAGCGAGAGAAAGTGATGTGCAGGGAGTACCGGTGTCAATTATTGCTTTCGTTTTAATGTCATCGTCAATGATACAGGAAATTTTCGGAGCAAATCCATTTTTTATGTCCAGGGTAAATGGTATTTGGAATGTATAATGATGATGAGCCAATGTGGCGCCACTTTTTGAAAGAGTGATTTGCTTATTTTTGAAATCCAATGCTACTGAAAAAAATCTAAAAAAATTGGAACCTATGATGCCATCAATATTTTCAGGAAAAAATTCCGAGAACTTAGAGTCATTAAGTATCCCAGTTGCACAATTAGATACTTTCATATCTCCAACGGATATCTTTTGCAATTGCACTAAATGAATCTTTTCAGAATTACCTGAACTGTCATTTGCTTCCACTTCTAATCCTTCAGGCAGACCTAATGTGTTTGCAACGTCTTGCCTGATCAGTGTTAACGCTCCTGTATCGACAACGAAGGTATAATCCTTGGGAGAATCATTCAGTTTTGCCTTAATAAGGATTGGATGCCCGTCAAGTGTGAACGTTACTGTACTTTTTACTTGATTGTTGGGAACAATATGCCCCTTATTAAGAATACTAATTGCTTTGATTGCTGTACAGCCACCTAGAAGCACAACAATAAACAGTAAAGTGAGATGATGAGAAAATCGATTCATTTACTAAGCTCCATGGTTTGGTAGGTACAACTCTCAGTTTCCTCGCTTTTTAGATGGAAACGCAAAAAATTATGGACGCTCCCCATTTGCTCCCCTTGGGTGGGGCATGCCTATTTTTTCTAAATCCCTTGTCGTTCTTGAAGGGAAGCAAAATTGGCACAGTGTTCATGAGAAATTCTGGTTACCAGGCATAGGTTAGCGTCGTTTCGACCTGATCACAATCGGCATATCGGCCGAAGAGGGATTGCGCCGGGCCGCTTAACATAAGACCGGCCATGGTGAGTTTCCAGCTGTCGTTTAGTGTATAGGACAGCGTTGGCCGTATCATTGTTGCGCCGTGTTCGGGGTTGACAGCGATATTGAGATTTACGATCAGCCTCTCGATGAGCCTGTCGATCCTTAGGTTGACCCAGATGAGCGTCTCCCGCTCATCTTCGTAGATCGTGTTGGGACGGTTGAAAATTTCGGTTTGCTGGGCCTGCAGGGTCAAGAGCCAGTCTTCTTTGAGCCGGTGGTCGGCGGCGATCCCGTAATCCAGTGTGTTTCGTCGTACTTCCAATCGGTTCAGGGGATAGGTGCCGGGCTCGAGCGTCTCCGGATAGCCCCAAAGTCCTTGCCAAACCGTGAATGTCCGGCCATGGGAGAAGGCGGCTTCCGCCCGCAGGCTCCAGTCGCCAACCACCGCTGCCCCATCTATTCCGATAACGGTGACGGGGTTGAATAACGGGACATAGCCCGGGTCGATCAACAGCCGGTCGCCTTGCCGGGTGATAGTCAGGGTAGTTGCCTGGAATGCCGGGCGGGGATCAATGCCATGAAAGAAGTTGATTGCCCAATCGATACTCCCTCCACTTTGAATCCGGAGGCCGATGGAACTGTTGCCAAGGTTTCTGGCCGGGAGATGCGGCTCGGTGCCGGAAATTTCGGCATTTCCTGCATCCATATCATAAACAGGGATCACCGACCAGCGCCTGTCGGGCTCGGGAATCCGGTACGGGACGAACCAGGGAACCCAGACCAGCTGATAGCGAAGATCATTGCCATACTTGTCGAAGGAAAACGATGGTACCCCGATTTTCCTGTCCACAAGGGTTGTGGCGAAGATGCGATTATACTCCCAAGGGTTCAGGAGATCGTTGACTGGATATTCGTCGAGCCTCCCCCAGGAGAACCGTTGGATGCCGATCCGGCAATCGAGATCTTCCGTCTCTTTTTCCATATACAGCTCTTTGATTTCGATAAAAGGCGAATTGTCCTGATAGACATGGGAGAAATCTTTAAAAAGCGATGCATCCCTTCCGTCGCCTGCCACGGTCCCGTCTTGTACTCCTTTAAAAACGCCGTGCAGACCAAGGCCGAAATTCTGCCCGTCCACTGTGATAAGAGCGGTAAGCCCCGGTTCCTCGCCGGGGCTGTGATGATCGAGCTGGAGAACATGGTGCAGATCGATCCTGCCGGTAATGTCGGCTGCCGGAGCTTGAAGAGGATGGCTGCAGACCAACAGAATGACCATCCACAGGCAATTCTTCATTTTCCGGCTCTTTCCAGGGCCCTTTGGCTGAAAAGCTCGTCGGGGAAGCTGGTGTGATAGTGGATGTCGTTTACAGTCAGCTCGGTGCGATGTCCGGTGCTCGTGGTCTCCATCCTTGCCTTGAAGGCAGTGGGGATGTCATCGACGATCCTGATATCTGAAAACGTACCGGAGCGGTAAATCTCCTTGCCCTGATAATAGATGATCTTCATGTGGATCCAGAGATCCTTGGCGACCCAGGCCACGTATCGGGTGTATTTGCGGTGGATTTTCGGGACAACCTCGACCACGTAACAGGTTTTTTTTCCGAATGTTTCTTCTTTTATAATGGAAAAGTCGTAATCATCCAGGTTGGGTGGGCCGCTGAAATCATCATAGGAAAAGTCGGTACCGAAAAAGGAATCGTCTTGCGAGTTGGTCGGTATCCGCCGGATACGTCGAAATTCAGGGAAGTAGGCCCAGATATCCCGGTCAGAAAAGGTTCGGGCATGGACCAGGATGCCCACGTCCCTGAGATCCGGAGGTGTCTTAAAGACCACCAGGACCTTGTAGGCCTCCGGTTTGGCATTCTTGCTGTATTCGATCAAGGTCCTTTTCCGGGTGCCGCCGCCCCTGTCGAATAAGACCAGGGTCGCCTTGACCTGTCTGTCCAGGCCCCTCTGGCGCAGCGCATGGACTTTTTCATAAACCTCCCGGCCGGTGATGGCCTGTGAAACGGTGGGCAGCATCAAAAGCAGCGCAAAAAACACGACTGTGATTCTATTCATAGGTCAAGGCCTCCACGATATTGATCCTCGCCGCCCTTCTGGCCGGATAGAAACCTGCCAGGGCGGCAAGGATCCCAGCCACCAGGATGGCGCCTGCGACAGTGGGGTAATGAATTTGGTAGATAATGCTTGCGCCATAGTCGAGACGGAAGAATCCCTCAAGTTCTATCCATCCCAGGAGCAGACCGCAGACAGCACCGATACATCCGCCCACGGTACCGATCAGGGCCGACTCGATGATCACCAGCCCGGCGACCTGCCTCCTGGTCATTCCTATGGCCCGCAGCACCCCGATCTCACGGGTTCTCTCCAGGATCGAGGCTAAAAGGGTGATCACGATGCCGAAACCTGCGATCATCAGGACGATGATGTTCACGGCATGGGTGATGAGAAAGGATCCTTCCAGTATTTTTCTGATCTCCTGCTTGAATTCACGGGCCGGCAGGGCAAAGAGATGCCGCTTTTTTCCAAATCGGTTTAGGATGGCCTGGCGGATTTTAAGTATATCCTGTTTGTTTTTAACCAACACCTCATATGTGTCGACCAATGTATCCCGCCAGTGTCGTCTATAGGTGTTGATGTCCATCCAGATGACACCAGAGTCCGAGGTATAGCTGACCACGACTGCCGCCACCCCGAAACGTACCGGACCGTCGGGAGTCGGCAGGACGACCGTGTCTCCCGGCTGGAGATGGTATCTGGCGGCAAAGCCCTCGTTGATCATTACATTGTCTTGGTTCGGGGTCAGGCGCACGGCATCTTCCTTGGTCCCCTTGGCGAACATGCCGGGACAATAATGCATGCGCAGGGCCACGTCGAAGACCTCCAAGAGAATCCTGCGGCCCCGATACTCCAGATTCCCCTTGCGGAAAGGCTCCACCGATTTTATCCCGGGAATTTTGGCGATCTCGGCCCCCAATGCTTCGGGCATCGGGATATTATGGGCGCCGCCGGTTGCTATTGGATGACCTGAGCTAATGAGGATGTCGGCACGGATGACAGAGTCAATCCAATCAAACATCGAAACTTTCAGACTGTAGAGCGTGTTTGCAGAACAGACGTAAAGAGCGATGCTGAAGAAGATGGCTGCCACCGCCACCCCGTTGCGGGGGATATTCTTCTGCAGGCTGATTCCGGCAAGCCTTCCCTTGGCCCCCAGGAGAGGGGCTAGAAAACGTCTGAAGAGAATGAGGGACCATTGCAGGAAGGAAGGGGTAAGAAGGGAGACACCAATGATCAAAAAAAGGGCCGAGGAGATGATGACCCCGGCTGTCCTGAAGACCGATCCTACAGCCGCTGTTTCATAGGCTATGAGGATTGCCGCCGTCAGGGACAAAGAACAGCCGGAAAGAATTCGGACTATGGGTCTGGCCCGAAACCGGTTCCCTCCGGTGGGAAGGGGGCGGATCATCGACAATGGCGGCTTGCGGACGCCGGTTGTCACCGGATAAATGGCAGCTACAAGGCTTGCCAGGACGCCGAAGGCAGCATCCCTGAAAACGGTCATCCATGAGAAGACCAGGGTGGTAACCGATGTCTGGATGTAGATATCTGTTATGCTCTGGGCAACAATCCCGACGCTCAGTTTGGCAAGGATCAGACCGATGCCGACCCCAACCAGAGAGGCAATGGTGGCCAGGATGATGGTCTCGATCAGAAATAAGGAGATTATTTCGCGTTTTTTGCATCCAACGGCACGCAGGATACCGATTTCCCGCCTACGCTGCACGACGGATATGGAAACGGAATTGTAGATCAGGTACATGCCGACCATTATGACCATCATGCTGATAAATTGCATACTCTTCTGAAAACGATCGAGCAGGATCTCGACCTGACGCGTCCTGCCGGCCGGGGTATCTACGGTGTAACCTTTAGGTAGAACCTTGCTGATACGCTCCCTCATACTCGCAAGTTTTTGTCCGGGAAGGAAGCTGACATCGATCCGATCGATCCGGCCCTCCATTCCAAAGGCTGCCTGGGCCGCGAAGATGTCCATGACGGCAATATCTCCGCCTGCCACCTTGGCCGGACCTTTGGGGTTCAGGAGCCCGCGTACCCGGAAGGTCTTGATCCCCTGAACGGTCTGGAGTTGTATCTTGTCATCGATTTTGATTCCTTCCCGCTTGGCCATGGCTCTGGAGAGGAGGATCGAGTCTTTTTTAGCCAGGAACAGGAGGGGATCGGGGATGTCGGTACTCTCGTCTTTTAAGCTGTAGTCTCTGATCTTGTAATCCTGCAGAGTGTCGATGCCTAAAATCATAACGGCCCGTTGGCTCCCCATGGCAAGATTGGCATTGGCCTCTATGACCGGGACTGCGTATTCGACCCCGGGCACCCTTTGGACGCGGTCGAGCAGGGTGTCTGGAAAGCCCAAATCGCCGCTGGTGATAGAAAGAGAGGCCCGGCCGGCAACATGGTCAATGGATTCGGTGAACGATTGGAGCACACTCTTGTTGACCACATCGATGGCCACCATGGCGGCAACTCCGAGGCAAAGGCCGGAGACAGCCACAAGTAATTGGGCCTTCTGGAGGGTCATATGCTTCAGGCTGATGCGGCGAAGGAGGTTGAACACATTCATGGTTCGTTCCCTCCGATTGAAATATCGCCTGCCATTCTGCCGTCTTTGAGGGTGACGATACGGCTGCCGTAGGCGGCGGCTTTGGGGTCGTGGGTCACCATGAGAATGGTTTGGCCCTGGTCGTGCAGAGATTTCAGGAGCAGGAAGATCTCTTCGCCGGTATGGGAGTCGAGATTGCCGGTGGGCTCGTCAGCCAGCAATACTGCGGGACCTGCGATCAGGGCGCGGGCGATGGCCACGCGTTGCATCTCGCCACCGGAGAGCTGATCGGGCCGGTGATCGATCCTCTGTTCCAGACCGACCCGGCGGAGCAGGGTCTCGGCCCGGGGGCGGACCCGGGAGAACGGCAGCCCGTCCACCAAGAGCGGCAGGCCGACGTTTTCGCAGGCGGATAAAAGCGGCAGCAGGTTGAAAAACTGGAAGACATATCCCACGTGCCTGCGTCGAAGCAGGGTGAGTTCATCATCGCTGATACCGTGCAAAGGCTTGCCGTCGAGGAAGACCTCACCCTCGGTGGGCTGATCCAGGCCGCCCGTCAGGTTGAGAAGGGTGCTTTTGCCGGAGCCACTGGGGCCCATGATGCTTAAGAATTCACCTTTGCCGATCATAAGATTCACATCCTTTAATGCCTGAACTTCCCGTTGGCCCTGGCGGAATGTCTTGCCAGCATGTTTGAGTTCAATCATCGTTTCTCTCCGTTTGCACAAAAGTTATCGGGTCTAGTCGTTCCCGGTTGATTTTGGTGAAAGGGGATATTTCGCCTTGATTTTTTCTTCGCAAAGCGTCAGCCACCTGATATCCGCTTCAGCGTGGAATAGCCCTGCATCCAGCAGCAATTCGGAACTAAGATCCCTGGCACCGCCGGATGTCGCCTTGACTGCCAGCTTGCGGCGGGTCAG
>Ga0055450_10000009_pt1 | contig 22648 bp, 20 predicted proteins | sample China_Galinas_PW_5_FD_57740 | JGI IMG/M metagenome (GOLD analysis project Ga0055450, IMG submission 57740) | Wetland microbial communities from San Francisco Bay, California, USA, that impact long-term carbon sequestration - China_Galinas_PWC_D1 | ecosystem: Environmental > Aquatic > Marine >... | reverse complement strand
TGCGGCAAACAACCGGGCTCAGCGGCGTCCCACTGGATGCCCAACTCGAACAGCTCTTACTGAAACAGGTGATCGTAGAAACAGGATTCACCCCTACCGATGCCCTGCATGTCTTGGGTGAGATTAGTCTGGGAGACACGGACAGGTCCCTTGCCGGTGCGAGGATCCTCGGCGGTCTAGTGGACAAGAGCCCTGAGGAATTCTGCCGGATGGTCATTACCGCAACTGAGGAAAAGATCGAAAATCTGGTCCTTGAATATATCTTCAACCGCTACTGGGGCAAGACGCTGACCAATTTCATCGCAACCCGCAACAGCCACCCGATCCTGCAGGTTGACTTTTCGCTCAAGGTGCCGTTGATCGGCATCGGAGCAGCTGCGAGGTCTTTCCTGCCCAAAGTTGCCGCCAGTCTGTCCACCACAATAACCTTCCCGGAAAATTACGAGGTGGGAAATGCCATCGGCGCGGCAATGATCTGCAAAATGTCCAACGACTTGCAATAACGGCAATATCAGGAGAATGTTTTATCGTGACCGACAATGAAAAAAACAACGAGGTGAAAAAGACCTGCGAGGTCTGCGAAGGATCGGGGCAGATCTGTGAATTCAGGGGTGTCAGCAGATTCGTCTTGACCTGGGACGATTGCCCGGTCTGCGGAGGATTGGGATTCATCGTATCCGATAAGGACGATGAGGAAAAGGATTCCGGTAAGGAAGAGGAAAACGAGTAATGGGTACTTCAATAAAAGAGGCGATCCTTCTGACCATCTACGATGAATTCGAGAAATGGTCGGCACCTGTTCCTCGTGTCTGCGCCAAAGGCTGTTCGAGCTGCTGCAGCCAAAACGTTTTGATAACGGCCCTGGAAGGAGAGCGGATCCTTGATTTTATTGGCGAAAGAGGGCTTGAGCAATGGTTTGCCGATCGGCTGCAGGTGTCGCTCTCAGCTCCAGTGCTGACCACCAACGAGTACGCCGCATCCTGCCTGCAGAAACTCGAGGTCGACGAACTGAATCCGCCACCTGTTTCACCCTGCCCCTTTCTTAAGGATGACTACTGCACGATCTACCCGGTACGCCCGTTTGCCTGCCGGTGTTTCCTCTCCGAGATACGCTGCCATTCAGAACAGGCCGCGCTGCAACCCAACTCCTATCTTGCCGCGGCAACGGTAATGATGCAGCTTATCGAACACCTCGGGCAAAATGAGTACTGGGGGAATATGGTCGATGTCCTCCTCGCCCTCTGCGACATCCTGAAATATAAAAAGTTCGCCGCCCTTCTTCCCGACCCCTCTCTGATCATTCAAGCCCGGCTCAGAACGAGAAGGGCCCGCCCCCTGCCCGGCTTTTTGCTCCTTGACGAGGAACGGGAAAAAATCTCGCCGCTACTTCAAAACATCTTTTCCTCTCGAATTGACGGCAGAAGCATTGAGGATATCTTAAACGGAAAGGTGCAGTAACATAGGGGAAACAGACCACGTTTTTATACTTGCATTGTCAGATTTGCATGTTAGATCTGTCTATCTGCCCGGACGACCCACGAGGGGTAAAAAGCAAATTCCGCATTGCTCCATACTCTGCCGATGCCTAGTGTTTGTGTCAGGATGAGGGAGACCGTGATGGAAAGAGAAGAAGTGGAGATTAGCCAGGCATTCGAGACAGATATTGAAGGCATTTTGGAACTTCAGGCTGCAAATCAGGCTGGGAAGGGAGGTAGTTTGTCAGCAAGCTTGCCGCGCTCACGGATCATTAAAATGATGGGCAGCATGCCGATTGTCGTTGCACGATGCAAAGGCCGCATTGTCGGTTTCCTCATGACGAGCACGCGGGCGATGAATGCCGATATACCCATCATTCGAGCGATGCTTGCAGCCTATCGCGGCACGGATAATGCCTACGTTTATGGTCCGGTCTGCGTAGAAGCTGATAAGCGAGGCAGGGGGTTGGCCCAGGCCATGTTTGCGGAGTTGCGGCAACTGCAGCCGGGACGTGAGGGCATTCTCTTTATTCGTCGGGATAACACAGCATCCCTTCGTGCCCATAAGAAAATGGGTATGCGAAAAGTGGCCTCTTTCAAGTTCGGAGGGGCAGACCTTGCCGTTTTTTCCTATTTCGGCTGAATAAGACGGATAAGGAAACGTAAAATACTGGAGTATGAAAAGGAGGCTTCGAAAATGCTACCGAAAAGAAAAGATGCTGGGGTGTTAAAGGAAACGGTGTGGGCCTTTGGGCGATTATCGAGCGTACTTGCCACATTCCTGATACTTGGACTCGCTTTGGGGGCATGCTCACAATCGGAATCTCCCGAGAAGAAAAAAACCGGGAAGGAAAAGGCGGTTGCCAAACCAGCTGAACCAAGCAAATCAAAACTCTACGAGGCAAGCAAGACAAATTGCTCCATGTTCACCAAGGATGATGCTGCAGCCATTCTTAATGTTCCAGTGGCAGAAATCCAGGCTACCGGTCAGGAGCTCTACGCAGGGAACTGGCAGTGCGGCTATAAAGGCGGAAGTTACGAAAAGATGGTGAGCTTTAATATCTCGCTGTCAAAAAGTGTGGAGGCGGCGGTGACCGACATGGCCCAGTATCGTGACCATCTGGGCATAGCCAAAAACATCAAGCCGTTCAAGGACGAGCTCAAAAAGGGCGCCTATGCCAATATTACTGGAGTCGGGGATGATGCCCTCTGGACGGCAGTCAACGGGACATTGACCGTTCGCAAAGGCAATGTCAGCCTTCAGGTGCAACTGCCGAAGGAGAAGGATATGCAGATAAAAGTTGCAAAACAGATCCTTTCGCGGCTTAAGTAATCACGAAAAGACGATAGTATCTTTCGGTTTATTAAGTCCGGGCTATATGCTTAATAAAAAAACAATTTGTTGTCATCCGCTTCACCTATCAGGAGACTGATATAATGAAAAAAACATATGTTCTCATAATCTTATTCATTGCAACGATCACTCTTTTCCTGGTTTCACCTGCTTTGTCTGTTGCCCAAGGTAAGCTTTCAACCGACGCTTGTATTGATCAACTTGCAGCGAAAACAAAGAGCAAACCGAAGCATACGCACCTTACAACTCTCGACGGTCAAAAGATAAATTTGGATTCTTTTACCAAGCTATGTCTGTCCCATTCACCGCCATGTTCTCTTCCGGATAAATTTTATTATTGGAAACATGAGGTCAAGTGGGTTACTTCAACATCCAGCAGTGGCCCTGTGAAACACAAAATTCGACTCTATTATAATCACTTATCTACATGTCAACCGGGTCTTTCCGATCCCCAAAAAGCCTATGGTGATATCGCTGAGTTTTATGATAAACATGGCGAGTTTATGGGAATGGGGATCTATATGGGGAAAGGGCTTTACTTTCCGCTACCGTATTTCAAATACAGTGGTGCCCAGCGAAGACAATAGGACAACAGGGGATGTGCTATACACTCCTATGTCCTGATGACCAAACATCTTCGTTCCTAATTACGTATCAAAGCTCAGCCAGTTGCAATGTGCAAATTAAAAAGATGGCTTTAGGGGACTGATTTTATTTTTCTTTTTAAAAACAGGGGGACAGATTAATTTTCACCAAACGACGTGAAAATTAATCTGTCCCCTCAGGCTATTCAAGAAAAATCAATCTGTCTCCCGTATAATGGTTGAGTTTCAGTGGTAATCAGATCTACTTTTGTTGCCGTGTCATTCCTGGCCAAGTCGTCCACCCCCGAAAAGCAAGAGATGATTAGGAAATGAATATTGAAGTATAAAGCGAAATATAAAACGCAGCCCCCGGCTGTCGGTCCTTTATTTTTCTGCCTCCATCAAAATATCACTTTTGATTATAACTTCTTCATCAGTACAATATGAAAGGGAGATGATTATGAAAAAAATTGAGTACCGTGAACAAGCGTTGAAAATCCTTCCTTGGGTTTGTGCAAAGTGCGGGCGCGAATTTACAGGGAAAAAACTGAAAGAGTTGACGGTTCATCATAAAGACCATAATTACAAAAACAATCCTCCCGATGGGAGCAATTGGGAACTATTGTGCATTTACTGCCATGATAACGAGCACTCTCGCTTAATAGACGCCGAATGGCTGCCTAATCAAAATTCAGATGCAGAGAGAGGGGAATCGGCCAAACATACACCTTTTGCTGATCTCAAGGACCTCTTGAACAAGTCCAAGAATCATTAACGTATATCCCTTCTAAGAAGGGTTTTAAATTCCCACGGAACACAATCTATCAGATTTCAGTCATGCTTGAATATACGGAATATACCAAGATGTTGATCGGCCTTATCGCCATAGTAAATCCTATCGGCGCGATACCGATTTTTATTACGCTTACTTCTCACAAAGGAACAGGTTTATTGCACTACATGATCGTCGGGCTTGTCATTTCTATCACGAGTCTGCTCTTGTATATTGTATTCAAGTTTGTGCCATACATGTCAAAATATATCAGTCAAACCGGAATAAATGTTTTCACACGAATTATGGGGTTGATTCTGGCAGCCATAGCCATAGAATTTATAGCCAGCGGCATCAAGGGATTGTTTCCTGCTCTTTCGTGAAGAAAACCGCGCAAGCTCGGACCGCTCTTTAATGCGTTTATTGATTACCTGAACGTGGTAAATCAGAGAGTAACAGTAGATTAACAATTCCTTGGATGAGTCTTTTCCCCGCTTATTCTCACTGCTGTTCCGGGTCCTCAAGTTTGTAGCGTATCCGAAGAACTCCGTCGTTGAAATCTTGGGAGACCATACGAAACTCGCCGATTTCGGCAGTATTTGCAACATGCTCACCGATGCAGGGGCAGGAATCATAGTCGGCGATGCGCACAACGCGAACGGTTTTCACTCCGTCGGGAAGACGGGTGAGATTGAAGTTTCGATTGGCTTCCTGAAGGGAAATCAACTCTTCTGTGACATTAAGGTTCGCGGAAATCACAGCATTGACTGCTGCTTCCACTTCCTTGGCTTCGTCATCGGTCAGAGCTCTGTCGAAATGGTAGTCGCATTTGGACTTCTTCTTGTTCACATGGGCGCTGAAGCATCGTCCACAGTCGAATCTTCTGACCATTGCCTGATTAAGTATGTGTTCCGCCGAATGCATCCGTGGGGCATATGAATTTGTCATAACGATCTGTCGGTTGTTATTGAATGTAATAACATGCCGCAAACAAGCCGTAGATGTGTACGTTCCCGGCAACGGCTTCGCCGAGAAACACGGTACTGACTTTGCCAAGCCCCTTGCCCCGGCATGAATTGATCTTGGATCATTTTTATTAAAAAAGATGGATTACTGTGAAATAACGGGTTAGGCATCTCCTCCGACACTCAATCGCCGATGGCGGACATATTCAACCAGGCCCGGTATGAGAGATATGGCAATGATGACCATAACCGTCAGGGTAAAATTATGCTTTATGAACGGGATGTTGCCGAAAAAATACCCTCCCAGAAGGAAGGAGCTGACCCATAGCAATGCACCGACCACGCTGAAGCTGACAAATTTCAGGTAGTTCATTCTGCCAAGACCGGCAACAAAAGGAGCGAAGGTTCTAACGATCGGGACAAAGCGGGCGATAATGACGGTCTTCCCGCCATATTTTTCATAATAGGCGTGGGTCTTATCCAGATATTGCTTTTTCAGAAATCTGGCATCCTCCGTGAACGGAAGTTTGTTGCCGAGAAGTCTGCCGAACCAGTAGTTGACCTGATCACCCAACAACGGTGCTGCACACAGCACTACATACAAAACCTTGATCTGCAGAGCACTTCCCGCCGCCAGGGCTCCGGCTGCAAAGAGAAGCGAATCACCAGGGAGAAAAGGGGTAACGACCAGTCCTGTTTCGCAAAATATTATCAGAAAAAGGATCGCATAGGTCAGGGTCCCATACTGCTGAAAAATTTCGACCAGATGAACATCCAGATGCAGAATGAAATTCAAAAAATATGTAAACAGATCGACCACTGTTTTGATAATTTCCATAAAGCGGCTCTATTAAAAATATGAAAACCTTCCTTGGAAAAGTGAAAGGCATGGCACAAGTGCGCGTTGCACCCTATCATATTCACCTGTTGTTTTCAATCTCTTAATTGATAATCACTGAATCTCAGCTTTGCCCGTAAAGAGGGGTTGAGGCCACCCTTTTCACGGGTGTCTGCACCCTGGATGGGAACAGTCAAGCCCCCATGGATGGGTTTATGGCGTCCCGTGAAAGAGGTGGTTGCACCACCGTCGTTTTTACCTGAATTTTAGTGGTAATCAGAATCTCTTATATATTGTCTGTCACACCTTTCATATTGCTCGAAAAAAACTTTTTTATTAGGATAGGCGTCCTGTTGAACCTCATCCCCCTTTCCCGGAGATCGCAATGGGTCGAAAGAACAGAAATACGGCTGCAAACGTCATTCCTCCAAAACAGATATCCCTTTTGGGGTCGTTTTTCTTAAAGCTCGCCTTCAATCTGTTTCTTGCCGCCCTGATCTCTTTGACCTTTCTGGTCCCTGCTCTTTTGTTTCGACTATTTCAAAAAGCCGACTTTGTCTGGTTCAATCTCAAATATTTCTGGATCTTCTATGCTTTCGGCTTTATCCTGACGTCCTGCAAGAGCAAAAAAACTATCTCCGCAGTATTCCTTTTTGTTGGTATCCTGGAAATTACTCAATTCTCAAGCCTAGCCTATTTCGGTGAATTTCTCAGTCCTTACGCCATCGGCCAGATGTTTGTCGAAACGGTCGATGTCGCAAAGGCCGCAGTCGGCAGTTTCAGCCATCTCTATTATGTGCTTCTCATCGTGATCGTCCCTTACGCCCTTATGCTGCTGGTACTCAGGGCCTTCTGGAAATACGAATTAAAAATCCGTTTTGCCACTCTTACGGTCATACTCTTTTTGATTTTTCCGGCCATTCGCATCAACCTCCATGCCGACCGCAAAAATATTGTCAGCTTTTTTCCGGTGCTCACCACGCCTACACTCGGCAATACTTTGAATGCCTATTCAATCTGGTTGACACGGCTTTTGCCGCAATCGCTTTTTCCTGAGAAAGGCCTCTCGTTTAAGCCTGTTAAAATAGAAAAAACAGACGTCGCAAAAAAGATCACCGTCGTCCTGATCATGGGAGAAAGCCAAACCTGTCGACGCATGTCCCTTTTCGGTTTTTCACGAAAGACGACACCACGACTCGACAAGTTGAAAAACGATCCGAATTTCATTTTTAAAAAAGGCTATTCCGCAGCGGTTGCCACTCGGGCAACTTTACCGATGTTTTACAATATCCAATATAACCCGCTTGATCAGGACATCTTCAAATCCCAACCGACCAATATGTTCCGCCTGGCGAAAGAGTCGGGTTTTCAGACAATCTATATTTCGGCGCAGAATGCCAACTGTCTCAACGGCGTCAACACACATGCGATCGATCATTTTATTTCCTACGATACCGATGAAGAGATCTTCGACCGACTCCATGACGATGCGCTACTGAAACTGTTGGCAAAATTTCCTCTCCAAGACCGGAATTTCATCGTGCTGCATCAACGCAACGCCCATGCCCCCTATGAAGCGAACTACGTTAACCATACGGAATTGGTTAAATTTCCCTATAAAGGCCTGCAGTATCACGACTATGTTAAAAACAGTTACGACAATGCCGTCCTCTACAATGACTATCTCTACAGCACCATCATCAACTACTTCAAAACTAAGGCAACAGGACCTGTCTACCTGTTTATCACTTCAGACCACGGAGAAGAGTTCGGGGAACAAGGACTCTGGGGGCATGATCATCTGACATACGGAGCATCAATGGTGCCTATTCTTTTTTACAATATCAACGGCTCTCCGGAATTCCTTGACAGATTCCGTACCCTCCAAAAACCTACCCATTACGAACTTGAACTGTTGATAGCCAACAGATTAGGCTACAAGATCGACGACCCGAACAGGGAAAAAAACTGGTACTATGTTGACGGCGTTGCCGCTCTCGGTTTCAGCGGATATATGAAATTCCGCAAGTCACACAATGATAAACCGATAGAAATACACGTATATTAGCCGTGCTCTGTATTCCGCGCCCGATGTAAAAACACCCAAAACATCATTTGACAAATATCCGAAGAAAGGGCTAGACTTCTTGCTGTATCGTAGCGATAATTCGTTCATGTTTGGCATGATTCCTACTCATGTGTTTTTAAGTCCATATTTGCCGGCTTCGTAAAAAGTCATCGGAGTCGCCGAGATGGACTCTGGGAAAAACTCGATATACTAGCTTTTTACGAGTCCATCATCATTTAGAAAAACAGGTATTGTAAACCTTTTAATAGAACGTACAGCACGCTCCTGCACCTCTAGACAAACAGGCATGTTTAATTTATTGCGTAAATTAAGCGGATATCCCTGCTCTCGGAAAAAGATTGTTGTTCTATTCTGCATAGCATCGGCAATCCTGCTCCTACTGATATTTGCCGTAGTTCATTACCAGCGTAAAATCTCCTATGCCTCGCAGATCAAATATACCGAAGCAATTTCAGAAGACATAGACAGACATCTTGACAGGGATTTCAGCCGGTCGTGCAAAGAACTCGCTCGCCAAGAACAGGTAATGACCATCTTCCATGGCAGGGGTGGCAACAATCTTACCAGACTTACAAAGCTTCTCAATTCCGTAAGAGAAATTCTCGACGCCTCCATTGTCTATATCATGGATGATTCCGGTCTTGTTATCGCTTCGTCCCAAACCCCTGCCGGCTCGACACTCTTTGGCCATAATTACAAATTCCGTCCGTATTTTCTCAAAGCGATGAAAGGAGTGGATTATCGATATGCTGCCCTCGGAGTTACAACCAATGACCGTGGAATATATTTCAGCAGCCCGATAAAAAACGAACGTAGAACAATTATCGGTGTTGCAGTTATAAAAGGGGGACTTGCAGCCATCGACAAAATCCTGACCGCCAAGGCCGCGGACGGACCTCTCGCAATCGTTTCAAAAGACGGTATTGTATTCTCCTCAACGGAAAGACAATGGCTGTTTCATTCGGCCTTCCCGTTAAACAAAGCCAAAACAGAAGTAATTATCGACTCGAGACAATTCGGCAATAATACCCTTTCTCCCCTGCCGGTTTTTCTCAATAAGGATACGGCAACCCTCAATAATACAGTCTATACGGTTGTCAGAAAACCCATCGCCCTCGACGATTGGCAACTCATCAACCTTCGTAAACGTAATTCGGTGATTATCGCCGTTATTCTCACATCCTTTCTCTATGCCCTGCCGCTTTATCTTTTCTTTTTGAAGCTCAATCTGTTTCTGCAGGAACACGCATACAAGGAGGAGATAAAAAAACAGAACGAAAGCCTGCTGGTCCTCAACGAGGAGATGAAAAAGGAGATTACCAAACATCACGAGGCACTGGAACAGCTTACAATCGTAAGTGAAAAAGAGATTAAATACCGTCTTCTCTTTGAATTATCCATGGATGCAATAGCGATTGTCACAGCAGACGGACAATTTATCGACGTCAACCAGGCTTTTCTCAATTTGATGAGGGGAACACGGGAACAGGTAATGGCTATGAATGCCAAGGAATTCTGGGTATCACCTGAGGAGAGAAAGGCATGGGGTGGACTGTTAAAAAAATTTGGTTCCCTTATCGATTTTGAGAGTAAACAGCGGGCGCTGGACGGACAGATTCTCGATATGACATTGACCACCACGGCAACCGAAACCCAGGATCGCACTCTGGTTTTTCTCACTATCATCCGCAATATTACCGATAAGATGGAGGCCGAAAGACAGCTCATAGAAGCAAAAACCGTCGCCGAACAGGCGAATATGGCCAAGAGCGAGTTCCTGGCCAATATGAGCCACGAGATCCGGACCCCGATGAATGGAATTATCGGTATGACTGAAATCCTACTGGGAACAAAGCTTGATGAAGAACAGAGAAATTTTTTGAATATGGTCAAAGTATCGGCTAACCGACTTCTTGATATCATCAACGATATTCTCGATTTTTCGAAAATAGAAGCCGGTAGACTCACCCTTGAACAGATAGCCTTTTCTCTGACGGACAAACTCAATGAACTGTCCTCCCTGATGACAGTCAAAGCCAAGGAAAACAATGTTACCGTAACCACACGCCTGTCTCCCGAGGTCCCGGAAATTCTGATAGGAGATCCGACCAGATTGATGCAGATCCTTATCAACCTGGTCAACAATGCCTTGAAATTTACCAAAAACGGTACGGTAACAATCGTCATTTCCCTGGCGGACAAACATGAACAGGATACTGTGCTGCTTCATTTTGCCATAAAAGACACCGGTGTTGGTGTCCCGCACGACAAACAGAAAGCTATTTTTGCCGCCTTCGCTCAGGCCGACTCATCCACAACCCGTCAATATGGAGGCACCGGCCTCGGCCTGTCGATATCTTCCCAGCTTTGCACCCTGATGGGCGGAGAAATCGGTATGGACAGTGAAGAAGGAAAAGGATCCACCTTCTGGTTCACCGCCCGTTTCCGACTACCTGAAGCTGATTATGTAAAAGAAAGCACCGAACATGGGACGCTTTACAGCTGCGTGCTGACTCGTGATGAGATTTTCCATGGAACGCGAATACTGCTTGCCGAAGACGATTTCATCAATAGGACCTTGGCTATCACCTTGCTGAACCAGGTTGGCTTGAATGTCACCACTGTCGAAAACGGCTTGGACGTCGTAAAGGAATATGAAACAAGAAAATACGACCTCATCCTGATGGATATGCAGATGCCGGAAATGGACGGATACGAAGCGACAATTGCTATTCGAGATCATGAGAAAAATAACGGCGCTCATATTCCGATCATTGCCATGACGGCGCATGCGATCAAAGGAGACCGGGAGAAGTGCCTGCAAGCAGGAATGGATGATTACTTGACCAAGCCTATAAATGCCGCCGAACTCTATGCCGTAATTGAAAGACAGTTATTGTTCACGGTCCTGGTTGCCGATGCCGAAAGGGAAAGCAGGAGAACTATAGGCCGTCTTTTTTCCGATATAGGCTGGCAGGTCACCTTGGCTGAAAACTGGAATCAGGTCCTCTACGAAAGCAGACAGTCATTTTTTGATCTTATTCTTTTGGATGAAAAACTGCCGGGTATAGATATTGGAAAAACCGTCTCTCTTATCCGAGAACGCGAATCGGAAGGGGGCAAGCAAACAACCATCATCGCCTTACTGCAATCCTCAGGGACCGAAGCAGAAGAAATCCTCCGAAAAATCGGTGTAAATATGTTTCTTTACAAGCCATTTACCAAGGAAACCTTTAACGCCGATATCAAACACCTTTCATTAAGAAAATCAAGGCCTATTCCATCTTGTTGAACTATACCCCTTCAAATGAGCGGAATTTACTGTCCATACTTTGGTGCAGATCATTCGCAGCTGTATTGCTGCGAATGATCTGCACCTTGCACCAGCAAGCAAACTCCGCCCATGAGAAATGCGGGCTGATTTCGTATCCACTTTTCTGTTTCAAAAAGCGACTTCGATTGCTATAGTGCCGACATGAAAACTGCAAACAATACCAAACGGACCAAGTTTATTTTCGTAACGGGCGGCGTTCTCTCCTCCCTGGGGAAAGGACTCGCCTCGGCAGCCATCGGTGCCCTTCTCGAAAGCCGTGGACTCACTGTGACTTTCCAGAAACTCGACCCTTATATCAATGTCGATCCGGGGACGATGAATCCCTTCCAGCATGGTGAAGTCTATGTCACCGACGATGGTGCGGAAACCGATCTGGATATGGGCCATTACGAGCGTTACACGAACGCTGTCATGTCCCAGAAAAACAACTATACTTCCGGCCGAATTTATTATTCCGTCATAACCAAGGAAAGACGCGGCGAGTATCTCGGCGGAACCGTTCAGGTCATTCCCCATATAACCGATGAAATCAAGGCGGCAGTCCTGCAACTGGACGGCAGTGCCGATGTGGCCATCATCGAAATTGGTGGGACGGTCGGCGACATCGAGGGACTGCCTTTTATCGAAGCCATACGTCAGTTGCGCGGTGATCTGGGACGGGAATATTCCCTTTTTATCCATCTCACCCTAGTTCCGTACATCAAGGCAGCCGGAGAAGTGAAAACCAAGCCGACCCAGCACTCGGTACGGGAATTACGTGCCGACGGCATCCAACCCGACATTCTGGTGTGCCGAACCGAAGTTCCCATCGAAGACAGTCTGAAGGCCAAAATCGCCCTGTTCTGTAACGTCCCCAAGGATGCCGTTATTACCGCCATCGATGTCGACAGTATCTACGAAGTCCCGTTGCACCTGCACAAGGAGGGGCTGGACTCGAAGATTCTTGAACTTTTAAATGTCTGGACCGGCCAACCGAATATCAAACCATGGGAAGACCTGGTCAAAACCATCAAGAATCCTAAACATGATGTCACAATCGCTATCACAGGAAAATATATCGATCTGACCGAGTCCTACAAGAGCTTGCACGAGGCCTTGATCCACGGCGGCATCGCCACAAAAACCAAAGTCAACCTCCGGTACATTAGTGCCGAGGACCTGGAATCAAATGATCCGGCTGAACTCCTGGCAGATTGTCATGGTGTCCTGGTGCCGGGGGGATTTGGCCGCCGCGGCGCCGAAGGAAAGATAAACGCTATCACCTACGCCCGCCAAAACAAAATCCCATACTTCGGAATCTGCCTTGGAATGCAACTGGCAGTTATTGAATTTTGTAGAAATATTGCAGGAATATCCAAGGCAAACTCCACAGAGTTAGATCTAACCACTCCTGACCCCGTCATCTACTTAATGAAGGAATGGTTCGATTATCGTTCCAATAAAGTACAAATTCGAGATGAGACCTCGGATATGGGTGGAACCCTGCGCCTTGGCGCCTATCCGTGTATCCTCAAAGAGGGAACCAATGCCTCCGCCGCATATAAAAGGCCCGAAATCTCCGAAAGACACAGGCACAGGTATGAATTCAACAATGAGTACCGTGAGGTTTTGGAAAAAAACGGACTGATCGTCTCCGGGACTTCTCCGGACAACAACCTGGTGGAGATCGTCGAGCTTGCCGATCATCCCTGGTTCCTTGGTTGCCAGTTTCATCCGGAGTTCAAATCCAAACCGATGAAGCCTCATCCCTTGTTTACCGCCTTCATCAGTGCCGCAGTTAAAAAACAGCAGGGAGGATGATGACTCCCTCTGTTGCCATCAATCATCCTAACGGGAACCCCATTCTGGTCGGCAACGGACAGCCGTTGCTTTTAATCGGCGGTCCCTGTGCCCTGGAATCGGAGGATATTGCCCGCAGGGTTGCCGGTACCATGCAGGAAATCTGCTCCCGGCTGGGTCTTACCTATGTCTTCAAAGCCTCTTTCGACAAGGCAAACCGCACCTCTTTGGATTCGTACCGGGGGCCGGGTCTTGAAGAGGGCCTCAGAATCCTGGAAAAAATACGGGAGGAGCTGCAGGTGCCCGTGCTCTCGGATATTCACGACCTGTCCCAGATAGAGCCGGCAGCCGAAGTCTTGGACATCCTGCAGATTCCTGCTTTTCTCTGCCGGCAGACTGACCTGCTGGTCGCAGCATCTCGAACAGGGAAACCGATCAACCTGAAAAAAGGGCAGTTTGTGTCCCCCTGGGATATGAAGAATGCCGTCGACAAGATCAGAGCGGGAGGAAATAGTCAGGTTATGCTGGTTGAACGGGGAAGCAGTTTCGGCTATAACAACCTGGTTGTCGACATGCGGTCTCTGCCGGTTATGCGCACCTATGACTGTCCTGTTATCTTCGATGCCACACATTCCGTACAACTCCCTGGAGGCGCAGGCGGAGCATCAGGAGGCCAGCGTGAATTCATCGCACCTCTTACCCGTGCCGCAACAGCCGTAGGTATCGATGGTCTGTTTATGGAAATCCACCCCAACCCTGAGCAGGCGCTTTGCGACGGACCGAACTCGATGCAGCTTGATCAGGTTGAAATTTTACTCAAGACAGTAACCCGTATCCGGTCTGCTGTCGAAGATTCTCTTACCCAACCTCTTTGACTGAAGCGATGACCGACACCTGCCAACCATCAACGCCGGGGGACTATCCCTCAGATTGTGAAATAACGGAAGGGTACCGGACCATGGCCAGAAATCGTACCGATGCCGGAGAACAGGATGCCCAGCAAAAGACGGCTCTTGCCAAAGCGGCATCCATTCGACTCCTGCTCCTGGATGTGGACGGCGTGCTCACCGACGGCTCGCTATATATCTCTGATGACGGCCAGGAAAGCAAGGTGTTCAACACCCAGGACGGTTTCGGTCTGAGACTGCTGAAAGAAGCCGGGATCGATTACGGAGTTATTACCGCCCGCCTTTCCGAATCCATGACCAGACGGGCACAGGATTTGAAGATGCGATACGTTTTCCAAGGCATTGCCAATAAGCTGACTGCCTTCAAAGAAATCCTCAGTCAATCCGGCCTCAAACCGTTTGAGGTCGCTTATATGGGTGATGACTGGCTCGATCTCGTTCTGTTGACCAGGGTCGGATTCGCTGCAGCGCCCGCAAATGCCGTCCCCGAGGTCCAATCCGTCGCTCATTTTATTACCCGAAAACCTGGAGGTTTCGGGGCAGTGAGGGAAATCTGCGACTTTCTTTTGGAGGCAAAAGGAATCAAGCAGCAATTCCTGCAAAGTTATATGAGCCGATGATCAATCGAAGAAACAGCATATGGCTGATCCCTCTTATTCTTTTTCTGACCTTCCCCATCTGGAAAATACCCCTTGCCTCCTTTCTCGCCCCACGCGGAGGATATGATCCTGATTTTGCCAATCGAAAAATCGATGAGCACCATTTTATCATCGACAACGCCGACATTCTTCAGAGCGCAAACGGGAAAAAGACAGCTGATATCAAAGCGGAACAAGCCATGACCGGGAAAAAACCAAATGACTTGATCTTACAAACGGTCGATGCGGATATTTTCGGTGAAAATGGAGAGGTAACCAACATCACAGCAAGAAACGGCCTTTACAACACGGTGACCAAACGCCTGACCTTAACGGACGATGTCGTGGTTATTCGTAAAAGCGACAACTATAGGGTCTACACAAACCTTTTGGAATATTACGATAATACAAAAAAAGTCATCTGCCCTGGTAAAACAAAGGTGATCGGTGACGGAGTCGAAATCAACGGCGGCAGCATGTCCTATTATCTGAGGAGCAAGACATACAATGTCGGGGGCCGTGTTCATACCACCATTCAGGGGTTCGGTAGTCCCTAACCCGCATCAATCCTTGAAGTATGCGGGCTGACCTGGGTTTCTCATCCGGGAAAACCTATCTCTCCAACTCCGAACAGGTCAAAACCAGAAACTCCCCTTTATCTGCCAGCCAGCGAACATTGACATCCCAAAACAACGTTCCATACTCCCCCGTCTTGTTACGATGACCGGCAGGTCGAGGGTCCAAGGCAAGTGTTTCTTCTATCAGCCGACCAAGTCCACGGCCGGTTTTTTGTTCATAACGTTGACAGAATACTGAGGCCTCTTCACTGAAAACCACCTCCACAACCGGTTCAGGCAAGGGATTGGAATATCCGTTGGTCGCCCCATCCAATCTGTCACTGTAGGGTATATACGGTTTGATATCGATTACCGGTGTCCCGTCCAGCAGGTCAATTTCCGCCAGATCAAGAATGAGCTTCTTTCTTTCTCTTTTGATCTTGACCAGACGAACTGCAGAAAGACCGAGGTGATTTGGGCGATGCGGGCTGCGACTGGCAAAAACACCTACCTTCTCCTTCCCTCCCAACCAGGGCGGCCGAACCGTTTTTTTCCATCCCTCTTCCAGCGTCTGATGAAAAAGAAAACAGAGCCAGATATGGGAAAATTGTTCCAACCCTTTCAGCATTTCCAATCGATTACACGGTGGGAGCATCTCCAGCCGGGCTGTGGCCGATTTCACCAGTCCGGGTTGCCGGGGAATGCCGAACTTTTCAGGGTAACAGGAACGGATTATACCAATGGGGCGTATAATATAATCAGTTGGAGACTCAACATTGATCATTTCGTAAAAAGTCACCGGGATCACCGAGATGGACTCGTAAAAAGCTCGATATACTAGGCGTAGTATCTGAAATGGCAATTTGGCAGTACATGTGGTACGGCGAATCGCTGTTTCAGATCTACAACGACGTAGATCGAGCTTTTTACGAGTCCATCAACATTCATTTTATGGAAAATTGTTCAATCCGTCATCATTTCGGCTTTACGTTCATAGGCATAATACCTCCTGGGACGAACCGCCATGATACGAAATCTCCGAGAGTAGGTCTTGTATGTATGAAACTGGTTTCCAGGAAGAAAATTGAATCCCCAGGCAGACGCTTCATCCTGGGTTTCTTCACAACTCCAGACATCGGTCATACAAATGCCAAAAACCGGAGAGATATTATCACCTTTTTTATTCTTTTTATAAAGCCCTCTCAGTTCTTCCAAGGTCGGCAACCGCCAGCCACCTCCTCCAACCGAAAGACCCTTTACCCAATCGTACCCTTCCTCCCAGCTCATATCCCGGTCCGGACCTGGAAGCCACTCCAATCCGCTGTAACAATCACAGACTACATGATTTTCATAGGCTACATACCGGCCATCACGTGCAACAATCTCAGGTCGATATAGGAATTTGATGCCATTAAACTTTTCAAGGCTTCGCTTTTTTTCAGAACCCCACGGTTTGATCCGATGGTGCATTGCACTCTGCTGCATACCTACCTCGTCTCTTTTCCTTTGTGCATTTCAAAAGAACGTTTACAGCCCCTGTTCTTTCATCTATATGATCGTGGTATGCTTTTGTTATCGGTTGTCATAATGAAAAATTTAACACCTTCATATTTTTAACTTTCTCTTTCCTATGTTTTTTTCACCTTTTTTAAAAAAAACAGGTTGGCAGTGATTCTACTGCAGTAAAAGAATTGTTGTTGCTAAAATAAAACGTTTGTTTTAATCTCTTGCAACATTTCCTTCTCTGATAGAAATCGTATGCATAAAAACAAGATTCGAAATCAGGATACCCGTACCCGTTTGCTACAGGCTGCAGGCGAGGTTTTTGCCCGGCACGGTTTCCGGAAAGCAACGGTCAGAATGATCGTAGATCGGGCCCATGCGAATATTGCAGCGGTACGCTATTATTTCGGCGGCAAAGAAGGTCTCTATGCAGCTGTCCTGCAGTATACCTTCGTCACAGCCAACCAAAAATATCCACCGACCAGGAATCTACCCCAAAACGCTCCTCCTCTTCTGCAACTGCAGACATTCATCCACACCTTTCTTCTTCGTATTCTCGATGACGGTCGACCTGCTTGGCATGGGAAATTGATGATCCGGGAGATTACCGACCCTACACCGGTGCTCAATCAGGTCATTGATGAGATGTTCAGACCTCTCTATACTCGCCTGATCAACATTCTCGGAAATTTTTTCGAAGACAACACCAATGAGGAGGTAATCCGGCTCTGTGCCATGAGTATTATGGGGCAATGTCTGTTCTATCGAAACTCCCGCCCTGTGGTGGCACGGCTTTTTGAAAAAGAATACGGCCCGTCTGATATCAAAATGTTTGCCGATCATATCACGGCATTTTCCTTACAGGCCATCCGGGGCATCTCCACCTTTACCGGGCAGGAACATGATACGCTGTAATATATTTTCCATGATCGGCGCCGTTTTGGTGGCGGCTTTCTCCGCCTGCACCCCGGTCGGACCAACCTATACGGCTCCCACTCCCAGCATGCCGGCTCAATGGAGCTCAACTTCCAAACCTATTACAACAGGTCCTATCGTCACCGAATGGTGGACTCTGTTCGGCGACCCTCTCTTGAATTCCCTGGTCCAACAGGCAGCCATTTCCAACCATGACCTGCGCATTGCCAAAGCCCGTGTCCGTGAAGCAAGGGCCCAGCGAATAATCGCCTCATCTTCGTTCAACATCAACTCTTCCATATCCACCACAAGAAGCAGGAAAAGCGACAACACCACCTCTTCGGGAGGAACCCAGAATCTCTTCCAGGCAAGCTTTGATGCGGGATGGGAACTTGACATTTTCGGTGGTACTCGAAGGGCAGTTGAAGCTGCCGAAGCAACATTTTCAGCTTCCCGGGAAGACCTGTATGCCGCCTTGATCTCGCTGGAATCCGAGGTGGCCAGAAATTATTTTGAGCTTCGCGGCAGCCAGGCACGCCTCAGGGTAGCCCAAGAAAATATCACCACCCAGAAAAAAACCGTTGATCTGATCCAGGGACGGTTCAAAATGGGGCTTGGCAATGAACTCGATCTGGCAAATGCCCGGACCGAACTTGCCATGACCCAATCGCAAGTCCCCTCCCTGCAAATATCAATCAAAGAATCGATGCACCAACTGGCCATTTTGCTTGGCAAGCCGCCGGAGAGTCTGGTTGCTGAACTGGAGAGACAGGTGGATATCCCTTCCGTACCGCTAAGGATCCCGGTAAACCTGCCTTCAAAACTTCTCAGACAACGGCCCGACATCCGTGCGGCCGAGCGAAGGCTAGCGGCGGCGACCGCCGAAATCGGAGTGGCGACCGCTGAACTCTTCCCACATTTTTCGCTGACGGCACTTTTGGGGCTGCAGAGTAATGATCTTTCAGATCTTGTAACCTCCGGCAGCCGTTACTGGTCTCTCGGCCCTACTCTCAATCTCTCGCTTTTCGATCAGGGAAAAGCCCGGGCAGGGATCGAAATCCGCAACGCCCAACATGATTCGGCGCTGGCTTTCTACGAAAAGACCGTGCTTAGGGCTCTTGCCGACGTCGAAAATGCTTTAGCTGCTTTCTTGCATGAAAAACAGACACACCAAAGCCTTACCGAGGCGGTCGCCTCGGGGAAAAAATCCCTAACCATTGCAGGAGGACTGTATCAATCAGGTCTTACAGATTTTCTCCATGTCTTGCAAAGTGAACATGCCCTCTATCAATCTCAGGACCAGCTTGTCCAGAGCAGTCAGAGACTGGCCCTGGACGTGGTGGCCATTTTTAAAGCCCTCGGCGGTGGCTGGAAATCTGGAGACATCCAGACGACCTTGACGACCAGACCTGCCGGGCAAATAATCTTAGAACAGAATACCAGGCAATGAATCTCTCTTGGATAAAGCACAATACCCCTTTTATTTTTCAACAGATCCTGATCGGACTCCTGGCCCTTTCGCTTTTATCCGGATGTTCGGATAAAGAGGGAGCCCAAAAAGCCGGTGGAGATAGGGCAAAAAAAGCTGTTCCCGTCAGCATTGGCCGAAGTGAAACAAAGGCGGTACCACTCGAACTGCGAGCTATTGGAACAGTGGAACCATATGCAACGGTAGCCATAAAGTCTCAGATTACCGGTGTGATACAAAGTATCCATTTCAAGGAAGGCGATGAGGTAAAAAAAGGTGATCTCCTCTTCACCATAGACCCACGGCCCTTTGTCGCCTTTCTGGATCAGGCTCAAGGGGCACTTGCCCGGGACAGAGCCGAACTTGGCAATGCCGGGAAGGAACTACAAAGGTATTCCCATGCCGCCCAAAAAGGATATGTCTCCACCGAACAGGCCGACCAGGCCCGAACCAAACAGGCGACACTGTCCGCAACCGTCAAAGCCGATGAGGCAGCCGTTGAAAACGCCCGGCTGCAACTTGATTTCTGCACTATTACCTCGCCGATCAACGGGTATACCGGGGAACTTCTGGCCGATATGGGAAACCTTATCAAAGCCAATGCCGACACGGCAATGGTGACCATCAATCAGGTTAGCCCGATCAAGGTTTCTTTTACCGTTCCCGGTAAAAACCTCCTGGAAATCAAGAAATACCTACAGAAAGGATCTCTGAAAGTAATGGTCCGCCTCTCGGATGGCAAGATATTGTCTGGGACCTTTTCTTTTCTCGACAATACGGTTGATTCGACCACAGGTACGATCCGCATGAAAGCTGTATTTTCCAATGCTGATAAATTGCTTTGGCCCGGCCAGTTCGTTGAAGTGCATTTGGTCCTGACGGTTCGTCAGGATGCCGTCGTGGTACCCTCTGCCGCCATCCAGATAGGTCAGGACGGCGCCCATATCTATGTCGTAAAGCCGGATATGACCGTGGAAGACCGGCATGTGACGACAGGTACGATTGTAAACGGCGAAACGGTTGTGGAAAACGGCATTAAACCCGGAGAACAGGTGGTAACCGACGGCCAGCTGCAACTCATCGACGGTACCAAGATCGTGCAACGTCCCGGCATTACAGCATCCAAGAATTCGGTACCCGACGACAGAGCAAAAGAAAAATCCCGGAGCGCTCAATGATATCCCTCTCCGACATCTTTATCCGCCGACCGGTCATGACCGTTCTTATTATGGTTACCATCCTGCTTTTCGGTCTGATCGGCTACAAGCAGTTGCCGGTGAGCGATCTGCCCAATGTGGACTTCCCGACCATTACCGTCAGCGCCAATATGCCCGGAGCAAGTCCGGAGACCATGGCTTCTACTGTGGCATCCGTGCTGGAAAAGGAGTTTTCCACCATTGCCGGAATCGATTCGATGAGTTCGGTCAGCACCACTGGCAGCACACGAATTTCACTACAATTTTCCCTGGAGCGTAACATCGATTCAGCCGCCCAGGACGTCCAGGCAGCTCTGGGCCACGCGTCCCGGCGTCTGCCTGATGCCATGCCGTCGCCTCCATCATTCCGAAAATCCAATCCGGCTGATCATGCCGTCATGTTTGTCTCGCTGTCAAGCCCTGTCCTGCAACTCTCCGAACTGGATCGATACGGCCAGACCATGAGCCAGCGTCTCTCGACCATCCTGGGGGTAGCCCAGGTACAGGTATTCGGCAGTCAGAAATATGCCGTCCGGATTCAACTCGACCCGGTTGCTCTGAAAGCCTTTGATCTTGACGTTGACGAGGTTGCAACGGCCATTAATGCCCAGAATGCCGATCAACCCATGGGCCAGTTGAACAGCTCACTGAGACAACTCACCCTGCAGGCCAACGGCCAGTTGGTTAATGCCAAACAGTACGGAAATGCCGTTGTCGCCGTTCGCAACGGCCGCCCGGTTCGGCTCTCCGAGGTCGCAACCGTTATCGACAGCGTGGAAAACACAAAAAACGGCGCCTGGTTCTTCACCCCGAAAACCAGGGCCCAGACCATATTTCTAGCGATATATAAACAGCCCGGGACCAATACGATTAAAGTAACAAGCTCGGTGAAAGCGGTGTTGCCGAATCTGGCTAACTCCCTGCCCGCCTCTGCCAAACTGCGCATTCTGCGAGACGGAGGAGTACCGATCAAGGAATCGGTTGATGATATCCAATTTACCATGCTCCTGACACTGATCCTGGTTGTCATGGTCATCTTTCTTTTTATCCGCAATCTCTCGGCAACAAGTATTCCCAGCATCTCCCTGCCGATGTCCATCATCGGAACCTTTGCGGTTATGTATCTTCTAGACTACAGCCTCGACAACATGTCGCTAATGGCACTTACACTGTCGGTCGGTTTCGTCGTTGACGACTCCATCGTTATGCTGGAAAACATCGTCAGACATATGGAGATGGGAAAAAACCGACTGCAAGCTGCTAAGGATGGGGCAAAAGAGGTTGGTTTTACTATCATCTCAATGACTTTTTCACTGGTGGCTATTTTTATCCCGCTCTTCTTCCTGGGAGGTATCATGGGGCGGCTCTTCAGGGAATTTTCCGTGACCATTGGTGTTGCGGTCCTGGTCAGCTGCCTGGTCAGCCTGACACTGACTCCGATGTTGGCCAGCCGCTATCTCCGCGAACCCCACCTCATCCGTCACGGTAAAATTTATCAAGCCACGGAAGCCATATATCAGCGGCTTGTGGACTTCTACGACAAGAGTCTGCTGGTTGTGCTCCATTATCGTCTCCCCACCCTCCTGATCTCGATTCTGGTGCTGATTGCCACCGGTTATCTGTTTAAAATCGTACCAAAGGGTTTTATCCCAAGCGAAGACCAGGGCATGATTCTGGTGTCCACCCAAACATCGCAGGACGCCTCCTGGAAATCCATGGTGGACCACTCAATGGAACTTGCTGCAATCATTCAGAAGGACCCCAACGTGGATCGTTTTCTGGTTCGCGTCGATACCTCCGTCTTCCTCCTAATCGTTCTGAAGCCTCGCTCAGAGCGGGCACTCGATGTGGAGCAGATCATCCGGGAACTTCGCCCGAAACTTAACTCGGTCCCGGGAATACGGGCTATGCCGATCAACCGTCCGCCGATTAACATCAGCGGACGCAGGGTCCGCAGTCTCTACCAGATCACCCTGCAAGGGCTCGACACCAACCAACTCTATGCTGCGGCCAAAAAACTGGAAAAGGCCATGCAGGAGCAGCCTCGCCTGCTGGATGTCTCCAGCGATCTGGAGATGGAAAATCCGCAGCTCAACGTCAAGATAGATCGCAGCCAGGCACTGCTTTTAGGTGTTTCGCCGCGCCGGATCGAAGATACATTGTACAGCGCCTACGGCGACAGAATCATCTCGACGATAAACGCCGCAAGCGATCAGTACAACGTCATCCTGGAATTTCAGCCACGCTATCAAACCGACGCTTCTGTTCTTTCC
>Ga0055450_10000007_pt1 | contig 23191 bp, 20 predicted proteins | sample China_Galinas_PW_5_FD_57740 | JGI IMG/M metagenome (GOLD analysis project Ga0055450, IMG submission 57740) | Wetland microbial communities from San Francisco Bay, California, USA, that impact long-term carbon sequestration - China_Galinas_PWC_D1 | ecosystem: Environmental > Aquatic > Marine >... | reverse complement strand
CCTGAATGGCATCCGGATTAATCCCCTCTAACTCAAGTGATTCCTGAAGTACCTTTGCCAGTGCCATATTTGAGTGAATTGCCTCGGAACCTCCCCGTAAAACAACGGCGTTCCCCGTCTTCAAGCACAATGCTGCAGCATCGACCGTAACGTTGGGACGTGATTCATAAATCATGGCTATAACGCCTAGTGGGACCCTCATACGACCGACAAGTAACCCATTTGGCCTCCGAGACATCTGACTAACCTCGCCTACCGGATCGGGCAGGAGACTCACTTCATGCAAACCTTTAATCATCGACTGTATGACTTTGTCGGAAAGCTCCAATCTATCTAACATGGCGGCACTTAAACCTTTTTCTTTTCCTGCGATAAGGTCTTTCTGATTTTCAAGTCGAATAAATTCACCATGTTGCTCTATGAGAGTCGCCATACGACGCAGGATGGCGTTTTTCTTTTCAGAAGTCAAAGATGTTAATGATCGCGATGCGGCTTGAGCCTTTCGAGCCATTGATTTTATGGCATATTTCGGTTCGTCATTTCGAATCATCTTGTATCCTTTATCAAATATGTACATTTAAATAACAATGGGTAATATACAACCTACATCAAGACAAGATTATCTCGATGAATAACTTCATCACTGTCTTTAAAACCCAATATAGCAAAAATCTCTCCGGAATGGCATCTTTTGATCTTATCTATATCATCGGAACAATAATTGGTGAGACCAACAGCTACACATTTATTTTTCTCATTAAGGCAACGAATGGATTCACCAATACCGAATTTCCCACGAACCTCTAAGATTCCGGAGGGAAGCAGACTTTTACCATGTGCAGCAATTGCAGAGTTTGCCCCGTCATCGATCACTACGTCACCTTTCGGCTTTAACACATAGGCAATCCAGTGTTTTCGGCTTTGAATTTTCTCTTTTCTAGGTAAAAAGAAGGTCCCCACCATCTCACCGCTGAAAAGTTGTCTGAGAATCGATTTTTCCCTTCCAGGACCGATGAACGAACTGCCACCACCTGCCGAAACCATTTTGGCAGCCCGAAGCTTACTCAACATCCCCCCTGTGCCCAGAGAGCTTTTCACATTGGTGACCATCGCCTCGATTTCCGGGGTAATGTCTGCAACTGTATACAGCGGTTTCGCTTCAGAATCTATGGTCGGGTTTTTGCTATATAATCCAATAACATCTGTCAAGCAGATAAACATATCCGCCTCGATGAGATTCGTAACCAGTGCTCCTAAAGTATCGTTATCACCGAAACGAAGTTCCTCTACTGATACTGTATCATTTTCATTGATTATAGGAATGACACCAAAACGGAATAACGTCAAAATCGTGTTTCTGACATTGAGGTAACGGTCTCGATTTGCCAGATCGGAATGAGTGAGAAGGACCTGTGCAATGTTTTTGTTACATGCTGAAAACGCTGTATCGTATATATGCATCAAAGCGGACTGTCCAATAGCCGCCAGAGCCTGTTTTTCCTTCAGATCAATTGAGATACTCTCGTCGATTGCTAATTTTTTTCGTCCTGCCGCCACCGCACCGGATGTGACGAGTATCACTTCTCTACCTGTATCATGAAGGAAGGATATCTCCCTGGCCAGATTTGTTATTACCTCCTGGTTCATACCTCTTTCACTGGTTAACACCGCACTGCCTACTTTGACAACCACACGTTTTGCCTTGTCGAACAAGGTTTGCCTGAAATAAAGGCCGTCTTCTTTCGTTATTTGCAGAGTCATTATAATTACTCGATTAATTGCTTACAAACTTGCCGAAATATTCTCTGTCTACCTTGTTGGCATTTATCTTATGACTTCTCGCGATGTCTCTCTAAAGTCTCCATCAGCAAGGTTTTCAGTGCCTTAATTCCCTTCCCGGTCTTGCAGGATATCTGCACAACAGTGTGCTGCGTTTGGCTGAATTTTTTTCTTAATATTTTGATATCTTCAGTTGATACTTTATCTATTTTATTAAGTACTACAATCTGTGTCCTGTTAACCAGTTCTTCTTTGTATGAGAGAAGTTCATCTTCCAATATACTATAATTTTCTTCAGGACATTCAACTGATATATCAACAAGATGCAAAAGTATTTTCGTACGTTCGATATGACGGAGAAACGTATGACCCAACCCAACTCCTTTGCTTGCTCCTTGAATTAGACCAGGGATATCAGCGATGATGCAAGGATCAAAGTGTTCGAACTGCAAAACGCCCAGCTGAGGTTCAAGAGTTGTAAAAGGATAATCGGCTATTTTCGGATTTGCAGCCGATAGACGTGACAGCAAGGTTGATTTGCCGGCATTTGGAAATCCGACAAGTCCAACATCTGCTATGAGTTTCAACTCAATTTTTAACCATTTTTCCTCGCCTTTTTTTCCTTTGGTTGCAATTCTCGGTGTTCTGTTTGTCCCGCTGGCAAAGTGTGTATTACCAAGCCCACCATTACCACCTGCCGCAGCAATAAAGGTATCACCGTCGTTAATGAGATCCGCAAGGATCTCATCTGTATCACTGTCTTTAATTACAGATCCTGATGGAACCATCATCAGACAATCCTTGCCATTTCTTCCGTGCATATCCTTGCCCTGACCGCTCACACCATTTTCCGCTTTAAAATGAGAACGATAGCGAAAATCTATCAACGAGTGCATCTTATTTGTCGACTGAATAATGACATTCCCACCTCGGCCTCCATCCCCACCGTTAGGTCCACCTTTGGGAACATATTTTTCTCGCCGGAAACTAATACAGCCATTCCCGCCATCTCCGGCTTTTACAAAAAATTTTGCTTCGTCAACAAATGCCATATTCCTATCTCGATGATTTTTTAAATGAAGCCAAAAAAAAACTCGACCACAATAATTTGAGGTCGAGTTTCATTTCCTTTTTTTCTGTGCTTTTTCAGCAACAGTTTCAGGTACTGCCGGTCCTTATAATATTTTCACCCTTCAGGATATACACTCACCCGTTTTTTCTCTTTACCAAAATCCTCAAATTTTACAACACCTTCTATCTTTGCAAAAAGGGTATAATCTCTTCCGCAGCCAACGTTGCTTCCAGGATGAATTTTCGTTCCGAGCTGACGAACAATGATATTGCCTGCTTTCACTGTTTCACCGCTAAAACGTTTCACTCCCCGTCTCTGCCCCTTGCTGTCGCGGCCGTTTCGTGAACTACCGCCTGCTTTCTTATGTGCCATTTGCTACTCCTTCTGTCAAAACTTAGGTATTCTCTTAATACTGATAAATACCTCTAACCTTTCGACTCCAACCGATATTAGGCGGAAATTTCATTAATTTTGATATCTGTGTATGACTGTCTGTGACCACTTTTCAAGCGATAGCCTTTCCTTTTTTTCTTCTTGAAAACTATAACTTTTTTGGCCTTTCCCTGCTCGGCTATGGAAGCCACAACCTTTGCATTTTCGACCAATGGCTGCCCGATTGTGACACCCCCTTCATTTACTACCATCAGAACATCTTTAAGTTCAATGGTGTCGCCAACATTTCCTTCCAATTTCTCGACACGTAATTTATCTCCGCTGGCAACTTGGTACTGCTTTCCACCTGTCCGAACTATCGCATACATTATGTAAACCTCTTTGCATGGAAACTTATTTTATGCTTTATTGAAACACCTATTCCCGATCATAGAACAAGCTATATGACACTTTTGTGAGGCTATTGTCAACGTTTTTCGTTTAATATTCGCCTAATTGTTTAAATAAAAAAAAGAAAACGGAAATTCCAACGTCCTTCCTATTTCAAAGTCGTCAAAATTTCCGTTTAGAGACATTGAAATGTCAATAAGATAGTCCCCGGTACATATCTCATCGACATAACATAAATTCTATGCCTAATAATTGCCTATGAGGCGTATCCAAGTCGTGCGTTTTCTCTTTCTCTGCGAATTGAACAGGCTCTTGAAAACGCTGCTTTTTTACCGTGTTTAGCAATTGAGACGGAGGTTTTTCCTTGTTTGCCTTGATCGGTAACCCAGCTCACTTCATATCTGTTAAGTTTTTCATTCAAACGGACGCCGACAACTCCAGTTCCCGAATTGCTCACTGTAACCATATGTTTGTTTGTACGAACTTTTCCTAACTTTTTCTCTGTTTTGTTCCTCCATGAAATTGCCGACAGAAGACTCGAATATCGTCCGCCACATTTTCTGTCAGAAAAGAATTTTGAATGGGTTTTCCCTAAGAACCTGACTCTGACGTACCAACCATGAGTCCTTTTTGTTTCCTGATCGATCCTCGCAATGTCTTTATGCTTCTCTAACAGGAACTTTTGTTTTCTTTCGTCTTCCATTACTGATCCTTCTGTCTGTTTGTTCTTCATTTTTAATACTCCTTCGAAAAAATAGTACCAATACGGTTAGCCCCCTCCCCGAAATTGAGTTTATCTTTCCGACCGGTGGATGAACCACGGACACACGCTACTTAGTTGGTCAGGTCTAATAAGTCAACAACTTTTTTTGATTTGGTCATTTTTAAAAACATCTTGTATTATTACCATCTATAAATTTAATACATATTTGGTGTATTTCCACTTTTTTCTAACAAAAGAGGTTTTTTCATGTGCGAGATTGAAAAGCAATTTCGAGAACTATTGGATATTGTAAAAAAGCTGCGGGGGAAGAGCGGTTGCCCATGGGACAAAAAACAGACTATTACTTCTTTGACGAAATACTTGAGAGAGGAATTCAATGAATTACTCCTGGCAATAGATAATAACGACATGGAAAATCTCTGCGAAGAAGCCGGGGATCTCCTCTTCTTAATTGTTATGATAGCTGAAATAAATGCCGAAAGCAAGGTCTTCGACATTGCAGATGTCATAAATGCAATTTGCGAAAAACTCATTAGACGTCATCCCCATGTTTTTGCAGGCGTCACGGTTGAAGATGAGGAGGCCTTAAGAACACAATGGCAGATGATTAAGTCTCAAGAAAAATCAAAAAGAAATTGACTTTTTCCCATAGAATCTGTATTTTTTCAGGTTTGCTCGACAGATACTTCCATTCCTAATGCCTGGAAGGTCTATCGTTATTACTTAAATAGCATTTCACACAAGTAAAATTCATCAGTGAATCTCACTTGAGTAGGCTATGGGTATGAGAAAATAGCGTTTCGGAAAGAAACCTCTTCGCCCTCTGCCGAAATACGTGCGGGGGCCGAATTACAATGGATGAGCAATCCATAACACATGAGTCCACGAGGAGGAACACATGCGCAGATACGAAACGATCTGTATTCTTCGACCGAATTTAACCGAAGAACAGATCAGCACTCTTATTGACAACACCACAAACATCATCCAGTCCGACAACGGTCAAGTTATCGAACTGGACAAATGGGGAATGAAAAAACTTTCGTACCCCATCAAGAAAGAATCCCTTGGATATTATCTCTACTGTGATTATGCAGGATCTCCTGAAGCTGTAGCTGAGATGGAACGGAAATTCAGAATTGATGATTCTGTTCTTCGTTATCTGACTGTTAAGACGTCTGAAGCCATTACCGCCGAAGAAGTTGAAAAAGCAACTGAAGAACTTGCTGACCGTAAGGCTGCAGAAGCTCAGTCCAATGAAGAAGAGGAAGAACAGGAAAAAGACGTTTCCGAAGACACCGACGACGATTCAAATAACAACGAAGACTGAGTATCCTCATACGAAAACAGCAAATTCAGGAGATTATAAAATGACCCAACGACCACAAAAAATATTTTCTCGAAAGAAAGTATGTAGGTTCTGTGCCGACAAAGAACTTACAATTAATTACAAGGACGTTAAGACACTAAGAAATTTTGTTTCTGAACGAGGGAAAATCATACCTCGGAGAATTGTAGGAACATGTGCTACACACCAAAGACAACTCTGTGAAGCAATAAAAAGAGCACGTCACATTGCTCTCCTTCCTTACTCCGGTTCTGTCCAGGGATAAGATTGCAAAGGAGTTAAACGGCGTGAACCAGGTTGAAAGAAAACCTGAAAGGTTCGGCATATTCCAGTATGTATTCCTTTTCTCTTCGGTTCTTATTTTTCCTGGTATCCAGTGGCCATTATTTTTTTGGGTTAATGGATTTGTTCCGCTGGTTGTGTTTATTTTTTTGTATGGTTTCGGTTGGAGCTCTGGGAACAAGATTGTTGCACAAGGGGCAGTTCTTGCCTTCATTGTCAGCTTTTTCCTGCAAACGCTCCCTTTTTATTTTTTAGCTTTAGCATCTCTACCTACAGGCTATGTCATTGCCCGCTGTGCCGGCAGATCTGAAGGACAGATGACAACCGGTGCAAAAGGTATTTTAACTTTAGGAACTTGCTGGCTGGTTTTTTGGGGAGGTCTAGTAGTAACAAATGGTGCTTTTTCGTACTCCGCTCTGATTCAATCCGTTCAGAATTGGTTGGACATACTCCTTAAAGCCTATAGACATAATGAATCTATTCCTGTTGACTCATTGATTGTCATCGAGCAAATGCTCACCCAGACCAAAACGCTGTTTCCGGTTATTTTACCGGCAATATTATGTAATTTCGTATTACTGACTGTCTGGCTGACCATGGTTTACGGGAACCGTCTGACATTGAAATATATCGGAAGATCTCCATGGCCTGAATATAAGTTATGGAAATTGCCAGACAAGTTCGTTTGGGCAGAGATACTTTCAGCAGCATTAGCTCTATTACCGGTAGAGCCGATCGGAACCATCGGGATTAATTTATTGATTCTGGTCAGTGTTTTATTTATTTTTCAAGGGCTTTCCATCGTGGTTTTTTATTTCAACAAATGGAATATGCCCTTAATATTTCGTTTACCACTCTATATTTTAGCTGTTATCCAATCATCTGGAACTCTTATTCTCCTGATTATCGGAATAGCAGATATTTGGCTGGACCTGAGACGATTGAATCGGCAACCAGAATAAAATTGAAATAAAACTCCAATCACCCTGAAATTGGATTAAAAATCGTAGAAACACTACAAGGAGTTATCAAATGAAGCTCATTCTTAAAGAAACAATAACCACTTTGGGACAAGAAGGCGCTGTGGTTACCGTAAAACCCGGATATGGGCGGAATTACCTTTTGCCCCAAGGAAAGGCCGTTCTGGCCACCCCGGAAAACCTTGCAATACTCGACAGGAATCGAGCTGCCATTGAAGCTCGTATTGCCGAACAACAGAAAAAAGCAGAAAATCTATCTAAAAAACTTGCTGGAATCGTTCTTGAAATACAACAACTCGCGGGTGATGACGAGAGACTTTTCGGTTCTGTTACAAGCAATGATATCTGCGAGAAACTGGCTGCATTGAATATATCCGTCGATAAAAAACAGATCCTCTTGCCCGAGCCCATTAAGACACTTGGCGAAACGACCGTAAATATCAAGGTTGGATTCGATTTGCTTACCCCAATTCAAGTAAAAGTCATTTCTCAAAGTTCAGGAGAATAAGTTTTCAGATAATTGTATAAACCTATCAGGTAGGAAAAACTCAAACGTGGATATATAAAGAGATCATTCCATCCATAGACCTCCACATTTCCACCGTCAGCAAAAACACACCTTGAGGATTTCCTCTCAATGGTGTGTTTTTGTTTTATTAAATGTCAATTTTTTGAGAAAAATGACCGAACAACCCACGTTCATGCAAAAAAACATGACGTCTTCAACCGCCAAAATCCCTCCTCAGAATCTTGAGGCGGAACAATCCGTACTCGGTTCAATCCTTCTTAAAGATAAATCTTTGACTGCTGTTCTCGAAATTCTCAGTCCGGCGGATTTTTACAGAAACAGCCATAAATTAATCTTTGAGGCAGCGGTTGAACTTTTTGAAAAAAATGAGCCTCAGGATCTCGTAACAATAACAAATCTTCTGAAGGATAAAAACCAGTTAGATGAAATCGGCGGTGCTGCCTATCTTGCTACGTTGACTTCAATAGTTCCCGTTACGGTAAACATAGGCTCCTATGCTCGGATCATCAGGCAAAAGGCGATATTGCGAAATCTCATTCACGTCAATACAGAAATTGCAACTCGGTGCTACGATGAACAAGGTGATATCGATAATCTTGTTGACGAAGCCGAACAGGCTATTTTTGAGATAGCCGGCCGCAAGAGCGGACAAAATTTCGTAGCACTCAAAAATATCATCCCCTCCGCCTTCCAGACCGTCGAAAAACTTTTTAAAAGACAAGAATTCATTACCGGCGTCCCAACCGGATATTTTGAGATAGACAAGATGACGGCCGGTCTTCAGCCTTCGGATTTAATTATCCTTGCTGGAAGACCGTCTATGGGGAAAACAGCTTTTGCCATGAACATCGCCCAACACGCTGCACTTGTCGAAAAAATCGGAGTCGGTATTTTCAGCCTTGAAATGTCAAAAGAACAACTGGCCATGCGCCTGCTCAGTTCAGTGGGCAGAATCGATTCTCACCGTATTCGTACTGGAAAACTCCATACCGATGATTGGCCGAAACTCACCCGGGCAGTGGGGATGCTCTCAGACGCTCCGATTTTCATTGACGACACTCCCGCCATTTCCGTTCTTGATATGCGCGCAAAGGTCCGTCGTCTGGCATCACAATACGATATCGGCATGATTTTGGTCGATTATCTGCAACTTATGCGTGGAAGAGGCACTGTTGAAAACAGAACCCAGGAAATTAGCGAAATTTCCCGTTCTTTGAAGGCGTTGGCCAAAGAATACAAGGTTCCGGTCCTCGCCCTTTCACAGCTGAACCGAGGTCTGGAAAGCAGGACCGATAAAAGACCTATGATGTCTGATTTACGAGAATCAGGAGCAATTGAGCAGGATGCCGATGTTATATGTTTTATCTATCGAGACGAGGTCTACAATAAATCTGAGGATAATCCGGACAAAGGAACTGCAGAGATAATTATCGGCAAACAACGAAACGGTCCTATCGGAAACGTCAAATTGACATTTCTTAAAGAATTCACTATGTTTGAAAACATGAGCACTATGGACGAACCGTATATGTAATTGAAAAATGCGGTTATTGACCAGATAAAACGAGAACATTTTCCATTTCGCTGAGAATTTTTATACCCAGAGGCATTCAGCATGAGCGGTACATTCGCAAACGATAAGTACGACTTCAAAGAAATTGAAGCCAAGTGGCAAAGCCGCTGGCTCAGCAAAAACATTTACAAAGCAGTCGAGGAAGATGCAAGACCTAAATATTACGTTCTCGAGATGTTTCCATATCCTTCCGGACGTATCCATATGGGACATGTCCGCAACTATTCCATCGGCGATGTGATTGCCAGATACAAGCGTTTGAGAGGCTACAATGTCCTACACCCAATGGGATGGGATGCATTCGGTCTTCCTGCAGAAAATGCCGCGTTAAAACACGATACGCATCCGGCGAAATGGACGTACGACAACATTGACTATATGCGAAATCAGCTTCGCCAGTTAGGGCTTTCCTACGACTGGGGTCGAGAGATAGCCACTTGCAATGTCAAGTATTATGCCTGGGAGCAACTCCTTTTTCTCCAGATGTACCAAAAGGGACTTATTTATAGAAAAGCGACAACCGTTAACTGGTGTAATTCCTGTCAGACTGTGCTCGCCAATGAACAGGTTGAAGAGGGAGCTTGTTGGCGTTGCGGCGAGACAGTCATTCCTCGAAAGATGCATGGCTGGTTTTTTAAAATTACCGATTATGCGGAAGAACTGCTTGCAGATCTTGATACCCTCACCGGTTGGCCGGAAAAGGTTGTGACTATGCAACGTAACTGGATAGGAAAATCAACCGGGCTCCTGTGTGATTTCAAAGTCATTGGAACAAACGATGTAATCCCCATCTTTACAACCCGTCCGGATACTATATTCGGTGTCACTTTTCTGTCCCTGGCTCCGGAACACCCCTTGCTCGAAATTCTGATAACAGGTTCCGACAATGAAGCGGAAGTAAGGGCATTTACAGACCGCATCATCCTGGACAAACAAAAACATATCTTAGATGCAGAAGTTGAGAAGGAAGGTATCTTCACGGGCCGTTATTGTCTCAACCCTTTTACCGGTGAAGAGGTTCCGATCTATGTTGCCAATTTTGTCCTGATGGAATATGGAACAGGGGCTGTAATGGCAGTTCCAGCTCATGATCAACGGGATTTTGAGTTTGCTCAAAAATACAGCCTGCCAATCCTGCCTGTGGTGATACCCAAAGGCCAGGAACTAGTTGCCGAGAAGATGACGGAAGCTTCCACCATCCCTGGCATCCTGGTTGGTTCAGGCATGTTCAGCGGTATGGAATCAACCAAAGCTCAAGAAGCAATCATCCGCTATGCTGAGCAACAGGAATTCGGTAAAGCCCATGTTACCTATAGGTTGAGAGACTGGGGAATCTCAAGACAGCGCTATTGGGGAGCTCCAATCCCGATGATTTCCTGTGACACCTGCGGCATTCAACCGGTACCAGTGGAACAGCTCCCTGTGATTCTCCCAGAGGATACCGACCTCGGACATAACGAATGTGCACCACTTGACCAACGGGAAACCTTTTATAAAACGACATGCCCCTCCTGTGGAAAGGAGGTTCGTAGAGAAACTGATACGATGGATACCTTTGTCGAATCATCATGGTATTTCGCCCGTTTCACAAGTCCTCGGCATACCCAGTCACCACTTGACAGCGAAAAGGCAGCATATTGGCTACCGGTTGACCAATATATCGGTGGCGTAGAGCATGCAATTCTTCACCTTCTCTACTCACGTTTCTTCACCAAGGTTCTCAGAGATCTTGGTTACCTTGACATAGACGAGCCCTTCACCAACCTTCTTACCCAGGGAATGGTTATTAAAGACGGTATGAAGATGTCCAAATCCAAAGGGAACGTTGTGGACCCTAATGATCTGATCAACCAATACGGCGCCGATACAGTTCGTCTTTTCAGCCTCTTTGCAGCCCCGCCGGAGAAAGACCTTGAATGGAGTGCCCAAGGGGTCGAAGGAGCCTCACGTTTTTTAAACCGCGTATATCGCTATATCATTAATAACAGACAGGTTGTTCTCACTACAGAACCTTCGTCGCAACCCCTGTCGGAGAATGGACGGGTCATAAACCGTAAAATGCATCAGACCATCCGAAAGGTCACTCAGGATATAGAAAATAATTTTCATTTCAATACTGCAATCAGCGCTATCATGGAGCTTTTTAACGCGTTATCCTCTTCAAGTGAAGACAGCCAAAACGAACACCTTGAGCCCCCGGTAATCAAAGAGGCAGTAAATACCATCATTCTTCTGCTTTCACCAATGGTTCCACATTTCAGTTCTGAAATGTGGGAACGCTGCGGTAACACCAGGTCTGTTGATCAAGAGTCCTGGCCATCATTTGATGAAGAAGCTGCTAAAGAAGATATGCTTACCATCGTTGTCCAGGTTAACGGCAAGGTACGCTCGCGCCTGCAGGTTGCAGCAGACATTGAAGACGATGAGCTCGAAAAACTAGCTCTAATAGATGAAAATATCTTGAAATATATTGGATCGAAAACGATTAAAAAAACAATCGTCATAAAGAAGAAACTTGTTAATATCGTTGTTTGATACTATTATACGGACAATTTTTCTATCATTGTTCCGAAACCAGCCCGGATTTCTCATCCGGGCTAGACATTGAACCAATTAAACACATTACTATATCGGAGACTGCTTTGAAATCACTCAGCTGCTTCCTGCCACTTTGTTTTATCTTGGTCCTCCTGGCCTCTTGCGGATACCATAATCCTTATGTCTACAACGGTCCTGAAAAATCAGTTTATTTTACCAACTGGAAAAACAGGACCAATGAGCTCGGACTGGATCAAAAGATTTACCAATCTCTTATAAAATGGTATCAAAAAAGCGGTTCCATTAAGGTTCAAAGAGAGAAAAAAGGCGCAGACCTGATTCTTGCCGGAGAAATCGTATCGATTGACTTGCCCAGCCTTTCTTACGGTGCCGGTAACGCTACAACTCAGGTTAAAGTGTACTTGACCATACGGTATATCCTAAAGAATTTAAAAACCGGCAAGGTTCTCGTGGAGGTCCCCAATCAGGTATACTCCGAAGCGTATACTATAAACAGCAGCAGTACCGTTACAAAGGATAACGAATCCAAAGCCATCGATACCATTATCGATGATTTATCCGAGAAAATTTATTTAAGAACCCTCAACGAGATACGTCATCCATAACCAGGTTTTCACATTTTGGCATTCAAAAGGGCTATCCTGATTAGAGGATGGCCCTTTTTGATTGATTATTATGCTACGCATTGCCGATTGCATTGCCGTCTCTCCCCTTCTTTTGGCTCCTCTGGCCGGATACTCAGATCTGCCGTTTCGACTTCTTTGCCGGGAGTACGGCGCAGGAATGTGCTTTTCCGAGATGATCAGCTGCCACGGTATTGTTTATCAGCAAAAAAAAACCTTGGCGATGCTTGCCTCAACTCCCGATGAACACCCAACCGCTTTTCAACTCTTTGGAGCTGATCCGGAAATAATGGGCAAGGCATCCGCTTTATTAGCCGAATTTTCGCCCGACTGCATAGATATCAATATGGGGTGCCCTGTACCAAAAGTAACAAAAAACGGCGCAGGTGCCGCTTTGATGGCCAATCCCTTGCTCGCCGAAAATATCATAAAGCGTGTTATTGAATACAGTGAGCTTCCCGTCACGGTAAAGTTTCGTTCCGGTGTTGATTCTGGACACATTACAGCAGTATCCTTCGCAAAAATGGCTGAAAATGCCGGGGTTTCAGCCGTAACTATCCATGGACGAACATGGTCACAGGGGTTTACCGGTAAAGCAGAGCGCCGAATCATCTCCCAAGTAAAAGAAGCAGTGTCAATTCCAGTTATCGGAAATGGCGATATTACTACGTACAAAGAGGGATATGCCATGATGGATGAGACCGGATGCGATGGGGTGATGATCGGAAGAGCCGCCCTTGGAAACCCTTGGGTATTTCAGGAAAAAGGCAGACCGTTGGATCTTTCATCAATTTTGCAGGGAGTATTGAGGCATCTGGAACTCATCGAACACTACCTTCATCCCACGGATCGCATGCTCGGTCTTATAAAAAATATAGCAGGGAGATATTTCAAATATCTCCCTGGAAGCACTGCGCTTAGAAAAATGGTTTATGAGAGTCCCAGTCTCTTGGCATTACAACACAATCTTGAGGAACTCAGGCAGCAATCGATACCTTAAGGAAAGAACGTGACGTATTGCTTATCTCTACCCTGCTTAGCTTGTGAAAAATCCAGTTAGAAAAAAGATTATCTAAAATATTGCCGTAGCACGTGTTGGCTGTTATAAAAAAGAGTTAAAAAATCCTGATGTGTTGAGGCGTCCAGAAGCCCCCTCTTTTGCTTTTTGTGACTCGGAATCAAGAAAAGACAAGAATATTATAGTATCGCTTATGAGTGTTTTTCCCTTTCAACGGTGTAAATGACCTGAAATTTACACTCATATTCTATTGTCCCCATAATCCTCAATAAATGAGGAGTGGACGAAGGGACGTGTTTTGTGCTTGCAGGCAAGGCTCTATGTTATTAATAAGATAGGCTGGTTTTGTCGAGTGAGGATCTAGTCTGAAGGACTCTTGCTAACATCATTGCCATGGAATTGAGTACCTTATGCATACAGTATATTGAAATTACGACAAGAAGCATACTTATTGGAATGGAAAACTCTGCAATTTTTTTGAGTACGAGACAGTCTTGAGTGAACAGGGTCAAACCTTGGAATGGCAGTAAGCAAGAATTCGGCATTTCGAAGAATGACCTCCCAGCGACTATTAATCAGAAAGGAGAATGGAAATGACAATGGTAGATCAAACCTGTTCGGCATTCATTGAAGTACTGGCATCAAAAGCACCTGTTCCAGGCGGAGGCGGCGCAGCGGCCATGGGAGGTGCCATCGGTATGGCCCTTTCCAATATGGTTGGAAACCTTACTGTCGGCAAGAAAAAGTATGCTGATGTGGAAGGAGAAGCAAAGGAACTCATTGCCCGAGGAGAAGATATCATTGCCAAACTTAAAAGGCTGGTAGACAAGGACGCCGAAGTATTTGAACCCTTATCCAAAGCCTATGGGTTGCCGAAAAACACACCTGAAGAGGCTAAGCATAAAGAAGAAACCATGGAAAATTGCTGTAAAGTTGCGTGTGGTGTTCCCATGGAAATTATGCGGGCTGCTTTTGAGGGAATAAAAATTCATGCCAGAATGGGTGAAATTGGAACCATGATCGCTATCTCCGATGTGGGATGCGGTGTGGTGTTTTTAAAAAGTGCTCTGATTTCAGGAAGTCTCAATGTAATCATTAATCTCAATACCATCAAGGACCAGGAATTTTGTGCTGCCACCCGCAAGGAAATGGACGAATTGCTTGCAACCGGATCCAAAATTGCGGATGAAACCCTGACCCTTGTCTTAGCAAAATTGACTAAATAAGGAGATTTACGATGGCTGAACTGTTGAAAGGAAAACCCGTTGCCGATGCCATGAAGGCGGAATTGATCAAAAAGGTCGAAGAATTAAAGGCAAAAGGGCTTGCCCCGAAACTCGGCATCATCAGAGTGGGACAACGCCCGGACGACTTGTTTTACGAAGGGGGAGCTAAAAAAACCTGTGCAGCACTGGGCATGGATTCAGAAGTTTTCGAATACCCGGAAGATATTGATCAGGCAGCTTTTGAAGACGCTGTTATGAAAGTGGGACACATGAAAGATGTCCACGGTATCTTAATGTTCTCTCCCTTACCCAAGCACCTGAATGAAAAGAAAATACGTACTTTAATTCCGGTGGAAAAGGATGTGGATTGCCTGACTACTGGTGGTGCGGCCAAAATCTTTACCGATGATCCGACAGGATTCCCACCCTGCACCCCAACAGCCTGTATGGACATGCTCCATCATTACGATATCCCTATTAAGGGTAAGAAGTGTGTTGTCGTAGGAAGGTCATTGGTGGTGGGGAAACCACTGGCCATGTTGCTGTTAAGAGAGCATGGGACTGTCACTATTTGCCATTCAAGGACTGAAAATCTGCCCGACGTCTGTAAGAATGCGGAAATCCTTATAGCTGCAGTTGGAAGAGCCAAGATGATCAAAGGTAACTTCGTAAGACCGGGGCAGATAGTAATCGATGTAGGTATCAATCCAGATCCCGACAATCCCGGTAAATACTGTGGTGATGTGGATTTTGCAGAGGTCGAACCCGTAGTTCAAAAAATCTCCCCTGTTCCGGCAGGAGTAGGTTCAGTCACCACCTGGGTTCTTTGTAAACAGACAATCATGGCCTGCGAAATGCAGAATTCATGATAATATAACTCGAATACCTTAATCCATGTTGCATACATAAAATTTTTTGTATGCAACATGGAAAACACCCACCCGTAATTATGAGATTACATTGCAATTAGCGGCAGGTAATCCGGCTCCCATCGCATTTTCGCTATCAGTTCTTTCATTCTTGCTTCATCATTTTCGTGTTTGAAACGTGAGAAAACACAAGGTTTGCTCACACCTTCCCGAACAGCACACATCGCAACGGCAAGAGCCACTTTTCGACTGACATCTCTAAGTTTTCTCACAGGTGGAACCAGTCGGCCCTCCGACATACAGTCTTTTAGAACGTAATTGGAAACGGCATGCGCTGCGGCGGTAAAAAAGTTAGGTAAAACTTCCCTGGCACCCGAGGCAAGGATCCCCAAACCGACTCCGGGAAAGATCAATGCGTTGCTGCAATGAGCTGTTCTATGTGTTTTTCCGTTATAAATATATGGTTCAAAAGGACTTCCGGTTGCGACAAGGGCCTTTCCTTCGGTCCAGTTGTAAATATCGGAAGGCAGGGCCTCTATGACGGGTATGGGATTTGACAGGGGAAGAATTACGGGCCGTTCAGTATTTCTTGCCACCTCTTTGATGACTTCTTCGGTAAAACATCCTACACAGCCGCCTTGTCCTGAAGTGCCGATAAGAACAGTGACACCTGCGTGCCGGACAACGTCATCGAGACATATCCCCTCATCCAACAGCCACGGATACCGCTGTGGATCTTTGGCAAATCTCATTTTATAGAGTTCATTATCCTTGTCGGACCGTATAATCCCTCTCGAATCGAAAGCAAATATACGGTCCTTTGCCTGCTGTTCACTCAGACCTTCTTCCTGTAATGCCAGTTCAATCTGTTCGGCAATACCGACACCGCAGGTACCTGCCCCATGGATTAAAAACATTTGGTCCTGTAAACGTTCTTCTTTGATCTTCATCGCAGTAAAGATTGCAGCGAGGGTTGCAGCGCCGGTTCCCTGGATGTCTTCGTTGAATGAGATCAAATCATCTGAAAAAGCGTCGCGGATGCTGTAAGCATTTTGCTTTGAAAAATCTTCCCATTGACAAATGGCATTTGGAAATACGTTCCTAAATGCCCGGGCAAAACGGCCGATGAATTTCAGATACTCTTCGCCCTGCAGTCTTTCATGCCGCCATCCCAGATACTCATTGTCCGTTAATAGAGCTCTGTTGTTGGTGCCGACATCAAGCGAAATAGGCAGACAATGCCAGGGAGCAATACCGGCTCCTAAAGTGTAAAGCATCAGTTTTCCAAGGCATATCGCAATGCCTCCAGCTCCCTGATCACCCAATCCCATGATTCCTTGATTGTCGGTAACAACGGCTATTCTGATATCCCTATGCAAAAACTGGCGTAGAATATTTTCTGCATTATCAATATTTCCGGGATAAAAATGCAGACCGTTTGCCTGCCTGAACATTGAAGAATACTGTTTTACCGCAAGTTCGATGGTCGGGGTATAGATTATGCCGATATATTTTTCTATATCACTTTGTAAAAGAGCGTGTGCCAGAGTCACATTTCGATCGAACAATGACCGGATAAAAATAAACTTCTGGACATCATCCGGTCTCGCATCGACCTTGTTTATAGTTGCCTCAACCTGATGCTGAAGATCGCGAACGGCAGGTGGCAATGCCGCCTCAAGACTGAGTTGCTTCCTTTCTTCGAGGTTAAAGGCCGTACCTTTATTCACAAAACTAATGGAATGAATGGAGGCACCACTTCCATAGACCAGAATTTCTTGAGTATTCCCATATTCGTCGTACTTGAATCGGTATTGGTTCTCTGTCATGGTTCGTTTCCTATTTAATATTCTTAAATTCTATTTTAACTACTCGCCGGATTGACAAGCAGATAACTATGCTCCATAATGGTTTGCCATGACACACTGGAAAGACATATTGCAGAAAAGTATCACAACATATTCAGATCTGCAAAAATATTTAAACTGCAATAATACAGCATTGGATGAGGTAATAGCAAACTTTCCGATGCGTATAAATCCATATTTTTTGAATCTTATCAAAACTCCCGGGGACCCTCTCTGGAGACAGGCTGTTCCTGATCAGATGGAACTAGCGGATAATATTTGCATTGAAGATCCTCTGGGTGAAGAAAACCTGAGTCCTGTACCGAATCTTGTCCACCGCTATCCGGACAGAGCCCTATTTCTGGTAAATAATCAATGCGCAATGTACTGTCGTTTTTGTACAAGAAAACGGAAAGTTGGAACCATGGCAATGCAGATCACTTCCGATACCATCCGTGCCGGCTACGACTACCTGCGAAAAACTCCCGATATTAAAGATGTCCTTGTCTCAGGTGGAGATCCTTTTCTTTTAGACGATGAGCAGTTGGAAGAACTGCTAACGAACCTGCGTCGAATTCCTTCCATCGAACTAATCCGTATCGGCACCAGGGTCCCGTGCACCTTACCCATGCGGGTAACCAAGAGGCTTGTTTCGGTCCTGAAAAAATTTCATCCTCTTTATATCAATACCCATTTTAACCATCCAGCTGAAATAACAAACGAGTCCGCTTACGCCTGTGGATTATTGGCTGACGGGGGGATTCCTCTTGGTTGCCAGACTGTTTTATTAAAAGGGATCAATGATGACCCAACCGTAATTCTAACCCTCATGCGTGCATTGCTGCGGATACGGGTAAAACCTTATTATCTATTCCAGGCTGATTTAACTCGCGGCACAAACCACTTTCGCACTTCTACTGACAAAGGAATCAGCATACTACGCCACATGATCGGAAAAGTATCCGGAATGGCAATTCCGACGTTTGCTCTTGATGCACCAGGAGGAAAGGGAAAAATTCCTCTTTCCCCGGATTTTATCCTGACTAGAGGAGCAGACCTAGTTTTCAAGAATTATTGCGGTGAAATATGTACATACCCCGAAGCTGGAGAAGTGATCTGACTGCAATACACCGAACAATGTTTGACATTCTATCTCCGTCATCATGGTACAGACTGACGGATATTAGGTTTCTCTAAAATTTTATAGTTGGCACAATGTTCGCTAAAGGGCAAGAACACAAATTTCGATTGATCTCTGTTTCGTTTCTTATCCATCAGACTTGCAAGTCAAGCGGCAAAAAAGCTATAATCCGAATGGTACGGCAACGAAAATAAAATCCCAACTCATTATTTTTATTATATTTCAAACTGATACAATCAACACGATAATTTCATTATACAACCTTTGTTTTAACTAATTTATTCCTAGGGATCTGAAATTATGCAAAAAGAAGACTTGCTGAAAGCCGTACTCAGCTCCGGCGAACTGCCGACTCTGCCAACCGTTGCTTCCAAACTCATCTCTATGACATCAAGAGAAGATACCACTCTTTCTGATATTGCCGATCTTGTTTCCCGGGATATCTCTCTGTCGGCAAAAATCCTCAAAGTTTCCAATTCAGCTTTCTATAGTTTTCCCCAGCAGATCGGTTCCATTCAACAGGCAGTCTCAATTTTAGGGACAAATGCAGTACGTAGCCTGGTGCTGTCGTTTTCATTTTTGACAATCAAGGCAGGGAAAAAGTCCAGCCGGTTCAATTTTGAAAAATTCTGGGAACAATCATTAGCCTTAGCTGTTGCTGCGCGATTGATTTTAGAACAGGTCAATGACGCTAATACTGAAGAAATATTCGTATCCGGCCTTCTGCAAAACCTTGGTGAGTTGATTCTGGCAAGAACATTCCCCGAAATGTATGACGATGTCCTTAAAAGTGTGGAGAGCGATAACCAGAATCTCCTTGAAGCTGAGAATTCGATTTTTGACGCAGATCATTGTTATATCGGCCATGCAGTAGCAAAGCACTGGGGATTCCCCGCAATTTTGCTGGAGCCGATTCTCTATCACCACGATCCGGTCTCCTACCAAGGGGATAATCAAAAAATTATACAAACAACCAAAGCAGTTTATCTTTCGGATTTGCTCATCAATATAATCTTTTCCAAGACACCCGAAGAATACCATAAGCAGTTTAAAAAAGAAGCAAAGAAACTTCTTGGCCTCCGAAATGACCAAATAGATAAGATTTTTGAAGAAATTCATTACCGTGTCGAACAGGCCGGCAAGTACTTTGGTTTGTCGATCCAAAATACAAAGTCTGTGCAGGAGATTCTTCAGGAGGCCAATATACGGCTCAGTCTGATGAATCTTGATTACGCTCAAATGAATAAACAACTTATCGAGGCAAAGATCGCGCTGGAAAATCTCGCAAAGGAACTCGAGAAAAAAAATAAGATCCTTGACAACCTTGCCAATATTGACGGTCTCACCGAAGTGTATAATCATAGGTTTTTTCAAAATTCTCTGGACCAGGAAATCAACAGATCTCTACGAAACGACGGTTATATTTCACTTCTGCTCATTGATATAGACCATTTCAAGATATTCAACGATACCCATGGACATCAGATCGGCGACTTCATACTGAAAGAATTCGCCAGGCTTATTAAAGAAAATTTGCGCAAATATGACACGCTTGCACGCTATGGAGGTGAGGAATTCGTTATTATTCTTCCTGAGACTGATTGCGACAGCGGTCTTGCTGTTGGAGAAAAACTAAGAGAGATTATCGAAACTACCGTCTTCGAAGAGGACCGGCAATCCTATCAGGTTACAGCAAGCTTCGGTCTTGCCTGCAGCAGACCGGCAATTGAAGACCATTTTTCCAAGAGTCAGTTTATCAACATGGCAGATACAGCACTCTATAACGCTAAAAATCAAGGGCGTAACAAAGTCGTTCTCTTTACACCAAAGAAAAAATGGTTTAAGTTCTAGCAAAAAGAACCAGCGGAAAATTATATTTTGAGGTATACTTCGAAATTTCCCGGCACTGACGGTTGTCGTAATTAGGGAAGCAACGCGATCGCCCATAGCAAGACTCAAATTCCAGTGCAGGAGCCGTCGTACATAAAAATTTAGCCAACCCGATGATACTGAATGAAGTTTTGACTATCTGCAGGTATTGTTTTTTTCCCCCAATAAGATATATCGTTTATGCAGTGTTGTAGCAATCTTTCAGATATGGTGACAATATTCATTTCCTACCCGAATCAGAAAGACCGCAATACGAAACAGTACAGTATCGACAGTTTACTGATGAGACTTAAAAAAAGTTTGCATTCCAACAGAATCAGGGACAGGATTGATGAATACTACAGATATAACCTACAAATATTGTTTCGATTTCCCCAATGGGACAAAAAAAAGGTTTCTGATCAAGCTAGACGCAAAAACTCTTCTGTTCAAATCAGCAGTACATGGCCGTCCCGACTGGACACATCTCAATTACCACCAGTGTTCCTGCTGTTCGCTTGATAATAAATCCGTCGACTATTGCCCGATAGCCCTAAATATCTCCGAATTAGTGACGGCTTTTAAGGACATCATATCACATGAACCATGTAACGTATCCTGTGTCACTGCCGAAAGAACTGTGATGAAAAACACCCTCGTCCAAGACGGTCTCAGTTCCATTATGGGGATAATTATGGCAACAAGCGGTTGCCCGTCCATGGACATCTTAAAACCCATGGCGAGATTTCACCTGCCCTTTGCGACAGTCGATGAGGCCATGTTCCGCTCGGTTTCCGTCTATCTTCTACGCCAATATTTCCTATACCAACAAGGAAAAACATGTGATTTTTTCTTAAAAAACGTCAAATCGTACTATGAAGAGATTGAAAAAGTAAACAAGGGAATACTGGACCGAATAAAACATGCTTCTCGACTGGACGCCGATCGAAATGCAATCGTAATTTTGAATGCTCTGGCTCAAATCCTCCACATGGAAATCGATGATGATCTTCGATCGCTCCGGAGTCTATTTTTCCCCGATTTGGAAGATATGCCAGATTCATATTGAGGAGTTAATTCCTGAAGAATCCAAAATTCAGAAGAAAATCCTCCAAAATCAACCATTCTGAATTTCGGATCCTGAAATCCTGCGACAATCATTAATAAAGACGCCTATTCTATAATAATAACACAATAACAGCAAAATACGACAAGACGGAAAGCTACATCATATTTTCCGGATCAACATCAATTGACACCTTGGACTGTCCCACCGTTATCTGTCTTCTCTTGATCATCACGTCGCTGCATACTCTGTGGAGTTCGTCAATCTGAGATCCTTTTAGCAGGACTTGCCAGCGATATTGATCACATAGCCTATCCAGCGGAGCAGGTGCCGGACCGAGAATTTCTGATCTATGGTGCCCCCTTTTCAACGTATCAGAAGAAACATCCATATTCTCTCGACAACATGTCGCCAGTCCAATGGCTGTTTGTCTCACCTCGGGTTCATTCGGTCCGTAAATAAGAAAAGCAATAAGACGGACAAAAGGCGGGAAACGCGGCAACTTTCTTATTTCAATTTCATGCGCAAAAAGGTCCTCATATCGATGGTCTTTTGCCAATATAATGGAATAATGATCAGGCTGCATAGTCTGGACAATCACCCTGCCCGGATTTTCTCCTCTACCGGCCCTTCCTGTAACCTGAGAGATAAGCTGAAACGTTCTTTCAGCAGCCCTGAAATCCGGCATGTTCAACCCTCCGTCAGCCCAAACCGCACCAACCAGGGTAACATATGGAAAATGATGGCCTTTGGCAATCATCTGGGTTCCTACCAGAATATCGATGTCCCGCCTGTGCATGGCTTTCAATATGCCGAGAAACTTCTTTCTATTGGAGGATGTATCTGAATCGAGACGTGCGATACGAGCACTTGGGAAAAGCGAACAGACCTCTTCCTCAATCCTCTCCGTACCAAACCCTACTGGTACAAGTGTGTCTGAATTACATTTTGCACAAACCAACTTATGCGTCACATTATACCCGCAGTAATGACAAACTAGACGATGCCGGTTTTTATGATAGACCAAAGAGACATGGCAATGACGGCACTCAACAGAGGTTCCGCACTCCTGACAGAGAACTGTTGACGAGAAACCCCGTCGATTCATCAATAAAAGACTCTGTTCCTTTCGTTCAATAGTATGTCTCAAGGCTTCCAGAAGATCCTCGCTAAATATGCCTTGCGACCGCGCGGAATGTGGCTTTTTTCGTAAATCGACAATCGAAACCTTCGGCAGCGAACGTCCTGCCACCCTGCTATTCATTTTCAGCAGAGAATATTTTCCAGTGGTAGCATGATAATAACTGGTTATCGAAGGTGTGGCGGAACCAAGCACCACCACAGCATTATGGTTTCTTGCACGCAAAACAGCGACATCACGCCCATGATAGCGAAGTGAATCGTCCTGTTTGTAACCGGAATCATGTTCCTCATCCACAACAATCAGACCAGGATCCAAGAGCGGGGCAAAAACGGCCGATCTTGCTCCTATCACGAGTTTTGCCCGTCCGGAGGCCGCCAGAGACCATTGATCAAATCTTTCTCCGGAAGACAAACCCGAGTGCAAGAGCACAACCTGCTCACCAAAACGGGAAACAAAATGTGCCTCCAGTTGCGTTGCCAAGGCAATTTCAGGAACCAAAACTAAGACATCCCGCCCCTGCTCCAGTGTTTTTTCAGCAGCTTTCAGGTAGACCTCTGTCTTTCCCGAGCCGGTAACACCATGAAGCAAAAAGACATGAAATTTTTCCTTGTCCAGCGCCGTTGAAATTTTTCCCAGTGCCATCGCCTGCTCTTCGGACAGTACGTCAGGCCGTGGAAAATGGACAAGCTGATCGCCAAAAGGGTTCCGGTAAATTCTGTTGACTGAACGGATAAAGATTTTTTTATCCACCAACCCTTT
>Ga0055450_10000004_pt1 | contig 23614 bp, 18 predicted proteins | sample China_Galinas_PW_5_FD_57740 | JGI IMG/M metagenome (GOLD analysis project Ga0055450, IMG submission 57740) | Wetland microbial communities from San Francisco Bay, California, USA, that impact long-term carbon sequestration - China_Galinas_PWC_D1 | ecosystem: Environmental > Aquatic > Marine >... | reverse complement strand
ATCCGGAATCGATCCGCATGGTAAAGAGCTTCATTAAACTATTGTCAGAGGGTGGATCCGCCAGTGATGTCGCGCCGGTTTCCAAAAAGATGGCCGACGTGCAGATTGATTTTGCCTCTCTTGCACCGGCCTTGGATCTGACAATTGAAAAAGAAGAGGCCAAAAAAGCCGCTCCTGCAGCCGCCAAACCCGCAGCCCCTGCAGCCGCTAAACCTGCCGCTCCTGCAGCAGCAGCTCCTAAGAAAGCTGAGGCTGCTCCTGCTCCAAAAGCTGAAGCAAAACCCGAGCCGGCTGTAGATCCCGCTGCCGAAGCCAAAGCAAAAGCAGAGGCCGAGGCTAAAGCAAAGGCTGATGCCGAAGTAAAGGCGGCAGCTGATGCGAAAGCTAAAGCAGAGGCCGAAGCCAAAGCAAAAGCAGATGCTGAAGCAAAGGCCAAAGCTGATGCCGAAGCAAAGACTGCAGCGGATGCCAAAGCTGTAGCGGACGCAAAAGCCGCTCGAGAAGCCGAAGAGAAGGCTATCAGGGATCAACGTGCAAAAGAGCGTCAAGCTGCTGCCGCCGGCAAGAAAGAGGAGGCAACCGTCACGACCATGACTCCTGACGATGTTCAGATGACAGAGCAGGAAAAGATTATTGCAATGCTCAACAGATTCCATAAACGACATGTCGCCTAAGATATCTTCCAGGAAGTATTAGGAAAATAACGGGTGATATTTACAGAAAATATTTTGAGGAGGGAACCTCTAATGGCAGAAGAAACAAGAAAACCAACTGCTAAAGCTCCAAAATTAGCAGACTCGATGGAATCTTCCATTGATGCATCAACTCAGGCGATGATTCGACGGGCCCAGAAATTACAAGTCGAAACTGTCTTTGACCGTGCTGTCACGATGAAACCCTGCGCCATTGGTATGCAGGGTATATGTTGTAAAAACTGTGCGATGGGCCCTTGCCGTCTGCCCCTGCCTAAGGACGGAATTCAGGGTGAAGATACAAGAAAAGGTCTCTGCGGTGCCACCGCCAATACAATAGCTGCCAGAAACTTCTCAAGAATGGTAGCGGCTGGCGCAGCTGCCCATTCTGACCATGGCCGCGGTGTTGCCGAAGTCTTCCGTTCTGTTGCACGCGGGGAGTCCACGGATTATACCATTAAAGATCCTGCTAGATTAATTCAGATCGCACCTTTCTTCGGTGTTGCCACAACTGTCGAGGTGGAAGGGAAAACTCAGGACAGGTCTATCACCGAGATAGCCCTTGAAGTTGGTGAAGCAGCTGTCGCTGAATGGGGAAAACCTGAAGGAACCTTGGCCTATCTGAAAAGAGCTCCTGAGCCCCTTTATGAGAAATGGGTCAAAGAAGGCGTTCTACCGAGAAACGTTGATCGGGAAATAGTCGAGATCATGCACAGAACCCATATGGGTGTCGATCAGGATTACAAAAATCTCACCAAACAGTGTACCCGAGCGTCTCTTGCCGATGGTTGGGGAGGATCCATGATAGGAACAGACCTTCAAGACGTCATGTTTGGATCTCCTTCTCCTCTGCAATCAGAGGCAGATCTTGGTGTTATGAAGGCCGATCATGTCAACATTATCGTCCATGGTCATGAGCCGCTGTTGTCTGAGATGATTGTTGCAGCAGCTCAGTCCCAGGAAATGCTGGATTATGCCAAGGAAAAAGGTGCAAAAGGCATTCAGTTGGGTGGTATCTGCTGTACCGCCAATGAGATGCTGCAGCGCCATGGTGTACCGACAGCAGGAACTTTCCTGCAACAGGAACTGGCTATAATCACCGGTGCCTGTGATGCGATGGTCGTCGATGTTCAGTGTATCTTCCAGAACCTGGCAAATGTCGCAAAATGTTTCCATACCAAACTGATCACAACCCATCCGATCGCCAAGATGGAACAGGATAACGTCATCCACATTCAGTTTGACGAGCATTATGCAATGCAGGATGCCAAACGGATCGTCAAGATGGCCATCGATAACTTCCTGAATCGTGGCGCCGATGTTATGATCCCACAGCAGAAGACAACTCAGATTGCCGGTTTCGGTGTTGAGTCCATTCAGTATCATCTCGGTGGATCTTTCCGTGGCAGTTATTATACCCTCAATGACAACATCATCAACGGCCGTATTCGTGGTGTTGCAGGCGTGGTTGGTTGTAACAATGCCCGGACAAAACATAATGAAGAGCATATCACCATAATCAAGGAACTCATCAAGAACGATGTTCTCGTCCTTACCACTGGTTGTAGCGCAATCGCAGCTGCAATGCATGGCCTGCTGACTCCGGGCGCAGCAGCCGTTCATTGCGGACCGGGCCTTGCCGAAGTCTGTGAGACTGTAGGTATTCCTCCTGTCCTGCATCTCGGCTCCTGTGTCGACAACAGTCGAATCCTTCTTGCAGCAACTGAGGTTGTGAAGGCCGGCGGTCTTGGAAAAGATCTCTGTGATCTTCCTGCTGCCGGTAGTGCACCTGAGTGGATGAGTGAAAAGGCGATATCAATTGGTCAATACTTCGTTTCCTCTGGTGTGTACACTGTGTTTGGGTACCACATGCCTCTTGAGGGTGCACCTGTCTTCAAGAATCATCTGTATAAAGAAATGGAAGGCATTTATGGTGGAATGTGGGATTGCGAGCCGGATCCCATCAAGCATGCCCATAAAATGATTGCCCATATCGACAAAAAACGGAAGGAACTCGGAATCGACAAAGCTCGTGACAGGGTTCTGATGGATATGGCCGATAGACAGAAGCTCGGTATGGAATAATTAGAGAATAAAAGAGTAATTCTATAAATATATCCTCAAAGAAGGAGGAACGCATGTCAAGACTAGTAGCATTCGCAGCCATACAGGGCGGCTATAAAGTTGTTTCCCAGGTGGAAGGAGAATACGAGAAAGCTCTCCAGACTTATAATGCCGATACGAAAATCGGGTTTCCAAATACTGCCTACTTTTTGCCGGTTATCTACTCTCTTACCGGTATGAAGGTAGAAACCCTTGAAGATCTCAAAAAGCCTCTTGAGTTCGCGCGTGGTCTTCTCCCACCGCATCTGAAAGGCAGCAACCATCTTCCTTATCTCGGACCTCTGCTGGATGCCGGTATGGCTGGAATTTTCGCCTACGAGATTAAAGAGGCCCTCAGAATTCTGAATGAACCTGATTTCTATATCAGTCAGGAAGATCCGGATGTTGAAGCAGGAAAGCTGTGGGTTGGTCCTGCCGATGACACCATCCTCAGAAAACGCGGTGTTGAGTTCGTTGACGGCTCCGCCCCCGGCTTTGCCGCCATCGTCGGTGCAGCACCGGATGCTGAGACAGCTAAACTGATCGTCGAGGATTACCAGAAGAAGAGTCTGTACATCTTCTGTGCCGCCAACCATAACGGCAAAACGGTCATCCAGCAGTGTCTCGATGCCGGTATGCAGATAGGATGGAATACCCGTATCGTACCTTTCGGACCAGACATTTCCTCAGCCGTTTTTGCTCTTGGTTTTGCCAATAGAGCGGCCATGGCTTTTGGTGGCGTCCAGCCCGGTGATTATCGTAAAATATTGATGTACAACAAAAACCGTATCTTTGCCTTCGTCAACGCTCTGGGTGATGTAGGAACCGAGTGGGCAGTTGCCGCAGCCGGTGCTGTCAACTGGGGATTCCCGACACTTGCCGACACCGACATTCCTGAGATTCTACCTACAGGTATCTGTACCTACGAACACGTTGTTGCCAATGTTCCGCACAATGAAATCTGCCAGAAGTCAGTTGAGGTTCGCGGTTTGAAGATCAACGTAACCGAAATCGACATTCCATGCGCATTTGGACCTGCATTTGAAGGCGAGCGTGTTCGTGGTGGAGACCTCTTCTGTCAGATGGGTGGTGGTAAGACACAATGCACAGAGCTTGTCAAAATGGCTGAGATGAACGAGATCGAAGATGCCAAGGTTATAGTTGTCGGAAAGGATATCGGGGACTTGAAGGAAGGCGAGACTCTGCCGCTCGGTATTTACGTTCAAATTGCCGGACGTGAATTTCAGACGGACTTCGAGCCTATCATGGAACGTCAGATTCATCACCTGATTAATTACATCCAGGGTATCATGCATATTGGCCAGCGCGATATTTCCTGGGTACGCGTTAGTAAGGCAGCCATTGAAAAAGGTTTCACCTTGAAGGATATTGGCGTTGTTTTGCATGCCAAATTCCATCAGGATTTCCAGAAGATCGTCGACAAAGTTCAGGTAACGCTTTATACCAACAAAGAAGATGTCGATAAGATGACTGCAAGGGCAAGAGCCGAATACAAGACACGTGACGCCCGTGTTGACAACATGACCGACGAGGATGTGGAGACCTTTTACTCCTGCACCCTCTGCCAGTCATTTGCTCCCAGCCATGTTTGTTCCGTAAGCCCCGAGAGAACCGGACTTTGCGGTGCCTACAACTGGATGGACTGCAAGGCCTCTTTCGAGATCAATCCCACCGGACCGAACCAACCCATCGAAAAAGGAAAGGTCCTTGATCCTAAACTTGGACGGTTTGAAGGTGTTGACAAATTTATCAAATCCGCTTCCAAGGGAGCTATCGAGACGTACAACTTCTACTCCATGGTTTATGCTCCGATGACCACCTGCGGTTGCTGTGAATGTATCGCTGCCATGTTGCCGTCCTGTAACGGTATCATGACCGTCGGCCGTGACTACACAGGTGAAACACCTTCCGGAATGAAATTCACCACCCTGGCCGGTGTTATGGGTGGTGGTGCTTCTTCTCCCGGTTTCGTAGGACATTCCAAGTTCAACATCACCCAGAAAAAATTCATACTCGGTGATGGTGGACTCTTGAGAATGGTCTGGATGCCGAAGATTCTTAAAGACGAGATCCGTGAACGCCTCAATGCACGAGGCAAGGAAATGGGTGTCGAGAACTTTGTTGACATGATCGCCGATGAGACAGTAGGTATTACCGAAGAGGAGATCCTGCCGTTCCTCCAGGAGAAAGGGCATCCTGCTCTGAGTATGGAGCCGCTTATTGGTTAATTAAATTATCCAGGTACGACAATCCGGTCGAGGCTGTAAGCTCTACCGGATTGTACTGTTGCCTTGATATAATAATAAGGAGATAACAGAAATGGCGTTAACTGGTATTCAAATTTTCAAGCTCCTGCCCAAGACAAACTGTAAGGAGTGTGGAGTTCCCACATGTCTGGCCTTTGCCATGAATCTGGCATCATCCAAAGCCGAACTCGATTCCTGTCCGTATGTTTCCGATGAGGCTCGTGCACAACTGGCCGAAGCATCAGCTCCTCCCATTCGTCCGGTTAGCATTGGACAAGGTGTACGCAAAAAGACAGCCGGTGGTGAAACGGTCCTTTATCGTCACGAGAAGACCTTTTTCAATCCGACGATGTTTGCAGGAATCATCACTTCGGACACGAGTGCGGCTGACGTCGAGACCAAACTCGGTGTATGGAATGCTATCCAGTATGAGCGTGTGGGACTTAACCTTCGTCCTGAACTTGCAGCATTAAAAGATGTGAATGGTGATAAGGATGCCTTTGCCGCCCTTGCCAAGATCATTGCTGAAAAATCAGAGTTCAACCTCATTCTTATGAGTGAGGATGCGGAAGTGATCAAAGCGGGTGTTGCTGCATGTGGATTCAAGCGTCCGTTGATCTATGCAGCAACCGATGCAAATGCTGATGACTTTGGTGCTATTGCCAAAGAAAATGATTTACCGCTTGCCGTTAAAGCCGATTCCATTGACGGTCTCATCGCTTTAACTGATAAGCTTACTGCAATGGGTTTGAAAGACTTGGTCATCGATTCAGGTGCCCGTGAAATTAAACAGGCCCTTGAAGACCAGGTAGCAATTCGTCGATCCGCACTGAAGGATGGTAACCGCTCGGTTGGATTCCCGACAATTTCATTCCCCTGTGAGATGGCGTCAAATCTCGATATGGAAACGTTGATTGCAGCTCTCTACGTTTCAAAATACGGCGGAATCGTTGTTATGTCTGATCTGACAACCGAAACAATGTTCCCGCTGATGCTGGAAAGACTCAATATCTATACCGACCCGCAAAGGCCGATGACCGTTACCGAAGGAATATTTGAGATCGGAAATCCGGATGAAAATTCTCCTGTACTGGTAACCACCAACTTTGCCTTGACCTATTTCATTGTTTCCGGCGAGATCGAAGCCAGCAAGGTCCCGGCATGGTTGCTGATCAAAGATTCGGAAGGACTTTCCGTTCTTACTGCCTGGGCTGCCGGTAAATTCGGTGGAGACGATGTCGGTGCCTTCGTAAAGAAATGCGGCATTGCCGACAAGGTAAAACATACCGAAGTCATCATCCCGGGTTATGCTGCAGCTATCGCCGGTGATGTGGAGGAAGAGCTTCCCGGCTGGACCGTAACGGTCGGCCCCCGCGAGGCTGCCCATCTTGCAGGCTTCTTGAAAGCAAGACAATAATTGCTATAACGCATAGAAAGTTATAGTAAAAGATACAGTGAAGCGGTCAGGGAATTCACCAAGTCCGCTTCACTGTTTAATTGTGTAGATTAAACCGGAGATGTAATAATCTCAATAGAGAAGGAGGTACCTATGATTCTTTTCGGCGAGAGCCTCAATGTTATTTCCAAGGTTATCGGCCGTGCATATAGAGAGCGCGACCCGAAGCCGATTCAAGCTGAAGCCCTTGATCAGAAGGAAAAGGGCATGGATTATATCGACATCAATCTCGGACCAGCCAAAAAAGACGGCCACGAACTTATGCCGTGGGTATGTCAGGTTGTCCAGGAGGTTGTACCTGAGATCCCTCTGCTGCTTGATACCTCAAACATTGCAGCAATTGAAGAAGGTTTGAAAGTTCTGAAACCTTGCAGCAAACCCCATATCGTCAATTCAATCATGGCACGTCCTGAGCGTTATACGGTTATGCTTCCCATGGCAGCAAAATATGAGGCTGATATCGTGGCTCTGATGTGGGGGCCGGACGGACTTCCTCGCGATGAGAATGAGCGCGCCGCCTTGTGCGTTGAGCTTCTTTATGCAGCAAATGAAGCGGGAATCCCCAACGAAAAAATCTGGGTTGACGGCATTGTTACCCCTGTTAATATTCAACAGGCCCAATGTATGAGTCTCTTGACCTTCCAGCAAATGCTTGAAGACATTGCTCCCGGCGCCATGAGTACCTGTGGACTTTCCAATATTTCCAACGGACCGCCTGTTCATCTGCGTCCGATTCTCAACACTACCTATATGGTAATGCTTGAAAGGTATGGCATGAAAGCAGTCATATCTGATCCTCTTGACGAAGGCCTGACTGCTGTTGCCAAAGGTAAACGCCCTGATATCGTTGATGTTGTCCATAAAACAATGGATGGCAATGCCCCTGATATCAGCTCATTGAGCAAAGAGCTTGGCGATTATGTCAAGACAGTCAAGGTAATTATTGGAGAGACATTGTTTTCCGATTCTTATCTGGAAATCTAATCGATCCTGCTTGACACATTTAAGGCCCCAATCCGCAAGGATGGGGCTTTTTTTGTTTTTTTTAAAAAGGGTCTTATTTGTTTATTAGAAGATACTTTGTATGATCATTTTGAAGGTGAGTCTATGGAGGAGAAGGAAAAGGTACAGGGATGGGTATATGTAGTTGTATGCGATCCCGGTAAGAACGAGCAGTTCTTGGGCTTGTACAACAAGGAAAAGAATATTGATTTCATTCCGGCTTTTGAAAATAAAGAAGCGGCAAATGATTGTTTTTTAACCCTTCCGAAAGAGAAGGGGAGAAAATATGAGATCCAGGCTGTTCACATCGACGATTTAAACCGGGAGGCTGATAAAAACGGTTTTGTTGTAGCATTAGTTGATAATGATGGCAATATTATCAAAGAAAATTCATCGGAGTAGCTTTCAGAGTGTTAATTGGAACGTGTGAAGCATTTAAACTTTCACGTAAATTTGTACGTACAAGGAGAATGTAAACGTGAGCTTGAAGATAGCTGTGGGCGGCAAAGGAGGGGTAGGCAAGACGACAATTACTTCTCTTCTCGCTCGATGCCTTGCGGCGGATAAAACCAATAAAGTCATAGCAATAGATGCCGATCCTGTTGCCAATCTGGCCGCAGGTCTCGGCATTCCTGAGGATCAGCCGATAACCCCGATTTCGGAACTTTCGGAGCTTATATATGAGCGGACAGGAGCAAAACCGGGAACAATGGGAGGTTTTTTTACGTTAAATCCCAAAGTTGATGATATTCCGGAACGATTTTCAAAAGAACGAGACGGGGTTAAGCTTCTCGTTATGGGAACGGTGCAAAGCGGAGGCTCTGGGTGCATCTGTCCGGAAAGTACAATTTTAAAGGCCTTAATGACCCATTTGGTCCTGTACCGTGATGAAATTGTCATCATGGACATGGAAGCAGGGATTGAACATCTCGGCCGAGCGACCTCGGGGTCTGTCGATGCTTTGATCGTTGTGGTCAATCCGGGGGCACGGAGTAGAGCGGCGGCTGGAAAAATCAGGAAACTAGGTCAAGATATTGGAATTAAAAGGATTGTTGTGCTCGGTAACCGGGTAGGGGGAAAGAGCGATGAGGAACTTATACGAAACAGTCTCCCAGATTACGAGATCCTTGGATTTATTCCGGAACTTCCTGAAGTTATCGACTCGGACAAGGATGGCGCAAGACCTTTTGAAAATATTAATGATGCCCCTGAAGCCCTCTTCGAAATCGCCGAGAAATTGAATGCCCTCAAAAAAAAATAAGAATGGTATGTTAAGAAGTACTTTGAAAGGATAGTGCGGATCAGTTTGATAGTGATGGACTCGTAAAAAGCTCGATCTACGTCGTTGTAGATCTAAACTGGTGATTCGTTGTATCACATGTAACCAAATCTTCATTTCGGATACTACATCGAGTATATCGAGCTTTTTCCAAATTCCATTTTTGCAACTCCGGTGATTCTTTACGAGATCATCAGATATTAATAATCATTGCACTCTTCTCATATTCATCCTTATTCCCCTTTGTATTACCTGTCTTATTTCCAATTTTCAGTATTACCCGGCAATCCGGGTTAGATCCAAAAGGTTTACATACTGGCTTAATGCCTGGTAAATAATAATAGTTTATAGGGAAAGTTTGTATTTCCTAACGAAAAAACATTTCCGCTGTCGACTTGACTTTTGTAGTATCTGAGAATAATATCTATTCACATACCTTTAACAGGCTTACGCAAAAAATTCACCGGATAGATGGAGGCATCATGGCAAAGATAAAAGAGTTGATGAAAGTGGAAGACCTTACCATATGTGAGTCCACTGCTCAAATGATTACCAAGGCACGTAGAGATGGTGTCGAACTCCTCTTTGATAGGGCAAATGACATGAAGGCCTGTCCAATTGGGGCTCAATCTGCCTGTTGTAAGCACTGTTCTATGGGACCGTGCCGACTCAACAGCAATAATCCTTATGATAGGGTCGGGGTATGCGGAGCGACCATTGATACGATAATGGCACGAAATTTTGGAAGGATGGTAGCTGCGGGGACAGCGGCTCATACCGACCATGGCATGGCCATGCTGGAACTTTTCAAAGGTGTCATTGAAGGAAAGGTTATAGGATTTGAGATAAAGGATAAAATGAAATTGCTTGAGGTGGCAAGCTCACTCGACATAAAGGTTGCTGACAGAGAATTGAAAGATATTGCAATGGATTTGTATCATGAGCTAGAACTCACCTATACTCAGGTAGATGGTGAAATTCCCATGGTTAAAAGGGTCCCGGAAAAAACCCTTGAAACCTGGCGCAAAGAAGGCATCGTCCCTCGAGGTGCTATGCGGGAGATTATGGAGATGATGCACAGAACGGCAATGGGCGTAGACCAGGATTATGAGAATCTAACCAAACAGATCTCCCGCACGGCACTTGCAGATGGATGGGGAGGTTCGATGGTTTCGACAGATATTTCCGATATTCTCTTCGGGACTCCTGCTCCTGTGGTAACGAAATTTGATATGGGAGTCATAAAAGAAGATCAAGTCAATATCGTCGTTCATGGTCATGAACCTATTTTACTCGAGGCGATGATTGTTTCTGCCGGCGACCCATCTTTGGTAAAGATGGCGAACGATGCAGGCGCAAAAGGTATAAATCTTGTTGGTATGTGCTGCTCGGGACTGGAAGTTCTGTCGAGACATGGTATACCGCATGCAGGCAATTTCTCATCAACTGAAGCTGCGCTGGTAACAGGAGCGGTTGATGCGATGACGGTCGATATACAATGCATCAAACAGGATATGTATAGGGTTGCCGATTGTTATGACACACCGTTTATCACGACAAACTACAGGGCTAAAATTGAAGGAGCCACGCATATCCAACTCGATGAGCATGACCCGATGGCGTGCACCGAAGAAATCGTCATTAAGGCAATAAGCAGGTATAAGACCAGGAAGATGCCTGTTCAGATACCTAAAAATGTAGCGACCGGCGTGCATGGATTTTCCTATGAGTATATCAATTATATGCTTGGTGGGTCTTTCCGTGGCAGTTATACTCCTTTGAACGAGAATATAATAAATGGCAGAATTCGTGGTGTTGCCGGGGTGGTAGGGTGCACGAATCCAAGATCTAAACAGGATTATTCCCATGTGGAACTGGTAAAGGAACTCATTAAAAATGACGTTCTTGTTCTCCAAACCGGCTGTTCGCAGGTTGCCCTAGCTAAGGCTGGGCTAACTGTTCCCGGTGCTGCTGCACTTGCCGGGCCCGGATTGGCGGAAGTTTGTGAAACAGTAGGCATGCCGCCTGTCCTTGGGCTTGGAGCTTGTGTAGACAACAGTAGAATCCTTGTTGCTGCTGCAGAGATGGTCCGCACAGGCGGTTTGGGTAATTCAATAGCCGATCTTCCTGCAGCAGGCTGTGCCCCGGAGTGGATGAGCGAAAAAGCTATTGCCATAGGTCAATACTTTGTTGCTTCCGGTGTCTTTACTGTTTTCGGACATACCTTCCCAATGATCGAGGGCACAAAGTTTTATAAGCATCTCTTCGAAGAACTGGAAGGAAAAGATTTTGGTAAATGGGGATTCGCAAGTGATCCTAATGAGATGGCAAGACTGATGATTGAGCATATTGATAAGAAGAGGGCTGCTTTGGGAATTGATAAGTCCCGCGAACGTGTCCTTGTCGGTATGGAAGACAGACGGGCATTGACATAAGACTTTATGTACTCTTCCTGATAACCTTTCAGGAAGAGTACAAAGTGCTTATAATTATCAAATGAAGAATTTTCAGTATGTTCTTTTCGAAAGGGGGCCCCTGTGCTAAATCCTGATGGTAATAGATCGATATTTGATGGAAGGTATAGCTGGGATGGCAAAAAAAAGGACCGAAGAGAACCTATAGCCTGGTTTCCCGGAGCCTATGATCTGAAGATCATAGATTTTTCTGTTGGAAAGAAAAACGTTATTTATCTCAAACGTTACCTATGTCTTTATACCAACACTGGGGCCGGATACTCAATATCCGATAATCCTGAAAAATTTGCGAAAAATGTTTGTCATGATTTTTCGCTGAAGATGGATAATGTCCTATGGGTGGAACAACTGGAAAGGGAAAAAGAGATTTTTGAGATTATAACTTTTGAGAAATGCGGAATACTCGGCGAGGATCCCATCTATCTCATTAAGAAAAGAAAACCACGTGACAACGAAATTCGCTTTATTCAGAAGGCAGTAACAAAATAAGCAGGATTCCATGGCTGGACCATGTTGGCCTGTTAATTACTGAATAAACTGCCTTGCCGCAAGCAGACGGGGGAATGGGAGCGCATTTTGCAAAAGCTTAGCAAAATCACTGGCTGCTGCTCAAATAGAGCGCCCCAATGGGTAGTATAACTTCATGCTACGCAATAAATTAATCGGATCTTCGGCAAAACAACCTGATGGAGATTTCGATACTTGAATGAACATTGTGCTGATTTTTTAGAAATTTGACGATATTTCAGTTCGTTCCGCATATAGTTATTTCTAGCATGAAATCATGCACAATGTTCGCCAAAGGCTAACTGATTTCCCCGGATATCTGTAGTGAAGTACAGACGATGCGGCAGGAGATGTTTAGCCTTTTAATTTGTCCTAACGTGGAGATTTCAAGGTGCTCTAATCCGGATTTGTCATCAGTTCCGAAATCAGGGTTAGGGGTCATAAGTGATGTTGTTCAAATTTTTCGATCTCTATAAGCACTCGTGCCAAAGAATGTTCAGGGGGATTTTCTGGAATGGGGAAATGTAAAAATCATCCTGAAGTTGAGACTGGATATTTCTGCATGAAACATAAACATTATCTATGTGATAAATGCCTAAAATGTGAAGATGTCGATTTATATTGCAAATTCAGGTCGTCATGCGTAATTTATTTCATTGATAAAAAAGACGGAAAAAAGATAGACTCATAGAAGAGCAGGGGGGGACTTCATTTCATATTTTTGCTCATAACGAAGATGTCGGGACAGATAAGCGAAGACTTTGAAAACAGTTTGGGACGGGAACTAAGTAAGAGTTGTGTTACGTTCAATAGTGTTATGTATGCCGAAGAGGTAAGAATAACGCAAGGCCTATTATTATTAAATTACGAAAAGGAGAGAATCATGACGGAACAACAGCAACACTGCCCAGGATTTGAAGCCAACAAAAGTCTTTCTGAAATTAAGGTAAAATGCTCCAATTGCGGTAAAATTGTAGAAATCTTCTCCGACGAGGTCGGAAAGTCAATCAAATGTTCAGGGTGCGGCTCTGCGATTGATACTGACAAATGTCAAGTAAAATAATATCGTTGTAGTATCTAGACGAGTACCCTGAAAATCGGCCCCGAGGATAAACAGATTTCTAAAACTCCGAGGGGCCCGGAAATGGTATTTTTCTTTTATATCTCCAGCTTCACCGCCAGTTCTTCCGCTTCAAACTGTCCTGTCTTTGTTCTTAATTTTTTTGTAAAATCTTCCAGTTGTTCTCTGGTGATTGGGACATTTTTGTGGATATCCTCCAGGGTTGCGAGAGAATTTGCATCAAAGACAATTTCAAACTCCTTACCTTCTTCCAGTCCTGGATTACCATGATGGTTGATAATTTCACATACCGATGAGACGAGTTGCTCATTTGCTCCAAGCTTATATAAAATATCTTTGGCTATAGAAACGCTCATCTCTTCGATATGTCCCGCCGCCTGTGTCTCTCCATATTTATCGACCGCCTCGGAATAGCCGATGTGTAAGAGGTAGGAGGCGCAGAGGACAACAGCCAGGTTTCCCTCTTCAACCTTTCCTATCCTTTCCGCGTGGCGTGCGACTCTGGATGCATGACTTATCCGTTTGAAGTCGTTTTTGAAGTATCTTTTCATTTCAACAGCAACTCTATCCTTAAGTAGATTGTCGCGTTGGGCCAAAAATTCTTCCGGAAGATTTCCCAGGCATTGTTCAGCAAACTGGCAATACGTAGCACAGCCGAAATCCATTTTGGGATTGACAAAACGATGTCCGCAATGACCGCACTTCCTTGAGGTATCGTCTTTGTAAAACTCAACCAATTTTTCGCACTTTGGACATGTCGCGTCATAGATGGCTTCCGCAGTCCAATATTGCATATCCTGTCCTGGACATTTCATTTTGCTACCTCCTGCATATCCCGGATTTATAACGATTTGAGAAATCCAGGATAGATAATAATTTCTATTAAGGTCTTCTTATCTTAAGATAGACATTTTTTACCTAAAAGACTTTGACTTAGATCAAAGGAGGCGTTTTTTAATGCTTATGGGAGGAACAGCTGGCTGAATCGGTCGGATCGTTTCAATAATCCGACCGATTCATAAAAGATATGCCTATTGAGGGCAGCTTTCATCTAAGAGATGGTTAACCGCAATTACTGAAAGCGAGGAGTCCGGGAGATCGAGAAGAGACTTTTTCTCCATATCAAATTCGAGAAGGGCAGGATCGCTGGGAATAACTCCAAGGATTGGAATTCCTATTTCTTTTGCCTCGTCCAGAAAGACATCGCTCAGTTTTTCCGGCCCTCTGGTTACTACAATTCCAATTTTCTCAACTGAGAGTTTGAGATTATCCAGCAAACCATATATCCGCCGTACTGCTCGTAAACCCCTGAGGGAATAATCGGTAACCAGATAGAGCATATCAACCTTGCCGCTGGTCCTGCGGCTCAGATGTTCCATGCCTGCTTCATTGTCCACGATCATATACTTGTAACTGGCGGCAAGCTCGTCGGTAAAATTGTTGAGGATATTGTTGACCATGCAATAACACCCCTGTCCCTCTTGTCTGCCCATAACCAAGAGATCAAAATGCGGTGTCTCGATTATAGCCTGATTCATCAAGGATTCGAGATAGATGGTTTTATCCATTCCAGAAGGTACTCCCTGGGGATCTTTCATGAAATTTTCACGTATATCGCCCACGGTTGTAGTAACAGCCATCCCCATGGTTTCCCCGAGGTTGCTATTGGGGTCTGCATCTACGGCAAGGACGGGTGATTTACCGGTAGCGGCAAGATACCGAACGACAAGGGTTGCGACTGTTGTTTTGCCAACGCCGCCTTTTCCTGCAAATGCTATGACTTTACTCATAAAAATCTCCATCTTCAGGTTGTAATGAAACGTAAAATTCTAACTATATAACATATAAACATCTATTGAAAAACTTCTATCTCTAATTAAAAAGAGGTTCTTAATCAGTCATCTCCAGGTGATGAAAATGCAATAATCTTGTGCGAAGGGCAAAGACGAGGAGTTCGCAAAGAATCAAATTAAGTACGGTACTTTTGCCGGTAAAATTTACCAACTTTTGATGACATTTGTGCTTTTGTATAATACTCTCAAGAGAGTCACTCGCACTGTCGGGATCGATGATTTTACGGGCTATGGTCTCACCAGACACGATAGCGGGGTAAATGCCCTCTCCTGTTAAGGCGGAGGCAAATCCGGCTGCGTCTCCTGCAAGGTAAATGTTGCCGAAATTCCAACCTCTGAAATCAAAGTTAATAAATTCTGCCCGGCATTTCATTGACGACAGATCTATGCCGATATCAGCAGCCCATCGGATGAGGTTTCGTTTTAATGCACTTGCCGGCATTGAAGAGGAGTCAACATAAGCCCCTATGGAACAGGTAGTGTTGTGTGGAAATATCCATCCGTAACCATTCTTGAAATAGTCGGCATTCAGATGCCACTCCATTTGGGCATAATTGCCTGGTATCTGGTAATTCAACCCGATTCCCATCCTCGATGTCGGCAGGGAGAGATACCTCCTGACGAGTGAGTTCGATCCATCGGCACCAACCAGAGAGCGAAAGGTCACTTTCGAGTATGAGGAAGCATGATTTTGCTTAAGCGTAAGTAAGCCGTCAGAGATTTTTATTACGCGTGTGGCGGAAAGGATTTGGGCACCCGATTTCATGGCCTGTTCTGCCATAAAACGGCCGAGTTTTTCCCTGTTGACGGTTACGATGATAGGGTGGTTGGAGTCGATGGATATGGATTGAAATCGGGTCTTGATGTGTTGAATGGGGAAGGCTTTTTCTACGAGATGTTCGGGAATCCTTCCAGCTAGGCCGCCCCAGGTTAGACCGCCTGCACAGACCTTGGTGCCGATGGTTTGTTTCTTCTCAACGACCAGGGTTTTGATACCGTTTTGGCTAAGAATTTTGGCGCAGGCAAGTCCTGCAGGACCGGCCCCTATGATTACCACGTGAAAATGCATGGGGCCGATTTTCTATCAGGTGAGAGGTGAAATCATTTTGCCGTTAAAGCGGCTTTGAGGTATTCACGGTTCAACCGGGCAATATTGCTGATCGAAATCCCTTTCGGGCAAACAGCCTCACACTCTTTAGCGTTGGAACAGTTGCCGAAACCTTCATCGTCCATGGTTTTTACCATTGCCAGGCTGCGGGCTTTTCTTTCAACCTTGCCTTGGGGAAGAAGGCAGAGTTGGGAGATTTTCGCGCTTGTAAAAAGCATAGCTGCTCCGTTTGGGCAAGCGGCAACGCAGGCGCCGCAACCGATGCAGGCAGCAGCATCCATAGCCAGTTCAGCAATTTGCGAAGGGATAGGAATGGAATTTCCGTCCGGGGTTCCCCCGGTATTTACTGAGACATAACCGCCTGACTGGATAATCCGGTCAAAGGCCGAACGATCGACGATCAGATCTTTCTTGATTGGGAAGGCACGGGATCTGAAAGGTTCAATGACCAAAGTGTCTCCGTTTTTAAAATTCCTCATATGCAGCTGACAGAGTGTGGTCTCTTTTTCAGGCCCATGCGCGACACCGTTTATCACCGATCCGCACATGCCGCAAATTCCTTCACGGCAATCATGGTCAAAGGCCACAGGCTCCTTGCCTTCTTTGGTCAGTTTCTCGTTGAGGATATCGAGCATTTCCAAAAACGACATATCCGTTGAGATGCCGGTTAAGGTATATGTCTGCAGGCTCCCAATAGTGTCGCTATTTTTTTGTCGCCAGATCTGAAGGGTGAGGTCTATGGTGTTCATCATAATCTATTAAGTCTAAGTTTAGGGTGGCGATCAATCTTGATGGCGTCGAAAAACTCTCCATCTGCTTTGTTGCTGCAAATATTTTTCATTTCGACGTATCCTTTATACGCAGGAACAGTTAAAAATTTATGCTCCTCGTATATGCAGCTTTTTTTACTTAGCCATCTTCAATTTAAAGGTTTTTACGGACTCATCAATCTTCCGTTGCCGTGTTATTTATAGCTTCTCTGACTCGGGGTAACGAATTCGAAGGCAAGCTGTTCTTTATGCATTTGAGGTTCTTCGTCTTCGCCTTTATATTCCCAGACTGATACATGGGAAAAATCGGCATCGTTGCGTTTCGCTTCATTTTCTTCAGTCTGGCTTTCTTCACGGAGATGGCATCCACATGATTCTTCACGTGCAAGCGCATCACGGACCATGGTTTCGCTAAATTCAAGAAAATCTGCAACACGTCCGGCACGTTCCAGGGATTGGTTCAGCTCATTGCCGGTACCTGGGATGTAAACCTTATCCCAAAATTCCTGCCGGAGATCGGGGATCTTTGCTAACGCTTCCTCGAGTCCTTGTTTATTCCTGGCCATGCCGCAATTGTCCCACAACAATTTCCCCAATTGTTTATGGATCTCATCGACGGTAACTTTACCCGATGGGCCGGAGGTGCTGTTTTTCAATAGTTTGTGCAGACGGTCTCCAACTGCTCTTTGGGTATCAAGGAACTGGGGATCGGTTATGGCCACAGACTCCAGTTTGTTGGAACTGAAATAATGGGCGATGGAAGGAGCAATGACGAAATAGCCGTCTGCAAGTCCCTGCATCAAGGCGCTTGCTCCAAGACGGTTGGCGCCATGATCGGAGAAATTACACTCGCCAAGAGCAAAAAGGCCGGGAATAGTGGTCATCAGATCATAGTCGACCCATAGTCCGCCCATAGTGTAGTGGACTGCCGGATAAATCATCATCGGCTCATTGAGCGGATTTGAGGCGGTTATCTTCTCATACATCTGGAAGAGATTGCCATACTTTTTCAAGATCGTCTCCTCACCGTCACGTTTAATGGCATCTGCAAAATCGAGGTACACAGCAAGGCCGGTGCTGCCGACTCCTTTACCTTTATCGCACTGTTCTTTGGCATTTCTCGAGGCGACGTCGCGGGGAACAAGGTTGCCGAAACTTGGGTATTTGTTTTCCAGATAATAATCTCTTTCCGCTTCCGGAATAGAAGAGGGTGGTCGTTTGTCGTCGGCAGCGAGAGGAACCCAGACTCTGCCGTCATTGCGTAGGCTTTCGCTCATCAACGTCAATTTCGATTGGTAATCGCCATGGACCGGAATGCAGGTAGGATGGATCTGTACAAAACAGGGATTGGCGAATCCGGCTCCATGCTTATGTGCCCGCCAGCCGGCCGTAACATTCGATGCCATTGCATTTGTTGAAAGAAAATAAACATTTCCATACCCGCCGGTTGCTAGAATAACAGCATCGGCCGCATGATTTTCCAATGTGCCGTTGATGAGATTGCGCGTTATGATACCGCGTGCCCTGCCATCGACCACGACCAGGTCCATCATCTCCCGCCGTGGATACATCTTAACCCCGCCTTTGTGAACCTGACGGGAAAGCGCACTGTAGGCGCCGAGTAGAAGCTGTTGACCTGTCTGTCCTCTGGCGTAGAAGGTTCGCGAGACCTGGGCACCGCCGAAAGATCGATTGGCAAGGGTTCCTCCGTATTCCCTGGCAAAGGGGACACCCTGGGCAACACATTGGTCGATGATGTTGTTGCTGACCTGGGCGAGCCTGTAAACATTCGCCTCCCTGGCGCGAAAGTCACCACCCTTGATGGTGTCGTAGAAAAGACGATGGATCGAATCGCCGTCGTTTTGGTAGTTTTTTGCCGCATTGATCCCGCCTTGGGCTGCGATGGAGTGGGCTCGTCTCGGACTGTCCTGGATACAGAAGGTATGGACTTGGTAGCCCTGTTCGGCGAGGGTTGCTGATGCTGAGGCTCCGGCTAGGCCAGTGCCGACAACGATGATCTTGAATTTCCTTCTATTGGCTGGATTGACCAATTTATTTGCAAACTTGTGATTGTCCCATTTTTCTGCAAGAGGACCTGAAGGAGTACGTGATATGAGTTCCATAGTAAAGACCTTTTGTTCTGCTGGAAGAATGGCCCGGTCGTACAAGGCTAAACGGAAATTTTATTGTTCATTCAATGTCAAAAAGACGACCCGATACCGGTCATAAAATAGAGGACGATTCCTCCGAAAAGAAGTAGAAAAAAGACAGGGACTATATAGGTCAATTTTCCTATTAAATCATTGTACTTCGGATGATTGGCGCCCAGCGTTTGCAGCATGCTCCAGAATCCGTGACTCAGGTGAAGGGCAAGTGCTGCAAAGGCGATCAGATAAAAGAGACCGTAAAAGAAATGTCCCAGCAGTCTTTTCACCGTATCCGAGATCAGTTCGGTCTCGGGACGTCCAAGGGCAAAGCCGAAAACATGGATAAGGACAAAAGCCAGAATAATAAGTCCGGTATACGGCATGGTTTTCGAGGCCAATGGATTGGAGACAACCCGGGTGGAGACGGAATACCGTGACGTCTGCTGTTGCCTGTTTTGCCAGAAAAGAAGCAATCCTAAACAGATATGGATAAGAAAAATCAGGAAAATTCCGGTGCTGAACACGATAACGATCAGAGGATGACTGTGAAGTTCATCTGCATAGCTTTGGAAGACGGCCCTGCTCATATAAATAGTGGCATTACCGGCAGCATGACTTACGAGGAATAAAAGCAACAGCAGGCCTGATGCCGCCATGGTTATTTTCTTGCCAATCGAAGATGATAGAAATCTAACAAACCACATAGACTTTTCCCTGGATTGAATTGAGTGGAGGATGAAAAAGGATTATTCCATTTTTATCCATATTTTAAAAAAAATGGAAGATTTCTTTTTCATTTTATGCAATATAAACCCGAATATCACAATCCTGTTGGTTTCGCTCAAGACATTGAAAGCATCAGGAACTATTCTATGATATACAACATGTATCAAGGTGTTGCGTCCTAAGAGTGTGATATTTACAATACCGACAGCAATAAGTAAATACGACAGGTGTGATATATAACCGAAAAATGAAAGTTCACCAAACAACATGGCAAATATGAGGTGACCATGCGATTCAAAGCCTCCATTTTCGATCTGGATGGAACGCTTCTTAATACTTTGGATGATCTGGCGGATACCGCCAATTCGGTGCTCCAACAGCTTGATTGTCCAGTCCATCTTACTGATAAATATCGATATTTCGTTGGCGATGGTATGAGAACCCTTGTTGAACGGATCATGCCGAAGGAAAGCTCTGTAGAGAGAATTTGTGAATGTGAAGATCTCTTCAAAAAACTCTATGAACAGCATTGGGCTGATAAAACGTGTTTGTATGACGGCATCGAGAAAATGCTCTTGGATTTGAAAAAAATGGGCATGGAACTTGCCATCCTGTCCAATAAACCTGATGAGTTTACGAGAATGTGTGTTCAGCGATTTTTTCCTTCCGATCAATTCTCCTGCGTTCAAGGTCAACTCGAAAAGGTTCCCAAAAAACCCCATCCGCAAGGTGCGCTGATCATAGCACAAACGCTTGGGTTTGACCTTTCGGATATGTTGTATGTAGGAGACACGGCAACCGATATGAAAACCGGGAAAACAGCAGGAATGACAACAGTAGGCGTTTTATGGGGTTTTAGGGAGATTCGGGAGCTTACACAAAACGGAGCCGATTTTATAGTTCGTCATCCACAGGAGATCGTAGAAATATGCCGATGAGTATCGGGACATTCACGCATTATTTAGGGTTTTTGGCACCGCCTTTTATCGGAGCCTTTATCGGGTATCTGACCAATAAGGTAGCTATTCGCATGTTGTTCAGACCGTTGAAAGCCTGGCGTATTTTTGGCTTCAGGGTGCCTATGACTCCCGGGGTCATTCCTGCTAAACGGCATGATCTTGCCCGGAATATGGGAGAGATGGTGGGAGAGCATTTGCTGACCAGCGAAGAAGTCGGAAAGGCGTTGATGAAAGAAAAATTCCAGGCGCATCTCCTGAGTTTGATAAAAGAAAGGGTAGGCGCGGTTCTTCATCGCGACTTAGGTCCTCTGCCATCACTTGTTCCAGAGAAATTCAACAGTTATTTCGACGTGGCGGTACGAGCGGTTTCCTATCAAATAAAGGCGACTGTCCATAATTTTATTAAATCTGAGGAATTCTCACAACGGGTTGAACAGTATATCGATTTTCAATACCGGCGTCTTATGGAAAACGATCTCAATTCAGTTCTTACTGTCGAGGAAAGAAGGGAAAGTTATGAGTTTATAGAAAAAAGTATCTCGAGAATGGTCGAAAATCCCACAATGGATCAATGGGTGGCGGATTTCGTCTATACAAAAGTGTCGGACATTGTTGAGCATGATAAATCCCTGCATGATATTCTTCCCACCACGAGTCGGGAATTTATCCTGAAAACATTAGAGGAGCAAACCCCTCAACTTCTGGAAAAACTCGCTGATATTTTGGAAGAACAAGAAGTCAGGGATAATATAGTCCAAGCTGTCTGTCGATGGATACAGGATTTTGTCGGATCTTTGGGGCCAATGGCGGCAATGGTCAGCGGCTTTTTGAATATGGAGACAGTTGAAGAAAAAATACATGACTACTTAATTGATAAGAAAGAAGATATTGCAAAATGGCTTCAGAGTGACGAGGTGCGGAAAAGGGTCGCGAATGTTGTTCGCGAACGGTGTATACATGCCCTGCACATTCCACTGAGCCGTCTGATCAAAAATCAACAAGACGTAACTCTCTCAGGAATATGCGATAAGTTCAGTGAGCAGGTGTTGGCCTTACTCAGAGAAAAAGAGACGACGCAGGCCCTCTCAAAAATGATTCAGGATAATCTGGAGACCCATATTCAAGATGGTGCCTTGCCTTTGAAAAGTATCATTTGCGATCTTTTCGGAATAAAAGGAAAAGAAAAATTGGCGGGCTGGATGAAAGAAGAGGGGCTGGCTCTCCTACGGTCTAAAGAAACGGTCGTGACCATAGATTCGATGCTGGAAACAATGATTCGAGATTTATTGGAAAAGCCTGTAGGGCGTCTTTCAAATATTCTGCCTGCTGGGGTCAGAGACGGAGTATATCTCTCCATAAGGAAAATGGCTTCGAATATGTTGGCAACCGAAGTCCCGGGTCTTGTTGATTCCCTCGATATAAAAATGATAGTTGCGGAAAAAGTAGACTCACTTGATCTTCTAAAACTGGAAAGACTCCTGCTTTCCATCATGGAAGAACAATTCAAGTATATCAACCTGTTTGGCGCACTCCTCGGCTTCATGATCGGTTGCGCCAATCTCGTGTTGCTCTAGCCCTAGCCTGAGATTATTTCAGGAACCAAATACCATGCCGTTGGGGACCTGATTTTTCACATTCTCCCGTAAAAAATCAGGTCCTTTTTTTACTCGTCTTTGTCGATTTTTAAGATCTTGTCGCCGGGTTGCAGTGAATCGCCTTGTTTGGCTGAGATCGAGGTCACAATGCCGTCGATTTTACTGAGAATTGGGGTTTGCATCTTCATCGCCTCCATAATGGCGATTCGATCACCGGACATGATCTCCTGGCCTTCCTTGACCGATATCTCCACAACGTTACCGGCAAAAGGTGAGCGCATATCTCCTGCCATGGCCAGATCCAGAATTTCTTCCTTGCTCAGTGTAGGTGCTTTGCCCGAGCCGCCGTTGGGAATCAGAGGTTCAAAATGGAAGATATTTTGATGGTGATCAACGTTGAGGTAGACAAGGGTTTCTCCTGTATCGATAACAGGTGATGGGCCGACCTCTATCATGTGTTCCTGGCCGTTGCAGTCCTGAAAATGCAGAACCTCACCGATTTCAAAACCACCTGTGCGGAAGAAAATGGAAGGGGGAAGAACGTAGACCTGACCATACTGCTCTTCAAATTTTATAAAATCAACCGCATCATTTGGATGCTGAAGATAGAGAACAAGCTGATGATCGGACGGTTCGACACCTATTTTTTCCGCCAAGGCATACCGTTCATGTGCCAGATCCATGTCTTCAATCGCGTCGATCCCGCCTTCCTCTTCGAGCACCTGCTTCCAGTTTTCTCCCAAAACCTTTTCGTATATCCATTCTTCGGGTTTATAAAAAGGAAAAGGACCGTATTTCCCCAAGAGGAGATTGCGTAAATCACCTGACGGATTGCCGTACCGTTCACCCCCGAGGACGTTGGACACCGCAGTGGTCCACAGAATCTGCGACCCCGGTGTCACCGACCACCAGTTGCCGAGTTCACGCTGGACCCGTGGAAGCTCTTTGTGTAGGATATCCGGCATCTTATCGAGAAATTTTCCCTTGGAGGCTTGCTCGAGGCTTGATCCCATGGCACCACCGGGCAGTTTATGGATCTGGACCGTGGGTTGAAAACCTTTTATCTGGGACTCGAACTGTTCGTAATGCTTCCTTTCGTCCCGAATGATCTCCGATGTTTCGATAACAGCTTCTTCATCAATGCCGACCGCCGTATATCCAAGTTCTTTCAGTGTTTGAATAACACTCAATACCGGGGGAGGGCCATAATAACCGGTAAAAGAAGAGTCTCCTGCATCGATTATTGTCGCTCCGTTTATGACAGCCTCCGTAATACGACCAACATCATTACCATCTGTATTATGACCATGATAATGGATCGGCAGTTCAGGAAACGTTTGTTTGATTGCTTGAACCAACTGTCCGATTCTTTTTGGTGTTCCAAGCCCGCCATGATTTTTGATGCAAAGAATGATATCATTGCCTGTGACGCCGACAATTTCCTTGACCTTGCCGATGTAGTAGTCATTGGTGTGTTCCGGCCCTGTTGAAAAACAGATGCAGGGTTCGTTGACCTTGCCTGCTTTGGCGACCTCTTCGAAGACCGGGCGCATATTTTCTATGTGGTTCATAAAATCGAATGTTCGCCAAACATC
>Ga0055450_10000003_pt1 | contig 26335 bp, 24 predicted proteins | sample China_Galinas_PW_5_FD_57740 | JGI IMG/M metagenome (GOLD analysis project Ga0055450, IMG submission 57740) | Wetland microbial communities from San Francisco Bay, California, USA, that impact long-term carbon sequestration - China_Galinas_PWC_D1 | ecosystem: Environmental > Aquatic > Marine >... | reverse complement strand
GCGATGGTCGAGATCACCGAGCCTGCGCTCGACGCGGCCGCGCGGATCGTCTTCGCGCCGTAGTCCTCCAGGTCGATGTCCGAAGTGGTCCAGCAGAAGCCTCGTTGCATGTGGCCGAAATGGAAGTTCGGCTTGACCGACCAGTTCTCCGCCGCCGCCAGCGCCCGCACGCCATCCACCGTGGCGGGGCGCTTGAAGAACTCAGTCGCCTGTCCAAGCGTGTCCGCTGGGTAGAGCGCGAGCTGAATCGCATCGCCATCGAGGACCGTGAGGTAAGCGTCACGGCCGGCAACGGTTTCGGCAGGAGTCCCGACTCGCGGTCCAGTTGGGCCCAACGGCTCCGCTCGGCGACCAGCTCGGCGGCGCGCTCCGCGATCCGCTCGACCAGCTCCTCGGCGATGTCGAGGGTAAGCGCCGTCACGGGCTGCTGTTGATTTGCGTTCCGGCCATCGCATTGACTGTCCAGGCCGAGACCGTTTTGCATCGGCTGCATGGTGGACTAGCCGCAAAGTCCACCATCTCACCCATGTTGACATTCTCGCCCTTGTGGCCTACTCTGACCGCATGGCACAGCTGATGCAGGTCCGCCAGGCCGCCCGAACGCTGGGGGTCCACGAGAACACGGTTCGCCGCTGGGAGGAGCGCGGTCTTCTGCAGGCCGTCCGGCTCCCGAGCGGGGTCCGGCGCTTCCGGGCCGAGGACGTGGAGGCGATGCGCGCGCAGATGTTCAGCGGCTTCGCGCCGCTGCGCGAGGACGACGACGTTGTCGCCGTGACCCGCGCCCGCTCGATCGACTGAGAGGGCCGTCGTCCCGCGGTCGTAGGGTTCGAGGTCCGTGAAGGACAGCGAGCAATGGGACCCGGAGAGCACCGACCACACGACGAGGATTACTGGGCCGACCCCTGGTCTACGGCGCTGTTCGCCGGCGACCTGTTCGAGGCGATCCCGTTCGGCGACCAGCCGACGACGCTCTACCGGGCCGAGGACGGCAAGCACTTCGTCGGCGAGGTCGGCTTCGCCTACGGCCTGCTGACGACGCCGACCTGCGACATGGCCGAGCAGCGCGGGGAGGGCGAGGCGGCGCATCCCTTTCGCGTGCTCGTCCCGGTGCTTCCGCTGGCCGCAGTCGCCGAGCAGGCCGGTGCCGTCGCCGACAGCGTAAAGCTGCTGCGCAGCCGCGACACGCTGCACCCCTACATGTACCTGCCGCCGCTGCCCGGTGTCCTGGGGGAGGAGTCGGTTGCCTGCCTCTTTCGCCCCAGCCTCGTCTCTGACGAGCTGCTCGCCGAGCCGCCGCGTCGCGTCGCTCAGCTCCAACCCGAGGCGCGCCGCCACCTCAAGGTCAAGCTCGCGGCGTACTGGGGCAGGGTCGCCGTCGATCCCAAGGAGCTGCCGCTGCAGGAGCGCGGCGAGGAGGAGCTGCGCGCCGCCGATTGGCCGCCGAGCCGCTACGACGATCCTGACGCCTTGACCGTCAAGCGCGGTTGAACGCCGACTCGGCCCGGACGATTTCGAGGACATCCCCCGTCCTACGCCCGATTGAAGCACCGCGACGGCGCCCGTCAACCCCCTGCGGGGTCGGGCAGCCCCCAGCCCTCCGAGAAGCGCTCCCACAACCACAACCACAACAGCCCGACACACTGGGAACTGGGCAGTTCGGCCGATGCAAGAGCCGCTCCCGTTGGACAGCAGGGTGTGGTGGGAGTGACGAAGATCGGGCGCGGGAACGCGAGCTACTGGATCGAAGCCGTCGCCGAAGGCGGCGAGGACTACTACACGAAGCCTGGCGAGGGGCCGGGCGAGTGGATCGGCGAGCTGGCGGCCGAGCTGGACCTGCACGGCGAGGTCGACCGCGAGGACTACGCCGCCGTGCTCGCAGGTAGGCACCCCGGCACCGGAGAAGTCCTCGTGCGCCGCCCCGAGCCGCGCGTCTTCACCGACGCCGCGGGTCGCGAGCGGCGGCACGAGCCGATCCTCGGCTACGACGTGCGCTTCGCCGCGCCGAAGTCGGTCTCCTTGCTCTACGCGATCGGCTCGCCGGAGGTTCGCGCCGCCGCCCTGCGCGCCCACGACCACGGAGCGCGGAGGGGCTCGCCTACCTGCACCGCAACGCCTGCTCCGTGCAGCGCTGGCAGAGCGCGGCGTCAGCTCCCCGGCGGCGGCCGAAGTCGCCGCCTACCGCACTCGCGAGGCGAAGGACTATGGGGGCGACCCCGACAACCAGCGCGCCGACTGGCTCTCGCGTACCGAGGAGTTCGGGTTGACTGCGGCGTCGATCGGGCGGCTCCCCCACTTCGACGCTGCCCGCAAGCCGCGGATGATCGAGTGGGCCGACTGCGAGCGCGCGATCGACGACCTCGAGGCTTCTCGCTCCCACTTCGACCGCCGCGACCTGCTCTGCGCGCTCGCGAACCAGCTGACCGCAGGACGCGGCCCCACTCAGGGGCCGCATTCCGCTTGTTGAAGCGAAGCCCGGAACGAGACTCGAACTCGTGACCCCATTCCTACCATTCGCTGTCGGTCGGGGACGATATGTCTGCGAAGCATTCGAATTAGTAGGGGTTTTGTGCATTGGAGACGAGAAGTCCGAAGTCCGAATCGCGCCTAAATATGCCGCAATATGCGGCGATTGACCCGGCTTTCTGCCACTCGAGGAATATGAGTGGCAGAACGTGCCGTACACCTCAGGCCGCGAGTTCGTCGTCGATCGCCAGCTCGGCGCGCAGCCAAGCGACAGTCGCAGCCTCACCGTAGCTCCGGTCGCGGATGCCTCTACCGGCGCCTGCGCGCCCAATGCTCGTGCACCAATCGGACCGCCTCCTCTTCGCTCAGCCCTTCGACCTCCTCGGCGCTCATGTGGAGCTCGCCGACGAGGACGGCGATCACCCAGGCATCGTGCTCGACGGCCGGCTCCTCGGTGTCGACCGGGCGTGAAACCGGCTCGCCGCTGCGGATCGCCTCCCAGAAGTCGGCGCGCGAGACCTCCAGCTGCTCGCGCAGGATCGTGCCGAAGCGGCCCGAGCTGATCTTCTTCGAACGGTCGTGGGAGATGTGGGTCTGAAGGAGCCGTCCGTCCGGGAGCAACTTCTCGAAGAAGACATGGGCCTGCCTGCGGCCGCCGCGCTCGCCGGCCGCAATCTGCCGCCAGCCGTCGATGCCGAGAAACCTCTCGAGGTCGGCCCAGCTGGGCGAAGCCGGCGTCACGCCGGCTGCGGAGCCCGAGTCTCCTCAGGCGGCGCCGGCGAGAAGAGCGAGTGCCGCTCCTCGGGGGCGGTGAGCGCGAACTTCAGCAGATAGGCGAGCTGGCCGCGGCGATCGGTCTGCATGTAGAAGTCGAGGCGGTCGAGGAAGTCCTCGGCCTGCGCCCCGACGAGCTCGATCAGCTCCCCGAGCGCATCCTCGTAGCTCTCGCCTCCGGCGATCAGACCCAGCTCCGGCAGGCGGATGACGAATTCCCCCTCCGAGACGCTGACCCGGGGATGGAAGGAGAACCCCTCGAGCAGCATCGCCAGATCCTCGACGGAGACCAGCACCGCCTGCTCCTTGCCGCGGTGACGGTCGATCACCTGCGGGCGGTGAGCGTGGACCGCCTGATCCATCAGATTCGAGAGACGCGCCTTCGCCCGGGCGAAGGCCTCATGCTCGAAATAGGTAGTCGCCACGCTATTCATCGGAGGCGAAATCCTACACTAGGTAGTCAATCTGGTCAAGTTGGTCACGATCGGCAACCTCTTCGGGATCGAGCGGCGGCGCTGCGTCCGCGGCATCGTGGAGCAGGTCGCCGAGGCGGTCGGCGGCCGTCACCTCAACCCCGGCGTCCTGCGCCCTCGCGTTCGCAGCAGAGGCGACCGGGGTCGTGGTCGAGTTCGGCGGCGGCGGCGAGCAGGGCCTCGATCTGCTCGGCGGTGTCGAGGTGGATCGGCGGCTTGGGCTTCACGATCAGCAGGCGCTCCTTGCCCGCCGCCGCGTTCTCGGCGATCCGCTTGTACTGGACGGCGAGGCCGAGGAACCAGGAGAGGACCTTGATCGTCTTGTTGATCGAGCGGTTCGTATGCCCGAGTGGGCGGCGTCTCCTGCGGAGTCGTGGTGGATCTGCGCATCGGGGAGCGCTCGGCGAGGGTGGTCAGCGCCTGGCACTACGCGACGGAGGGCGCGGCTCCACGGCTGGTCACCGCCTACCCCACCCCCGTACAATCAGAGCCATGGCAGCAACGCGTGAGATCGCGATCGGTGGCTTGGTCGAGCTGACCAAGGCAGTCGGCGGTGCCCCCGCGGGCGCTCGCGGTGGCATCACCGACGTGCTGGATGGCGACAAGGTGATCGTCGAGCTGACCTCGCTGCCAGCCGAGCCGATACTCGATCGGATCGTGGTCGTGCCGGTCGAGAAGCTGCGCGTCCTGTAGCGACTCCTCACGCCCCCACCGCCGATTTGCAGCGACTCGCCGAAGCCCGGAACGAGACTCGAACTCGTGACCCCTTCCTTACCATTCGCTGTCGCTGGGGGACGGTGCGTCTGGCGGAAAGCGGAGGTTTGCAGGTATTTTGCAGGGCTGCCGACGTGAAATCGGGCGGTCGAATGGCCGCCCGATATGTCGCAATATGCGGGGATCGACCTGGCTTTCTGCCACTCGAGGAATCCGAGTGGCAGAACGAGGCACTTCCGGCGAGAAGTGCCGGACGGCGGGGCGGTTCGAACCGTGCGGCCCTGCAGTGATTTCGGGGGTTCCCGCTCGGACAGTCCGATTATGAGCCCGAACCCGGGACTACGCCGGGCTACGTGGAGCACGGCTTCAAGCGGCTTCCGCCAGATCGAGCTACGTGGAGATCGGCTGGGATCTGTGGGGCTTCTTGCCCCAACCGCCCAGCAGCGCGATGCGATAATTCCCTTCGTTGAACGCGCCACCACTGACCGAGCGAAAAACGGCTAGCAACGAAGCTGATGCCACGCTTGTCCTCCAAAACGGCCGTGTCGAGCTTGCGTTCGATGGCCTGCACGGCACCGGCGCAATGGGAAGCGTGGCCGCGGGCCGCATCCACACCGCGATCGGAAATCTCGTGGAGTCGCCTCCGTTCCCACGGTTCGGCCCGGATCGGGCTACCTGGGAAGAGGATCAAGCGCTTGTTCGCCAGCTAGGCGCGGAGCTAGCGGAGGCGCTACTCGGTGATCCGGATCTGCAGCCACTGCGCCAGCGCTTCGTCGAGCGGCCTCCCATCCGGCTGTGGATAGAGTCGGATCAACCAGAGATCCTCGGGCTTCCATGGGAGCTACTCACCCCCGACACAGGCCCTGAATCGCCGACGCTGGCTGAGCAGTGCGAGATTATCCGAGTGCCGCTGGGCGACGAGGCTAGCGCCGAGCCGGCGCGAACCCCGAACCAAGGCTCGGCGCTGCGCGTTGCGATCATCTCTCCGCGACCGGCGGGCCCCGCCGACGTACCGCTGCAGCCAGCCCTGGGCCCGGCGCTGGCAACCGCGCTATCCGCTCCCCGCACCATCCAACTAAAGGTGATCCGCCCGCCGACCCTCGCCGCGCTGCAGCGCGAGATCGCCATCGGCGGCCGCTTCGACGTCGTCCACTTCGACGGGCACGGTCGCGAGGGGCCAACCGGCACCGAGATCGTCTTCGAGGACTCCGCCGGCGACCCGAGCCCTATCGGCGCCGACACCTTCGCCATCGCTCTCGCCGACGCCGAACCGCGGCTGATCCTGCTCAACGCCTGCCGCTCGGCCTCAACCGGGGCAGGCTCCGAGCCGGCACCCCCGTTTGCGGCGACCCTCTGCCAGCGCCTTCCCTCGGTCCGTGTGGTCGCAATGCGCTACGCAGTCAGCATCGACTTCGTCGAGGCGCTGGTCTCCTCGCTCTACCCACTGCTGGCGGACGGCCATAGCGTAGGCAAGGCGATCGCGACCACTAACGCGCGACTGGCGGGCAGCTGGCGGGCAGGCGGACCCAGCGCCGTGCCGCTGTTCGTAAACCTGACCGCGTGGGCGTCGTCGGCTTTCGAGGAAGACGACCTCCTAACGAACGACCCGTCCACCCCACCGGTTGACTGGCGACAGGCGGCACCAGCGTTGTTCTGGGCAAACGAGATCGAGCTCCTACATAGTGCGCTCGATCGCGATCGAAGAGTCCTCGTCGCCGGGACGCTAGGGGCGGCCACTTCCAAGGTAGTCGAGCAGTTCGCCCACTACGCGACCGCGACCGGTGCCTTCGAGCGAACCGTCAATTGCCTCGGCGACACCGCCGACGCCGCGCCCGAAGGAACGCTGCATTTGGTCAAACTCAACCCCGGAGACGATCCCAAGACCGCAGCGGCGGCCTGCGCCGAGCTGATCACTGCGGGGCCGCACAATGCCGCGATCGCGCTCATGACCGACGGCAGGACGCTCGGCAGCGTCCTGCACATCGGCGATGACATGGTCCCGCCGAGCCTGATCGCCGTCCAGCTACGCTCGCTGCTCGGTGGCCGCGATCCGCTCGGCGACGGCGCCGAGGCCGCGCAGGCGTGGCAGCTACTCCTCGCTTGCCAAGACGACTTCGAGGCGGTCCGAGAGCTGGCGGCCGCCAACAGCTTGGAGCAGGCGGTCGAGCTGCTCCAACGCCTGCTCTGGGGTGCTGACCTCAGCGGATTCGCGCTCGCAGACCCGCTCCGCCAGGCGCTCTCCTCGCTCGGCGAGGAGGAGGCGAAGCTGGTATCGTTCGTCGGTCTCTCAGGCGGCGGTCTGGTCTACCGGGAGATGCTCTCGCTCGTGACCACCGGCGGCGTCCAAGACGCCTCGTTCACTGAGGCGCTTGGTCGCCAAGTCGAGGCCGAAGAGTGGGACGCGGCCCTCCAAGCCGTCGCGGCGACGGGGCTGTTTCGCCTTGTGGAGGGAGTCGCTCCGAGCCCGGCAGTCTTGCTTACGGCGCACCAGGCGCTCGGCCTGCGCGAGCGCCTGGCGGCCTGGGCGGGGGAGGAGGGCCTCAACACCTTGAGCGGTGCCTTTGCGCGAGCCTCGATCGCGTTTTCCGCTGGCTTCGACGAAGCCTTCCGCGGGGGCCGCGCCGATACTTACTCGTCTTTCCTCGCTTCAGGCGACGCGCTCCTTAGGCGGGCAGCCGAAACCGGGTTGCGCGAGCGCGACGACGACCTCGCCGCTCGAGCCCTCTTCCAGCTCCTGGTTCGACCAACCCCGGAGCCGGGGCCAGCATTGCGGGCCATGGAAGCGCTGGCCGCGATCCACCCTGTGGAGGATCTACCCGAATTCAAGTCCACGCTGCTGGCCTGGCGTGCCCGTGACACGATCGACCGCGAGCTGTGGACCGACGGGCTCGCCCAAGCCGAGCAGGCCCTCGCGGTCACCGGTGCCGAATGGAAGCACATGCCGAAGACCTACGTCCAGATCATGCGCAGCCGAGCGTTTTGGCGAACGGCGCGAATGGAGGAGGCAGAAGCGAGCCTCGCCGACGCGGCACGCTCGGCAAGGCCAGACCAAGAGGCGGCTGTCGCCTCGGCCTGCGCTGACTTCGCCCAATACCTGCACCTCGACGCAGAGAAATCCGAGCAGCTGCGGCGCCGAGTCGGGGCTCCAAGGGAGGAGGCAAGCGCCATGCGCCGGGCGATCCAAGCCGAAGAAGAAGGTGAGATCGGCGCTGCGTTCGCGCTCTGGCTGACCAACCTGCGCGAGCTCCAGACCGAAGGTTCGGCGACCGCGGTCGCCTTCGGCCTTGAGGAGCTGGGCCGGCTCTGCGCTTTCTTCGGCGAGCACGAGGACGCGGTGTTCTGGCTGCGCCGTCGCCTGCATGCAGGCGCCCGCCTTGGACTCGATCCCGAGCAGCCGCTGCGCTACCTCGGGGCCTCAGCAGAGCGAGCCGGGCAGTTCACTGAGGCGAGCTCATGGCTTGGCGACGCGCTGACCGCGGCGCGTGCCAAGCGAGACGAGCGGGCGGAGGCCGAGTGCCTCTACGAGTTGGGGCTGGTCGCGATTCAGGTCGACGAGAAGGGAACGGGCGGCGGCCGCGAGGAGCTTGAGCGAGCACGCGAGGCCTTCAAGCGTATCGGCCAGCCACTGCACGTCGGCGATTGCTGGATGATGCTCGCACAGGTGGAGGCTCGCGCCAGCGACATGTCCGCCGCCTGGGCGGCGGCCGCTCAGATGACGAGCTGGTTCAAAACCGGCAAAGCAGACGCCGAGCGCCGCGAGCGAGAACGACAGGTGATCACCATGCTCGAAGAACGTGAGAAGTGAGAGCGTTCGGAGGTTCTTGCCTCGGTAAGCGCCAGCCTCTAGGCTGGCGCGGTAATGGTAGGCGGCATGGCTTCCAGACTTGCAGGCGACGGCAGCGTGGAGATCTGGCTGAACGGCTGGCACGTCCGCTTCCCCGCGGACGGCGGCGAACCAAGCGTTTCCGAGGGTGCCCCCCCGGACCCCCTGCCGACAAGCGAAGAGGCCGAGGTGACTGTCAGCTCCTTCGACTCCGCGACCTTTGTTAGCCGCGGAAGTTGGATTGTCGGGCTGCGCGACTCCGATTTCACGGTGACTCCGGTCGAACCGGAGGAAGATGACGAAGATGGTGTCTATTACATCCTGGACTGAGCGACGACCCTCGGATGGCTGACCCAGGCAGCGTGCAGACTGCGGTCGACCGCTACCGCGACCTGGCGAAGTACCTGATCGGCATCCTCGCCGCGATCGGCGCCCTGATGGTGGCTGGGACGCAGCTCTCGTCGATCGGCGAGCTCTCCTGGAGCGACAATGCACCGCGCCTAATTGCCGCGTTCGCCGGTCTGGCGGTGGCGCTAGCAGCGGTGGTTTGGGTCGTCTGGCGCGCGCTCGACGTTCTCCGGCCGGTCGAGATGTCGTTGGCGGAGATCGGCCACAAACCAAAACTGCGAGACGCGATCGAGGGCGAGCCGCAGCTACTCGGCGGCGCCAAGCGGGTGAGCGTGCTGGCAACCATGATTAGGGACTCGCCGCTCACCTCTCCAGAGCAGCGCAAGGAGTGGCGCCAGGTCGCCACCCGGGTGCGCGGTCGTGCCGCCTTTCTCGAGATGCAGCGCCGCTTCAACCGGGCCTGGCGCGAGATGATCGGCGCCGCGGTGATCGGTGCCGCTGGCATCGCCGTCCTCGCCTGGGCCGCCAACCCAGGCGAGGAAGCGAACAGTGAGCCCGGTCCGTTGGTAGCACCGGTGCCAACGCCGGTCCTGATAAGCCTCACCAATGGCGGTCGCGCGGCGCTTGCGGAAGCGGTCGGCCGCCAGTGCCCGGAACCGGTCGCCGGCCTCGTGATCGGGGGCTCGCAGACGCGGCCCGTAGTGGTGACGACTGCGGTCGACCCGCGTTGCAGGCCAGCCCAATTCGTGCTCTCGCCGACCTGGGGGCATGCGAACAGCCTCAAGCAGGCAGGACAGTGACGCCAGTGCCTTGTCCCCCCTCGCCAAGGGCTTGCTCGCGATCCTCTGCGGAGGCTGACCAGCGATGCCGATCCACCGCCCCTGCCTATGCGGACTGTATGGAACCGCGCCCTCCTCGGGCGTGCGCGGAGATGCCCTGGGCTGATCCATGGAGCCAGACTCCGCACCAATCTCGTGTCGAGAGCGACCGCGATTCGAGGGGAACCTCTACGACCTTCGGGTTCCCTACACGGACGGTCCGCTTATTGAGGATGGTCCGTGAGACCCGCTGGACTACGTAGAGCACGGTTTCAAGCGGTTTCCGGGCGATCAAGCTACATGGGGAACGTCTGGAATCCGTGGGGCGTCTTGCCCCAGGATCCCGAGCCCTGCAGGAACGATGCATGGTTGTCGGTCCGAGCGTTTCTACCGGCTCTCGGTCGGCTCCAGTTCCAGCCCCCACTCGCGGCAGACCGCCAGGAGGGCATCGGGAGCGGGTTCGGTGAGCTCAATCGGGTCGGTCTCGATCGGTTCGCCCGGCCTTGAGGACGACGAGCGCGGGCTGACCGTCGACTCGAGATTGGAAGCGCAGGGCGCCAGCGCTGAAGCCGCGCCAGACGGCACGGTTCGGCTGGTCCCTGCGATGAATTGACAGCGTGTCACTGGCCCGAAGCGAACACCTTGGAATATCCTTTGTCGGTGTCCGTGCGCCCACCGGATCGAAGCCCCGCCCTGAAGCTGCCCCTGACCAACTTGCCCTGGCGAGATTTCGAGGAGTTTGTACTTGAGGTCGTCAGCCAGGTGGATTCCCTCGATGAGTGTCGACTCTACGGACTCCAAGGGCAGGCACAGTTCGGCATCGACCTTATCGGGCGTACCGGTGGCTCCGACTACGTTGCATATCAGGTGAAGCAAGAGGGCAGACTCACCGTTGGCCGCATTTCCGCTGCAGTCAATACCTACATCTCAGCCGGCCGCAAGTTCGACGCGAGGAAGTTCGTATACGTGAGTTCCGCAAGTGCGCGCAGCACGACGATCCAAGACGAAGTGAGCGATCTGCATCGTGCAATGCCCTCCGACCTCAGCTTCGCCCTCTACGACAGCGAGTGGCTCACGGCGGCCATTCGCAGCAACGACATGCGCGGACTCGTAGCCCGCTACTTCGGCATCGAGTGGGCCCGGGCAATCCTGGGCGACCCATCCCGGAAGCCATCGACGGCCCACTCACCGGCTGATGCGAAGGCGGCCTACCTTGTCGCCCTTCGCAGGGCGATGAACGCCGGGCCTAGTTACTTCCCAATCGACCTCGACCTGTCCAGTATCCGACAGCCTGTGCGCATCCTCGGCATAGAGCGCAAGGAGGCGAGCTTCGCGGAGGCACTAGAGGAAGTACGGTCGCAGACTGAGCCGAGCAGCGAGCGCCCGACCTTCCGGCTTGAGCCAGGCGGAGCAGACGACAGCGAGAACTTGGACTGGGAAGAGTTGCTCTCCACGTCCCGCCGACTTGTCGTGTTGGGGGATCCAGGTACCGGCAAGTCGTGGCTTCTGAGATTCGCGGCCTTGACCCGCAAGAGCGATGCCTTCCCGGTTTTCGTGTCTCTCGCAAGACTTTCGTCCCACTCCGGAAGCGCCGCGCAGGATGTGGCGGATGCCGCTCTCGCAGCCATCGGCCTCTCGGATGACGAGTCGAAACGGCAGCTCGGGGATGCCGTTCGCAGGCAGATCGACGACGGACGGGCACTGCTCCTATTCGACGGCCTCGACGAGGTTGCTCCAGAGAGGCTCGAAGAGGTGCGCCGCCTGTTGGCCGAGATCGCCTCGATCGAGCGTCTACGCATGGTCGTGACCAGTCGCTTCGCTGGCTACGCGGACGCGCCGATGGCACTCGGACCCGGGGGACGCGAGGTCGAGGTAGTCGGCTTCGACGCACATGAGGTTGGATCCTTCATCGATGCTTGGTTTCACGGCAATCGAACTGCGGCAGAACTGCGGAATCGGCTGCTAGGCGAGGCTTCGCTGCGCACCCTTGCTCGTAGCCCGCTTCTTCTTTCGTTTATCTGCCTGATCGCCGAGAGTGGCGGAGATCTCCCCATCAGGAAAACGTCGCTCCTAGAGACCATCATGCACATGGTTCTGGGACGTCGCTGGCGCGGCGACTCCGCAGGTCATGTTGAGAGAATCGATGCGAAGCTGAGGCTGTGCGGGCGACTCGCATTTGCTGGCGCGGAGGCGGGTTTCCCGCTATGGATGCCAGCGCAGTTCGTATCCCGTGCGGTCCGCGCCACGCCCGACTATGACTGGCTTGAGGCAAGTGCGCCTGCTGATCGCGGCGTTGTGCATGAGCTATCCCAACTCGACGGAATCCTGGTCCCCCCCCGGATCGGGTCGAAACGCTCCCCTCTCGCAGGGTCCCTACTCATTCCAGCATCGGTTGCTGATGGATTACTGCATCGCGCGTCATCTCGCTGACATGGACGAACGAGAGCGATCCGCGGTTATTGACACACGGCGGACGCTTAGCCCGCAGTGGAACGAGGCCCTTTCCCTCCTTCCGGGCCGACTTGAGGATCAGGGGGATACCGTGCAAGCACAGGCAGCACTAGACCGGATCCTCTTGCCAAGGCGACCGGATCCGTTTCATTGGCGGCTGCTGCTCGGCGCAACCGCCGCCGCCCAGTGTACCGGTGACCCGTTCTCCAAGACCCGTCGGACGGTAGTCAACGAGCTAGCACGCCTTCTTCGGTCGAGTGCGCGCATCGATGTATCTCGGGCCGCGAATGCCCTAGCGCAATTCGGACCCGAGGGCGTTGACACCCTTGCTTCCGCACTCATGTCAGATGACCCCTACCGGGACTCCACCGTACTGACTCGCGCGCTCGCACAGTGCGGACCGCAGGGTCGGGCCACCACTCTTGCGATATTGGAAGACCCGAAGGAGCGGGCCCGGCTCCGATGGGGAGGGTTCGAGGCGCTGGCAGAGGTCGGGGCCGTGGAGGCCGTTCCGATCCTTGCCAGCCTCCTTGAGGAAGCTTTACCCGGCGACAACCAATCGAGGCAGGTGGCGTACTTGCTCGCCCAATTGGGCGAGCAGGGAGAGGCGGCCTTGATCCGGTGCCTACCGTCGGGCAACCCAGAGACGGTGGTGCAGGCTCTCCACGGGCTGGGACGCATCGGCTGCCGGACGAGCGACTCCGTGCTGCCATTCTTGGAGGCCAGAGACCACGGCCTGCGAAAAGCGGCGGTCGCGGCGCTGGCCCGCGGCTGCGGGGAAGAAAGCGTCCGGTGGCTCGCCGACATCGCCGCCGACGAGTCATTCCGGGTGCGGGAAGCGGTTGCGCGGCAGGCGCGCGAGCTCGGCGCCGCCGCCCCGCCACTGCTGGCTCGGCTGGCGGCCGACGAGGCACCGGATGTCCGCCACGCGGTTGTGGAGACCCTTTCGCCGCGGGACGAGAGCACCGCCGGGATCCTGAAGGCTCTCATGGAAGACGAGCAACCGAGCATTCGATCAGCTGCCTGCCGAACCGCTGGACGTTGGCTCAAGGAACAGGCGGACGACAATGGCCTCGCCGAGAGACTGAAACACCGGCTGGCCGATGCCGACATGGGCGTCAGGCTCGCGGCAGCCGAGGCCATTGGCGATGGTGCTGAGGTGGCCGAAGTTCTGAACACATCCCGTGACTACCATGGGCTCCCAGATTCAGATACCAAGCACGCTACTAACACGATTGTCAACCACAATCTGCGGTCCCTCGCGAGCACGCTGTCATTGGCCTCCCGCCAATACACGGATGCATACATTCGCCTGCTCATCGTGATCCTGCGGCACGTCGACCAGCGACCCGCATTTGCCAACACACCTTTCGCCAAGCGCGTGCTTGCGTCGAGCGGCGACGGAGAAAGGGCGCTCAGCATTTCTATTTCGGGGACCACCGAGGAGCGCAGGCTGGTCGCGGCGGCGCTTCCTATGATGCCAGCGGACACGCCCACGCGCATCGCACGGCTTCTGCTCGCAGGCGACCCCGAGCCGGCTGTCCGCCGCACGGCACCGGACATCACGCAGATCGACCGTGAATTCATCGACGCGATAGCGGACTGGCTATCGCGCTCGGAACACTTCCATCCGCCGGAGAGCTGGGAGGCGATCACTAAGTCCCTCCTTCAGATCGATCCGGGCGTTGCCGCCGCTGCGATGACTGCGCTTCTTACTCACGACGGAGTTGGGGACAACCTGACTCAGGCTCTGTACGAACAGTCGCTCAATCTGAACCTCCTGCTGAATTCCAACGAACAGGACGACGACCAGCTCCTAGAGCGCCTCACGACAATGATGGCTATAGACCGTCCGGTGCGCGGCGTCAAATCCGCTCAAGCCATCGAGCGTCGGTGGCGCGATGCGCTTGAGGCCGGCCTGTTGCCACGAGTGGCGCGAAACCGAATAGTGTCCAGTCTGCTCGACTGGCCCGGTCGAGAAGGGGAAGCGCTGAAGGCAGCTCAGGAAGCGACCTCGGCGTGGCCTGGCTGGACCGAGCTAAACAGCGAAGCCTCGGCGCACTGGTTGTGCGGGGATCTCCGTCGAGCCGCCCGATCGATGCGCCAGGCCGCAAGGGCGCCCGAGGGCTACTCCCGCTCCCTTGCCCGCGGCCGGGCTGCGCGCATTGCGATGTGGAGGGGAGCACACTCCTCGGCCATAGAGCTTCTCGCAGGCCTTGACTCCGACCCGGACCACGGTCGCGCTCTCTGGTCCGCGAGGATCCTCTCGCGCCTGTGCGCGTGCGATCCAAAGCAAGTCGAGGAGGCCGCCGCACAGGGCAATCACTACGGTGACCGTGGGTGGCACTCCTACGGTCACTATCGGATACTCCTTGCACACATGCAGAATCCAACGTCCGGACTCGCAGCCAGACTGAAGAAGAGCATCGAACAATTGCGTTCTCGCGCTAGCCGGGTCGCGGCAGCCAACGACATCGCTGCGGTCCTTGCGGCGTGGTCGGAAGAAGGGCAATTCGTGACTCGGGCCGAATCGAATGAGTTGCAGTTGGCTGTATCTCGGGGCTGTAAAGCCGCCGACGCCGCTTGGCTCGCCCCCAACGCCCGATAACCCCTACTTATGGAGACCCTGCCGGACGAAGGTACGCGGCGGGCGGAGCAGAGCCAAAGACTGGCGTCCGCGGCGACTTCAACCCGCCCCGAGCACTTGCCTAACTCCTGTCCACCCGCAGCGGGTTGGTCTCCCTATCCAATCTCCCGGGCGAGCCCTTCAGGAACGCCTTGTACTCGTCGCAGTCGAACCGCTTCCCACAAGCGGTGCACTGTTTTTTCAGCTCCTCGGTGATCCGCTCCCCAACAGGCTTGTCCCTCTCAAGCAGAGATCCACCGGCTACAGCGACGGGGCCTTTTGCGAATTGGATCGTCGTGGCCCGCAATTGCTCGACCTGACCTACGGTCCATTCCAGCGCCTTTTCGACTAGCTCATCGTCGACCGGAACGACGAGCAGGCGATCTTCCGGATCGCGCTCGTTGACAAAGAAGAGAACGCAGCGCTCCGGAAGTATGCCGGTCCGCTCCCGGTAGAGTGCGGCGTACGTGGCCACCTGCCTCACGTAGTCGATCTGGGACTCCGAGGCAGCTTTCGTTGCCTTGAAATCCCAGATCTCCTCATCGCCAGACTTGGCTTGGATCTCCTGGCTCTCAACGTGGCCCAAGAGCTCCTCGCGGTCATCCCAGCTCCACAACCTCTGATAGGTGAGTGAATCGGGCAGTTGGAGCACCAGGTCGATGATTCCGGTGAGCAGGATCTTCTTCTTCCCCGCGAAGCTCTCGGGAATCACCTCTCGCACGGATTTGAGCTGATACTCGGTGTGCTTAGCACCGCGGATCACCGTCTCCACCGGCCGCTGCATCTTCGAGGAGTCGCTTTTCGTCTTGTAGAGGTTGTCCAGAATCCGCTTGAGCACTTCTTCCCGCGTGCTGAAAGCGGTAACGATGCCCCTTGCGCGCAGGACCCGGTAGTAATGCTCGAGCTGGTCGGCCAGTTCGGAACGATTGGCGAGTACGCCATCCTCGGCATAGCGGCGGGCGAGCCACTCCATTGCGTGATGGAGCAGCCTGCCCTCCATCGCCTGCACCTGCTCATAGGGCACAAAGCCAACGTGCTTCTCATACGCCCATGCGCGCGGGCAGCGTCGGTGGGCCAACAGATCCCCGGTGTAGGAGACTTCGATAACCTCGTTCATGACGACCAGTTCCGGATCGAGATCTCGCCCGACTGCTTCGCCTCGACGTCAGCGAACAACGACTCGATTCCCTTGTTCAGCTTCATCATCGGCCGGGGATCCTTTGGAGCGTGGAGGATGCTTAGGTGCTCCTTGGCCCGCGTAATTGCTACATAGACCTCGCGCTCCCGATCCGCGGTCGCGCGCCGCATCACCGTCCTGCTGCGCGTCTTGGGCTGTTCATCGACGACGGTGTACGCAGGCGATTCTCCGCTGAAGAGCATCGTTGCCAACACGGAACTGGGATCGGCCTCCTTGCCCGTCATGGCGACGTAGACACGGTCGAACTCCAGGCCCTTTGCCTGGTGGTAGGTAAGCAGAGCGATCGCGTCCTCACTGAAGGCCTCGACCTCAAGGTCGTCCTGGCCGCCAGCCTCAACCAGTTGACCGAAGGCACCAAGCATTTGCCAGTACTGCTCAGGCCACTCAATCTTCCCGTCGTCCCTACGCCGGGGGACCATCGGGTTCTCGAGCGACTTTCGACCTCGGGAGCGGGTCACGGCGATATTGGCGTCGAGCAACTGCGTGAAGAGCGCCTGACGAAAGAGCTCGACCGTATAGCCGCTGTCGCGGAAGGGCGGCATCGAGAGCAGCCGGGCGACCAGGCCGCCGATCGACACTTTGATCTCTCCCTCGGGGCGTGACACTAGGTCCTCGCGCATCTCGTCGAGCATGAGGAGCAGGGGCCCGAAGACAGGTCCGGGGACGCCCACGTTGCCGCCGTCGCTTTTGATCGTCCGCTTCTGGACCTTGGCGTGGTCTCCATTAATCCTGAACGGAGGTGGAGCGCTAACCGCGAAAGCCGCCTTGTCGAAATCCTGGTTGGAGGCCCAGACGCCAACCATGCCGCGCCTTCCAGTCTTCTTGCTCACTTTGCCGGCTGGCGCTTTTGTCACCGGGTCTATCAGGTAGGAGATCAGCCCAAGCACGTCGTGGACAGCGCTGCCGACCCTCGCCGCGGACTTGTTTCGTGGATTGTAAACGCGAAGGTCCCGTGCCTTGAGAGCATCGCGCATGTCAAGGGCGGGCCGGTTGCCCTGTTTCGTGCTCACCTCCGAAGTAGATGCCATGAGGATCGCCACCGAGGGCGGTGCCTTCTCTCCGATCTCAAGGATCCGCCCTGCTCCCAGGGCGTCAATCTCAGCGGCGACGTGCTCGCAAACCGAGGTCCACTCGCCCTCAAGCAGACGTACCGGGGTGCCAGCCAGCTTGCCGTCCGCACCGACCACCGTCTTGTCGAGGGAGTCGCTCGCGAGCACCGTCGCATCCCGAAAGGAACGAGCGAAGTCGACGATCGTGGTGCTACTTCGGTTGTTGACCTCAAGCATCTCACGCCGGTAGGGAAGGTCTTCTGCCTGGCAGTCGGGCTTCAAGTTGTCAAAGCAGGCGATATCCGAGCCGCGCCACCGATAGAGCGCCTGGTCGTCGTCTCCGACGACGGTCAACTTCACACCCTGGTCTTTGGGCCAAGCCAGATGGATCGCATACTGGATGGGGTTGGTGTCCTGGAACTCATCGACGAAGACATGCTGGAGGCTACCCTTCAGGTTGTGTTGGCGCTGCAGGAAGCGCCGCAGGAGAAGGGCGAAGTCCATGGTGTAGTTCGTCTCCAGTTGGGCGGCCCACATTTTCTGGATCCTCGTCAGGTTCTCGGTCAGGCCAGCGGGGCCTATCGCCGTCTCGATCCCATTGGGAGTTTCGTTCTCCATGCAACGCGGAAGCCAGGTCTCGACGTGCTGGTTGATGATCGCCAGGAGGAGGTCGACCCGATCCAGGCCGGCCATATACGTGCTCCACGGTGGTCTGAACAGGGAGATGACCTGGGGAAGATTGAAGAGCTCGTCCAGAAGGTTCTTCCCATCAGCCTTGAAGGCATAGTGTCTGCACTGCAGGAAGCGCAGTCGCGTCTCGACCTCGTCAATCACCTCCTTGCCTTCCTCTAGGTGCTCAGCGTCAAACTCGGTCAGCAATTCGTCACAGAGGGAGTGAATCGTGCCTATTCGCAGATCGTGAACCCGAGGATCCTCGAGCGCAATTCCCTTCGCAACGGCGGCGCTGAGGAGACCGTCACTGCGTTCAACCATTCGCACTGAAAGCTCCTGGGCAGCTTTTCGGGTGAAGGTCGTGACCATGACTCGCGTCGGATCGACGGCTCCGACAAGCAGCTCATAGAGAACCCGCCAGACCAGCACCTCAGTCTTGCCGGCTCCCGGGCCGGCAACAATTTGCAGAACAAGGTCGTCGTCTCGCACTTCGACGATCTCCTTGTGGGTTCGCTCCAGCGGAGGTCGTTCCGAGGCAAGCAGTGCATCGTTGGCGAGCTCGAAAAAGATCCCCGCCGGCAGCTTCTCCCTGGCTTTGGGAGTAAGGGTCCTCACCAGCGCTGATGCCTCAGCTTCTTGGGCCTTAGCCACGAGTCGACCCTGTTGCCCCGCCAAGACTCATGCGGCCGATTCTTGCAAACCCCTCGGTGGAACTTAGGATCGGCTAAGCGGCCTGAGCGACTCGCTTGCTTCTGCGGGCGGTCCTGTAGAGATCGAGGACGTGGTCGGTCAGCGCCTGGATCTCGCCGGGCGTGTTCTGAAGCTCGTTCCAACCCGTTGCCCCCTGGGAGCCGAAGCCCCACTCGCCCTCGGTCCAGGCGCAGTCATCGGCGATCCTCTCGATCTCCTTCTTGAATTCCGCCTGCGAGGGGATGAGGTCGTCACCGAGACAGAAGACGATCTCATCCATCAGAGTGCCCATGCTTGCGATGCCGACACCGTGTACGAGGCGGGATTTCCGCGGCGTCTCTTCCCATGCTCGTGGGAAGCAGTCGGCCACCGCTGCCCAGTAGGCCTTCAAGATCCGAAGCATCGCCTCAGTGTCCCCTTCGCCGCTCAGGGAGTCGAAGTGCTCATACAGGGCACCATCCTCAAGGCTCGCCGAGAGCATGGTCAGGATCGAGTTGTCCTTGATCACACCGTCGATGATCGTCGGCGTCTTGATCCGGTACTGAAGGGGGGAGTCCTCGTCGAGGTTCAGCCTCTCAAGAAGCACAGCCGGATAGCGCCGGCGGAGCAGGGCTACCGGCAGGTCCTCGGCCGGCGTTCCCGGCAGCAACTCGTAGATCAACCCCTTCGGCAGTGGTTTGGTCGAGTTGACGAGGATGAACTGGGAGCGCTGTTCGGAGACGTCCTCGGCGATGAAGGCCGTCACGAAAACAGGGAAGCCATCGATGTCCGCTTCCCGCAGAGCAGCTGAGCGTTGCTGACCATCGACGATCCAGCCCGGCTTCATCTCGTCGGGCTGCTCGTCGTCCACGGGAATCACGATCTCACCGACCCTGGACTTCGCGCCTTTCGCCTTCCGCCTTCCATCGGCAGGCTTGAAGCGCACCCGCTTGTCGAAAGCAACCACAAGGGCGTTCGGAAGGATCGCGTTCGTGGTCTCCAGGTAGCGCTTGATCGAGCCGATGTGCGCCTGGGCCTCGGAACGCTGATAACCGTCGAGCAAGCGGTCGTCGGTTCGGTGAATCCTTGAGACGGTCGCAAAGCGCGGAAGCGCCTTGCCGTCAATCGCGAAGGTGTAAAGCGAACGCTCACCCTGCTTCACCTCAAGCGCCTCTACTCGGATCTCCGATTTCGCCATCTCCCCTCCTCACCGGCCGGCCGCGACGGCCCGTCCGTGTCTCGCGATCGTGTTCTCGAGCCTCTTCCCAAAGGCATGCAAGTTGTGGAAGCCGCGACGCTTGTTGCGCTCGGTGCCGCGAAATAGGATCCCCTCGACGCCCGCCTCAGAACAGACACGACAACCGCATTCCTGCCAGGGCGCAGCGGCAAGGGTCTCCCGGTATTCCTCCCGGCGATCCTTTTTCGGGTCGTGGAGCTCCTGGTAGGCGCAGAGGCAGTCGAGCGCCTCCTCGAGGCCGACGGTCCCCTGGTCGTACGCCCTCACGGCCTCGAGCGCCGCGCGCTCGAGTTGCTGCGCCTCGGCCTGATCAATGCGCCCCGCGCGGACTTTCGCCTGAAGCCGGGCGTTGCCATCGACCTGCGGGATCCGCAGGGCGACGAAGGCCCGCTCGGGGGTCCAGAAATTGTGGCGCTCATCCTTGAACGCCTGGCGGAAGGGCGAGGTGCTGTCGAAGCTGGATATCCCGAACTCCTCGAAGCGCGGTATCGACTCGCATCTAGTGACGCCGAACAGATGGATCTCGGTCTCGGGATCGCGCACCTCGTCGATGGACTCAAGAACGGCGAGGATCTCTGGCGTCTTCAGCGGCACGAGCCCTCCGATAGCCACTCGCGTATAGCCGACATCTTGTAGCTCCTCGACAGCCCGACTATAGGAGGCGCCGTTCCAACCTTGGGCGACGCCGACGGGCTCGAAGCCACAGCCCGACTTGCGGTGGAGGGCGAGGAACTCCGTGGCCAGTTTCAGCGTTAGCTCGTAGCGCTCTACCCACATCGGATCGACCTCGGTCTCGGGGTCAGCCTCATAGATCGGGATCACGTGGTCAACCGAGACCCCCGCGTCGAAGCCTGATGCCTCGTAGAAGTCGATCACCTCCTCCGTCGAGTAGGGCGGCTCGGGCTCGTCGATGTAGGTGAAGGCACCGCAGTCGCCAAGCGTCTCGATCCGGGGCCCGTCAACCTGGTCAAGCCGGAAGAAGTCCCGCACACCGCGCCGATGGAATCGCTGTCGCTGTCTGGCGCTGTAGCGGCCTGCTCCCGCATGGCGGTCGATCATCGCCTTGGAGACGAGGAGCCCGTCATATGGGCATGGATCGAGCACCTCGTGCGCATAGAGATCGTCGCGCTGACGGATCCTCGTGGGCGAGCGAGTCTCGTCTACGAACTCGAAGCTCGGGTCGATCTGATCCTGGCTATCGGGGAAGTAGAACTTCATGCGAGTGCCAGTTCCGGCTCCCCACCTACGCGGTCGAGCATCTCGACGATGTCCACATTGGGGTCGGAGACGTCATCGATGACCTTTGGCTCGCACGCGATCACCTCGAGCAGGCGGGCCGCAAGCTCCCCCTTCAGGCCGACGACGCCGCAAGAGTAGTGACGCGCCTCCTCCCTGCCAGCGGGAACGACCCGCAGCGGGAGATCCTCTCCACGGCGCTCGAGCCAGCGACCGCCGAAGGCGATCGTAGGCCCGCCGAGCTTGGTCGCGGAACCGATCCCGGCCGCCCGCATGTAGTCCTCGCCCAGCAGAAGAAGGATCAGGGCGTAATCGCGGCCCAGCAGATTCCGCAGTGAGGCCCGGATGCGTAGCCGCTCGGCCTCCTCGTCGATCGCAGGCCCCCCAAGCCCCGAAAATGAGGCGTCGTAGGCCTTGAGGCGCCTTGACCCTTTCACGACCCCGTGCCCGGCGGAGAGGATCCGTAGGTCGACGTCGAGGGCCGAGGGCGACTCGCGCAGTGCGTGTACACCCCGCATGAGGCGCCTGTGCTGCTCTCCGATGTACAGGCACTCGGCGGCGACCTGCCCCGAGAGAGCAGCCGGATCCTTCCTGCCGGTGCAAGACGTGAGCACCAGCACCGTCCGCGAGCTATCCACCGGGTCGCTCCCAGCGAAGCCGCGCGACGGCCTCATGGGCATGGATGCTCTCTTGATTGGTGACCCCGACACGCGCCGCCGAGACCCGGGCATCGTCGCGGAGGGCAACCAGGACGTCGCGGGCAAGGTCCTCAACGAAGGCGGGATTGTCGTATGCCTGCATCGTCACGACCCGCTCGTCCGGGCGCTTCAGCAGAGCGAGGATCGGGGCCGAGCCCGCCTCCTCGGCGACCTCGATCAGATCCTCGAACCATAGGCCGACACCCCTCGCCCGGATCTCGACGCTACCGCGTTGGTTGTGGGCTCCGTAGTCGCTGATCTCCTTACTGCACGGGCAGAGGCTGGTGACCGAAACTTCGACACCGACCTCCATCTTGAACGCCTCTCTCTCCACCGCCTCACCGGTGATCCGGCAGTCGTAGCGGTTCATCGAGGCAGCTCCGCTGGCGGGCGCTTCCCGCCGCAGGAAATAGGGGAAGCTCAGTTCGACGAGGGCGCGCCGCGATCCGAGCCGGTCCCGGACGCCCTCGACCAACCGCTCGAACCCTTGGGGCGAGATCGACACGGCGTGCTGGTCGAGCAGTTCGACGAACCGGCTCATGTGGACGCCTCTCCGGTCAGCTGCCAACTCCACCGTCATCGCGGCCGCGACGACCGTCCGCTGGAAGCCGCCGTCACGGTCGGCGACCTCTACCGGGTAGGAGAGGCCGTCGACACCCACCTCATCGATGCCGACCCCGCGCTCATCCCGACCTCCCTGGACATCGGGGATGGAATTCGTGGCGACCGTCGTGCTCACTCGGCGCGACCTCCCCGGTAGGAGCATCCAGAGGTACAGGTCTCGCGGACGACGACCTCCTTCAGACCGGGCAATGTGGTCTCGAGCCGATCCCAGATCCATTTCGCCAGGACCTCGCTCGTCGGATTCTCAAGTCCTGGAATCTCGTTTAGGTAGTAGTGGTCCAACCTGGCATGCAAGGGCTTGAAGGCGGCACTCAGGTCGGCGAAGTCGACGACCCAGCCGCTCTCCATCCCGACCTCGCCTTCGACTCGGATTTCGACCCGATAGGAGTGACCGTGGAGCCTCGCGCACTTATGCCCCTCCGGCACGTTCGGGAGGCGGTGAGCCGCCTCGAAGCTGAACTCCTTGAAGATCTCAGCCCGTTTGACCTGCTGCGGCGACTCGGCGCTCTGCTCACGTTCCCTGGCGTCTATTACTGCGATCTCGCTCATACTCCCCGTTCCTCCCCCCATGCGATCACGTGCAATTGCGGCAGGACGCGTGCATGGGCGAGCTCCGGATCTCCCGCGACCAGTTCGCAGAGTCGACGGAAGCTCGCGCCCACCGCCCCGGCCAGATCCGAAGGCGCGGGTACAGGCGTACCCGCCGAGAGGTGGAGATCGAGGGCGGGCCAGCGCTCCGCCACAACCTTGGCCCAAGAGACGTCCTCCTCGTCAAAGCAGACGATCTTCAGCACGGTCGAGTTCCAGACGCCGGCCTCGCCCACCCGGCCCATAAAGGCCTCGAACTGTGCCTGGTGCGCTTCGTCCGCCATGCCCGAGGACGGCGGCTTCGGCGAGACGGTCAATCGATCTACCCGACCCAACCATGCCTTCCACAGCGAGCCCTGCGTCTCGACGGCGACCTTCAGCCCCTCGGCGTGGAGGCGCTCGACCAGCAGCTCTAGGTCGTGGAGCGCAGGATTGCCGCCGCTGAGCACAACCCATTCGGCGCGGCCTCCGAGGTCAGCTACTCGTGCGGAGATCTGCTCCACATCGAGGTGCTCCGCCGCCCTGCGAACCTCGGAGGGGTCGACTGCATACATCGTGTCGCACCACGAGCAGCGGTAGTCGCATCCACCTAGCCGGACGAAGTAGCAGGGACGACCGGCCTCGGCTCCCTCCCCTTGGATGGTCGGGCCGAAGACCTCGACCACCGGATAGGTCTTCGTCTCGGACGCAGTGTCGACGGCGGTCGCCACGGTCTCCTTCAGGCCGCCGCCTGCGCACGATAAGGGGCCGGGTCGTCAAGCCCGTTCTCGGCGAAGCCTTTCAGCCGCAATTGGCACGAGTCGCATTCACCGCATGCCTCACCTGTCGGCGAAGGGTCGTAGCAACTCCGGGTCACCCCGTAGTCGACACCGAGTTCGATACCCCTGGCGATGATCTGCGCCTTGGTCAGGTCGATCAGCGGCGTGTGGATCGTCAGGCGCTCGCCCTCCACTCCGCGCTTGGTCGCCAGATTGGCCATCGCCTCGTAGGCGGCCACGTACTCCGGCCGACAATCGGGGTAGCCGCTGTAGTCGAGCGCATTCACGCCGATGAAGATGTGGTCAGCCTCCAGAACCTCGGCCCAGGCGAGGGCGAAGGAGAGGAAAACCGTGTTGCGCGCCGGGACATAGGTCACGGGGATGCCCTCGGACATCTCGGCGATTTCCCGGGCCTTCGGGACGTCGATATCGGCGGTCAATGCCGACCCTCCGATACGACGAAGATCGATCTCGATCTCGACGTGGTCGGTCACTCCGGCCGCGGCAATCACCTGCTTGGCAGCCTCGAGCTCCACTCCGTGTCGCTGGCCGTAACGAAAGGTGATGGCCCCCGTCTCGAATCCTTCCTCGGCTGCGATCGCCAAGGTCGTTGCGGAGTCGAGTCCCCCACTTACGAGCACCACCGCTTTCTCTGAACCTGTGCTCATCACGCCTCCCGGGTCTCTTCGCTTCGCGACGGCGGCTGTCCCGCCGGAACCTGTCGTCGACTCGCCTCGATGAACTGACGAACTTCCTGGGGCTCGAAGAGCGTGCGACCGCCGACCTTGACGCCAGCTAGGTCACCCGCCCTGCAAAGCCGATAAACGCCGCTTGCCGAAATGCCGAGGTAACGCGCCACATCCTTCACCGACAGGAGTGGCTCCAACCCGTTCCGCGGACTTTCAACCGCTGCCATCCGCTGCCAAGCTACGTGGGGGGTCGGACGCCCCGATGCAAACAATCGTGCAGCCGGAGCCGAGGGCCGGTGCTCTGTTGCGGTGGGCTCTGGCACCGTCAAGCGGACGATCGCCCCGGTCGAAGCTCCAGCCACGACCGGGTCCCGCCGTTGGACTTCGCGCCCCGCCACTCCCGCCAATGACGCAATCGCCATTCGGCTCAACTCTCCGCGGCGATCGCGACGAGCGCCCAGATCAGCGCCTCGGCGATCGCTGAGGTTCGCCGTCCATCGGGGGCGATCCAAACGCCGTCGCGGCGGCCAATGCCGGCGCGTTCGATCAGCGCCTCGCCGAGCGAACGGTTGACAGCCACCGACACGTCGGCCACGGCGGTCGTGTGGGCCGCTGTGCGCCGCCCTTGTGCGCCTCGCACCAGCTCTGCGGGGTCGAGCCGCGGCGTGCCCAGCCAACCTGCGACGGTGCGCTCCGAATCGGGGCCGGTGAGCCGGATGCGCCCTTTGCCGGAATCAAAAGTCCCTACAGCAACAAGCGCATCGCGGGGAACGATGCGCACCGCTGTGGTCGGATAGCGCCCCAGCATCCGGCCGGCCGCGTGCGTGGCCCGGTCGGCGAGCGTGCGCATGTTCTTCTGGCCGAAGAGCGCGCCCTCGAAGTAGACCTCGGCCGCGCCAGCTCGCGGCTCTCCCACGACCGCCGAGCCGCGAGCGATGCCGGCAGTCGACGGGTGACCGCCGCGCGGCACATAGAGGACGATCTCGCCCATCTCCTACACCTCCCCACTCGCTTCGCGCAACTCGGCGATGGTCATGGGGATGTGGGTCGTCCTCACAGCCTCCTCCTCTCTGCGTCGCTTCCGGCTACTGGAATCCCCCAGCCGCGAGTCGGATCCAGCCACCCCGGCGCCCAGCGACGAAAGACGTAGCCCGCCAGCGGGCTCTTGTATTCGCCATGACGCAGCGCGTAGTGGCCATGACCGAGCAGCCAGAGAACCGCGCCGATCGCGGCGAGCAGGATTCCGTTGGCATTGCCTGAGAGCGCCAAGACGGTCGCACCGGCGAAGACCAGCAGCAGCCCGCCGGCGCGCCACAGGAAGCCGCCGAAGATCCAGGTGAAGAGCAGCGCCAGCGCGGCGATCCCGAGGGCGGTCATCAGGCAACCCCCAACGGCTCGGATCGGGCGGGGCCGGCGCGGTTGGTTGAGGCCTCTCCCTGACCCCCCAGCTGGAGGCCATCCGGCCCGCGGCTGCCCGCCCGCTCGGGGCCGGCCTTCGTCAGCTCCCAGATACCTTCGCGCGCGCCGCGGCCGAGCAGGCCGCGTTCGAAGAGGCGGCGCCGGGCGATGTCTACTTCGGCCTGCCAGCGAGGCTTGCCGCGTGCGATCTCGAGGTCGCCGGGGCCGAAGCGTCCGGCCATCTCCGCCTCGACCGCGGCGAACACCTCGCTACGCCTCGCGCTCCCACCGCCGCTCGCGAGCGCCCGCAGGATCGGCGCTTCGTAGGCGGCCCAACCGAGGCGGGCCGGCGGCGCGGGTCCCCAGCGACGCTGGCCCTCGACCAGCCCCTTCAGCCGCTCGCGCTGCTCTGGCGAGCAGGCCATCATGTGGGCGTAGACGTCGAGCGTGAAGGCGGCGCTTCGATGGCCGAGCTGGCGCATCAGCGACGCCGGGTCAGTGCCGGTCGCGGTCAGGATCGAGGCGAAGGTGTGGCGCAGTTTGTGCGGGGAGAGCCCCTTGGGCAGCGGCAGCTCGCCGCGCTCGCGCAGAAGCCCGTCGGCGCGCTCGAAGACCTCACGCAAGACCCGCTCGCGCAGGTTGCTGCGCTCGCGCCGCCCGCCGGTCCCGGTCGCAAACGCGAGGGCGTCTGGACCCCCGGCCTGCGGGCGTGCCTTGTGGGCGGCGAGGATGTCGTGGAGGATCGGCATGATCCTGATCTCGCGCAGCCCGGCCGGGGTCTTCGAGCGGCCGACGAAGATGCGGACGTTGGCGAGATCGATGTCGCGTTCGAGCATGTGGGAGAGCTCGTGGGCGCGGGGCCCGGCGAAGATCAGGGTTGCGACGATCGCTTCGCGTTCGCAGCAGAGGCGACCGGGATCGTGGTCGAGTTCGGCGGCGGCGTCCAGCAGAGCCTCGATCTGCTCGGCGGTGTCGAGATGGATCGGCGGCTTGGGCTTCACGATCAGCAGGCGCTCCTTGCCCGCCGCC
>Ga0055450_10000002_pt1 | contig 29209 bp, 27 predicted proteins | sample China_Galinas_PW_5_FD_57740 | JGI IMG/M metagenome (GOLD analysis project Ga0055450, IMG submission 57740) | Wetland microbial communities from San Francisco Bay, California, USA, that impact long-term carbon sequestration - China_Galinas_PWC_D1 | ecosystem: Environmental > Aquatic > Marine >... | reverse complement strand
TAAACAATACACATAACAAGCCGTTCATGTCAAGAAAGTTTTATGTAAAGAACCATTCGGGTATTGTCCACTCTCGTGCCGGATGAAAGTTTTAGTCGAAACCTATATACCTTATAAGGCATCTTTACTAGAGATCCGGTGTTCATTGGTTGGGACTTGACAGGCTTGGTTCAGCCATGCCGGTTCATGAGATCTTCAATGTTGACATCTCCTCAATTCATTTTTATATTTCTTTTTCTCCTAATTATTTTCCGTTCCGCATATAATTTTCTAAAATTCCTGAAGATCAATTTCACTACAAGGAAAGAGTACGTATGAAAAAAATCACCGGTTCCCAGGCCATTGTTCAATGCCTTCATGAAGAAGGAGTCAAGACAATATTTGGCTTTCCCGGAGGTGCGGTCCTCGATCTGTACGATCAATTGTTCAATGCCGATATCGAACATGTGCTTGTACGACATGAGCAAGGCGCCGTGCATGCGGCAGATGCTTACAGCAGAGTCACAGGAGAGGTCGGCGTGGCGCTTTTAACGTCAGGACCCGGCGCGACAAACGGGGTTACCGGAATTGCAACTGCCTATATGGACTCTATCCCCATTGTGGTCTTAACGGGTCAAGTCCCAACCCCTCTTATAGGCAACGATGCCTTTCAGGAAGTCGATATCGTCGGCATAACACGACCTTGTACCAAGCATAATTACCTTGTTAAAAAGGCGGAAGATCTGGTTCCGACAATTCGGGAAGCCTTCCATATCGCCCGGACAGGGAGACCTGGCCCCGTCCTGGTCGACCTGCCCAAGGATGTGGTTGCAAGCATGATTAGCTATCCTGAAAAAAAGCCGATTCGGATGCAGAGCTACCAACCGACGTATGAACCGCATATCGGCCAGATCGCCAAGGCCTGTAAGGTAATCCTCGGCGCCAATAAACCTGTACTTTATGCCGGTGGTGGTGTCGTTCTCTCCAATGCCCATGCCGAACTTTTTGAGCTTGCAACAAAACTAAACATCCCCGTCACCATGACACTTATGGGACTTGGCGCATTTCCAGGTTCCCATGACCTCTGTATGGGGATGCTCGGTATGCATGGCACCTATACGGCCAATATGGCTGTTGCCAAGAGCGATTTGCTGATCGCCGTCGGAGCCCGTTTTGACGACCGTGTTACCGGTCGACTTGATGCCTTTGCCAAGGACGCCAAAATCATCCACATCGACATCGACCCTACCTCCATCAGCAAGAATGTCAAGGTCGACATCCCCATCGTTGCTGACTGTAAATACGCACTTACGGCCGTTAACAATTGGTTGAAGACCGAAAAAAGCATCAATCTGGAAGAAGCTGCGGCCCGGTATCAACCCTGGCGCGATACAATCAACGACTGGAAAATTCAACACCCGCTGGTTTTCAAGGATGAAGGCGAAATAATAAAACCTCAATATGTAATTCAGAAGCTGGACGAGCTGACCAAGGGGGAAGCAATCATCACGACCGAGGTTGGCCAGAATCAGATGTGGGCGGCCCAATTCTATAAATTTGACAAACCTCGAAAATTCGTGACATCAGGAGGGCTGGGCACCATGGGATTCGGTCTGCCGGCTGCCATCGGTGCCAAGATAGCCTTTCCAAACATACACGTGATCGACATCGCCGGAGACGGCTCCATCCAGATGAACATCCAGGAGCTTGCCACTGCCAAGCAGTATAACTGCCCCATCAAAGTAGCTATTCTAAATAACGGCTATTTGGGAATGGTTCGCCAATGGCAAGAACTCTTTTATGGTAAACGCTATTCTTCCACCGTAATGGAAACAGTACCGGATTTTGTCGAACTGGCAAAAGCATATGGAGCGGTTGGACTGAGAGCCAGTAAAAAAAGCGAGGTTGAAGACGTGATAAAAGAGGCATTGGCAACGGATAATGTGGTCATTATGGATTTCAAGATAGCCAGGGAAGAAGGTGTCTATCCTATGGTACCGGCCGGAAAGGCAACTACGGAGATGCTCCTGGTATAATAAAAACCAGCTTGAAAATGAATTTTTCACACAGGATCAGCAGATGAAACACACAATTTCCGTCCTTCTTCAAAATAAACCCGGGGTTCTTTCTAGGGTAACAGGTCTTTTCAGTGGCCGTGGATTCAATATTGAAAGTCTTTGCGTCGCTGAAACCCTCGAACCGGATGTATCCTGTCTCACGTTGGTAACCAGAGGTGATAACAATATCATCGAACAAATAACCAAGCAGCTTCATAAGCTCATAGACGTAATCAAGGTTACCGATATCGGCGACAAGGAGTACGTGGAAAGAGAAATGATCCTGATACGGGTCAAAGCCGAGGCAGGTACACGAGCGGAAGTACTGAGAGTAATAGATATTTTCAGAGGGAAAGTTGTAGATGTCAGTTCGAAGAGTTATGCAGTCGAAGTAACTGGATCGGCATCGAAGATACAGGCTGTTATCGATATCTTGCGGCCGATTGGTATAAAAGAGATTGTACGAACCGGCACTATTGCCATGGCCAGGGCAAATAAAGCATAGATAACGTTCTTTTCAGATCTATCGCCCGCGGCTGTTATACCTCTTCGTTTATAACAATCTATTGACGGTGTGTGTCGATATACATCACCGTAGATCAATGATAATTAGATAAAAGCCCTAAAATTTATGCTCACTCCTAAGATTCCCATAGCCAAAGAAGGTTTTCCGTTTATAGGCTCAGCTGTTCTGATAACGATTGTCCTGGCGCTTTTCGGATTTCAGTTATTGACAGTAATTTCATTGCTGGTCACCTTCTTTATTCTGTATTTTTTTCGAGACCCCGAGCGATTCACTCCACATGACAGAGATGTTCTCATCTGTCCTGCCGATGGAAAAATAATCCTGGTGGAAAAAATTTTCGATGAACAGTTTTTTCGTGAATATGTCTACAAGATATCTATTTTTATGAACATATTCAATGTACACGTCAATCGTATCCCTGTAGACGGGTCTATCGAAAAAATCATCTACACGCCGGGAACGTTCTATTCGGCCAACTCCGCACAAGGTGGACTGAAAAATGAAAATTGTGCAACCGTCATCTCAAGCGATATGGGCAAAAAAATTGCCGTCGTCCAGGTTGCAGGTCTTATAGCCCGCAGAATAGTTTGCTGGTTGGAACCCCAGGACAGAGTACAGCAAGGGATGCGCTTTGGCCTGATTAGATTTGGCTCACGGGTTGACATCTATGTACCCGGATCTTTTGACATCACAGTCGTAAAAGGCCAGACTGTCCGAGCTGGGGAAACCATCATTGGAAAACTTCTTCCATAGGCATTTTTGCTATTTACCTTCAAATTGTTTATACTAACCTATCAATTTCCTAAACGATACGACACAAACCTTCGCAGGAGATATACTATAATGTCCAGTAGCAGTCACGACGTCAGCTCCAAATTTCATCCACTACCGTGCATGTTTACAATAGCCAGTCTTTTCTGCGGCTTTTATTCTATAGTTGCCGCTATAAAGGGCGATTTTGTCGTTGCGGCAAACACAATACTCATAGCAGCAGTATTCGACGGTCTGGACGGCCGCGTCGCCCGTATGACCGGAACAACCAGCACCTTCGGCATGGAACTCGATTCCCTTTGCGATCTCGTTTCTTTTGGAGTCGCCCCAGGTTTACTCGCCTATATGTGGGCGTTACAGCCATTCGGTCGCTACGGCTGGCTCGCTGGATTCCTCTACGTCGCCACAACCGCACTTCGTCTTGCCAGATTTAACTGCCAGCATACCGGCACATCCAGGCATTTTGTAGGTCTCCCCTGTCCGGCAGCGGCTGCCATGATTTCATCAAGTGTCCTCTTCAGCCATTACCTCGGCATTGAAGGAACCGTCAATCACATATCACTGCTTTTCCTCGTTTATATATTGTCGTATCTGATGGTTTCCACACATCTGTACTATAGCTTCAAACAGACGAATTCGAGAAAGAGCAGGACATTCCAACTCCTGGTTGTGACATTACTCTTATTCATCCTGGTTGCAGCCGAGCATGAGGTTATGCTCTTCCTGATCTTTTCCATCTATATATCATCGGGTCCATGTTATGCGGTTTACAGGAAGTTGAGAAAGATATTCAGATCTGCGGCCGCAAATCCCAACCACCGTCATCATACAACGAATCACCCATAAGCAATGCCGTAAGGATTCTCAGAAAAGAATGTCCGGTATCTTTTATCTTCCGGAATATTAGAAATAAAAAGAGCCGGTAGCAAAATGAGATTTTCTGTTCAAAATTAAGGCATGCTAAATATTTTACCACAGGCATATAGGTATTATCGGCGTCTGCGCTTACCTCCGAGTATAAAATTTTGAGCATAACGCAGAGTTTGGGCTGGCAAGCGAGCCGGCGAGCCCCCGAGAAGACCATTTTGAAAGAGACTCAAAAGTGGCATATTTACCGCAGGTACTCTTTATTTTCTATGTCATTTTGTTGCCTCAAACACTAAAATCTGGTAGGTTCTTTTTTTTCTTGTTGCATTTCGGAAGTTGAGGAACGTTTTGTTTATTTGCGTAATTATTTATAAGCAGCAGGTTGTGATTATAAAGGAATGGATATGAGCGGTAAAAAAGAAAAATATAATGTCGCAGTGGTTGGAGCCACCGGGGCCGTCGGTGGGGCCATGCTTGACGTTCTTGCAAGAAGGGATTTCCCTGTTGATGAACTCAGGCTACTTGCCTCCGAACGCTCAGTTGGTAAAAAATTGCTTTTTTGCGGAAAGAAGATCGAGGTTCAACTGTTGACCAAAGATTCTTTCAATTCTATCGATATCGCCCTTTTTTCTGCCGGTGCATCGAGATCTCTTGAATTCGCACCGGCGGCGGCATCTTCAGGAGCCGTAGTCGTTGATAATTCAAGTGCCTTCCGAATGGATCCGGAGATTCCTCTGGTCGTTCCTGAAGTGAATCCCCATGCCATTGCCCAATACACACAACACGGGATCATTGCCAACCCGAACTGCTCTACCATTCAGATGCTCGTTGTCCTGAAACCGATACTGGATAAAGTCGGTATCAAGCGAATCGTGGTCTCTACCTATCAGGCAGTATCGGGTACCGGTGCAAAGGCCATTGAAGAGTTGAAAACCCAGATATTGAACTACGCTGCCGGCAAAGAAATGGAAGCCAAGGTCTACCCCCATCAAATAGCTTTTAACTGTTTGCCGCATATCGATAGTTTTCTTGAAAACGGTTATACAAAAGAAGAGATGAAGATGGTCAATGAGACCAGAAAGATCTTCGAGGACTCAAACATTGGTGTAACAGCTACCACAGTAAGGGTACCGGTATACTATGGCCACTCAGAGGCGGTAAATGTTGAAACAATAAAGAAAATAAGTGCCAATGATGTAAAAGCACTTCTTGCCCAGTCTCCCGGAGTACAGCTTGTTGATGATCCCGAAAAAGGGATCTATCCATTGGCTGTTGATTGCGCCGGGAAATTTGAAACACTGGTCGGCCGCATTCGAGAAGATGAGTCCATCGAAAACGGGATCAATCTTTGGGTAGTCTCCGATAATATTTTGAAAGGTGCTGCCTTAAATGCAGTTCAGATAGCAGAGCATTTGATTACACATTACATCTGATTACCCCTTTATGTCATAAGTACATAAGCAGACAAGGTATCCTGTTTCATTGAGAATCATCAGCGGATCTGCCAAAGGGCTGAGACTGAAAAGCCCCTACGGACGAACTATTCGCCCAACTTCGGACAGGGCCAAAGAAGCACTGTTCAGCATTATTGGTAATCGAATACAAAAGGCGAATGTCCTCGATCTTTTCGCCGGAACAGGCGCACTGGGAATCGAGGCTCTCAGCCGCGGTGCAAATCATGTAACATTTGTAGACAATAGCCCGGAATCTCTTAGTATAGTTAAAAGAAACCTCCAATTGCTACAACCATCTTATCCAGAAAATCATACGAGCGGCATTCACCTGCAGAGTGAACTGCCGCTTTTCTGTTATCCTTCAACACGCATTGTCAAATCTGATCTCCGTAAAGGAAGTTTTTTTAAGAAACATCAAAGAAAAAATGCTCCGAATTGTTATCATGTAATTCTTCTTGACCCTCCCTATTCAAAAGGGTTATCACTTCAAACTCTAATACATCTTGATCAAAGCAACATCCTCTGTGTTGACGGGATAGTTGTTGCAGAGGATACTCCGACAGCTGATCTTCCCGATTCGTTCGATACGCTTGTCGTGATGGATAAGCGCAGATATGGGGACACCGGCTTTTGGTTTTATAAAAAGCGTGCGAATGCATCAGCAGCCAATCCGAGCCAAATATCCAATCACCTCTTAATTTCCAAGGATTAAACATGGTATTTGAGAAAGACACATCCATAGCCATCTATCCGGGAACTTTCGATCCCATCACCATGGGCCATCTCGACATTGTTGATAGAGCCCTCAACCTCTTCAAAAAAGTCATCATCGCCATTGCGATCAACCCAGGGAAAACACCCTTATTCAACCTGGAAGAACGTAAGGCAATGATTAAAAATTGCTTTCCCGACGATTATTCTCGAATCGAGGTTGATACTGTCTCGGGACTTTTGGTTGATTATGCCCTACAACAAAAGGCTAAAGCGATAATTAGAGGCCTCCGGGCAGTTTCTGATTTCGACTATGAATTTCAGCTGGCTTTAATGAACCGCAAACTTGTCAGAGAGGTCGATACACTCTTTCTTATGCCTGGTTTTCGCTGGATTTATATTAGCTCATCAATAATAAAAGAAGCAGCTCGACATGGAGGTGACGTCAGCGAACTTGTGCCCCATCATGTGGATAAAATGTTGAAGCAGAAGTTCTCTCGTAAACCATAATTTGAATTGATTACCACTGAATCTCAGCTTTGCCCATAAAGAGGGGTTGTGGCCACCCTTTTCACGGGTGTCTGTGCCCAGGATGGGTTTATGGCGTCCCGTGAAAGGGGTGGCTACGACCCCGTCATTTTTACCTGAATTTTAGTGGTAATCAGAAAATTTGATGGTTTCGTAATAAATATTCGGAGTTGCCAAGATGGGCTTTGGAAAAAGCTCGATATACTTGTACAAAAAAAAGGCGATCTCCCTCTGTGTACAAGGGGACCGCCTTAATTCAAGCAGAATTGATATAATTTTCAGATACTACTTACTCTTCCTCCTGAGATGTATTCTTTTCAAGATGTTGCCGTAAAAGCTCGCCCATTTCCTCCCGGAAGGATTTTCGCAATGTTTCCAATTCATCGCGAACAATTTGAGTAATCTGATGCGTATCCAATGCTTCGGAAGAGAGTTTTTCACTTTCTGCCGAGGTTATATCTAAATACTCTTTCCTTTTTTGAGAAAGTGTTCCCTTGCCGTCCTGATCAGTTACGGATCCCGGTGTAATGGCATCAACCTCGACATCTTCTCCCGCTTCCTCAAAAACTGCATTGAAATCTTCAGCCTGTTCCAAGGTATTCCTGGAAAGCAGTTTCTGCTGCCAAAGAAGAATCTTTGATGTTTCCGCAAGAAGGCCTTCCTGGACTTCTGAAGTATCGGTGCCAGACAATCTTGCAAGCTCGAGATTGTTGAATATAGACATCAACAATCCATGAGCCTCAGGGCTTGCATTTTCACGATAGTGTTCGATGTGGTTAGCAACGGTAGACAAGAGTTGAAGGAAGATTTTTTCAACCGGTTTTGTAATCCATCTGTCATGGAGTTTGTTGATCTCACTGACAAGGCTCTCCAAAATGGAATCATTTATCTCCAATCCAAGCGACACAACGCAATTCCGTAGAGGTGTAAGCGGATCTTCTCCCTCTGCTGTTTCCACAAGGTCTTCTGCCGCCGTAAAGACGACCTCCTCTTCTTGAATCTCAGTCTTGCCTAACAGATCTTCCATTTGGCTAACGGCAGACATTGCTTCAAATTTGTCGGGCTCAGGGAATACCTCCATATGAATTTCCGAACCTACAGGACCTTCCTCGAACCCGGTACCGAAAGTCTCGGTTCTTTCAATACCGTAGTCTTCTTCCGCCTTCTCTCCAGTTTCCTCTTCCCCTTGTTCTGCAAGATATCTATCGAGCTCTTCCTCAACCTCACTGAAGGAAATCATCTCCTCCTCAGGTTGTGCAGGTTCCTCTTCTTTAATCGACTCGAAAACCACTTCTTCCGAGGAAGCGGCAGCGGAATAGCCCATTTCAGGCTCCTCTTCGCTGTCGAACTCAACACCTTCAATATATTCTATGATATCTTCATGTTCCTGAATTTCAGCTTGTTCGGAAGATGTTTCCCCTTCAGTTCCTGTAAAAGTATATGTCTCTTCACTTTCTTCAGACGATTCAGCTTCTTCAGTCTCTTCAAAAAGCAACTCAGCTTCAGGGCCTTCCTCTTCTGAAACAGCTGAGAAGGTTTCACCTTCTTCAAGCTCAAATTCCATCTCTTCATCAAGTTCATCAGAGAAACTTTCCTCTTCAGCTTCTTCAACCTCAAATGTCATCTCTTCAACAGGTTCCTCAGAGACACTTTCCTCTTCAGCTTCTTCAAGGAATTCGGCTGTGTCAACAACCTCCCCAATTCCCTCCTCAGAAGGTTCCTCCATAAACGCTGAGGCAATATCTTCTTCGTCAACAAGCGCGGGAGCAGGTTCCTCTGCTTCAAAGATTTCATCCAAATGATCTTCAAACTCAAGGACGGATTCTTCTTCCTCTTCAGCAAATGCGGGAGTTTCTTCTTCGATCTTAGAAATAAACGTTTCCTCTGCGTCAAACTCGAGAGGTACAGGTTCTTCCTCAAGTGCCGACACAACTTCCTCTTCACCGGCTAGAAGCATATCCTCTTCTGCTTCGGCTTCGAAAAGTGTCGGCTCCTCTTCATCTGCCGACATTGCTTCCTCTTCGACCGGCAGGATTGACTCTTCCTCGGGTATCGGGATCTCCTCCTCTTCACCCGCATCAGCTTTTTCTACCTCTTCACTGGCCAGAAGCAGATCCTCCTCAGCTTCGGCCTCGAAAGGTGCCGGTTCCTCTTCTAGATCAGAAGAAAGAGATGCTATAGGTTCTTCTTCAGTAAATAGGACAGGTTCTTCTTCCTCAGCCATATCGGCATCTTCAGCCTGTAATCCCATCTCTTCGGTTCCAGGCGACAAGGGCTGCCCGGGTTCATCTGCAAAAAAGCTGTCCAAACGGTCTTCGATACCTGCCAGGGTTTCCTCTTCGGATGGTGGAGCTTCGATTTCACCTTCCTCAAGTTCCTCTTCTACCGAGAACAAGGCTGGAGCCAATTCTTCGCCAGCTACTAAGGGCAAAGGCGCTTCTCCGGAGTCGTCATCCGCTTCGGTTTCCACCTCCACGCCCTCTAATGCTGCAGAAACATCTTCAATAGCCGAGGCATCTTCTGCTGAAGGCTTTTCCTCCTCTAACACTCCGGGAGCTGGCTCCTCGGCCACCCCTTGTTCGCTAAAAGAACTCTCTTCAATATTTTCGCTCAAAGCCGGAGCCAACTCGCCTTGAAGAAGCGGCAAAGCCTCTTCTTCGGAATCATCGTCAGCTTCCGTCTCGACATCAACACCCTGGAGAGCAGTTTCAGCATTTGTTTTGGTCATCTGCTGTTCATCCAGCTCATCACCAAAAAATCTATCCAGACGAGACTCCATTTCTTCGACCAGTTCATTCTTCCTCGGCTCCCTCTCGGCCATCGGTTGCCCTGGCGTTTCGCTTTCGAAGAAGTCATCAATCCGGCCCTCCATTTTTTGTTTCGTCTCTCCTCCAATGGATGCAGCCTCTTCTTCTTCCTGAAAACCGTGGACATCCTCAGGCATATCAGCAAAAGCCGGAGCTACTTCGTCATGAGCAGTTACATAACCCTCCTCCGGCTCCTCTGTCCGCTCGCCTTCAGCTGCTATCGCCTCAGGTGAGATTGTCGACGCTATCGCCGACTTAAAAGCATTAAACTTTTCGACCTCAGGAAGAAGAATTTTCTTCTCTTCCTCACCGGCTAATCCATTCCTGACACAATTTTCCAAACTCAGGAAGAAAGAATGGAGAAGTTTAAAGGCATCGGCATGGGCATTACTACGTTTGAGATTGATGTAGGCCCCAAGAGCTCCGATTCCCTGCAAAAATATAAGCTTGGCCTTACTGTTGACATAAATCTTCTCGAGGTGTCTGACTTCATCTCCTAAATTGATGAGATCTTCATCGGTAATCTCCCAATCCATCCCAAAAACAATAGCCTTTAAGTTGAGCAGAGGATCATCATGTTCTTCTTCAGTGGGCAAGGGATCGCCCATTCGAAAAGAAGGAGCAGTTTTAAAAGGCTTTTGAGGTTTGGTTTCACCAGCCTCTGGTGTAACGGCAGAGCGGCTTATCTGTTTTTTCAGTTTTTCGAATTTTTCCACATCCGCTTGCAGAAGGGCTTTTTTTTCGTCGTCCGGCATGGATTCATTGGAAACTATTTTCTCCAGATTGGTATAAAAGGTTAACAGGAGTTTAATAGCGTTGGGATTGGCATTAGCCTTCTCTTTGTAAATATACTTGCTAATCTTCTCAAGAGCCTGAATATAGACAAGTTTTATTTTATCATTTGCCCAGATGTCTTTCAGATCAAGCAGCTCCATGTTGAACTGACGCAGAATATCATCCGTGATCTCCCAATCAATGGATAGGATTATCGTCTTGAGACGGGTGATTGGAGATTCCTCATCACTAACAAATTCAAAGAGGTCAACATCACCGGTTTGGAAAGAGTCATCATAATCGTCCATACCAACGGTTAGATCATCGTCATATTGACTTCCTGTATACCGTTCCACCGTGTTTTCTCTCTAGAGTAGTTTTTTCTGTATTGAGACAACTGTTGATGAAATAATTTTCTTCAGCGTTGCTGCGACATTATATCCTTTAATTGCACTTGCTTCAAAATAAGGTACCTTCAATCTGCTGTTGAGATCCTTCTGAAGAACGGACGTCGGCAGAATCGGGATACCGTGCTCCTTTAAATCAACTTTATTGTATTGCATTACCAGAGGGATATTGAAAATACTCTCTTTGTACGACTGCAGGTTCTCATGAAGCTGATTCAAAGACCTGATATTTTTTTCCCTCTGTTTTTCCATGGCATCGGCAACAAAAACAATCCCGTCAACCCCTCGTAAGACAAGTTTTCTCGTTGCATTGTATTTAACCTGTCCTGGAACCGTATAGAGCTGAATTTTGATGTCATATCCTTTGATTTGCCCCATATCAAAAGGTAGAAAATCAAAAAACAACGTTCGGTCCCCGTGCGTTTTCAGGCTCACCATCTCGGAAACTATCTGTTTCCGGTAAGTACTGTTAATATATTCCAGATTTGTTGTCTTACCGCAACGCCCTGGTCCGTAATAAACTATCTTGACTTGGACGACCCTGTCTTTCAAGTTGATGAAACTCAATTCACCACCCCCGCGTCTACACAATTGTTGTCAGCTGTTAAACGAGTAAGCACTTCTCCTCCTGAACTTGGAGTATGCAACACACAGAATTATTATTTCTTTCCCCAAATCTGACGAATTTTCTCGATCACATCGACAACATTCAAACGGAGAAATCCCAGTGAAATATCTCTTCCAAACATCGAAATAAGGAGAAGTTCATCATCTATTTTACTGAAATGAATGTTTGACTCCTGTCCCTTATGGAAAAGAAGAGAGAATTCTTGTTCCCCAACCAGTTTCGCCATTGCATCCACAGTTGCAAAATTTCCGGCAGCAAGAGCAGCAAAAGAGTACACATCATATTTACTCTCACCGTTATCTTTGGCAGTTATAATATTTCCTGCCATATCTATGATAATGACGCAATCAACACCAAGTTTAATCAGCTTTTCGGTCAAAATTGTATCAATCCGTTCAAGTTGCTCCTGACTGACAATACCATAATTCATTCTCTGTACCTCTTCTTGATTGTTAGCCTAAAATTGGCCTCTGCTCCCTAACATTTTTGACATCAAAGACATAAAAATCATAAAACAAAATCTATACAGAGGGCGTACTGGATGAAAAAATACCCGCCGTTTAATTTGAACGTTTGCCAGCAAACCGCTTCCATCGTAACAGCCTCACCACGTCAATTACCCTCGTTGTCAATCCTCCCTGTTTTAAGAAAAGGTTGTTTGGGAATCTCTTAGTCTTTTAAGAACAAATGTTATAACAAACAGTTAAACGAGAAATAGCTCACGCTGTCACACTATAAATATACATTATACTCCGTTAGATACCCGATATAAGTCAATCCAGGATAAAACGACACCAGATCTCTGTTTTCCTTGTTATCATATATTCGGCATCATTTCACATTTTATATAAAAAAAGAAAAAAAAGATAGAACAGCCTATACTATACGATAGTTTCTATCTGATATGAAGATGTTTTTTTAAATTTTTTAAAAAAATCATACCGATAAGGCATTAAACGATAATGATTCCCAGAATTTGGTTGTTTCAATCATAAAAAACATACTTTAGATAAAGGAATAACTAACTAATATTAATATTTTTTTAAGGATCATACCCATAGCTCTACTGTTTTGAAAGCCTCAACATCAACAAGGCCCATATCAGTTATTTTTAAATGGGGTATAACCGGCAAAGCAAGAAAGCTCATAAGCATGAAAGGATTTTCTTCCTGCACTCCCAAAGAGTGAGCACATTGTAAAAGTTCTTCCAGTTTATTGTTGACCTCCGTTAAAGAAGAGATGGACATAAGACCTGCAATACCAAGTTCCAGCAGTGACAAAACACGCTTGTCGGCCACAACCGCCAAACCTCCTCCGGTTTCGGCTACGGCTTGTACTGCAAGATTCATATCTTCGTCAGAGATGCCGACAACAATGATGTTGTGTGAATCATGGGCGATACTTCCAGCTAACGCTCCTTGCTTCAAGCCGATTCCCGTCACGAACCCTTTGCCTATATTCCCACTCCCATGATGTCTTTCAACCACGGCGATCTTTGCCAAATCCCGGACCGGGTCGGCAACTGCCTGCCCATTCTCAACTGTTGGTTCCATCTCAACGACATCGGTGAGAATTTGATCCTTTATCACCTTGATAACCCTGAGTTTCTTTTTTTTCGCCTGAATCTCGAAATTGATTTTTCCCGGTTGTATTGTAACCGATGAAAAAATTTTTCTATAGCCTCGAACGGAACCTTTCCTTTTCTTCTTTTCGATGATTCCACCATTAAAAGTCAAGCGTCCGGCACTGAAAACATTACATGGGCGTATGTCTTGCAGATCTTCAAACAAAACGATATCAGCCCGAAAACCCGGAGCGATCGCTCCTCTATTATAGAATCTAAAGTATTGAGCGGCATTTATTGTAACCATCTGCAAGGCCATAAGAGGATCAAGTCCCAGACTAATGGCTTTTCTGAGAATACGATCAAGGTGCCCCTCTTTTAAAAGATCGTGAGGATGGCAGTCATCACTTACCAACAAGCAGCGCTGTACAGTTTTTTCAGTAACCAAAGGCAGCAATTCCTCAAGATTCCTTGCTGCACTTCCTTCACGAATAAATACATACATCCCTGCCCTTAATCTTTCCACAGCCTCTTCCATCACGGTGCATTCATGATCGGACCCTATCCCGGCAGAGATATAAGCCTGAAGCTCTTTACCCAGAACCTGAGGTGAATGGCCATCTATAGGCAGACCGTTCTTGCGCGCGGTAACGATTTTTTTCATTATCTCCTCATCACCTTCCAATACCCCTGGATAATTCATCATTTCTGCAAGCCCTATAACCCGGGGATGGTGATATAATGAAAGAATATCGTTCTCATCAAGGCGGGCGCCGGAAGTTTCAAGATGTGTTGCCGGAACACAGGATGGCACCATGACAAATACGCTGACCGGCAACCCCTCAGTCTCATCGAGAACAAACATAACACCTTCAGAACCGGCAACGTTGGCAATCTCATGTGGATCGCAGACCACAGTCGTTGTACCAAAGCCATGAACTGCATAAACAAATTGTTTCGGGCTAAGTAAGGAACTTTCAATGTGAATGTGTCCTTCAATAAACCCCGGAGAGGCCAGATATCCGCTGCAGTCCATCTCTTTTCTACCGGCATACCGGCCTAACCCCGCTATTTTTGTATCACATATGGCGATATCCGCTTTTACAAGTTCTCTTGTGAAAACGTTGATTATGGTGCAGCCTTTGAGAACAAGGTCTGCCGGTTCCCTCCCCCGTGCCTGTCTGATTAATCGCTGCAATTGCTCTTTGGATGGCATTTGACTCCTTTAACTTTAAAGACTATTCATTATTGCACCGACAATAGTTATCTGCTATGAAACACTTGGAGGAATTTTCAGTGAAAAAAAGACAAAAAGAATTTCCTATACCGATATCAGAAGTCCCTCTGATTGATACACATTGTCATCTTGATATGGATGTCTATACAGGCGATCTTGATGAAATACTCCAGAGGGCGTATCGGCATAATGTCCGGGCGGTAATCACCATCGGTATTGATGCTGATAGCTCCACTGAAGCCGTAAATTTGGCAAGCCAACACGAAATGGTGTTTGCCTCTGTTGGGATTCATCCACATGATGTTGATAGCATAATAGATACATCATTGCCAATGCTAGCAGATCTTGCACAAAAAAACAAAGAGCGGGTTGTCGGTTATGGCGAAATAGGGCTCGACTATGTAAAAAAATACTCCTCTCCAGAAAACCAGCGAAGACAGTTTCGCAACCAACTGGCGCTCGCCCAAGACCTTCAGCTCCCTGTTATTATTCATGATAGAGAGGCTCATGAAGATACTCTCACTATCTTAAAGGAAAAAAGCCCTCTTCGATACGGTGGCATTATGCACTGCTTTTCGGGAGATATACATTTTGCCGACCAAGTACTCAATCTGGGACTTCATATCTCGATTCCCGGAACTGTCACTTTTAAGAACGCAGATTCCTTAAAAGAAGTTGCAAAAAACATCCCACTCTCATCCCTGCTTCTGGAAACCGACGGGCCGTTTCTGACGCCGCATCCATTCCGGGGCAAGAGAAACGAGCCCTTGTATGTTTTATATACAGCTCAAGAGATTGCAAAATTGCGTGATATCCCCCTTGAAGAACTCGCAAAAAATACAAGCCAAAATACAGTAGAGCTCTTCTCTCTTGATATTCTTCCCAATTTATAAACACCATGATTGCCGAAAATTTGGAGATTATACGACACAACATACTGCAGACTGCTGAGAAGTGCGACCGCAACCCCGCAAGCATCCGTCTGGTTGCTGTCTCAAAAACCTGCCCAGTCTCAGCGATCAAAGAGGCCATAGCATCAAATCAGTTTCTTTTTGGCGAAAACTATATTCAGGAAACGGAAAAAAAATTTGCCATTCTGAAAAACGATGCTCAGTTCCATTTTATAGGTCACCTTCAGAGCAATAAGGCAGGAATTGCTGCCCGGATATTCACCATGATAGAAACGGTTGACAGGATGAAACTTGCGATGAATCTCAACAGACATCTTGCCAAACTGGGCAAGATCATGGATATACTTATTCAGGTCAACATTGGATATGATGCGAAGAAATCAGGGGTTACCCCGGAAGACACCGAGAGTCTCATTCAGCAGGTATCCTCTCTTGAAAACCTACGTATCCGGGGACTTATGACAATGCCACCGTTTTTTGACAATCCGGAAAAAGCTCGTCCTTTTTTCCGGCAGTTGCGAGTGTTAGCAGAAAACCTCCGAGGGAAAGGCCTCTTTTTCGACAACGAAAATGTTGAGATTTCGATGGGAATGTCCAATGATTACACTATTGCGATCGAAGAAGGGGCAACCCTGGTCCGAGTAGGAACGGCCATTTTCGGCTCCCGTGCACTGCCCATATCTTAACAATAACCACTAGGAAATAAGCAATGAAAATCACCATGATAGGAACAGGTTATGTCGGACTGGTGACAGGAACCTGTTTTGCCGAATTCGGCCACCATATTACATGTGTAGACAAAGATCAAAAAAAGATAGATATGCTCACGAATGGATCCATTCCTATCTATGAACCCGGTCTGGATGTTCTGGTTGCCAAAAACAGGAAAGAAGGTCGTCTCAAGTTTACAACGTCTCTCCCGAAAGCCGTAGCCGAAGCCGAAGCGGTATTTCTTGCCGTGGGGACCCCCAGCAGCAGAAGAGGAGACGGATATGCAGACCTCAGTTATATTTATGAAGCGACAAAGGAAATAGCAAGTCATCTTCAGGGATATACTGTGATTGTTGATAAAAGCACTGTTCCAGTTGGCACGGCGAGGCAAGTTGAAAGGATCATACGAGAGGTCAATCCGGATGCCGATTTTGATATTGCCTCCAACCCGGAATTCTTGAGAGAAGGTGCGGCAATTGTTGATTTCATGCGACCGGATCGTGTGGTTATCGGTGTAGAATCGAAAAAAGCCGAAGACATCCTTAGAACCATCTATCAACCCCTTTATTTACAAGAAACCCCAATTGTTAAGACCGATATAGAAACTGCGGAACTGATCAAATACGCAGCAAATGCCTTTCTTGCTGTCAAGATAAGCTTTATCAATGAAATCGCACTGCTCTGTGATTCCATAGGTGCAGATGTCGTCTCACTTGCAAAAGGAATCGGCATGGATGGCAGAATTGGGAAAAAATTCCTTCATCCTGGTCCCGGCTATGGAGGATCCTGTTTTCCCAAAGATACACTGGCACTAATGCGCATTGCCCAGGAATACGGACAAAATCTGAGGATCGTAGAAGCAGCAGTGGAAGTAAATGCTGCTCAAAAGGCTAAAATGATAAAAAAAATAAGAGACGTTCTCGGTGGATCCGAAGCAGGAAAAACCCTTGCTGTTTTGGGATTGACGTTTAAACCGGAGACTGACGACATGCGGGACTCACCCGCACTGACAATCCTCCCGGCGCTCCTGGAAAAAGGGGCAACGCTCAGAGCACATGACCCTCAGGGAATGGTTGAGGCCAAAAAGCTCCTGCCGGAGGGTATAGATTATGTTCAGGACTCCTATGAAGCCTGCGAGAATGCAGATGCCGTGATTCTTATGACCGAATGGAATCAATATAGAGCCCTCGATCTGGACAGACTGGCTGAAAGATTGCGTCAAAAAATATTTATTGATCTACGAAATGTCTATGAGCCCGAAAAACTAAAGGCGAAAGGATTTCAATATTTCGGTGTAGGTAGATCCTAAGCCTGTAATTTAAAGATTTCTTTCATTAAATTTCCTCCTGGAAAATAACGTTATTAACAGAAGGATCAATAAAAAAGCCCCACTTTTCAGAGGGGCTTTTTATAAAAACAAATGCTTCAGACAAAGCTATTTTTTAGATTTTGAAGCCCTTTTGGCGGCCTTCAAAGGATTGATCCGAACTTTGGCCACTTTGATCTCCGGTTTCATGTGTGTTGCAAAATTGCAGATGCCGAGTCGCCACTTGGCCTCAGGATTAAGGTAGGTCTGGCAATATTGTACTCCATTTTCTTCGACAATCCGATCACATCCAACACACTTCTCGACCACGGGTTGAAATTTGCCGTCACTATATTTTACTGCGGCTTGTTGCATAATATCCTCCTCATAATAAAAGCCCACCTCTACACTACTCGTTGTGCAGATAGGCAAAAGAAACATTTCACAATAGTGTATATAAAGATATTTATTCTAACAAGGTGATAAATTTTTCACAAGTATTAAAAACAATATTCCCATGATTTCCTAATCTCTTTGACAGATCGACCTGTTCCGACCTATTATTAAGCAATTAAACAATGTTATTAAAATGCGACAAAGGTACCATTTTGGGGGATCGGGATATTTTTTTTTAATTTACCATATAATTTTATTGTGTTAATAGACCTACACTTGTATTCTCCAATAATATAACATAGAATTGATTCCATCTATAAAGATCGTACTCTATACGAAGAAAACAATTAAATAATTTCCAAGGTTGTTCAAAGTAAATTTGGAGAGAAAAAATGCCTGTTTACATATGGAAAGGTAAAAACGCTTATGGTGAAAAACGTAAAGGAGAAGTTGAGGCCCCGGATCAGGCCGCAGCCCTCGGTTATGTAAAGCGCATGCGGATAACCGATGCGGTCATCAAGGAAAAACCGAAGGATATTCTAGAAAACGTCCCACTTTTTCGACCAAGGGTAACCGGAAAAGATGTTATCGTTTTCACGCGCCAGCTTTCAACCATGATCGATGCAGGTCTTCCTCTGGTTCAATGCCTTGAGATTCTTGGCAAGCAACAGGATAACCCGACTTTCAAAAAGATACTGTTGAATATTCAATCAGATGTTGAATCCGGAACGACCTTTGCCGATTCCATGCGCAAGCATCCGAAAATATTCGACAACCTCTTCACCAATATGATCGAAGCCGGAGAAACCGGCGGTATTCTTGACACTATTCTCTCCAGGCTGGCAGTATTTCTTGAAAAATCAATGGCATTAAAGAAAAAGATCAAAGGAGCCATGACCTATCCGGCAATCTGTCTTGCCATTTCAATCCTTATCTTAGTTATCATTCTTGTTTTCGTAATCCCAGTCTTTCAACAGATGTTCTCTTCTTTCGGATCTGCTCTCCCTCTACCGACTCAGATAGTCGTGAACATGAGCAATGCGGTAAAATCCTATTTTTATCTTTTTGCAATAGGTTTTGTTCTCATCGCCTGGGGTATAAAGAAGATATACAGCACCGAAAAAGGGCGTATTGCAATGGACGGGATGTTTCTCAAGGCGCCTGTAGCCGGTGTCTTAATACGAAAAGTGGCTGTGGCTAAATTCACAAGGACGCTGAGCACCATGTTGCAAAGCGGTGTTCCTATTCTCGAGGCATTGCAGGTCGTTGCCAAAACCGCAGGAAATAAGATCATAGAAAGAGCGGTATTCAGAGTATCGGATTCCATAGCCGAAGGTCGTCCTATGGCTGAACCCCTCGAGGAAAGCGGAGTTTTTCCGAATATGGTCATCCAGATGATCAATGTTGGTGAATCAGTCGGTGCTTTGGATACAATGTTGGAAAAAATCGCTGACTTTTATGATGAAGAGGTTGATCAAGCTGTCGAAAACCTCACGGCTATGATCGAACCGTTTATGATGGTTTTTCTGGGTGGGATGATTGGCGGGCTTGTCGTTGCCATGTATCTCCCCATATTCAAGATCGCCTCGGTTGTTTAGGAACAAAAGATTAGAATTATCTAAAAATATTATATGATTCTTGCCCGGCAGTGTTGACATTCTTTCTGTATTGTATATCATACTCTAATATTAAAAGTTTTTTAACAACAAAGGAGGAAAATATGACATTGACAAAAGCGGACCTTGTCCAGCAGGTTTACAAAAATCATGAGACATTGACAAAAGCGCAGGCCACCGAATCGGTTGAGTCGTTTCTTCGTATCTCAAAAAATTCCCTTATAAATGGTAAAGATCTTCTATTGAGTGGATTTGGCAAATTTAACGTCAAAGATAAAAATGCACGGCGGGGGCGCAACCCACAGACAGGAGACGAACTTACACTTGAGGCACGAAGGGTCGTTACATTTAAACCTTCAGGAATATTGCGCGACAAGATCAACGCTTCCTGAACCTTTTTCAGCGACTTCAACCATATACGTTCTCCTTTGCACTTTTGATTGCCTGTAGGCGTAACAAATACGTCTATGGGCAATTTTTATTTATTGAGCCTCGTGCAACATGGTCTTTTCACCCAAACTCGGTGTTATGCTCAAAATTACATCCTTGGGATATTATATAGATGCCAGTGGTAATTTTTTGTATACTTTGATTTTGAACGATAATTCTCATTTTTCATAAGATGATGTTCATCCAGAAGCTGTTGCGATACGTCCTCACCTTTTCAGTTTCCCTTGTTCTCTGATCCAATGCCGGTTCAATCTTCGTTCAATAACATCTCCATTGAAAATTTGAGAGACTCCAACACTTGGAATCTCCACCCTTTTCTGGCTAACTCTGTACCGGAATCCTTGATATCATCCATTACCAAAGTAGGTATTCTTCATCCTCCGATAGTGCTGCGTAACAACGAGGGAACCTATGATATCGTCAATGGAAGAAAACGGATAAAAAGCGCAGGGTTGTCAGGAAAGCTACATGTTTTTTGCAGAGTCTTCTCCCAGAGCACCCCCGTCAAGACACTTCTGACTTTCCTTTTAGAGGATCAGTTGACAGCTTCTCCCTTGTCTTTACCCGAAGCCGCAATATTTCTTAGATTATGTATCGACCATCTCGGGGAAGAAGAAGCCATTGCATTGCTACCGGAAAGTTATCTCCCGAGGAAAAACCCGCTGCAAATTCTCCAATTCCTTGAATTTGGAAATGATTTCCTGAAAAAAATCCATCTCGGCCAATTGACGGAGAAAATATTACCGGACCTTCTTCAATTAACACGGAGGGAACGACAAAAAATAGTACACCTTATCGAAGCTCTAAATTTAGGAGGAAATAAACAGAAACGTCTGATCAGCCTCTGTAGAGATATCAGCCTGCGCCACAATATTCTTCTTGGCTCTCTTCTCGACGATACCGAGTTCAAAGAAGTCATTGAACATCCCCTGATGAATATTCCGCAAAAAACAACCAGGATTTTCGATATCCTCCAAAGACGTTGTTTTCCGCTAAGCAGCCGGGCAAAAGAAATCTTCCAATCTCAGGTTCGGGATCTGTTACTTCCCGAAACATTTACTATCTCCCCAAGCCCTTTCTTTGAACGGGATGAGACAACATTATCAATTCGTTTTCCAGATTATGACACGTGCAAGGAAGCGTTGCCGTTGTTAAAAGACGTGTTAAAAATACTAAGAAAATAAAACCGTGAAACCTAATGGTCACCGATAACAAACATCACCTTCGACCATCATGTCATCACCAAATTTTTTATACCGAACCCGTTCCAGACGAATTGCCTCTTTCCTGTTTGAAACACCGATTCCTTCAATGACGGAAATACCCTGGTCACCAGCAAATAATGGTGCAAAAAACAGATTCACATGATCCACCAATTTATGACGCAGCATTGATCCATGTATTCTGGCTCCACCTTCGACCAACACCGAGGTAATATTTTCACTGCCGAGAGTTTCCATGACCGACTGTAAATTTAATCCTTGCTCATCGCTTTTGGCGACCGGATATACAACGATGCCCATTTCCGCAAGATCACTCCTCTTACCCTGATCTGCTTTCTCGCTACAGAAAATCCATGTGGGAGCCTCTGATTCCAGATGAAGGACCCGAGCTGTCAATGGAATGCGCAGATTGGTATCTACAATTACTCTGATCGGATCTTTCCCCTTTTTTCCCGGCAGACGAGCCGTTAAAGAAGGATCATCAATACGGACAGTGTCGACACCTACCATAATTACATCCGCCTGGTCACGCAACCTATGCACTTTAACTAACGATTCCGGGCCGGTAATCCAGCCGCTTTTTCCCTTTCTATAGGTAATTCTTCCGTCAAGACTGACACCCGCCTTCATTACCACCCAAGGCATTGCAGTGGTGATATGTTTTATAAATGGCCGGTTTATCTCCTTGCATTCCTCTGCAAGAACACCTGATACGACTTCAATTCCACGTTCGGATAGATACCTGATGCCACTCCCTTGCACCAGGGGATTAGGATCCTGCATCCCCACAACGACTCTTTTGACTCCGGCGTTAAACAGGGCATGACTGCACGGTGGGGTTCTGCCAGTATGATTGCAGGGTTCGAGAGTTATATATATAGTTGACCCAGCCACATCTCGGCCGGCCTTTTGCAGGGCGTTAATTTCTGCATGCGGTTCTCCCGCCTTTTTATGATATCCTCTACCGATAATGTGATCATCCTTGACGATTACAGCCCCGACACAAGGATTGGGAGAAGTTCGGCCCCGCCCTCTGCGTGCCTCTTGGAGGGCAAGTCGCATATAATAGCGGTCCTGCTCCTGAGTCACTTCCCTTTATCCTCTTCCGTAGGGAAATCATTCATTGCTCGCGCATCCAGAAGGGTTTTCAACTCATCCATAAACTCGTTGACATCTTTAAATTGCCGGTAGACCGAAGCAAACCGAACATAGGCAACTTCATCAAGTTTCGGTAGGTCTCCCATTACCCATTGACCTACGACCTTTGAGGAGACCTCCTTAGCTCCCAGGTCCTGGAGCTTTCTTTCAATCTCATCAACGAATTTATCAATATTGTCACGACTGACCGGTCTCTTTTCACATGCCTTTTCGAGCCCGATTGCCATTTTTTGCCTATCCCAGGCCTCCCTTCGACCATCCTTTTTAACCAACACCGGCATCATAACTTCCAACCGCTCATAGGTTGTAAACCTCTGATTACAGGAAAGGCAAGAACGTCTCCTCCTCGTGATGGTGCTCTCTTTATTCAGACGGGAATCGATGACTTTATTATCCAGGTGGCCACAGTAGGGACATTTCATACATCCTCCATCATTTTATCTAAGATTATCTTGAAATAAGCCCCCCAAAAACATCATTGTATACTGCGGGAACTGAAATCACAAATCCGGTTCGATTACCTACCTCATTGTGAAGAAAGGTACCTTCAGATCCTCTTTACTATACTGGATAACGGAAACTTTTTACAAAGCTCTAATATCTCAAGACGAATCTGCCCAATCGTCTGCTCGTCTCGTTTTTCAATGACACGATCGATAAAACCGGCAATCTTCTGCATTTCAGCGGCCCGCATCCCTCTGGTGGTCACCAGCGGTGTTCCAAGACGCACACCACTGGTGACATATCGAGATTGCGTATCGAAAGGAATGGCATTTTTATTGACTGTAATCCCTGCCTGGCCAAGTATATCTTCCGCCTCTTTCCCTGAGATATCTTTATTTGTAAGGTCGAGGAGCATCAGGTGGTTGTCAGTACCTCCCGATACCAGACGAAATCCTCTATCTATCAACTTCTCGGCAAGTACCTTTGCATTGTTAACCACATGCTTCTGGTCTTCTTGAAAATCCTCTCCCATGACCTCCATAAAACCGACGGCCTTTGCCGCAATGGCATGCATAAGCGGGCCACCTTGTATCCCCGGAAAAATATTGCTGTTGATGGCTTTGCCCCATTTTTCTTTGGCAAGTATCAACCCTCCCCTGGGACCTCGCATAGTCTTATGGGTTGTTGAGGTCACGACATCGGCATATGGTACAGGAGAAGGGTGAACACCTGCTGCCACCAGACCGGCAATATGAGCCATATCCACCATAAAAATAGCTCCTATCCGATCGGCAATATTTCTAAATCGAGGAAAATCAAGAAACCGCGGATAGGCGCTAGCACCAGCTACAATCATTTTCGGCTTCTTCTCCATAGCAATACGTTCAACCGCGTCCATATCGATCTGTTCGCTGTCACGATCAACGCCATAGGAGATAAAATCGTAAAGTTGGCCTGAAAAACTAACAGGACTGCCGTGGGTCAAATGCCCACCATGCGCAAGATCCATACCTAACACAGTATCACCGGGATTTAATAGCGCAAAATACACACCCATATTCGCCTGTGATCCGGAATGCGGTTGAACATTGGCATACTCTGCATTAAATATCTCTTTGGCCCGCGCTATCGCCAGAGTTTCTACGGCATCTGCATATCGACAACCGCCATAATAGCGCTTCTGCGGATAGCCCTCTGCGTATTTATTTGTAAAAACAGACCCTTGGGCGTCAAGAACCGCTTGAGAAGCAATATTTTCAGAGGCAATCAACTCTAATTGATTGTCCTGACGGTCATATTCCGCCTGAATGCTCATGAAAATTTCAGGATCTGTTTCTCGTAATGTTTTCATCGACTTAAATACTTCCTTCTCATCTGATTTTATAAGAGTACTTTTACTTGAATAGCCTTTCCTCACGACCTAAGAAACCAAGAAAAGAACTGTATAAAAAAACGGCATATTTCACAACGATAAAAAACAAGAAAGCCGGCTTTCAAAGGAATGAACGCCGGCTTTCTTACATATCGAAAATTGATTTTCAATTATCAAATTGATCAATGCGCCGCTGATGACGGCCTCCGGCAAAATCGGTGTCCAGCCAGGTTGTCACTATGCCTTCAGCCACACCGTTCCCGATGACTCGTGCACCCATACAGAGGACATTGGCATTATTATGCTCCCTGCTTAACCGAGCCGTATATTCGTCATGGCAGAGTGCTGCTCGAACACCTTTAAAAGAGTTGGCAACCATTGACATGCCAATACCCGTTCCGCAGATCAGGATACCTGCCGAACATGCTCCTTTTTGAACATGCTCGCTGACTATTTTGGCATAGGATGGATAATCTACCGACTCCAATGAAAAACAACCGACATCATCAACTTCATGGCCAAGCGATATGATATATCCTTTTACAACTTCTTTCATCTCATACCCGCCATGGTCAGCACCGATTGCAATTTTCATCTTCTTTTCCCGGATTTTTGTCAGCCGTCAAACCGTTTCATAACAACGACAGCATTCGTACCCCCAAATCCAAAAGAGTTGGACAAAGCGTAGCGTATATCCATCCTCCTTGCCGTGTTGGGAACATAGTCAAGATCACATTCAGGACTTGCCTCATGCAAATTTATCGTTGGTGGTGCCAGCTGGTCTTTTATGCTGAGAGCTGTAAAAACCGACTCGATGCCTCCGGCTGCCCCTAACATATGCCCTGTCATAGACTTTGTCGAGCTGATCGCCAACTTTCCGGCATGATCCCCGAAAACAGTCTTAATCGCCAACGTCTCGCAGCGATCATTGAGAGGTGTAGAAGTGCCGTGGGCGTTAATATAATTGACCTGGTCAGGCTCTATTCCGGCGTCCTTTAAGGCCATCCGCATGCATCTGACAGCCCCTTCTCCGTTCTCAGGAGGAGCTGCAACATGATACGCGTCACTGCTCAGTCCATATCCGGCTATTTCTGCATAGATAGTTGCGCCGCGAGCCTGAGCATGTTCCAACTCCTCAAGAACCAGAATCCCGGAACCTTCGGACATAACGAAACCATCCCGATCTTTATCAAAAGGTCTTGAAGCCGCGGCGGGTTCATCGTTACGAGTGGAAAGAGCCTTCATGGCTGAAAAGCCACTTACCCCGGTCGGACAAATAACCGCCTCGGCACCACCGGTTACAACGACGTCACACTCGCCATACTTGATATGACGATAAGATTCTCCTACGGCATGGGTTCCTGCGGCACATGCCGTAGATAATGACAGATTCGGCCCTTTTGATCCGATCATCATCGATATATGCCCGGAAGGCATATTCGGAATAACCATCGGAATAAAAAAAGGTGTCACTCTTTTGGGTCCGCGATCCAGAATAACACTATGACAGACCTCAATGGTCGGAAGACCTCCCATGCCACAGCCTGTGATGACCCCGACACGCCAGCAGTTATTCTCATCGATGACAATACAGCTGTCGTCAAATGCCATACGAGCAGCAGCAAGGCCATACTGTACAAACAGATCCAGATGCTTGGCCGCCTTTTTTTCAAAAAAAGCCTCTGCCTCGAAATCCTTGACCTCTCCTGCAATCTTGACCAAGTAGTCACTGGTATCGAAACGGGTGATACGATCAATACCGCTCACACCGGCACAGATATTTTTCCAGGTTTTATCAACTCCCGTTCCTAGCGGCGTTACAAGACCTACACCTGTAACCACTACTCTGCGCTTCACGTTATCGGCTCCCTGAAACAAGGTATCTTGAAAATGCATACCGTAATAGAAGTAGCAACCACGATGAGACTTCCTATTTATTCAGTTTATCGACATAGTCAATAGCATCCTGAACCGTGCTTATCTTCTCTGCATCTTCATCAGGAATCTCTATATCAAATCCTTCTTCCATGGCCATAATCAGTTCAACTAGATCCAAAGAATCCGCGCCCAAATCATCAACAAAAGATGCGTTAGGAACGACTTTCTCTCTTTCAACACTTAACTGCTCAACAATAATATCGATCATTTTTTGATCTACAGCCATTGTATTTCTCCCTTAATTTTAGATAATCTACAGTGCCGGTGACTTGGCCATAACCCATTAACACTGTGTTCTTTTTAAAAAAAAGATAAGGCAAATCCCGCCTCGTTTTTCCTGCATAAAATCAAAGCCAAATATTACATATTTTCAGACAATCGCAAGCGAAATCACAGCTACCACTTACATGTACATACCACCGTTGATATGCAGCACCTGACCTGTAACGTATCTGCCGTCTTCACCTACCAGATAGGCAACTGCCCCGGCAATATCTTCTACCGTGCCTAATGATCCAAGAGGAATCTCACTCTTTAGATTTTCCTGTGCATCAGATGAAAGCGCATCAGTCATCTCTGTCATAATGTAGCCCGGAGCGACACAGTTGACCGTAATATTCCTCGAAGCATATTCCCTGGCCATAGACTTGGCCATCCCGACCATCCCTGCTTTGGCGGAAGCATAATTGACCTGTCCGGCATTTCCTGAAAAGCCGACAACCGAGGTGATATTGACAATTCTCCCCCAGCGTTTTTTCATCATGCTTTTAGAAACAGACTTGGCGCAGAGGAACGCACCTTTGAGATTAGTGTCGAGTACTGCATCCCAATCCGATTCTTTCATTCTGGCAATCAGACCGTCTCGTGTTATCCCGGCGTTATTGACCAGAATATCGATGGCTCCCTCCTCAGCCGCAATTTCTTTGAATGCGGCATCAACTGAGGAGGCGTCAGCCACATCGAAACCTGTGATTTTTGCTTTACCTCCAGCTTGCTCAATCATTTTTTTTGTTTCTTCAGCTGCCTCCGAACGGCTGACATAGTTGACATAGACCATAGCTCCCAGAGCCGCAAGCCGAAGACAAACAGCTCTGCCGATGCCACGGCTTCCTCCGGTAACAACCGCTGTTTTTCCCTCCAAAGTTTTCATGCTCCACGCTGCTCCTCTATTTTGGCAATCAGTTTTGGTATGATTTCATAGAGATCACCAACCAAACCGAAATCGGCAACATCAAATATCGGTGCATTTTTATCACGATTTATGGCTACGATAGTATCGGCGGACTGCATCCCGGCCACATGTTGGATGGCACCGGAAATACCACAAGCAATATACAATTTCGGTGCAACGGTTTTTCCTGTTTGACCAACCTGATGGGGATAAGGAATCCACCCTGCATCCACTGCCGCCCGAGAAGCTGATACATCGGCGTTGAGAGTTGCCGCCAACTGTCTCAGCAGGTCGAAACCTTTATCATTATCAAGCCCCCTGCCACCGGAAACCAAGATATCGGATTCCTGTATATTCACTTTGTATCCTTGGGCATCTACGGATTCAATTACCTGAACCCTGCTCTTTAGCTGGTCCGGAGTTGGTGTAATATCAACCACCTTCCCTACCCTCTCCTCATCGATCGACAGGGCCTTCATAACTCTTGGTCTGACTGTCGCCATCTGAGGTCTCGTAGATGGGCATTCTATAGTGGCCATAATATTTCCACCGAACGCGGGTCGGGTTTGCAGAAGAGCCCCGTCTTTTGTCCTGATCTCCAGTTTGGTACAATCAGCTGTCAAACCAGTATTCAGAGTCGTAGCGACCCCCGGAATAAATGACCGGCCGATAGCGGTAGCTCCAGCCAGTACAATCTCGGGCTTATGCTCTTGTATAAGGGCGGTCATGATCTCCCCGTAAATATCATCTGTAAAATGTTCAAGTGCGGGATTATCGATCCTGTAGACGATATCGGCTCCATGACTTATGAGTTTTGCAGCTGTCTCTGCCGTATTATACCCCATCAAAACGGCAGAAAGCGTAACCCCTCGTTGATCTGCAAGTTTTCTTCCCACCCCGAGTAGTTCCAAGGAAACGGTTGCCAAACCGCCCTTCCGAAACTCGCAAAACACCCAGACTCCCGTCCAATCACCAAGGTCCATCTGCAGGCTTTTTTCCACATCGACAATGGAGAGGGCACCAACATCGCAGGCTTCGACGCAAGCACCGCAAAGGGTGCAGGTATCTCCTACTTCAGCTTTTCCATCGACAACCGAGATGGCACCAAAGGCACATTGGTCCTCACAGATTCCACAACCGATACAAAGATCTTTGTCAATTTTCAGCATCGTGTTTTCTCCCGCTTCGCCTATACTAAATACGGCCGAAGCTTGGCGACAAGCTGCTCAACCTGTTCATCAATGGTTCCTGTGAGCACACATCGTTCACCACGCGGCTCAGGCGGAAATACTTTAACCACTTGAGTCGGGGATCCAGGAAGACCAATAGAAGCGGACTCAGCCTTGATATCCGTGGCATTCAAGGTCCTTATAGCAGCCTTTTTTGCCTTCATGGTGCCTTTCAGTGACGGCACCCGAGGTTCATTGACATCTTTCACCACTGTTAAGAGTGCAGGACAAGCTATTTTGATGACATCATAACCATCATCCATCATTCGTTCCACCACCAGACTTGTCTCATCTGCCTGGCGAACTTTTTGCACGCATGTGACAAAAGGAACCCCTAACCTCATGGCGAGACCGGGACCTACCTGGGCAGTATCACCGTCTATTGCCTGCTTGCCGCAGAGTACCAGATCGAAGTTGCCAAGAGATGTAATCGCTTTACCGAGTGTGTAGGAAGTCGCCCAGGTATCGGCACCGGCAAAGGCCCTATCGGAGACCAGGACACCATGATCCGCTCCGCAGGAAATAGCCTGTCTGAGAACGGCTTCTGCTTGAGGTGGCCCCATAGTCAATACAGTAACTTCCCCTCCCAGTACTTCTTTTATGCGCACAGCCTCCTCTACGGCATGCTGATCATAAGGATTCATGATCGACTGTACACCTTCGCGGGCCAGGGTATTTGTTTTCGGGTCGAGACGCACATCCTTGGCATCAGGGACCTGCTTGACACAAACAATAATATTCATCAAGTACCTGTCAGATTGGGATTGTTAATTCTTTCTGGCGTATTCCTTATTTAATTCCTGGCCGACGACATTACGCTGAATCTGATTCGTGCCTTCATAAATTTGCAGGATCTTTGCATCCCTCATCATTTTTTCAACCGGATATTCGCACATATAACCATACCCACCCATAACCTGAACGGCATCGGTGGTAACCTTCATCGCCGTATCGGTGGCAAAAACCTTGCACAT